>Ga0185299_10000275_pt1 | contig 155610 bp, 139 predicted proteins | sample PaiPotPPA55metaG_FD_128002 | JGI IMG/M metagenome (GOLD analysis project Ga0185299, IMG submission 128002) | Iron sulfur acid spring bacterial and archeal communities from Banff, Canada, to study Microbial Dark Matter (Phase II) - Paint Pots PPA... ...
AATCCCCATAGCGCCTGCTGCACCACCTACGACCACCTCCCGCGACTTCGTGCCTTGGCGCTTCTCGGACGCCGGCCACCGTGCACGTGGTTGACACCACCCCGCCGGCATCCGAGAAACCTGCACAATCGCGGACATAGGACAGGGTCGGTCGAAGAATGACGGTATCTCGTTCAGTCCGTATGAGGGTCCGCCTCGAACAAGTGCTTCTTCTGGCGTAAACCATCTTTCGCTGCAAAATCGGGGGACGAGATGGCTTGGCCGCCAAACCTTTTGCGGTAGGTTCCCGGCGTTTCGCCCATAGCCTTGCGAAATACTCGTGCAAATGAGGCAACGTCGCTGTAGCCGAGGGCTTGGGCAATCTCTTTCTGCGAGAGTTCTCCTCCCCCCAGGAGCTCGCGCGCTCGCGCAATGCGAACACGCCGAGAATACTCGATTGGGGTCATACCCGTTGCACTTGCAAACCGCCGTAGCAGCGTTCGGCGTTCCAGTCCGGCCGCCGTCGCCAGGGCCGCAAGGGAAACGCCTCGTCCGTCCCTCATATGCACCCACTCTTGAGCCTTCGACACAGCGCCATCTCCGTGCGTCTGAGGAGGAGCAAAGCCAGTAAAATAGCGCGCCTCACTCGCTTCTGGGCCATCAAGAACAACGCGTGCGGTCTCCGCCCTCACGGCTGGGCCAAGAATCCTGCCGACGAGAAACAGGCCAAGATCGACCCATGACAGAAAACCGCCCGCCGTGATGATGTCGCCATGACCAATGATGCGCCGATTTGTGTCGACAACGATTTTCGGAAAACGCTTCGCCAGCGCCATTGCGTACATCTGATGCGTGGCAACCGACTGCCCGTCCATCAGACCCGTTGCGGCAAGGATAAACGCGCCCGAGCACAGGGAAACCAAGGCGGTGCCGGCGGCATGACGGTTACGAACCCACGAAACAACGCCGGCAGGTATATCAGGATCTGGGTCCACCATGGTCGGCGGGATGATTAACGTCCGCGGCTGTGGGCTGTCGCGCGGTGCGCTGTCGTAGATGCATGAAAGATTCGTGTCGGAGGCATCGATGGGCTTCCAGTGCGTGACGCGAAGCGCGGTTTGGCCAGATCGCCGTTGATCGAGTGCAATCGTGCAGGCGATGCGGAACAAATCGGTCAGGCCCAGGATGCATGCCACCTGTGCGCCGGGGTAATCTACGATGCCGACTTCGTGTGCGGCTCTTTCAGACATCGCTTTGTCCCTCCCGATCAAAACTTTGACCCTTCCGGCAATTGAAGATGCCGAGGGAGCGGAAACATCTTAGCAAAATCAGCATCGGTCGAAGGAACTGAATAATGGAAGGCGCTGCGACATATCGGGCCGTGCAGGCGGTGAGCCCAGGCAAGCTCGAGCTAACCGAAAAGCCGGTGATCGATCCGCCAGAGGGCCATGTCCGCATCCGTGTCGAGGCTTGCGGCGTGTGCCATTCGGATTCAGCGACGGTGGAGGGAATCTTGCCGATCGAGTGGCCGAGGGTGCCTGGCCACGAAGCGGTCGGGCGGATCGACGCAATCGGAGAAGGCGTCCAAGGCTGGAAGATGGGCCAACGCGTCGGCGTCGGATTCCTCGGCGGTAGTTGCGGCTACTGTGTGTACTGCCGCGATGGCGATCTCGTGAACTGTACCAACCAGGGCTACACTGGGGTGCAGCACGACGGCGGCTACGCCGAGATGATGATCGCCAAGTCAAGCGGCCTGATCGCAGTGCCGGACGATCTCTCCTCGGTCGATGCGGCGCCACTGTTGTGCGCCGGCCTGACGACTTTCAGCGCGCTCAGGAACGCGCCGGCGCGGGCGGGAGACCTGGTCGCGGTGTTCGGGGTTGGCGGACTAGGCCACCTCGGGGTGCAATATGCGCGTCACATGGGGTTCGAGGTCGTCGCGATCGACCGCGGAAGCGACCGGGCCGAGCTTTCGAAAAAGCTGGGCGCGCACCACTATATCGACAGCTTCACCACCGATGTCGCCAAGGCTCTGCAGGCGCGTGGGGGTGCGCAGGTGGTGCTTGCCACCGCCTCGGGCGGCAAGGCAGTTACCGCCGCTCTTGGTGGCTTGCGACGCGGTGGCGTCGTGATTTCGCTCGGCGCGACCGATGAGCCGATCGAGTTGTCGGCGTTCGAACTTCTATTCAAGCAACTTGGTGTCGACGGCGCCCTCACGGGTACCCCCGAGGCCGGCGATGCGACGCTCCGATTCAGTGTGCTCAGCGACGTCGCCGCTATAGTCGAGACCATGCCGCTCGAGCGGGCTGCGGAGGCCTACGCGCGCATGATGTCCGGCGAAGCACGTTTTCGGATGGTTCTGACCATGGCGTAGGCCGCGCCGCCAACAGCAGCCCCAATGGAGGTCATGTGAGCAACAACCCAGATGTGAAGGCGATCACCAAAAAGTTTTTTGCCGCCTACGACGCTCACGACGTCGAAGGCATGCTGGCTCTTTGTGCTGACGCCGCACAAGGACGATACCTTCCCTATGGCAAGAACAGTGTCATGCCGATCCGGGGCGGCCTCGAAAAAATCTGGCACGGCTTTCCGCAGGCCGTACCGGATTTCGGGGTCGAAATAGCTGAGATGATCCCAGGCGAAGAGAACACCATCGTGGTGCAGGCATTGCTTGGTGGGACTATGCCGGCAGATGTCCCAGGCCTTGTAAAGAAAGGCGAGGTTGGACGCATCGCGCACGCTTATATCATCCGCTTCAACAGGGACGGCAAAATATCGCGCTTGGATTGTTACTGGGACAACACCGCCATCAACGCCATTAAGGCGAGCGCTTTGTAAGCATGTTCCGGAGAAACCCAATGAACAAGTTCCAGGATATCTTCGACGCGCAGAAGGCGCTGTTCGCCTCCGGGATCACCCGTACCTACGAATGGCGCGTCGACCAGCTCGACCGCACGGCCCGCATGATTCGGGAGAACGAGGGGCGCTTCCAGAAGGCGATGGCCAAAGACTTCAAGACCGCCTCGCAAGAATACATCTTCGAGACCGGGGCGTCGGCCGGCGAGTCCGAGGTCCAGAAGAGCCAGTTGAAGGAGTGGATGAAGCCGGTCGAGGCGACCATCCCACGCTTCTTGGCCAAGACCGGCCATAAGGGGTTAATTTATCGCGAGCCATATGGTGTGGCGCTGATTATCGGCCCGTTCAACGGGCCCTTGCTCTTGCTGATCCGGCCGGCGCTCGCGGCGCTCGCGGCCGGCAACACCTGCATTCTGACGCTGAGTGAAGCGCTCCCGGCAACGACCGAAGTGCTGCTCGAGCTTGTCCCGAAATATTTCGATCCGAGCGCCGTGACCGCCGTGCCGGGCGGCAAGGAGACGAATACCGAACTCCTGAAGCTGCCTAACGACTTCATCTTTTTCACCGGCAGCACATTCGTCGGCAAGATCGTCGCGCGGGCAGCCGCGGAAACCCTCACGCCGGTCCTGCTCGAACTTGGTGGAATGAATCCGGCGGTCGTGGACGAGACGGCCAACATTCCCGACGCGGCGAAGAAGATTGTCTGGGGCGCGATGGCCTGGGGCGGCCAATGGTGCACCTCGCCTGGATACGCCTATGTCCAAGAGTCCGTTGCGGACGGCTTCGTCGCCGAGGCCAAAAAGGCCCTGCTGGAATTGTTCGGTGACGATCCGAAGTCCAATACCGACTATTCGCGGATCATCAACGCGCGCACAGTCGATCGGCTGGCCGCGCTCATCGACCCCGCTAAGGTCGTCGCCGGCGGCAAGTCGGATCGGGATGCGCACTACCTCGATCCCACGCTTCTCTATCCCATCACGTGGAACGACAAGATCATGGACGACGAGATCTTCGGTCCGATCCTGCCGATTCTGACCTACAAGTCCTTCGACGAGGCGATGGCGCGGATGGCGAAGACAGGACGTCCGCTCGCTGGCTTCATCTTCAGCCGCGACCAGAAGACCATCGACCGGTTCATCGGCGAGCTGTCCTTCGGTGGGGGCGGGGTGAACCTGGTCAACGTTCACCTTTTCGTCGAGACCATGCCGTTCGGCGGCACCGGATCCGCCGGGATCGGCCACTATTACGGCAAATATGGCTTCGAAGCGCTCACCCACGCCAAATCGATGCTGATCTCCCCGCCCGACGTGGCGATCGAACACCTATACTCGCCCTTCACCGACGAAAAGAACCGGGCGCTGCATCAGTGGTTTGAGTATTGAGGCGAGCATGGCCTTGGCACGTTTGAAATCGGTGGCCGGTGTTACAATTCCGGATACGGCGCTGTGTAATGCCGCAGTCGACCTGTTGGAGTCTAGTTCACCGGGGTTTCTCTGCACTCATTGTCTTCGAACATACATTTTCGGTAGCCTTGCTGTCAGGGGCCTCGGCCGTTCGGTGGTCGATGAGGAAGCCGCTTTTTGCGGCGCGGTTTTGCACGACCTCGGACTGGTTCCTCCTTACCGGCGCGACAATCGGTTTGAGGTGGATGGCGCGGATGCTGCTCGCCAGTTCTGCTCAAAGCATCAGGTGGCGCCAGAGCGCGCCGATCTGGTTTGGAAGGCGATCGCCTTGCACACCTCTCCGGGGATCGCAACTCGGTTGGCAGACGAGGTAGCATTGGTCCACCTCGGCGCCGGGCTCGAGTTGTTGGGCCTAGGCCTTGATCAAGTGCCGCCGCAGGTCGTCGAGGAAGTGCTCGAAAGATATCCGCGGATGAACTTCAAAGCCGAATTCCGAAATCTGTTGGTCGAGCACTGTCGGAATAATCCGGCCGCCCAAGTCTTAAACTGGACCGACGATGTTGCGCGCACCGCCGGCTGCAAGCTGCAGGGTCAGCCAATCCCGACGGCATCACAATTGATGTCGGCCGCGCGGTATGACGAGTGACCCGACTCATTGGCCGGCTTTCTTGGGTCGCGTTTGCTGGGAAGCAACGCAACCAGTGGACCGCACATTGGCGATTTGAGAGTCTGCATTGCACAAAGCTGCAATCGCTGCGCCGAATGCCCGCTTTGGGTCAATCGCGTCGTCTTGACCAAGGTCTGGCTACTTCTGGTCTTGCCCCAACTCCGGACATGCTGCTGCATCGCACTAAACGAAGCTATGTGCCAATAGCGGCAGTCAGTTGCTACGTATCCTGCATCCACCTAGCAACTTCCAGAAGCTGCCGTTGGACAGTCTGGAACGTCACCGCAGAGGGCTCAATTTCCCGGCCCGTGAGGAAGTCGAGGCGCTGAGATGCTATCCAATTTCACTTTAACAAGAGTCCAAATTCCAGCGACCTGCAGTTCATCTGAGTGACGCCAGACGAGCGAGTCGTCGAGTTGTATTGCACTGAACTCGACGTAGTTTCCTGCATAGGCTCGAGGATTATCTTTATATTCGTAGCCCACGACAGCAAGGTTGTAGGCTATCTGGATCACGACAAGCTGGACTTTGTCGTTCACGATGTTCCTGACGAGCAGCTTCCCAGTCCACCGCTTCAGCTCCTTTGGTATTTGCTTCAACACCTCAGAATTGAAGGTGACGTTGTGGATGCGAGCTGCACTCCACGCACGTTGGAAACTAGCTTGATCGGGCGGAACGGGAAGCGGCTGGTTCTGAGGTTCGGAGTCACGAGCATCGGGCGGAGCGGAAAGCGTCTGGTTCTCAGATTGGGCGTCACGACCGCATGCAGCCAGGGGCGCGCATAGCATCAACCCGATCATGGCCCTCCGAGACATTGAGTTCAACAGTGCCCTTCGCCTTGGTTTCGCAAATAAGGTTGTAGCGCCTCTCATGCAGATCGCCCGCTTGCGCCAGTCGGTTTGAGCGTTCTACCTTAGATGGAAAACTTTTCTAATTAGAAAATTTATAGCGTCAAAAAGCGCGTAAAGGATTACCACGGCTTGCGCGTCGGCGACTTTCGCTTCGGGTCCAGGCTGTGTGAAAACTCCGTCATTCAATTTGTCTGTAGAACATCTGTCTCAATTTTGTAGATGCGAAAAACAATTGCACTGGCAACTTCTGTCACAAGACGAAAATTGAGAAAACCATTCTGTGCATCGTTGGCTCGCGGACGTTTTCACACAGCCTGAGTCAAAAGCTAACATCCAGGTTGACTCGTGGGATCAGCATGAAAACTTGAACAAGCCCGCGCCCAAGCGGGGCACGGAGAAACCACACATTTCTGGCTGGCCATCTCGCGTCGCATTTTGGTAGTGCTATGACGCATAGCCAAAATCTCTGCTGCGACAATTCCGAACACCGTGGAACGAGAGCTTCAATGAAAAAGCTCATTTTGATCTGTGCGGCGACTTTAACGCTTGCTGCTTCCCATGCCGTCTTGGGAGCTGACGCGCCCGTACCACAAATCTGGTTCAGTTTGGGCGGCCAAGGCAATCCTCCCGAGACAAATAAGAGCTGGGACATCCTCTTTTATCAATCCGATGCTCCGTGGCCGGAATTTATGAATCATGTTCAAACGGTCGGTATGTTAACCCAGGTTTTGGCGAAGATTCCGGACGCCAACCTTGCCAAGATCGTTGCGCGTCTCAAGGAAAAGCACATAGGGCTTGGGGTCGAGATGTTGGCGCAGGCCTATACGTTGCCAGGCGCTGATGCTCCCCCGCATTGCGGCGAAGGTGTCGAGGGATATTTTGCGCCCTCTGAAACGGCGGCGCTTGCGGCCAAGCTCAAAAGGGCTGGCGCGACGCTGCAATACATCGCCATGGATGAGCCGTTGTGGTTCGGCCACTATTACAACGAGAAGAATGCCTGCCACTCGTCGATCGACAACGTCGTCGCGCGCGTCGCCGCGAACATCCGCGAGTACCAGAAAATTTTTCCGGACGTGGTCATCGGCGATGGAGAGCCATTTCCATCCGTCACGGCGCAGCCGGGCTGGCAGAGCGATTACAGGACGTGGCTGCAGGCTTTCAAAGCGGTGACGGGCAAGCCGTTGTCGTTCACGGCCGTCGATATCAATTGGGGACACAAGGAGTGGCCCGATAGCGTGCGGGCGTTTGCGAACTTCGCCCGCGACGCGCATATGCCGATTGGCATCATCTACAACGCCGCGCCGCCGAATCAAACCATGACGAATGAGCAATGGCTCAACGACGCGCAGCGGAATTATACTTATATCGAGAGAACGCTCGGCATCGTTCCCAGCTGGGCCGTGTTTTCGTCGTGGGTCAAGTTTCCAGGTCGCGTCCTCTCAGTGGACAATACCCCGGGGGAAGATTATTTGGTGAAGCAATATCTCCGGCTTCATGGCGTGCAATAGTCGCTCTGCAGCGATTGCCAGCGCCGTAACCAGTCACACACGCTTTGAGGCGTCCTGTTGCTTAGCCGTAAGCAACGCCCGGGTTGCTTTGCCCAACTTCTATAATATAGCCATCAGGATCGCGAATGTAGCAGCGCGTCTCGCCGTACTTGGGCTTCGGCTCCGTGATAAACTCGGCTCCCCGACTTCGCCAAAGGTTATAACACGCTTGAATATCTGCAACGCGGATATTCATGAAGCTGCTGACTGAATCGGGATTGGCGGGGACGCTGAGCGTTACCGATGGTTTGTCGGGTGTCGGACCGCCCCCGGGGTTAACAAGGAGCCACGTGTTCGCGATCTGGATGTACCCCGGCGCGCCGCTGCTGTCGCCTCTGCTCAGAACGCGACCTCCGAAGACCGTTTCGTAAAATCGAAGCGATCGCTCGACATCGGCGACGGTGAGAAAGTGTGCGACGCTGAACCCCTCCTGCGGCGGCATCTGATAGCTTTTCTGCTCGACCTGTACTTGGTTCATAGACGACCTCCAATTCGGATATGGTATTTCTCCATTCGATCTTTTGCTGCTACCGGCGGACATGCGTCCCTTGCCCAAGTGAGCCGCATGCTACTCCGAGAGGCCCTAAATCCGATAGCTATGTTAACCGTCAGGGCTCCTTACCGATTGCCCTTCGCTTCCGTTGGGTCACCGGCGATTGTCATCGCGTGCCGTCGTCATCGTCCTTGGGCCGCGCGCCGCCGAAAATTTTTGCTCCCTCCGGCGTGAGATACGGCTTCAAGGTCTCCCATGGCACGAACGCGACATACTGGCCCTCGACATAGGGACCGACCACGTAGGGCGGATAGTGAAAGGTCAGGCCGGAGCTTTTGCCAGATATGGTCGACGGCGCCAGCGTCACGGCGCCGATCTTGAGCAGTTTGGGCTGAAGATCCTTGTACCATTCGGCGGTCGCGGTCTCGCTCGTCCCGCGCTTGTTCTTTTCGATGTTCAGCGATGCAATCACGCCTTTCAGCATCGCCTTCATGGCCGGGCCGTCGTCGGTGGTCTCGGTGAAGAAGGGGCGGATGCTGATGCGCTTCTTCGCGACCGTATCCCACAGGATCGTGTCGACATCCGAATTGGGATGCGCGCCGTGGGTGTCCATGTAGTCGTCCCTGACGATGCTGACATAGCGCCCATCGACCACGGAGCGGACATTGTATTTACGCTCGAAGCTCCAGGCGCCGTTGCGGAACATGACCGGGTCCTGCTTGCGCGAGGCCTCCGCGTCCGCCGCATTCTTGTCGATCCACTTCTTGCCTTCGGCAAGACAATCCGCCGCGAGAGGCGGATCGGCCTTGATCTTGTCGTCGAGGAAAACGCCGGCGTCGATAACCCTGTTCTTGAGCGCTGCGTCAGGTTTTGGATCGGCGGCAAACGCCGCGGCCGCCACGAAGCACGCCAGCGCGCCTACGAAAAATAACCTGCGGGCATACGTGAATGTGGCGGGGCGCAAGGCAATTCCTTATCGAAAAACGGTGTCGCGGGCGGCGTTACTCCGCCGCCTCACTATGCCCGAGCCGCGCATTGAGCTTGTGGATCAGTTCCTCGGCGGCATCCGCGATCACGGTGCCCGGCGGAAAAATCGCCTCGGCGCCGGCCTTGTAGAGCGCGTCGTAATCCTGCGGCGGCACCACGCCGCCGATGATGATCATGATGTCGTCGCGGCCCTGCTTTTTCAGCGCGGCCTTCACTTCGGGAACGGCGGTGAGATGCGCCGCCGCCAGCGACGACAGCCCCAAAATATGCACGTCGTTTTCGACTGCCTGCCGCGCCGCCTCGTCGGCGGTCGCAAACAACGGCCCGATATCGACGTCGAAGCCGACATCGGCAAAGGCAGACGCGATCACCTTCTGACCGCGGTCGTGGCCGTCCTGGCCGATTTTTGCCACCAGAATTCGCGGGCGACGCCCTTCGGCGTCCTCGAACGCATCGATCAGCGCCTGCACTTTTTCGACCCGGTTGGACATGGTGGACGCCTCCCGCTTGTAGACGCCGGTGATGGATTTGATCTCGGCGCGATGCCGCCCGAACACTTTCTCCATCGCATCGGAAATTTCGCCGACGGTCGCCTTGGCACGCGCGGCATCGATGGCCAGCGCCAGCAGATTGCCGTTGCCGTCGCCGGCGCTCCGCGTCAGCGCCGCCAGCGCATCGTCGACGTCCCTTTGGTTGCGCTCTTTCCTGAGCCGCTCGAGCTTGTCGATCTGCAACCGCCGCACGGTGGAATTCTTCACCTTCAGCACGTCGATCGGCGCCTCGTCGAGCGGCTTGTATTTGTTGACGCCGATCACCGCCTGCCTGCCGGCGTCGATCCTGGCTTGCGTCTTGGCGGAGGCTTCCTCGATCCGCAGCTTTGGGACGCCGGCCTCGATCGCTTTCGCCATGCCGCCGAGCGCCTCGACCTCCTGGATGTGGCCCCAGGCCTTGACGGCGAGATCGTGGGTGAGGCGCTCGACATAATACGAGCCGCCCCAGGGATCGATGATGCGGTTGGTGCCGCTCTCCTGCTGCAGGAACAATTGCGTGTTGCGCGCGATGCGGGCCGAGAAGTCGGTCGGCAGCGCCAAGGCCTCGTCGAGCGCATTGGTGTGCAGCGACTGGGTGTGGCCCTGGGTTGCCGCCATCGCCTCGATGGTGGTGCGCATCACATTGTTGTAGACGTCCTGCGCCGTCAGCGACCAGCCCGAGGTCTGGCAGTGCGTCCGCAAGCTGAGCGAGCGCGGGTCCTTCGGGTTGAATGGCGTCAGCAGCTTGGCCCAGAGCAGCCGCGCCGCGCGCATCTTTGCCACCTCCATGAAGAAGTTCATGCCGATCGCCCAGAAGAACGACAGCCTTGGCGCAAAGCGATCGACGTCGAGGCCGGCGGCAAGGCCAGCGCGGAGATATTCGACGCCGTCCGCGAGCGTATAGGCGAGCTCGAGGTCCTGCGTCGCGCCGGCTTCCTGCATGTGATAGCCGGAGATGGAAATGGAGTTGTATTTCGGCATCTTTTGCGAGGTATAGGCAAAGATGTCGGAGATGATCCGCATCGAGGGCGCCGGCGGATAGATGTAGGTGTTGCGCACCATGAACTCTTTCAGGATGTCGTTCTGGATCGTTCCCGAAAGCTTTTCCGGCGGCACGCCCTGTTCCTCGGCGGCCGCGACGAACAGCGCGAGGATCGGCAGCACCGCGCCGTTCATGGTCATCGACACGCTCATCCGGTCGAGCGGGATGCCTGAGAACAGCGTGCGCATGTCGTAGATCGAATCGATCGCGACGCCGGCCATACCGACGTCGCCGGTGACGCGCGGATGGTCGGAATCATAGCCGCGATGGGTGGCGAGATCGAACGCCACCGACAGGCCTTTTTGTCCCGCGGCGAGGTTGCGGCGGTAGAACGCATTAGAGTCTTCCGCCGTGGAGAAGCCGGCATATTGCCTGATGGTCCAGGGCTGGTTGACATACATGGTCGGGTAGGGGCCGCGCAGATAGGGCGCGATGCCGGGCCAGGTTTCCAGGAAATCGATGCCTTCGAGATCGGCTTCGCTATGGCCGGGTTTTACCAGGATGCCTTCGGGCGTGAGCCAGGGCTCGGCGCCGCCGAAGCGTTCGGCCGGGGCAGCCTTTTCAAAGGCGATAGTCGCAAAATTCGGTATGCGGCTCATTGTCGTCGCCTCACTCGTCATGGCCGGACTTGTTCCGGCCATCCACGTCTTGCCTTTCGAAGGAGAGAAAGACGTGGATGCCCGGGACAAGCCCGGGCATGACGGGACCGGGTTCGAGGGCGAGCTTATCACAGTCGGTCATGAGCGTCATTCAACGACCCCTCAATCATGGTCCGGATGCTGCTGGCTGACGATGCCGTTAACTTTGTCCGCCCCGTAGTTCTGCAGCGTGGTCTGGCTCGGCATGTTGGCGATCGAGACCACCCAGCCGAGCCGGGATTCGGTGCCGAACTGCTGGGTCGGCACCACCCGGTCGGGGCGGTCGAAGGCGCCGGTCATGATCTCGATTCGGGGCCCGTCGATGCGGCGAAAGGTCAGCGGCGTGCCGCAGTCCTTGCAGTAATCGCGCTCGGCGATGGAGGAGGAGCGGAACGCGGCAGGCTTGCCGCGGGTCCACCTGAAATCGCCGCGATCGATATCGGCAAAGGACGCGAACGGCGCGCCGGAGGCTTTTTGGCACATCCGGCAATGACAGATGCTGATTTTTACCGGCGCCGCCGACAATGCAAACCGAATGGCGCCGCATTGGCAGCCGCCGGTCAGAACGGGTTGTGTCGCCGTGGTCATGCTCGCTCCATCAGCCGATAGGCTTCCTGCAACGTCGCCAGCGCGTCGCCGCCGGCAAAGACAAAATCGCTAACGCCGGCGGCGCGAAGTGCTGCTTCCTGCTCGCCCGCGCGGCCTGCCAGATAGATATGCTTTGCCCCGGCGTCGTGAAGGGCCTTTGCGGCCGCCACCGCGTGTCCGGCATAAACCTTGTCGGACGAGCAAAGGCAGACGAGCACCGCGGCGGATGCCTTGAACGCGGCGGCAAGCGCAGCGAAGTCCTTCACCTCTCCCATCGGGAGAGGTCGCTCCTGCGCCGAAGGCGAAGGAGCGGGTGAGGGGTTACGGTTTGAGGCAAGAGCCCCCTCACCCGACGCCTGCGGCGTCGACCTCTCCCCGGAGGGGAGAGGTGAAGGCAAGAATTCGACCGCCTCGATCCCGCCGGTCTCGAAAAAGCTCTTGGCAAAGGTTGCGCGCGCGGTGAAGTCGGCCGGCGTGCCGAGACTGGCGAGAAAGACTTTTGGCCGCGCACCCCTGTCTCTCAGCATTTGATCCGAACGGTCGCGCAAAATTTCAAACGGCGCCGCCAGCCGCATCGGCGGCAGCGCGTCGAATTTGAATTTTGCCTCGCCAGAGGGCGCGAGCACGACCGGCTTTGCGTCGAGCACCGCGACCTCGGCTTCATGCAGATTGGGGAATTCGGTGGCGCCGGTCAGCACTTCCTTGCGCCTGGCGATGTTTTGCTCGCGCACCGCTCGCGTTGCCGCGACCTTGCGCTGGATCAGGTTTTGTTCGAGGGCTGCGAACACGCCGCCGGCCTTCTCGACCTCTTGAAACAGCGACCACGCGGCGTCGCAGAGCTCTCGCGTCAGCGCTTCGATGCCGCCGGAGCCGGCGGCGGGATCGGAGACTTTCGCGAGATTGGATTCTTCCAGCAGCACCAGTTGCGTGTTGCGTGCCACGCGCCGCGCAAACGGATCGGGCAATCCCAGAGCCAGCGTATGCGGCAGCACGGTGATCGCGTTGGCGCCGCCGAGGCCGGCCGAGAATGTCGCAATCGTCGCGCGCAGCATGTTCACGTAGGGATCGCGCTGCGTCAGCATCCGCCAGGCGGTCTCGGCGGCAACGAACACCGGTTTTGGCGCAAGGCCGCAAGCCTGTTCGATGCGCGCCCACAGCAGGCGCAGTGCACGGAATTTTGCCAATGTGAGAAATTGATCGGCGTCGGCGGAAAGCCGCGCATAGATCATCTTCTGCGCATCTTCCAGCGCCACGCCGGCACCCTCCAGCGTGCGCAGATAGGCGAGGGCGGTCACCAGCACGAACGCCAATTCCTGTACTTCCGATCCGCCGGCATCATGGATCACCCGTCCATCGGCGACCGCGAACGGGCCCTTGAATCCCATCGCAGCGAGGCCTTTGATCGCACCGGTGACCGCAGGCTCGATCACCGACCAGCCGTAGGGACTGGCCCCCCGGACCGCGCAGGCGCCGATCGGGTCGAGACCGAAGCGGATATCGCAGGCGGCAGGGGCAACGCCCTTGCGCTTGACGTATTCGGCGACATGGATCGCGGCCATGCGCGATTGTGGGCCGACCTGAAGTTCGATCGAAATTCCGGCATCGAGGAAAATGCCGTCGAGAACCTTCTCGATCGCTTCCGGGGTCGGCGCCAGCCCAAAGCCATGGGCGCCGTTGGCGCCCGCGAATACCAGCGTCAGGCCGGTGGCGCCGTTTTCAAGGTCATGCAGCGCCTGCGCATTGGCCTGCGCGGCGTCCGGATGATCGATCCGCTGCATGATCTGCCACGGCGCGGCGGCTGCGCGGCCTGCGACGGGCGCGGCACCTTGCGCGCGCGGATAGATCGGCTCGATCTTCAGGCCGTCCGAGGTCTTGCCGACCAGCTTCTCAAATGGCGCGCCCTTCAGGACGCCATCGACCAGCTTGCGCCAGTCGTCATAGCTCGCCGGCGCGAAGTCTGATGCCAGCCGCAATTCGTCGGTTACAGGTGTCATTCGGCAGGTCGCTCCGGGGACGCCGTTATCGCTGTTGGGGCCGAAATTGCCACGTGGCGACCGCCAAGCCAAACGGTGTTTTGGGTCCCTTTGGTCAGGCGAGCTCGGGCAACCGCTCGATCCCGGCGGTGGACAGCTCCGCCAGCGCCGCCGAGACGCTGCGTCCCGCGATGAGACGGTCGGGCGCGATCTCCACCAGCGGCACCAGCACGAAGGCGCGTTCGAACAGGCGCGGGTGCGGCAGCGTCAGTTCCGGCTTTTGGATGGAAACGTCGTCATAGGCGATCAAATCGAGGTCGAGCGTGCGCGGACCCCAGCGGGTCTCCCTGGTCCGGTCGCGGCCGAACTTGTGTTCGATCTTGTGCAGCGTGAACAACAGCGCGTGGGGATCGAGGCTGGTTTCGATTTCGATGCAGGCATTGATGAAGCGATCCTGCTGCTCGACACCCCAGGGCGGGGTGGCATAATCCGACGAGCGCGCCACGAGTGCGGCTTGCGCCATCCCGCAGATGTTGGCGATCGCCTTTTGAAATGTCGCGCGGACGTCGCCGACATTGCCGCCGAGTCCGATCAGAACGTCAGCCATGGGAGGCGGCTTGGGAGGCGGCTTGCCGCGCGCGCGTCAACACCACGCCGACATCGTCGAAAATCGCGGCGATCGGCGCGTGCGGCTTGTGCACGGTGACTTTTACGGCGCTGACCCGGGGAAACGCCGCCAGGATAGCGTCGGCGACCGCGCCCGCCGCGCGCTCCAGGAGCTTGTAATTGACATCCTTGAAGGCCGCCGTCGCGGTTGCGACCACGTTGGAATAGGACACGGTATCGGCGAGGCGATCGGTGCGCGAGGATTCCGACAGATCGGTCGAGAGCTCGAGATCGATCACAAATCGCTGGCCGACCTCGGTCTCGTGCTCCATCACCCCGTGCCGGGCATGGATGACGACGCCTTTGATGAAGATCGTATCGGTCATTGCCTGTCCCGGATCGCGGCCGCTACCCGCAACGCCTGCATGGTTTCCGACACATCATGGGTGCGGATGATCCGCGCCCCGGCTTGTGCGGCCGCAAGATGCGCGGCGATCGAGCCGCCGAGACGTTGATGCGGCTCCGACGGCACCACGGAGTTGATAAAACTCTTGCGCGAGGCGCCGACCAATAGCGGCAAGCCGAATTTAAGGAGTTCATCCAGCCGGGCCAGTGCGGTCATGCTCTGCTCCTGGGTCTTGCCGAAGCCGATGCCGGGATCGAGCACGATATTGCCCGCCGAAATTCCGGCCTTCGCCGCGATCTCGAGCGAGCGGGCGAAGAAACCTGCGATGTCCTTCATGATGTCGATGCCGGCGTCGGCGCGGTCGCGATTGTGCATGATGATAACAGGCGAATTCCGCGCCGCGAGCAAGGCTGCCATATCGGGATCGCGCTGCAGGCCCCAGACGTCGTTGGCAATGGCGGCGCCCGCCTCGAGCGCCCAGGCGACCACCTGTGATTTCATGCTGTCGATAGATATGGGCACACCAAGCGAGGCGATTTCGGGCAGCACCGGCCGCAGACGATTCATTTCCTCCTCGGCCGAGACCGGCTGCGCGTCGCCATAGGGCCGGGTGGATTCGGCGCCGATGTCGATGATGCCGGCGCCCTCGGCGACCATGCGGCGCGCCTGCGCCAGCGCGCGGTCCGGGGTGACAAACTGTCCGCCATCGGAAAACGAATCCGGGGTCACGTTCAGCACGCCCATCACCGCCGGGCATGGGGCTGACAACAGGGCCCGCAGCACCGGATGACTGGCCGGGGTGGCGGGAGCGGGTCGGGACGTGGTCGCGATCATGCCGTGGCTTTGCGCGGTCCGTGCACGGGAGTCAAGCCGCGCTCCCGCCGGGCCGTCTCGGTCAGTAGGTGATCTTCGGCTGGAGCTTGCGAGCCTGCTCGATCAGTTGCTCGACCGACTTTTCCGACGGCAGCACGCGGACGAGTCTGCGCCGGGTATTGACCTCTTTCATGCTCTCGGCCAGCCGAGATGGGTTGCGCAATGCGAGTTCGCGAACCGTGGTGACGCCGGCGGCGCGCACCAGCCCGACCTTGGCCTTGCCCATGCCGGGAATCCGCATGTAGTCGGAGACGTTGGCCCATTCCAGCAGTTGCTGCTCGCTGATGCCGGTCTTCGCCGCCAAGGCCTTGCGGCCCTTCACGGTGCGAGCAGCCTCCAGCAGCTTGTCGGTGGTCCGTATGCCCAGCGATTTCAGTTTAGAGGCGGAAAAGGCGCTTAGGCCGTCAATCTCGGTGATGGGATATGTCATGGTGCTCAATATGAAAAAAGGTGCTTTAAGCGAATTGGCTGAGGCCCGGTGTCCCTGCGATGATCTCGCCCATCTGATCCGCTCCAACTTTGTCGCGGCCGAAGGTCAAAAGTTCACGGGCGACGTTCTGAATCTCGCCGATGCCCAAACCAAGCCCCATGAGCTTGGTGCCAAGCGCCATCAGGCCGCCGCCCATCAGCCTTCCGAAACCACTGTTGTTGCCGGAGGCCGCGATCGCGGCCTCCGCGCCGGGGATCGCGTTGATCAAGGCCTGAACTTTGTCGCTGGGGCCCTCGTCGCGAAGGAAGCCCAGGATGATGCCGATGGTTTTTTCAGCCAAAGCACTATCGATGCCGGCCTTTGCGGCCAGCCGTCCTATCAGTTCGTCCATATTGCCCCGCCTCAACCGGTTACACGCCGGCTCCTTGCTTATCGAATTTATCTTGATCTTCTGCGATCCGAAATACAAGCGATCCGCGCAGCGGTAAGCGCTTTTCGTCCGAGATCGCATCGCAAGTGTTGCAGCAATGCAAGAGCGGGCACGGGATTCGCGAAAAATTGTCGCGGCACGGAACATTTCGTTTCGACTTTCCGCGCAGGCGCGCACGATGCGGGTCGATCTTGTGTCGACCGAGGCGGTTTCCAATCGCCTTGGCGCGGCGTGGAACGGTTTCAATCGGCATGCAAGATGCAGTATGATGCTTGTGTCCGGCGGCCGACACCCCCGATGTGCGCGACAGCAGCTTACCAGAGGCTATTAGATGTCTACCTCCGATAACAAGATGGCCGACACCGCAGAGAAGATTTTCATCGGCAAGGGTGAACAGCCGGCCTGGCTGACGCTTGCGCTTGCAAACCGCCATGGCCTTGTCACCGGCGCGACCGGAACCGGCAAGACCGTTTCGCTGCAGGTGATGGCTGAAGGCTTTGCGCGTGCCGGGGTTCCTGTCTTCGCGGCCGACATCAAGGGCGACCTGTCGGGGATCTCCGAAGTCGGCGAGGCCAAGGATTTTATCCTCAAACGGGCCGGCGACATGGGCCTGGTCTTCCAGCCCGATCAGTTCTCGACGATTTTCTGGGACGTGTTCGGTGAACAGGGCCATCCGGTGCGCGCCACCGTCTCGGAAATGGGCCCGCTGTTGCTCTCCCGCATGATGGATCTGAACGACGTCCAGGAGGGCGTGCTCAACATCGCCTTCAAGGTCGCCGACGAGCAGGGGCTGCTGCTGCTCGACATGAAGGACCTGCGGGCGATCCTGTCCTACATCGCCGAACACGCGGGTGAACTGACCACGCAATACGGCAACGTCTCGAAGCAGACCGTCGGAACCATCCAGCGCCAGCTTCTGGTGCTGGAAAATCAGGGCGGCGCCAAGTTCTTCGGCGAACCGGCGCTGGCGCTGAAGGATTTCATGCGCACCGACCGCGACGGCCGCGGCATGGTCAACATCCTGGTGGCCGACAGGCTGATGCAGAGCCCCCAACTCTACGCGACCTTCCTGTTGTGGATGTTGTCCGAGCTGTTCGAGCAGTTGCCGGAGGCCGGCGATCCGCCGAAACCAAAACTCGTGTTCTTCTTCGACGAGGCGCATCTGTTGTTCAACGATGCGCCGAAAGCGTTGATGGACAAGATCGAGCAGGTGGTGCGGCTGATCCGTTCCAAGGGCGTCGGCGTCTACTTCGTCACGCAGAACCCGATCGACGTGCCGGACAAGGTGCTCGCCCAATTGGGTAACCGCGTGCAGCACGCGCTCCGCGCCTTTACGCCGCGCGACCAGAAGGCGGTCGCGGCCGCCGCGCAGACGTTCCGGCCCAACCCGAAGCTCAATACCACCCAAGTCATCATGGAACTGGGCAAGGGCGAGGCGCTGGTGTCGTTCCTGGAAGGCAACGGCGTCCCGGCAATGGTCGAGCGCGTCATGGTCCGGCCGCCGACGGCGCGGATCGGGCCGATCACGCCGGAGGAGCGCAAGGCGATCATGGACGCGAGCCCGGTGAAGGGCAAATACGACACCGCGATCGATTCCGAATCCGCCTATGAGGTCTTGCAAAAGCGCGTCGCCGGATCGGCGGCGGGAGCGGCAGGCGGCGGCGGAATCCTCGGGCAGATCGGCGCCATTGTTGGGACGATCTTCGGCACCAACGTGCCGCGCGGCAGATTGTCGACCGGCCAGCTCATCGCGCGAAACGTCACGCGCTCGGTCACCGACAAGGTGGTCGGCGGCGTCGCTGCCGATCTCGGCAAGTCGGTCGGCGGCTCGGTGGGCGGTTCGGTCGGTCGCGCCTTGGTGCGCGGCGCGCTCGGCGGCTTGCTGCGGCGATAACAATAGATCATCGGCTGCGGCGCGATCTTGCTCTGATTTTTGCGCTGATTTTTGTTCGGAAAGGTGCGTGTGCTGAGATATCCGTCGTTGCGAGCGCCGCTCGATATTCTGTTTCTGGTCTGCTGCATCGCGCTGACGGCCGACGTTCTGGTCCCCGAGCTCTGGGGCACCGGAAAGACCAAGGACTATCCATTGTGGTTCTGGGCCGGGCAGCAGGTGCTGCAGGGCAGGGATCTCTACCCCAGCGATCCCAAGGCCTATTTCGAATTCATCTATCCGCCGCTGCCCGCGGTGCTGCTCGCGATACCCGCTTATTTCGGCAAGATCCCGCTCTATGCCTGCCTGTCGGCACTCAATGTGGTGGCGTGGTGGATGACGGCGCAGTTCTCCAACGCGATGACGGGATCGGGCAAGACACCCGGCCCCTGGCTGTTCGCGCTGCCGGGTTTTGTCACGGTGACGTTCGTGTTCGACATGTTCGATCTCGGGCAACCGAACCTGATTTTACTGGCGATGATGTTGTTCGGCTTCTGGCTGTTGCAGCACGAGCGCCCATGGATGGCGGGAGCGATGTTTGCGCTGGCGACCGCGATCAAGGTTTTCCCGGTCGCGGTGCTGCCTTATCTCGTCTGGCGCAGGCGGTGGGCGTCGGCGGCGAGCATGCTGGTCTTTCTCGTCCTCTTTCTGTTCGTCGTGCCCGCGCCCATACGCGGCTACCAGCACAATGTCTCCGAATTGAAGACCTGGTATCAGGGCATGGTCGGATCGAGCTCGGAGCAGGGCTTTGGTCAGCGCGGCGAGCAGAACTGGTCGTGGGTCAATCAATCCATCATCGCCGTGACCCATCGATTGACGCGCCCGGTCAACTACAACCAGGACAATCCGGCCAAGCCGCCGGAATACATGAACCTCCTCGATCTCGACTTCAAGACAGCGAACTGGGTCGTGCTTGCGATATCGCTCGCGATCGGACTTGGGTTCGTCGCGGTAATGCCGGCGCGCTCGAAAACGACGCCGTGCTCCGATGCCGAGGAGCTCGGTATCCTGTTCTGCCTGATGACGGTGGCTTCGCCTTTGGCCCGGCAGTATTATTTCATGTGGCTGTTTTTTCCGATGACCATCCTGATCCACCGCGCGGTCTATGATCCGCGGCCCGCGGCGCAGATCGGCTCCTGGATCACGCTCGCGGTCGCGGGGCTGTTGATGTTGCTGTCGCTGCCGGTGTTCCCGAACGATCTGCAGGCATTCGGGAACAACCTCCTTGCGACCGCGGTGCTTGCGGGCGGGCTGGTCTGGCATATCCTCAATCCACCTTCGCAATCAGCCGTCCGCGCCTTGTCTCCGGCGGCGGGCGGGCTACAACTGAATGCGCAGAGCAGTCCCCGCTAGCCCAAAGGGAAAACCAAAAATGTCCAACGCGACGCAACTTCAGCCGGTCCTGGACCGCATCGATGCCGACTTCGACAACAGCCTGGAGCGGCTGTTTGCGCTGCTGCGTATCAAATCGATCTCGGCCGATCCGGCCTTTGCCGGGGACTGCAAGCTCGCCGCCGATCATCTCGCCAAGGATATCGCGACGCTTGGCTTTGCGACGGAGGTCAGGCCGACCGCCGGTCATCCCGCCATCGTGGCTAAAAGCAACGGCCAAGGAAAAGGTAACGGCGGGGCGCGGCCGCACGTGCTGTTCTACGGTCACTATGACGTCCAGCCGGTCGATCCGCTCAATCTCTGGCATCGCCCGCCGTTCGAGCCGGTCGTGACCGATCACGCCGACGGGCGAAAGATCATCGTCGCGCGCGGCGCCGAGGACGACAAGGGACAGTTGATGACCTTCGTCGAGGCCTGCCGGGCCTGGAAGTCCGTCACCGGTTCGCTGCCGGTCGACATCACCATCGTGATCGAGGGCGAGGAAGAAATCGGATCGAAGAATTTCGTTCCGTTCCTCGAGAAGAACAAGGACGAGTTGAAGGCCGATTTCGCACTGGTCTGTGACACCGGAATGTGGGACCCGAATACGCCGGCGATCACCACCTCGCTGCGCGGGCTGGTTTACGAGGAGGTCTGGATCAAGGCCGCCAACCGCGACCTGCATTCCGGCGTGTTCGGCGGGGCTGCGCAAAATCCGATCCGGGTGCTGACCCGCATCCTCGGCGGCCTGTTCGACGACAACGGCCACATCACCATTCCGGGCTTCTACGACGGCGTGAAGGATTTGCCGCCGGACGTGCTGGCGCAATGGAAGAAATTGAACCTCACCGCGGAATCGTTCCTGAAGCCGATCGGACTTTCGATTCCCGCCGGCGAAAAGGACCGGTTGTTGATCGAGCAACTCTCGTCGCGGCCGACCTGCGACGTCAACGGCATCATCGGCGGCTATACCGGCGAGGGCTCGAAGACGGTGATCCCGGCCGAAGCCTCCGCCAAGGTTTCGTTCCGCCTGGTGGAGGGACAAGACCCCGCCAGGATTCGAAAAGCGTTTCGCGATTACGTCACCGCGCGGCTGCCCGGCGATTGCAAGGCCGAGTTCGGCGACCATTCCAGCGCGCCGGCGATCGCACTCGACTGGAACATGAAGCCGCTCGCCGCCGCCAGGCGCGCCCTGACCGAAGAGTGGGGCAAGGAGACGGTGCTGATGGGCTCGGGTGCCTCGATCCCGATCGTCGCGGATTTCAAGCGCACGCTCGGCCTCGATACGGTGCTGGTGGGGTTTGGGCTCGATGACGACAACATCCACTCGCCGAACGAAAAGTATGACCTGAAGAGTTTTCACAAGGGCATTCGCTCGTGGGCGAGAATTCTGGCGGCGTTCGCGGATGCGCCGCGGTAGCGCTTCCTTCGTCGTTCCGGGCTCGCCGCTGTGCGGCGCCCGGGAATGACGGTGAAACGCAACGAAGCGGAATATTTTTGCAAAGGGGGGCTGGACGGATTTTTGCCTGACGGGCAAATCAGTGCCGCAGTACGCTGTAGGATGGGTTGAGCGCAGCGAAACCCATCAATTTTGTCTCCGCTGAGTTGATGGGTTTCGCTGCGCTCTACCCATCCTACACACTCGCAATGACGAAAGTAAAAAACGCCGCCCAGGATTGGACGGCGTTTTGTTCTGAACGTGTAGAGGGTGTGTGAGCGATGTTTAGCGCATTTGCGCGAATTCGTCCACCCCGCGTCAGTGTCGCTCCACCGGATAAGGTTCGTCGCCGAAGGCGCGATCGTGATACCCCTTGCTGCCGATTTCGCGCGCGAGCGGGCTAAGGATGTCATCGCCTGTCTTCAGCCGCGCCATCAGCGCGCGAAAATCGTGCCGCGGTTGCCAGCCGAGCTCGGTGCGTGCCCTGTCATTTACGTAAACGCGATCGATGCCGGCAATCATTTTCCAATCGCGCCGTTGATATTCGGCCAAGTATTCCGGCACGTGCCGGCGGACCACCTCGCGCGCGCTGCTGCGCAAGTCGGCGACATCGTCGCGCGAAAATGGCGTGGTGGCGCTGATGATGTATTTGGCGAAAGGAGCCGATGGCGCGTGACGGGCGGCCAAAAGATGCGCGCTGACGACGTCCTCGATGTCGACGCGGCGGTAGAGAAACTCGTTGGCCTTGATGTTGGCATCGGCATAGGCCTCGCGGACCGCGCGACTGTCGTCCGGTTCGGGAAAGAAGCGCGAGGTGCGCAGCACGATGGTCCGAAGCGAATGGTTGCGCGCGAAAAGCTGGCAGAGATCCTCCGCGGCAGCCTTGGTGACGCCGTAGATGTTTTTTGGCAGCGGCGTGACGTCTTCCGTCACCCAGGCCGCCGGCTCGCCGGGCGGCGGCGCCAGCGCATCGCCGAACACGCTCGTCGTGCTGGTGTAGATAAACGCCGTGACACCAGCCGCGACCGCTTCCTCGAGCAGATTGAGCGTGCCTTTGATATTGACGTCAACGAAATCCTGGCGGCCGTGGGTCGCCACGTGCGGCTTGTGCAGCGTGGCGGTGTGCAACACGGTGCCGACGCCGTTCATGCAGCGGCGCACGAAGTCACGGTCGGTGATCGTTCCCACTCGATGGGTAAACGCACCGCCGCGAATGTCGATACCGCGCACCCCGCGACGCTGGGCCTGCAGGGTACGGACCAGCGCCTCGCCGAGATGGCCGGAACTGCCGGTCACCAAAACTGTCACGCCGCCGCAACCTTCGTGCTGTTCGCCCGCTCCGGGGCGTTAATTCCGGTAGCTCGGATCGATGCGGTCGAGTTTTCGCAACAGCGGCGGCCAGACCAGCATCGTCGAGCGCATTTCGGCGCGATCCGGATTCGAAAACAGGGTTTCGTTCTTCTCGACCACCATCTTTTCAATCGGGTAGGCTGTTGGCCCCAGCATGCGGGTGCGGACCTGCATGGTGCAGGCGCGCTCCAGATGGTACATGCGTTCGAAGGCGGAAGCGACCGAGCGGCCGACCGTCAGCGTGCCGTGATTGCGCAGCAGCATGTGGTTCTTGTTGCCGAGGTCGTTCTGCAGGCGCGGCCGCTCGTCATGATCGAGCGCGACCCCTTCGTAATCGTGATAGGCGAGGTCGTGGGTGACGAAATGCGCGGTCTGGTTCATCGGCAGCAGGCCTTCCATGCAGCTCGCGACCGCCGTGCCGTCGGGAGTGTGCAGATGGAGCACGCAGCCGGCGTCCTCGCGCACCTCGTGGATCGCGGAGTGGATGGTGAAGCCGGCCGGGTTGATGCTGTAGTCGCTCTTCGTCAGTTGATTGCCGTGCAGGTCGACTTTCACGAGGCTCGAGGCGGTGATCTCGTCGAACATCAAGCCGTAGGGATTGATCAGGAAATGATGATCCGGTCCCGGCACGCGCGCGGAGATGTGGGTGTCGACCAGATCGTCCCAGCCATACAGCGCGACCAGACGATAGCAGGCGGCGAGATTGACCCTTTGGGTCCATTCGGCCTCGGTCATATCCGACGGCACTTCCTTGAGGCGAGCTTCGGCTGGCGACATGACCGGTTTCTCCACATGATCTGATTTTCTGCGCGCGATGCTAGCCCCGCAAATGCTTCGCAGCAAGGCGCGGCGGCAGCGTGCCAGTCATGCTTTTGCAACGATGGTGACTGTCTTGGGGTGTTTTCGAGCGAAAGCCTGCCTGGACAGGTGCTCGCGGATGTCCGTTTGGGTGCACATGACGGACTCAAGCCGGACCTCACGCGGGGTCCGAAAAGTGCCGCCATTGGCGGAAGTGGCAAGGCTCATTCGATCACTTCATCCAACGCACAATCCTCGGCCAATACTCTTCAAGCGTCCGCCTCCCCATGAACAGACCCAGATGATTGCACGGGGCGATCTCGTGGCGGAGATACTCCGGTTGCGTTCCTACCAGCCGCTCCACGGCAAACAATTGTTCCGGGGCAACCACTTCGTCGGCGCTCCCGGCAAGAAGATACATTGGAAGCCGCAGACGCGAGAGGTCGATCTGTTGCCCCAGGGCGACGAAGCCTCCGCCGGCGAGTTCGTTGCGCTTGTATAGCTTCTCGATAACTTCGAGATAGTAGGTTCCTGGAACGTCGATGGTCCAGGAATTCCAGGTCTTGAAGATGGCCTCGAGCCGCGCGAATTCCGCCGAGCCGATCGGCTGAAGCGTCTGCAGGGATTCGCGGATATCGCCTGCGTCAGTGCCGTTTCCCCAGAACTGCGCGATATTGCGGCCGATGACGCGACCATTGCCGAGATTAACCAGGCTCTGAAACATGATCAGGGGGGTAGCCTCGGCGATAGCCGACAATCGGGAGGGCCGCGCAGCAATATCAACCGGCGCGCCGGCCATCACAAGCTTGCGTACCTTGGCCGGGAATCGTCCGGCATAGACCAGGGATAACCAGCCTCCCTGGCAGAGCCCTATGAGATCAACCAGGCCGCCGACGCAATCGACCAGGACATTGAGATCGGCAAGATATTCGTCAATGCCGAGAAATCGCATGTCAGCGCTAGCCGAGCGCCAATCGGCCATGAACAGTCGTTCGGTTCCGGCACCGCGGAGGGCGGCAACGAGACTGTGTCCGGCTGCAAGGTCGGCAATCGCGGCTCCATGCAGCGAGAGCGGTGTGCACAGCAGGGTGGGAACGCCGCTCTCGACCGTAGTAAAATCACGGAGCCGAACTGCATGCAGCTCGAGCGCAATCTTGCTGGGCGTGGCTCCTTCCGGCTCTTGCGGTGTGCGGTCGCCACCGGCATCGCCCGAGAATTCCAGAAAATGCGCCGCTATCGACGACGCAGTTTCAGCGGCTGATGCAGCGACGAGCGCCGGCCAGAACAACGCCGCATACGGGAATTGACCGCCTAGATACCGATCCATTTGATAAGGGAATGCCCGGTTCATCCCTGCTGTCTTGAGCTAGGTCGATTTCACCCGAAGAACAACCCTGGAACGACGTCCAAGGTAAATTCCGACCCGGCCGCGGCTTTCCCAAACCAGGGTTGGATCAGAGTTAAGGGCGAACGCCTGATCGATGAGGGCGGCTTGCGGACCGCCCGGCGTTCAGCGAGGTGCTGAGATGCGGTGGCGGTGCCCGCGTCAAGCACCGATACGGACCAATTGCCGAACTCGTGATGGTGCGACCCTCCGAACTCGCGCGGCGTTGATACGACGTGAGGAAGTGTTTTCTTTCAGCGGACCAATCGCTTCACCATCTCCATTGCCAAGCTGAACGCGGTTAGCTTGCTTCGGAGAAATTAACATGAAAAAGCTTTCGCTTTGCGCAACGGCAACATGCCTTTTTGTTACCCTGGCGGGTACCGCACACGCGCGATCGGCCTACGATGGTTCCTGGAACCTCGCCTTCGTGACGCAACGAGGCGCATGCGATCCCGCCTACAACTTCACCGTCAATATTTCCAATGGAGTTGTGACGGAACCTAACCTCGTGAGGTTCAGAGGCTACGTCGCGAGATCCGGCGCGGTTCGCGCTTCGGTGACCGTTCAAGACAAATACGCCTCGGGCTCGGGCAGACTCTCCAGCACCTCCGGCCGCGGGACATGGAGCGGCTACGCAGGAAATGCGCGATGCGCGGGCTACTGGACCGCGCAACGAAACTGACATCTTCACAAGGCGAAAAGCGGGAGTATAGGCTCGCTAGCGATGCCCTACGGCGCCGGGATCGCCAATAGGCTCGAGATGCTGCGGCCGCGGATGTCGTAGACGCGGGCGAACACGACATCGTCGCGCTTGATCTCCACCATGACCGGCGCGTTCAGCCCCTTGCAGTAGAATTCGCCGAGCGTCATGGCGAAGTCGGCGGCGTGGCTGTCCCAGCCGATGGTGAAATCGGGGCCGAGGGCTACCTGCGCCGGGCGCTGCGGGCCGCAGACGGCGACCTTCCATTTGCGGCCATGCGGGGGCGCTTCCTGACGCTCGTCGAGCTGGTCGCGCAGTCCATCGGAGGCCTGCTTGAACGCCAGCCCCCAGTAATCCAGCATGAACAGATTATCGGCGGAGCGAACCGTGCCGGCGATATGGTTGAAGTGGGTGTATTGATAGGGGTGCAGCCGGATCATCTCGGCGAGCGGCAACAGCAGCCCAAACGCGAAAACAGCGACCGCGGCGGGTTGCCAGCTGCGGCGGTTCTCCCCGAGCCAGCTCATGCCCCGCGCAAAGGCTAAACCTGCGAGCACCGTCATCGGCGGGATCACGAAGATAAAATGCCGGATGCCGTTGTAGAGCGCCGGGCGCTTCACCATCGCGATCAACACCGGCAACGTCGCCGCCAGCGTCAGCATCAGCAGGATGGTCTTGCGGCGGGCCGATACATCGGCGCGCGACAGCGAGATCAGGCTGCCGGCGACGCCGGCGATCAACAGCGCGAGCAGCACCTCGGGAAGCTGCAGCGCGAACAGCGTCGGCAGATACGACCAGGGCATGTCGGGCACCGACACCAGCGCGCCGTCGAACATTTCCTTCCACGGCTTCTCGAAGAAGCTCGAGAAATAGGTCAGGGCACGAAAGGGATTGCCCGGCTCCATGATCGACCACGGCCAGATCAGTCCCATCACGAGGTAGCCGAGGATCAGTCCGGGCACCAGCACATAGACGACATGGACGAAGCGATGCACGGCTTCGCGCGCGCTGTGGGTCCTGGCCTCCTCGAGCAACAGCGGCACAAAGCCCGCGAGCGCGTAGGCCAGCGCCAGCCCGCCGAGGATGCGGCTTCCGATCGAAAGGCCAGCGCCGAGGCCGACGATCAGGATGATCCGCGGCGAGGGGTCCGGATATTCCTCGGCGAGGCGAACCAGGCCGAGCATCAGGATCACCATCGCGACCGCAAACGGCGCATCCTTCGGGTTCATGAACATGTGCCCGTAGAAGGTCGGGCAGAGCGCGAGCAGAAGCAGGGCCGCAAGGCCGGCGAGCGGGCCGCCGACGCGGCGGCCGAGCCGCCACGTCACCGCGAGCCCGATGACGCCGACGATGGCGCCGAGCAGGCGCCGTGTTTCAAACAATTCGAGCGGGATGACCTTGTGGAGCAGCGCCGCCGCCATGTCGAAGCCGCCGCCATACATATAAAGATTGGCGAACGACAGCGCGCCGGTGTCCTTGAAGCCGGAACCGTACATCCGCAGCAGGAGGTCGGCATATTCGGCGTGGGTGTAGTCGTCCCAGCCTAACCCGTAATCACGAAAGGTAAGGCCTGCGATCAAGGCGACCGCCGCCAGGACCAGGATGGCGAGGTCGTCGCAAATCCGCTCCACCGAGCGCCGCGAAGGCAGGTCGATGGCCGAAGTCGTAATGGATGACATGGCTATTGGTAACTACCCCTTGGCCCAGATGGCGCTTTTGGGCCTCTATCCCCGGCATCCATATAGCGCAGTTCCATTTTCAAGTAATTGGCAATTGTGGCGCAATTCCCTGACGCGACGCAGCAAATCGTCACCGTAAAAACCCGGATGGCGGTTAGGACGAAAATTAAGGTCCGGATCGTATCCTGCTACCGGGACATGGTTTTTTAGGGGAACCGCGGCTGGAATTGCCGGTTGGCGATGTGGGCAATATGACAGTATCGTGGCGTTGGCGGCTCGCGCGCATTTCCAGCGCGGCCCGGGGGTTAGTTCGATGATGGTGGTGGTGCTGGTCGCCGGTATCGGCCTGTTGCTGGCTGGCATTCTGGCGATCCTGTTCGGAATTCCGGTCAAGGAATTCAGCTTCGGCAATACGTTGATCCTCGTCGGCGCGGTTTCGATATGCACCGGGATGGTGATGCTCGCCTTGTGGGCACTGCTCCGCGAGCTGAGGCACATTGCGCGGCAGCTTGGCGGCGGAGTTGCGACTGAAGCGCGCATGGCGGCCGCCCTGCATCCGGCTGCGAGCGGCACGGCGCCGGGCCATCCGGCCCAGGAGGAGGGTGGCTTCCAGTTCGGCCGCGACCAGCCGGCGCCGCCATATGCCGACGCGCCACCGGGGGACCAGTCGGCCGCACCGCCGCCATGGCATGAGGAAACGGCCTCGCGCGATCGCGGACGCGGCGAGGTGCCGCCGAACGTTCCGGAGTCGGCCGAGACCGCGGCCGCTCCAAAAGCGCGTCGTAACCTGTTGTTTTCATCGACATCGCGGAAGGAACGCGAGCGCGAGCACGCGCAGACGCGAGCCACCGATTTACCCGCACCTGATCCCCGTCCGGGGCCACCCGCCGCGCCGCCGCCATTCGAACCGAGCGAGGCGCCGCCGGCAACCTTCGACGATGCCTGGCCGAAATTAGAACGCGCGCGGGCCGCCGATGTGCCGCCACGGCGAACGAGCCGGCCGCCGGTAACGTCGTCCGAGCCGGGCGCCGGCGCGCCGGCGGCGGATCGCTATCCGCCCGCCGCACGGAGCGAGGAACAACCGCCGGTCACGATTCTCAAATCCGGCGTCGTCGATGGCATGGCCTATTCGTTGTATTCCGACGGCTCGATCGAGGCGCAAATGCCGGAAGGCATGATGCGGTTTGCCTCGATCGACGAACTGCGCGCGCACCTCGACCAGCGCACCTGAGCGCCGTCTACTTCGATCGGGATTGCCCTCGAAAAATAAAACACCGTCGTTCTTGTCACGTTGCGAGTATTCAGCTCATATTCGGCAAGTAGTGGACGGGCCCGAAAACGTATTGCCGCTTTCCGATATTGTCCGATCCCTTGAGTTCCCTGCGAATACAATCTTGCGAGAGGTTCAGGCCATGACCGACGCTGCGCCCAAGAATTTCATCGACCTGACCGCGAATATCGTCTCGGCGTATCTCAGCAACAATCCGACGCCGGCGTCCGAAATTCCGAACCTGATCAGCCAGATTCACGCCGCCTTGCTGCGGGTCTCGACCGGACGGGTTGAGGCGCCGCTGGAGCCGGCCAAGCCCGCGGTGTCGGTGAAGAAATCGATGACGCCCGATTACCTCGTGTGTCTCGAGGACGGCAAGCGCTTCAAATCGCTGAAGCGGCATTTGCGCTCGCAATACAACCTGACGCCGGAGCAATACCGCGACAAATGGGGCCTGCCGGCCGACTATCCGATGGTGGCGCCGAATTATGCGGTGGCGCGTTCGCAGCTCGCCAAGAAAATGGGGCTCGGCCAGCAGCGGCGGCGGCGGAAATAAATTTACGCGCTGAGCAACTTTCTTGCCGCGCCGTCGCGGCCGATGAGTTTGGTATATTCCGCGATCGGCTGCGGCCGGCCCAGCAGATAACCCTGCACCTCGTCGCAGGATTCCGTCGCCAGAAATTCAAGCTGCGGCCCGGTCTCGACGCCCTCCGCCAGTACCGGCAGATTGAGCCCGTGGGCGAGCCCGATGACGGCGCGCACGATCGCCGCCGACTGCGGACTGCTCTTCACGTTCGATATGAACGACTTGTCGATCTTGATCTTGTCGAACGGGAACGATTGCATATAGGACAGTGACGAATATCCGGTGCCGAAATCGTCCATGGCGATGCGGACGCCGAGCGCCTTGAGGCGGCGCAGGATCGAAAGGCCGCGATCAAAATCCTCGACCAGCACGCCCTCGGTAATTTCGAGCTCGAGCCGGGTCGGCGAAAGGCCGGTTTCGAGCAGCAGCGAATGCACCAGTCCCGCGAGGTCACCGTGGCGGAACTGGATCGGCGACAGATTGACCGCGATTTGCAGGGGGTGCGACCACGACGCCGCCTCGCGGCAGGCCTCGCGCAGCGCCCATTCGCCGATCTGCATGATCAGGCCGCTTTCCTCGGCCACCGGAATGAAGGTGGCGGGCGAAACCATGCCGCGTTGCGGATGCTGCCAGCGCAGCAACGCCTCGAAGCCGATCACCTCGCCGTCGATCTTCGCCAGCGGCTGATAGTGCAGGCAGAGCTCGTTGCGCGCGATGGCGGAGGAGAGCTCGTGCGAAATGGCGCGCCGCTCGCGCAACCGGTTGTCCATCTCGATCTCGAAGAAGCGCGTCTTGCCGCGGCCGGCGGCCTTGGAGCGGTAAAGCGCGGCATCGGCGTTGTTGAGCAGAGTGGTGGCGTCGTTGCCGTCGGCCGGAAAGATGGCGATGCCGACCGAGATGCCGACGCGCAGATGCTGGCCTTCGCGTTCCAGATCGATGGCGACGGCGGCATGAAGGCGCCTTGCGAGGATTTCGGCCAGCTCCGGGTGATCGCCGTTCGGCGTGATCAGGGTAAACTCGTCGCCGCCGAGCCGCGCCAGATAGGCGTCGGGCGCGAACGCGCGCAGCTGTTCCGACATCCGGCGCAGCACATCGTCGCCGACCGCGTGTCCGAATACGTCGTTGACCTCCTTGAAGCCGTCGAGGTCGATGCTGAGCACGGCAAACGATTCCTTGCTGAGCTTGGCGGCATCGATGGTGCGCGCGAGATACTCGACGAAGGCGACCCGATTCGGCAAATCGGTCAGCGCATCGTAATGCGCCAAATGCTGGATGCGGGCCTCCGCCTGCTTGCGCTCGGTAATGTCCTCGGCAAGGCTGAGCAAATAGCGCGGCTCGCCGGTCTCGTCGGGAATCGACAGGTTCCGGCTGGTCAGGATGCGGGTGCCGTTGTGCGGGGTGTTGACCGGATGCTCGGCGATGGTCTGCAGCTCCTGTGTGCGCAGGGCCTCGGTGGCGAGCGGGAACAGGTCGCTCGCGGTATCCTTGTTCGAGGGATCATCGGCGGACCGGCCGATCAATTCGCCGCGCGCGATGCCGAAAATGGCCTCGGCGGTGCGGTTGATCAGGACATAGCAGCGGTCGCGCGCGTCCTTGACGGCAACCGACACCGGCATGTTCTCGATGATGCTGTCGAGGAAGTTCTGGGTACGGCCGAGCTTTGCGGCCGAGGCGTCGAGCGCTTCCAGCTGGCGGAAATGCATCAGCGAAATGGTTAGCCCCGCCAGCGCCAGCGCCAGGAACAGGCCGATGCCGATGCCGGCACTCTGCCAGAACACGGTGTGCAGAAACGGCGAGATCGGCACGTCGATGACGAACGCGCCCATCACGTCGTTGAGATGCCATTGCGCCTGCAGGGGCTGCAATGCGTTGTGGCAGCTGACGCAACTCTGTTCGCGCGCCAGGGTCGGATAGACGGTGCGGAAAATCCGTTCGCCGTTGACGTCGAGCAGTTCCGATACCGGTTTCGGGTTCTCCGTCGCCGCGAAGGCCTCGATGGTCGCTGCCATCCTTGCGTCCGTCGGCGCCGTCAGGATCTCGCGTCCGGGGCGGCCGACGGACGCCAGCCGGAAATCGGAATTATCGCCGTTCTGCTTGTTGAAGGCCTCGATCGCATGCGCCCGGAACGTCGCCGGAACCGGCGCGTCCTTGCCGAATTGCGAGCGGACGGCCGAATAATTGGTGACAAAGGAATCGACCAGTTGCAGCGCGATGATCTTTTCGCGGCTCTTGTGCTCCTGAAACCAGTTCAGGCTGAAATAGTAAAAGCCGTAAGCAACCGTGACGGACAGCGCCGCGCACAGGCTCAAATGCAATAGGAAACCGCGGCCCGATCGCGACCGCATGAAGCGCCAGAGGTTGGGAAACTGAGCCATCCGTCAACTTTCAGTTGCCGGCGGATGATCCTGCAAATCATTTTAAATCGCTTAAAGACCGCACTGCCCCTGGCGTCGATGGGTTAACAGAGACGAAACGGGCCGATCACGGTGGCGTGAACGCCGCACGCCATCGGCCAGCACCTGGGGGTTTCAGGAGGCCGCGGCGAGCGCCTCGCGGGCGTCGGCGCGGATGCGCTCGACCATGGCCCGCAAGCCATTGGAGCGCTGCGGGGTGAGATGCTCGCGAAACCCGAATTCGTCGAACACCGAAAGCGCGTCGGTGCCGAGAATTTCCCGCGGCGTACGGCCGGAGAACAGCGTCAGCAGGATGGCGATCAGGCCGCGCACGATGTGCGCGTCGCTGTCGCCGAGATAGTTCAAATGCGGTTCGTCGCCGCGGCTGCGGTCGAGCTGCTTGGCGAGCCAAACCTGGCTGGCGCAGCCCTGCACTTTGTTGGCCGCGGAATGCTCCGCTTCCGGCATCGGCTTTAGCGTGCGGCCGAGCTCGATGACGTACCGGTAGCGGTCGTCCCAATCGTCGAGCAGCGCAAAATTATCCCTGATTTCGTCGATCGTCATGCTGCGCCCTGCGCTTGATCCGAACACGTTATATAGGATCTCGGGCGAGCGAAAGCGATACGAACGGCCACGAAAATGACCCTCGTTCCGAGGCTATTTTGCCGTCACGGCGCCGGCGGGCCGCGCCATTCGGCCACCAGATCATCCGGCATCAAGGTGTCGCGCGGTGTTGCTTCCGCGGCATTCCCGGTGCCGTCGATCGAGCCGGTATGGTCCGGCGACTTCTTGTCGGTGATGATCTGATAGAGTTTTCGCGCGCCCTCCTGGGCGCGGTGCCCGATCACGATCGCGGCCTGGCCGCCGACTTCGCAGGCCTGCGGCTGGCGCTTGCAGAACTGGCTCATGTCCGACACCGCCGCGGTCGCCGCCGATACGGCTTGCGACGCGCCGACCTGCGGCAGCTTGTCCTGATCCGGCGACTTATCTCTTGGCAACAGCACGAGCACCAGCCCGAGCCAGAACGCCATGCGCAGCAGAAAAAACATCTCGCGACCCCGGCCGTCTCTTTTTCATTCCGTTGCGAACCATCGCAGAAGGCTGCGAATGACTTCGCACGCGTTGCGGTTGATCTCGCAATCGGTTCCTGACTAACAGTCGTCAATAAATCTCAAGTGTTTGCATTGAATTTAAACTTGCGAAATTTTGCGAAAAAGGCGGCGAAATTGATTCGCTGTAAATTTTCGATTGATGGGGATTTTGTCGCGATTCAGGCTGGCGCCGCGCGTCCACCATTTCGAAACCATAACCGTCCGTCGGCGGAAACCCGACGTTCACCATCCGCGTCGAATGACGAGGGCGGGCAATGCGAAAAACCCCGCCATGATACGGTCTTTGTCGGGTGGCCGGTGCGCCTTAGCGTTCGCTTAATTTCGCTCTGACAGGTTGGGTCAACGATAAAGGGGGCGTTCCGGCGCGTCGTGACGACGAACAGGCCGAAGCGCGAGAGCCGTGAGAGTATTGAGTATCATCCGCGATTGTCTCGATGCGTTGCTGCACCCCTCGGCGCGGTATGATGCGCTGACGCGCGCGCGCCATCGCGCCTTCATGGCGCCGCGGCTGATCGGAAGCCTCGCGGCATTTGCGGCGTTCCCGGTCTATCTGGCGATGCGCGGCGCGCCGACCGCGCTCGAGGTCGCAGCGTTCGCCTGGCTGATCGCGCCGATCCTGTTGTCGTGGTTCCTCTCCCGCACCGGTCATTACGAGGGCGCCCATGTGCTGTCGTCGCTGGCGCTGGCGGGCCTCGTCATGATGGTGGCGATGACCACCGGCGGCATCCTGTCGTTTGCCGCGATCTGGCTCGTGGTGGTTCCGCTGGAAGCGGCGCTGTCGGCCTCGCGCCGCGTGGTCGCATTTGCATCGGCCCTGGCGCTGGCCTGCACCGCGCTGTTGATTGCGTTCGGACATTTCGACCTGCTGCCGGCGGCTGACGTTACTCCGTTCTCGAGCGGCGTCTTCATGGCGTTCGGCGTGGCGTCGGCGACGATCTATGCGGCGGGGCTCGCCTTCGGCGCCGAGTCCCTGGCGCGCACCAGCGTCTCGCTGCTCAACGTCGAGGAAGACCGCTACCGCCTGCTCGCGCGCAACATGAGCGACGTGATCTCGCGCCATCGCCGCAACGGCGCGGTGCAATTCATTTCGCCCGCGGCCGAGACGATGTTGGGTACACAGGTCGCGCGCCTGCTCGGGCATGGCCTGTTCGACCGCGTCCATGTCGCCGATCGTCCGGCCTATCTCACCGCACTTTCCGACGCCGCGCGCGGCGGCGAGACGGGCAGCGTCGAATTCCGCCTGCGGCGGGATGTTGCGCGCGGTGGCATGGATTTCATCTGGGTTGAAATGCGCTGCCGGCCGCTCGATGCCGCGCCGGCAACCGCGGTCACGCCCGAGGCCGAGGTCGTCGCCGTCATGCGCGACGTCACCGATCGAAAGATGCAGGAACAGGCGCTGGAATTGGCACGCGCCGCGGCCGAACAGGCCGATGCCTCCAAGACGCGTTTCCTCGCCACCATGAGCCACGAATTGCGCACGCCACTCAACGCCATCATCGGTTTCTCCGAAATGCTGGTCCAGGAACAGGCCCTGATGCTGGATGCGGCGCACCGCAAGGAATATGCCCAATTGATCAACGATTCCGGCCAGCATCTGCTGAGCGTGGTCAACGGCATCCTCGACATGTCGAAGATGGAAACCGGCAATTTCGAAATCGCGCCGGAGCCGTTCGAGCCGCGTCGCGCGCTGATCAATTGCTGCAACCTCTTGGCGCTGAAGGCGCGGGAAAACGGCATCGACCTCGTGACCCGCGTGCTCGAGGATCTGCCGGTCATGAACGGCGATCCCCGTGCGTTCAAGCAGATCGTGCTCAATCTCGTCTCCAACGCGATCAAATTCACCGAGCGCGGCGGCATGGTGACGGTTTCCGCCAACGCCGAGGGCACGCGGCTGGTGCTGCGCGTCACCGACACGGGCGTCGGCATCGCGGCGGACGATCTCAAGCGGATCGGCGATCCGTTTTTCCAGGCCGGCAAGACCTATCAGCGGCGCCACGAAGGCACTGGCCTTGGATTGTCGATCGTGAAAAGCCTGGTTGCGCTCCATGGCGGCGAAATGACGCTGCAGAGCAAGATCGATGAGGGCACCACCGTGACGGTCGCGTTGCCGCTGGCGTTCGCGCCGGCCGAAGCCAAATCGCCGTCGAGCAACGTCGCGACGTTGACGCCGGCGTCGCGATCCCCATCTCAAGATCAAGAAGACAAAACCCGTCAGGTGAAGAAAAGTGCCTAAGAGAATTTCCGGGGATGACGACATGCCGCGGCGCCGCCGCGGTGCGCGCGCGGTGGCTATTGAAGCCGACGCCGAGCGCGGCCTGGCGCTGCGCATTCTGCTGCATAGTCCGAAGGACACATTCGCCGCGGCTCTCGCATTCGCCGCGATTGTGGCCATCATCGTCAACGCGCTGTTCCTGCAGACCGGCCACCATCCCGCGCCGATGTTCGGTTCGGTGATCGTGATGCCGCAGGCGGCGGTGTTGGCGCCGAGTCCCTTGCCGCGTCCGCGCCCGGTCGAAGCCGACACGACGGCTTCGGAGCCCAAACCTGCTGTAGACAAGCCTGCCGCTGTAGAGATCAAACCTGTTCTGGAGACGAAGCCCGTTCTGGAATCGAAGCCGGTTCCAGAACCCAGGCCAGTCGCGGAGCCAAAACCCGCCGAGCCGAGAGCCGCCGATCCGAGAGCCACCGATCCCTTGGGCAATCTGGTCAAGGCGACCGCCGTCATGCCGCCGGTTTCGACTTCCAGCATCCCGCGGCCGCCGGCGCCGATCCCGTTTGCCAATTTCGCCTCGCGCCGCGTGGCGGCGGTGCAGCGCGCGCTCACCGAATACGGCTACGGCCAGTTGAAGCCGACAGGCACCGTCGGCACCGAAACCCAGGCCGCGATCGTAAAATTCGAGCGCGAGCGCAAGCTGCCGGCGACTGGGCAGGTGTCCGAACGCCTGGTGCGCGAACTTGCCGCCATGGTCGGTCATTCGATCGATTAGGGCGTTGCCTCCGGCGTGTGCCTGATCACGTCGCCGCTCGCACAAAAGAGGCTGGACCTGTTGCCACATCGCGTCATTTCGCTGCGCTGTGGAATTTGGTCGCCATCGCGGCATAGCGGACATCGGGCAAACCGCAGCAATCAGGCTCGATTGATGAGTAAGCGCCCCAGGACGGCTCAAATTGTCCGCCGCACAAAGCCCGGATTGAGTTCCTTCACCGACCGCACGCCGCATTGCTGCATGGCCGCGCGCGTTTCGGTGCGCACGATCTCGAGCACGCGCTCGACACCTTCCTGGCCGAAGGCCCCTAACCCCCACAGATAAGGCCGGCCGATGCCGACCGCCTGCGCGCCGATCGCGAGCGCCTTGACCGCATCGGTGCCGCGGCGGAATCCGCTGTCGACGATCACGGGAATACGCCCCTTCACCGCGGCGATGATCTCCGGCAGCGCGTCGATGGTGGAGCGGCCGTTGTCCTCGCCGCGCCCGCCATGGTTGGAGACGAGAATGCCGTCGATCCCGTTCTGAACCGCCAATTCCGCGTCGCCAGGCGTAATGATGCCCTTGAGCACGATCTTCATGCGCGTGACGTCGCGCATCCGCTTGACGGTATCCCAGGACAAATTGGAGGCTTCGCCGCTTCCGGTGATGCCGCTCAGATCAATTCCGTCGTAATTGTGCCGCCGTACCGAGCGCGCCGCAAAACTGCTGCGGTCATGACAGGCCGAGCACTCGCGGGTGTCGCTGCGCATCATCCGGAACAGGGTTTCCTGCTTGCGGCCGGCGACGCGATCTGTCGTCACCACCAGCACCGGACAGCCGGCCGCGTCGGCCTTCTTGATGAGCGCCTGCGCGACCGCGAAACTTGGCGAGGCATAGAGCTGGAACCAGATCGGTGCGCCCCGCGCTTTTGTCACGTCGTCGACGGAATAGTTCGACGACGTTGAGAGGATCTGCAGATGATTGCCGACGCGCGCCGCCTTTGCGACGGCGACCTCGCCGTCGGGATGAAAGAACTGGTTGCCGCCGGTCGGGCACACGAAGATCGGCGAATCATATTTCGTGCCGAACAGCTCGACGCTGGTGTCGATCCTGGAGACGTCGTTGAGGCGGCGCGGCAGCAACTGGAATTTCAAGAATCCCTCGCGGTTGGCGCGCAGCGTGACCTCGTCGTCGAGGCCGGACGCCATGTAGCCGAAATGCGCCGGCGGCACGTTCTTGCGCGCTACCGGCTCGAAGTCGAACACGTTGATGGCGTCCTTTGGCTTGTCGATCAGCTCGCCGGCCGCCGGCGCCCAGATCATCGGATCGGGCAGTTTGGAGGCAGCTTCGTTGCCGTAAGCCGGCAGCGCGCCGGCGGCGAATAGCGGGCTTGCGGCGAGATATTGCAAGAAATGGCGGCGGCTGGTGGCGCGAACGATCGGCGAGTTCATTCGATGAGTCCTCCCTGCGATATTTTTTCTTATTTGCCGCAGGATAGCAGCAGGCAGGGTTATCCGGAAGCCAAGACGGCGTCGGGGAGACTGGCGTCAACTTCTCCGCTGGCCTATCGTCGGCCCCATGCGATTGAAATCAAGTATCTGGGTGGCGGCCTATCTGCGCCGCTGCCAGACCGAGGGAATTTTTGGCGCGGTGCGCCGGCGCGGCGCCGAAGAGGCGGGCGCGGTGTTCGTCAAGGTCGGGCACCTTGACGGCAATGCCATGCTCTATGTGCCGGCGCCGCAGACGGTCTATGACGACAGCCGGCCGATCGAGCGGATTTTCATGCCGACGTCGAAGGCGCCGGTGCCGGAAACCTCTATCGAGGAACGCCTGGTCAAGGAGATCCGGTTCGACCCGGATGCCTGGATCGTGGAGACCGAGGACAAAGCCGGCCGGCATTTTTTGGAGCTGGCGAAGGCCTAACCCTGCGAACTCTCGCGGGGCACGATGCCCGTAGCGGGCGGCTGCACGGCGGGGCGGCTTTGCGCAGACGTTGCACGGGCGCGATGGCGTTCGTCGTCGTAGAGGCCCGGCCGGTATTTGGCGCGGGCGACCGCCATGGTCGAGCCGCGCCACGCCGCCAGCATGATCAGCGCGGATCGCTCGCTCAAGCGATCGTAGAGCCGCGACAGCCGGTAGACCGTCGCCACTGAATGGCCGAATTCGGGCTTGAGGAACAACAGCACCCGCTGAAACACCGGGCTCGGCATGTCCAGGGCCTTCATGGCGCAGGCCAAAGGCTCACCGCCGGGATCGTTGACCAGCTCGGTCGCGAGCCGCGACGGCAGGATCAGCGTCTCGCCGAGTTCGAGCGCAAAATTTTCGACGTCGGCCGCGAACGCGGCCATCTCCAGGGTCTCGATCGCGCGGGCCGCGCGGGCTGTGGGAATTCGCGCCGAAGCACGCAACGGCGTGTCCTTCAGATCATGCAGGATCAGCGCGCGCTCGCGGGCGTTGGCACGGAGAAACATGTCGCTGATTTCGGCGGCGTCCTTGGGCTGCATCGACAAATTCGATTGCATCCGCAATTGCGCCTCGCTCGGCGGCTTTATCTCCGGCGGCGCTGACGGGCTTTCGTCAATCGCGCGCGCGAGCGGCAGGCGCTGATCGGGATTTGCGGGCTTCAGGCCGAGTTTTCTCAATACCGCGGCGGGGGTTGCGGGATAGACCGCAAGCCGGGCGCGCACGGCGGCGCGCGTCGCATCGTCGACCTCGTCGATCAGGCGGGAGCTCAGCTCAATGAACTGCCGCGCTTCGTCGGCGGAGTGCGCATCGGCCTGAACATAGAGGTCGGTCAAGACGCGCAGCAGGGTTGGGCGGATATCGACCCCCTCGCGACGGGAGAGCGACATCAAGCCGTCAAAACCTGGAAAAAGCGGAGATGTGGCCATGTCAGCGGGTACGCAAACTGAGTAATTCTCTTCACGCAAATTATCGCGGTTGCTTTAACAGCTCGTTAAGGAAAACAATCCGTGAAGAGGCTGCTGGCATTCGCAGGCTTCGTTGTGCCGCAACGGGCGGGGTGCGGCCCCCACCAAATCGTGCCGCTGCGAAAAGCAAATTAAGATGCTGTTAACCACGTCCTGATCTTAATGATCGTGGCCGCCAGCCGGATCGTGCTGGAGCGGCAGCCAGAGAGATGAGTAGGACATGGGCACCATCATTGATTTTCCAGCGGATGCGGCGTCGCGGCGGCTGGGCTCAACCATGGATGGCGCCCCGCGCAAAGGCATGGGAACCCTGCTGATCCTTCCCGTGATCCGGATCGAACGCGAAACCGACGGTGGCCGCGGACCGGAGGAAGGCAAGGCCCCAGGCCGACGTCGCCGCCGGCGCTGACATCAGGACATCTTCAAATGCCGGAGACGTGCATTCCGATCCGGACCAGACCGTCCACGGCGCGATCGGCGCTCGCGCTCATTCTGTTCGGCGCGACGCTCTCCGGCTGCAGCGGCGGCGATTTCGGCCGCACGCGCCAGGATTTCCTCAATGACGACATGCATCGCTGGCTCGGCGGCGAGGTGACCGGAAGCGTCGGCCTGCCGGCGTCGCAATTCCAGCTCACCGATGGCGAGCGGCAGCTCCGCGACCTCGCTTATCCCTTGATCGAGCCGCCGCATTCGCGGCCTGCCTGGAGAAGCGTGTTCGGCGATTATCAGCCGCTGCCGTCGCCGTGGCGGCAACAGGTCGCCTTCGACCGCACCGCCTATGGACGCACATTGATCGACGAACCGCACCGCTCGGACTCCTCGCGCTATGCCCAGCTGATCGAAGACGTTCGCGACGACATCACGCGCTTCGAGCCGTTCTTCGGCGCCGCCATCCACGTCATCGATCTCGACCGCAAGCGCAACGCCGCGCTTGCCCATGTTTCGGAATTGTCGCCGCGCGAACGCACCGACGCCGTCGCCCGCATGCAGGAGAACAGCCTGATCGTGCAGTGGGTGCAGCAATGCCTGGAGCGGCGGATTTCGTCCTACCGCTGGGCTCTGGAGCGGCTGGTGGTCCAGGCCCCCGACGGCATGGCGGCGGAAGCCGACCGGTTGATCGGCGAACTCGCGGCGCAGACGGCGAACCCGCCGGTCGCGGCGCAGCCGGTGATCGGACATGCGGTGAGCGTGCGGGGTTAGGGCAAGTTCGTCATGCCCGGCCTTGTGCCGGCATCCACGTCTTGACTCTACCCAGGCAAGAAAGACGTGGATGGCCGGGACATAGGCGAGCGGAAGCGACGCCGTCCTTCGGACGGCTATGCCCGGCCATGACGAACTGGAAAAAGCTATCGCTGGGGACTAGTCGCAGTTTTGAGGCGGCCTGCCTTCGGCTGCCGTTTTCGAAGTCTTGCAATAAAATTCTGTAGCACCTGCGAGGGAGGCTGCGCCGTATCATAGGCCAATCCGACTTCGCGATCTTGCATGATGCGGCCGCGCTGAAGAACGTCACACAGTGGGGTCCTCGGCATGACGCATCCTCCCTGGGGCCTGGAGCTAGCGCTTCGCGGGCGGCCGGGCCGGTGGCGCTTCCGCCTGTTTCGCCGGCGGCGGCTCGCTCTGCACCTTGCAGCTTGCGGCGGCGAGCGAAGCCTGCGCCTGCGGCATCAGGCCGGGCTCGGGCGCCAGGGCCTTCATCACGATCAGTCCCGTGCTGCCCGGGGAATCGATGATCAGCCGGTCCGCCGCGGTGACGTCTTCGTCCTCCGGCAATTCGGCGTGCTGGGCGTCGGTCATCAGGTCGAGCTCGATCACCTTGCGCCCCGCGGAGCGGTCGTTGATGGCGTAATAGGCGACTTCGTTGCGGGTATAGAACGAGACCGAGGTGTAGGCCTGGCTGACGGGAACGGTGAGCTTGATCGAGCCGCCGGAGAGGTCATAGCGGCAGATCGCGACCGCGAATGCCGGATCCATGAACGGCATCGGCGCGTTGTTCGGATCGGCCAGCGGCAGCGCCGTCACCGCGTTGAGTTGCGTCATCGGCGTCAGCCGCGAATAGGCGTCCTGGGTCGCGATCCGCGGCAGCGCCAGCACGCTGACGAGATGCACGATGCCGCCCAGCAGCACGCCCGCGATGATCGTGAACACCAGGCGGATCACGGGCACCCCACTGTCGCAATGGAGGGCATCGGCGCATCGCGTGGCGTGCGCGTCGCGACGCCAACCGGCGTATCGTAAAGCCGCAGCATCAGCGCGTAGCGCTCGATGCCGCCGGTCGGCAGCCAGTTTCCGGCGCGCGATCGCGACGCCACCCGTATCTCGAACGCGCCGTCGGCGCCGCGGATGATTTCCTGGCTCGTAAAACCGTAACGCTGCAGCGAATTGGCCACCAGGCGTCCCTTCTGGTCGTACAGCGTCAAGGTCCAGAACCGCGCCGCCGGCGTGACGCCGGAGATGACGACGTCGCAACGGCCGTCGAGCGGCTTCTTGCGGTCGTCCGATGTTGCCGAGAATGCGACGCCGTCGCCGGTGCCGACCGGAAGCTCGCCGCTGCGCGCGATCGAGGCGCGCGAATAGGGGTCGACGTCGGCGGTGCCGGTCTTGGGCCGCGCGGTCCAGGCGCCGATCGTCAGCGTGCCGAGATCGGTGCCGCGGGTCGCGGTCATCCAGGTCATGCCGAGGCCGACGACGGTGGCCAGCATCAGCGCCAGCAGGGTGACGAAGATCAGCCGCACGATCAGTACTTACGCGCTGCCGGCGCGGCCGGGTCAACCGGCCCGGCTGCCGCGAAACTGTCCGGGAATGCAACGGAGTTCGACGACACCGGCTTTGCAGGTTTTACCGGATCGCCCGCGGTCCTGGCCGCGTCGTCGAGCATCTTTTCCACCTGCACCAGGACATCGGCGCCGCGCTTGGTCAGCACCGGCGGCGGTCCCGGCTTGATTTCAGGCGTCTTTGACGAACCAGCGGCGGCGACGGCCGCTGCCGGCGTCGACGGCTTGGGGCCCGCCGCCGGATAACCGGCGATATCCTTGATCTCGACGCCCTGATGCGCCGCGATCATGATGTCGTGCCAGGTCTGCGCCGGCAGCGAGCCGCCGGTCATGCGGTTGGTCGGCGAGTAATCGTCGTTGCCGTACCAGACGGCGCAGACGAAGTTGCCGGTATATCCGACGAACCAGGCGTCGCGGTAGGCGTTGGTGGTGCCGGTCTTGCCGGCGGTCGGAATGCCGTCCAGCGCCGCGCGCCGCGCGGTGCCTTCGCTGACGACGTGGCTCATCATGCCCACCATGTCGGAGGCGACCGAGGCCGGAATGGCCTGCTGCGGCTTCGGGCCGTCGCGATCGTAACGCCAGACCAGATCGCCGGCGCCGGTGCGGACTTCCAGCACCGCATGCGGGGTAACCGATTTGCCTTTGTTGGGGAAGGTCGCATAGGCCACCGCATGTTCGAGCACGGTGACCTCGTCGGCGCCGATCGGCAGCGACGGCGTATCGGGCAGCGGTGCCTTGATGCCGAAGCGGCGCGCGACCTTGACGATCTCGGCGCGGCCTCTCTTGGCGGACTCCCACTGGTTTTTCGAATTATTGCTGAGCCTGCTGCCGATCGCGATCGACAGCTTTACCGGCACCACGTTGATCGAGCGGGTAATCGCCTGCGTCAGTGTCACGTTGCCGGAGTAGGAGTGGCCATAATTTTGCGGACACCAGTTGCCGAGGCAGACCGGGCCGTCGACCACGATCGAGGTCGGCGTGAAACCGTTCATCAGTGCGGTCGAGTAGACATAAGGCTTGAACGAAGAACCAGGCTGCCGGTAGGCATCGACCGCGCGGTTGAACTGGCTCGCGCCATAGTCGCGTCCCCCGACCATGGCGCGGACGCCGCCGTCGAGATCGGCGACGACGGTCGCGGATTGCGTTGCATGATAGTCGCGGCCGAACTGGCGCAACTGGTTCTCGATCGCCTCTTCCGCGGCGCGCTGCACGTTCATGTCGATCGCGGTGCGGACCACGAACACGCGATCATTGTAGGATTTCGGAAACGTATCGACGAGCTTGCGCATCTCGTCGAACGCCCAGTCGAGATAATAATTCGGCGAGTTCTCGTCGCGGCGATCGACCGCGGTTGCCGGATTGCGCCGCGCGCCGAACACCTGGCCCTCGGTCATGAAGCCGGCGTCGACCAGATTGTCCAACACCACGTTGGCGCGGGCGCGCGCCGCGGGCAGGTTGATGTGGGGCGCGAATTTGGTCGGCGCCTTGAACAGGCCCGCCAGCATCGCGGCTTCCGCGAGGTTAACGTCGCGTACCGACTTGTTGAAGTAGAAATGCGCAGCCCCATCGACGCCGAAGGTGCCGCCGCCCATATAGGCGCGGTCGAGATAGAGTTTCAGGATCTCGTTCTTGGAGAGCCGTGTCTCCAGCCAGATCGCGAGGAAGGCCTCGTTGACCTTGCGCTCGATGGTGCGCTCGTTGCTGAGGAACAGGTTTTTGGCGAGCTGCTGGGTGATCGAGGAACCGCCCTGGCGCACGCCGCCGGCCTGCGCGTTGGTGATCAGCGCGCGAAAGGTGCCGGCGACGTCGATGCCGAAATGGTCGTAGAAGCGGCGGTCTTCGGTCGCAAGCGTCGCCTTGATCAGATTGTCCGGAAAATCCTCGAGCGGGATCGAATCATTGTGCTTGATGCCGCGGCTGCCGATCGGATTGCCGTAGCGGTCGAGGAACGTCACCGCGAGATCGGATTTCTTCAGCCAGTCCTCGTCGGCGGTTTCGCGAAACGCCGGCACCGCGAGCGCCAGCATCAGGATCAGGCCGCCGAGCCCGATGGTTGCGGCCTCCGACAATGGTTCGATGAAGACCCAGCGCTTCCAGCGGCCGACATAGAAGCGGTCCATGAAGGTCGAGTAACGCTCATAGAGCTCGCGCGCGCCCTTGGCGGAGGAAAACAGCGTCGAATCGATGCGCGCGTCGAAATCCAGCATCCAGTGCCGGATTTTTTGCTTCCATCGCGGTGGTACGATCTGGCGCACCGGGACCCTTGGTCAGTTCGCAGCGCTTCAAGCACCCTTTAAGGGCACTTCGAGACGTCTTGCGCGAATGTTGCGGCAAACCCAAGGCGCTCCGTGCGGCCTTGGGGGGGACTCGCTGTCGTTCTATCCGAGCAGGCGCCATAAACCAATGGTCGTGCTGCGATTTTGATCCGCGGTGCTAACGCTGCCCACCGGCCTTTTCGCAACCGCACACCACCCCACTTGCGGCGTTATTGTGCTAACCGTTAGATCGACTTCACCGATCGCCGCCCAAGACCCCCGGAACCCATGACCGCATCACCCAAGCCGCCCTCGGCCCAAGAGGGATTCTTCTGGAAAACCAAGACGTTGGAAGAGATGTCCAGCGTCGAATGGGAAAGCCTGTGCGACGGCTGCGCGCGCTGCTGCCTGGAAAAGCTCGAGGACGAGGATACCGGCGAGATCTATTTCACCCATGTTTCCTGCAAATTGCTGGATTCAGGGTTATGCGCCTGCAAGGACTATGCGAACCGTTCCGACCAGGTTCCTGACTGCGTCAGGTTGACGCCGGAAAACGTCCGCACCCTGAACTGGCTGCCGCCGAGTTGCGGCTATCGGCTGGTCGCCGAGGGCCGCGATCTCTATTGGTGGCATCCCCTGATTTCGGGCGATCCCAATACCGTGCATGAAGCCGGCGTCTCCGTGCGCGGGCGGGTGCAGGGCACCGAGAGCGAGATTGCCGACGCCGACCTCGAAGATCACATCGTGCAGTGGCCGGCGCTGTTGCCGAAACGGGCGCGGCTGAAAAAGCGGCCACAATCCTGAATTTCGATCACGCGATTGCGATTGTCCGTTGGCGGGACGCACCCATGCGCGCAACCCGCTGCCGCAGGTCGGATTTGCCCTCTAGATATTGATCCGTAGAACGATTCCATCACGGCATTGCGCCCGGCAGTAAAAATACACATCAGATGAACAAGTACGAACGGCAGAGCCGTGACCCTGCCGACCAACAGACGTTGCCCGAACCGCTCGCCGGCGAGCTTTCGCGATTGCCGGCGGAGGTGATCGAACTCTCCGATGCGCCGCCGATCGCGCCCAGGGCGCCGCTGACACCGAGCGAGGTCCGCACCATCCTGTTGAGCCTGTTGCTGACGATGTTTTTGGCCGCCCTCGACCAGACCATCGTCGCGACCGCGCTGCCGACCATCGGCCGGCAATTCCAGGATGTCTCCAGCCTGTCCTGGGTGATCACGGCCTATCTTTTGGCCTCGACCGCGGTGGCGCCGGTGTTCGGCACGCTCAGCGACATCTATGGCCGCCGCGTCATGATCATTGCCTCGCTTACGCTGTTCATCGCGGGATCGATCCTGTGCGCGCTGGCGCCGAACATGCCGGTTCTGATTCTCGCGCGCGGCTTGCAGGGGCTCGGCGGCGGCGGCATCATGCCGGTGGTGCAGACCGTGATTTCCGACGTGGTGACGCCACGCGAGCGCGGCCAGTATCAGGCCTATTTCAGCGGCGTCTGGATGGCGGCCGGCATCGGCGGACCGGTGCTCGGCGGCCTGTTCGCCGAACATCTGCACTGGTCGATGATCTTCTGGATCAACGTGCCGCTCGGACTTGTCTCGCTCGCCACGCTGCTGCCGAAGATGCGCAAGATCCCGACCTTTCACCGCAGGCGCAAGATCGACTGGCTCGGCGGCGTGCTGCTGATGGCGTCCGCGGTCGTGTTCATGCTGGTGCTGACATGGGGCGGCAACCGCTATCTCTGGCTGTCGCCGACAATCATGGCGATGCTGGGCGCGTCGGTGGCGCTGGCGCTTGGCTTTGTGTGGCAGGCCGCAAGGGCCGAAGAGCCTTTTCTGCCGACGTCGCTGCTCGGCGGAACGGTGGTGCCCTACGCAATGGCCGCCGGCGGCTTTGGGCTCGGCGCGATGATCGGGCTGACGGTGCATCTGCCGCTCTATTACGAGGTGGTCTATCATCTCACGGCCAGCGAAGCGGGGTTGGCGCTGATTCCGCTGGCGGCGATTTCAACCGGAGGCGCCGCGATCGCCGGCCGGACCCTGATGCATGCCAAGCATTACAAGCGCGTGGCGATCATCGGCACATCGTTCGCGACGTTGTTGGGCTGCGCGCTGACGGCGGTGACCGTGCCGCCGCTGTGGGCGCTATTGGTGCTGCTCTCGCTGTTTGCGGTCGGGCTCGGCACCGTGTTTCCGGTCAGCGTGGTTTCGATCCAGAACGCGGTGGCGCGCTCGCAGGTCGGTACCATCACCGGCGCGTTGAATTTCTTCCGCGCGCTGATGGCGTCCTTCACGGTGGCGGCGTTCAGCGCCATCCTGCTGATGGCGCTGGGCGCCGACATTTCGCTTTCCGGCGAGCATCGCGGACCGGTGAATGCGATTCCCCCCGCCGACATGGTCGCGGCATTCCGCTATGTGTTCGCCGCCGCTACCGCCATGCTCGCCTGCGCCGCGCTGTGCATGGTGGTGATGGAAGAAAAGCCGCTGGCCGGCCCGCCCAAGCCGGTCGAGATGGCGGAGTAGGGCGCTGGCCTCTCCGGCTGGGCCGGCGCCGCGCCTTCTATCCCTTGGCCGCGATTTGATCTAACAGCGGCGCCAGCAATTCACCTTCGACTAGACAAGGAGCTGGCCATGAGCAAACCCACCATCGAGCAGACACGGATGGGCTTTGAAGGCGTCGCGTTCTGCATCGCGCGGACCCTGATCGAACGCGATCCCTCGCTGAAGGCGCCGATGCGCGCAAACTTGCGCAAGATGTGGGAGCTTCTGGAAGAGCGCGAGGACCACGGCGCCGCCGACATGGTCGACGTCATGATCAAGGCGCTCAACGATCCCGCGTTCTTCAAGCCGTGAGCATGATCCGGAAAAGGTCGTAGGGTGGGCAAAGCGAAGCGTGCCCACCATTCAACATCGCAATCGCAGTAGTGGTGGGCACGGCGCAAAGAGCGCCTTTGCCCACCCTACACCTCAGACTAGCCCGCCTGCGCCAGCCGCGTGTCGATCTCCTCGCGCAGCAGGGTAAAATCGATCGGTTTTGTCAGCAGCCCGATGGCGCCGCCTTCGATCGCCTTGCGCCTGGTGTCGGGATCGCCGTAGGCGGTGATCATGATGACGGGGACGTCGGGCCGCATCTCCTTGACCTTGGGCAGCATTTCAAGGCCGGTCATGCCGGGCATGTTGATGTCGGATAGGATCAGGATCAGCGACTGCTCGATGGTGTTGGCGATGCGCGCCAGGGCGTCCGCCGCCGAGATCGCAAAATCCATCACAAAGCGTTGCGCGCGCAAATCGCGGCGGAATTGCTGACGGAACAGCGCCTCGACGTCGGGTTCGTCATCGACCACAAGAACCAAAATGCTCACGTCTGACCTCTATCCTTGTTCGAAAAGCTGCTGGTCCGCGGCAGCACGATCCGGAATTCGGTGAACTTGCCGGGTTCGGTTGCGACGTCGATCGTGCCACCGTGTTGTTTCACGATGATGTCGTGGCTCATCGACAGCCCGAGTCCGGTCCCTTCGCCTGCCGGCTTGGTCGTGAAGAACGGGTTGAACATCTTTGCCCTGACTTCGTCCGGAATACCGGTGCCATTGTCGCGAATGCGGATTTCTACCGCCTCGCCGAGATTCCTGGTGGCCGCATTGACGACCGGCTCAAAAGGTGAATTGCCGTTCTCCATTTTGCGCTTGGTGACCGCGTAAAACCCATTCGCAATCAGATTGAGGAACACGCGGGTGATTTCCTGCGGAAAAACTTCGATCGTACCCGCCGTTGCATCGAAGTCGCGCTGCAGGGTGACATTGAATTCGCGCCTTTCGGCGCGCGCGCCATGATAGGCGAGATTGAGGCTCTCATCCAACAGCGCATTGATGTCGGAAGGGCGATGCTCGCCGGACCCTTCGCGCGAATGCAACAGCATGTTCTTGACGATGGAATCGGCGCGCTTGCCGTGCTGCACCACCTTGGAAAGATTGTCCTTCAGCGTCTGCGTGATTTCGCCGACTTCCGCGCGGGTGTTGTCGTCGAGTGTTGCGGGGGCAAGCACCTCGTTCAATTCGTCGGTCAGTTCCGCCGAGAGCGCCGCGAAATTGTTGACGAAATTCAGGGGATTCTTGATCTCATGCGCGATGCCGGCGGTGAGCTGGCCGAGCGAAGCGAGCTTTTCGGTCTGGATCAGGCGGTCCTGCGCGGTGCGCAATTCGTCGAGCGATTTCGACAATTCCCTCGTACGCGCCCGCACCTCCTCGAACAGCCGGACATTGCCGATCGCGATGACGGCCTGGTCGGCAAACGTCTGCAGCAAGGCGATCTGCTTGTCGCTGAAGGGCTGCACCTCGGCGCGGCGGAGCACGATCGCGCCGATGCTCTCATTCTCGCGCAATAGCGGCACGCTCAAAATGCTGCGATGGCCCTGGCGACGCGCCAATTCCCGGCCTTCGGGGAATTCGGCACCTTCGTCCGACAGGAGGTCGCGCACGTGCACCGGCGTCTGGTCGAGAAACGCCCGCCCGGCGGTCCAGTGACGGTTGATCGGCCACTCCTCCATCAGGATCGGTATCGTTCCGTGATGTTCGCTGAAACGCAAATGATCACCATCTCGCAGCAGGACGGCGGCGTCGAAGGCATCGCAAAGCTCGGCCGCGGAATCGACGATGGCTTTGAGAACAGGCGCGACATCGGTCGGCGAGGAAGCGATCACGCTGAGGATGTTGCTGCTGCCGGTCTGGTAGGTGAGGGCCTCCGAGAGATCGCGGGTCTTGGCCTGCACTTCGTCGAACAGGCGCGCGTTCTCGATGGCGATCACGGCCTGATCGGCGAAGGTCTGCAGCAGCTCGATTTGGCGTGGGGGGAACGGACCGGTTTGCGAACTCCCGATCACGAGCACGCCGATAACGGCATCGTCGCGCGTCATTGGGACCGCCAGCGTGGAACGAAGTTGGCCTACGCTCGAATCCGAATTGGTAGCGTTTCGGATGGTCTCTCTGACGTTGGGATCGAAGTCCGGATCCTCGAAAAAGTCGGTGATGCTTTGCACTTCTCCCGTCAGGATCACGCGTTCGGCGGCCGTGCCGCGGCCCGCGCGTATCGGGCGTCCCTTGAACAGCAGGTTGGCTTCCGCGACACCCGTGCCGGCGATGGCCTTGCATTCAAAAGCCTCATCGCCCCGCAGATAGAGAAGGCCCAATCTGGCGCCGCAGAGTTTGTAGGCCGACTCGACCAGCGTATCGAGCACCGTCTGCAGATCGAACACCGAGCGGCTGATCACCTTGAGCACATCGGCGGTCGCGGTCTGCTGCCGCAGCGATTCCGTGAGATCGCGGGTCTTGGCCTGCACTTCGTCGAACAGCCGGACATTCTCGATGGCGATCACGGCCTGGTCGGCGAAGCTCGTGACCAGCTCGACCTGCTTGTCGGTGAACGGCCGCATGGCCTTGCGCACCAGCACAAGGGCGCCAACCGGGTTGCCTTCGCGCAGCAGCGGTACCCCGAGAAATGTGCAGGGATCGCCGCTCAATCGTTGGGCTTCCGAAAAAGTGTAGTGGGGGTCGGCATGGACGTCGGGCACATGGATCACCTTGCCCTCGAGCAAGGTCCGCCCGGTGATGGTCGCACGTTCCGGCTTGACCGGGATGTCTCTTACGAAATCCATGAACTCCGTAGTAAAGCCGTATGAGCCGGCGCGAAAATACTCATCGCCTTTCTGGCGTGTGATCGCCGCCATATCCGCCTCGCACAGCCGTGCCGCCGACTCGACAAGGGTGTCGAGCACCCGTTGCAAATCGAACGCCGAGCGGCTGATGACCTTGAGTACGTCGGCGGTCGCGGTCTGCTGCTGCAGCGATTCCGAGAGATCGCGGGTTTTCGCCTGCACTTCGTCGAACAGGCGGACATTTTCGATGGCGATCACAGCCTGGTCGGCGAAGGTTTGCAGCAACTGGATGTGATGCGCGGCGAACCTACCGGGCTCCTTTCGCGTGACGACGATCAGGCCGATCGGCGTGTCCTTGCTCATCAGCGGCGAGAGCAGCGCGCTGCGAAAGCCACGCGCCCGCGCCAACTCCTTCAGCCGCCCATCAGGGTTGGCCTCGGTGTCAGCCTCCTGGACGACCTCGCCGCCTTTCGCCAAATCAAAAAATTGCAATTCGGCGGTTGGGCGCGGGAACGAGGCTTTTAAAACCTCATCCGCGGCCGGGCTGATCGGCGTGTACGCCACAAGATGGGCCATGCTGTCGACGAAGCGAAACACCGCAGTCGAGAAACCGCCGACCAGCCGTTTGGAGCTGGTCGCTATCGCCTCGAACACCGGCTGCACGTCCGAGGGCGAACTCGCGATCACCTTCAGGATATCGGCGGTGGCGGTCTGCCGCTCCAGCGCCTCCCGGGTCTCGTTGAACAGCCGCGTATTCTCGATCGCGATCAGCGCCTGGTCGCGGAAGGATTCGGCCAGCGCGATTTCGCTTTCGCCGAAATGGCCGGCTTGTTTTCGGGCCAGCCCGAGCACGCCGATGCATTCTCCCTCGCGCAATAGCGGCAGGTACAGCGTCGAGTTGTAACCTAGTGTCTCACGGATGCGGCGCTCGAATTCGGGCAGGTCGATCACTGACCAGTCCGGCAAGTGCAGGGTCGTTTTCGCCACGATTGCGCGCGATGGGAAGTTGGCGTCGGGGTCGATCGGTGCCTTCTCCCGCATCTGGATTGGCAGCGGGCCTTCAGGCCCCGCCCTGGCTGCGGTCCAGAAGTTGACGCCGTCGCAACGCAGGATGAACGCCCGGTCGCACCGGAGCAGCCGCACGGCGGTCAGCACGATGGCGTCGAACACCGGCTGCACGTCGGTCGGCGATTGGCTGATGACGCGCAGGATGTCGGAGGTGGCGGTCTGGCGATCCCGGGCGGCGCGCAATTCTGCCTCCAGCCGGGCATTTTCCCGCCTGAGATCAGCCACCACGTCCTGAGGAAGCGCGGTCATTCAGTCAAATCCACATCGCCCTGCGCCTGGTGGCGCCGGGCTCAAAATATAACGGGCCCCATAGGGACCCGAGTATTTCATTATGGACGCGCAGGGGCCAGCGCCGTCTTTGGTCGCGGTTAAGCCGAAACCGGCAAAGCTCAGGTCCCCGGCCTTGAAACCTCGGTCTCCTTGCTGGTGATGAATTCCAGCAGCACCGGGATGCCTTCCCTGGTCTTGGCAATGCCGCGCTTGATCGCCGGCACGATGTCTTCCGGCTTCGTGATCCGCTCACCATAGCCGCCGAAGGCGCGCGCCATCGCGGCATAATCGCCGGAGATGTCGGTCGAGCGGTATTTCTCGGTCGAGATCGGCATCACCTTCAGTTCGATCGCCATCGAAAAATTGTTGAGCAGGATCGACATGATCGGAATCCGCTCGCGCACCGCGGTCTCGAAATCCATTCCCGTGAAGCCAATGGCGGCATCGCCCCAGACGTTGATGCAGAGTTTTTCCGGTTTTGCCAGTTTGGCGCCCATCGCGAGCCCCAGCCCATAGCCAAGCTGCGTGGTCTTGCCCCAGCCGATATAGGACAAAGGTTCGACCGGTTTCCAGAACGGCGAGAGCTGGTCGCGCGGACTGCCGGCGTCATGGGTGATGATGGTGTTGTGGATGTCGACGGTGTGCTGCAGATCCCACAGCACGCGATAGGGATTCAACGGCGCGTCGTTGCTCTTTAGCTTCGGCAGCCATTTGGCGAGCCATTCCTCGTGCGAGGCGGCGATCTCGGCGGCGACCGCTTTCGCATCGCGATCGGATGTGACGGTCTTGTTGATCTCTTCCAGCAGTGCATCAAGCACCAGCCCAGCATCGCCGACCAAACCTATTTTCGCCTCGACGTCCTTGTTGAGATGTGCCGGGTCGAGCGTCGAATGGATGATGGTCTTGCCCTTGGGCATGGCGATGCCGAAGGAGGTTTCGGTGAACGAACAGCCGATCCCGAAAATCACATCGGCCTCGGCCAGGAATTTTGGCACCGCGCGGGGCACGGCGAGGCCGCCGGAGCCGAGCGACAGCGGGTGCGTCTCCGGGAATGACGATTTGCCGCCGAGGCTGGTGGTGACGGGAATGGCGAGCCGTTCGGCGAGCCGCTTCAACTGCGGCCAGGCTTTTGCGTAATGCACGCCCTGGCCGGCATAAATCACCGGCCGCCTGGCTGATATCAACAAAGCTGCCGCCTCCCTGACATGCACGGGGTCGGCGCCATAGCGGGTGCGCAGCACCGGGGTATAGTTCAGCGGTTCCGGCACGTCCTCGTTCCACATGTCGGCCGGAATTTCCACGATCACCGGGCCGCCGCGGCCGTTTTTCAGCTTGGTGAAGGCGCGGCGAAAGATGTTGCCGACCTCGGCGGCGAGGTTGATCGGCTCGGACGATTTTGCGAATGCTTTCATCACCTGGCTGGAATTGAAGTTCGGCTCGATATTGGCGAGCCGCCGTGCATAACCCATCGGCAGCACCAGCACGGGCACGGATTCGCCAAAACATTGCGCCACGCCGCCCATGGCGTTCTCCGCGCCGGGGCCATGCTGCATGCAGAACGCGCCGATGGTCCGCCCCGAGGTGACGCGCGAGATCGCGTCCGCCATGTGCAGCCCGATACGCTCCTGCCGCACCATGATCGGGCGGATGTCGGCATTGGCGGCGTATTCGATGAGGTGGTTGACCGGATAGCCGCAGAGGATCTCAATTCCCTCGCGCTTCATGATTTCCGCAATGGCGGTGCCGAGTTTCATGCTGGTTCCTCCCCAAACGGCCGATGTCGAGCCCGGCCTCTGCAGTAGTTGGAACAGGAATCGGGGCATCGGTAAAGCGTGCGCGGCGCGTTTTGGGCGAAGCTCAGCTATCTCGTTTTGCATCTCAGCAGGGCGCCCCGCAGTGAATGCAGGAGCGCTCGTGCTATTCGGGCGTGTCGTGGCGGGGATTTCTGCAGCGCTTCGACGGCGCGTTGCTCGTCGACGTGGTCGCGGACGATCCCGATATAGTTCCTTCGCAATTCCCGCTCTGACGCCGGTGTGTTGGTGCGCATGAGCTCTCTCCGCGGGGTATCGGTCGGCTGAACTTGAGCGCGGGTTCGAAAGCGGGAGTAAATTTTCGGCTCCGTAATAATCCCGGCGATGGATTTCGCGGTTTGCCGGGAGGGCGCCGTGGTTGCAATAAAAATCGACCATCGTCTTAACCGATCGTTCAGGGTGTTCGTGAACGAGCCGGCAACCAATCGGACCTAGATTCCGCCGATCTGAACGGGAAAATCCCGCGGCAAGCGCCGACAGGAGCTTTTTATGCGGCAGCTGATTTCAAGTTTCCTCGACAACGAGACCGGCGCTACCGCGATCGAATACAGCCTTATCGCGGTCGGCATCAGCATCGTGATCGTCGCGGCGGTCAATGGCGTCGGCACCGCGCTGAAGGTCCCGTTCAACACGGTGAGCACGTCGCTGAAGTGATTTCGGCTGACGTGATTTCGGTCGAAATGACTTGGCTAGCGGCGAATAAGGCCGCGCTCAGCCTGCCCCGCCGTCGCCGTTCAGCGCCCGCATCATCCCGATCCGCGCGAACATCAGCCAGCCGCCGCCGGTCTCCGCGGCGTTGATCAGGTTCTCGACCGCGGTCTGCCAGCGCTCGAGCTGTTGTTCGTGTTCGGGCAGCTTCATGATGTAATCGGCGGCGTGCTGCAGTGTGGTGAGCGTGGGCCCGCCACGCAACCGTATCGGCTCATCGAAGGGCGTCGACCACGGCATCTTGCGCCGCGCGTCGCGCTAACCCGCCTTTTTCGATCGGGCTGCCGTGCGCACGGGCTTTTCGGCCTTTTTCGGCGCCGGCGCTTTGGCTTCTTCCTTGGCGGCCCGCTTGCCGCTGATCGGCAGCAGCATCTCGCGCTGGCCCGAGGCGGCCTTGCGCGGCTTCTTGCCTCCGGCCTTGGCGGGCGGGGCAGCCTGCTGCTCGCTGGCGAGGCTGCGCTTTAACGCATCCATCAGATTGATGACATTGCCGCTCGACTTCGGCGCGGCCTTGGCGGTGGTCAGCACGCCGCTGCGCTTCTTGTTGATGAGGTCGATCAGCGCGGATTCGTAACGGTCCTCGAACTCGTCGGGCTCGAACGATCCGGATTTCTGCTCGACGATGTGCTTGGCGAGATCCAGCATGTCCTTGGTGATTTTGACGTCCTGGATGTCGTCGAAATATTCCTTCTCGCTGCGCACCTCATAGGGATAACGCAACAGCGTGCCCATCAGGCCCTTGTCGAGCGGCTCGAGCGCGATGATGTGCTCGCGGTTGGTCAGGACCACGCGGCCGATGGCGACCTTGTTCATGCTTTGGATGGTCTCGCGGATCACCGCAAAGGCGTCGTGGCCGACCTTGCCGTCGGGGACGAGATAATAGGGACGGATCAGATAGCGGCTGTCGATGTCGGACTTGGGAACAAACTCGTCGATCTCGATGGTGCGGGTGGAATCCAGCGCGATCTCGTCGAGTTCCTCCTTCGACACCTCGATATAGGTGTCGGTATCGACCTTGTACCCCTTCATGATGTCTTCGTTGGCGACTTCCTCGCCGGTGTCGGCATCGACCTTGGCGTATTTGATGCGGTGGCCGGTCTTGCGGTTGATCTGGTTGAACGAGACCTTTTCGGTGTCCGAGGTGGCTGGATACAGCGCGACCGGGCAGGTCACGAGTGACAGCCGCAAGAAGCCTTTCCAATTGGCACGGGGGGCCATGGCATACTCCGAAGACGCAACCCACGAAACCCTGAGAGTACCACCGGGGGACCGGGTTTCAAAGAAGCCGGGCCGGGGAATCTCGCAACGGCGTTAACCGTGTCCGGGCAGCTCCGTTCCGGGACGAGGCGCGGCGCAACGGCCGGATGCCACCTCGGCCCGCCCAAGCCCTAAACCCCGGAACATCATACGGAATCGCGCGTTGCTTTTCGACACCTCGCGCCGCCCGGCGCGAAGGCCATCAGAAAATCGAGGGCATCATGGCAACCAGACAAGATCGCCATATCATCGAAACCCCGACCGAAGCGCGCCAGGGCGAGCCCGGGCCGTCGGTGCTTGCCCTCCTGACCGTCTCGACCGGGCTTGTGACGCTGATCCTTGGGCTGGCGTGGTTCGTCCTCTTCCGCACCTGACGGGCGCGAACGCGCGCTCATCTCCCTGAGGCCAACTGAAAGCGAGATGCGGCCGGCGACATGCCGGTTGCCGAGCCCGGCCGGTTGCAATAGGACCGTCAGGCCCGTGATGCCCGCTTTCGAAATGCGAACCGCCGTATGAGCCTGACCTACGTCATTCCGGATATTCACGGCCGCTACGATCTGCTCAGCGATGCGCTCTCGGGCATTGCCGCGCGCTCGCCTGGGGAAGCCGGCCGCATCATCACGATCGGCGACTATGTCGACAAGGGCCCGCAAAGCCGGGAAGTCATCGACCGGCTGCGCTCCGGCGTTGACGCGCGCTGGCGCCTGGTGACGCTGAAGGGCAACCACGATGCCATGATGGTGGAGGCGCTGCGCGATCCCGCCAGGGTGGCTGACTGGATGGCGAAGGGCGGCGATGCGGCGCTCGCCTCCTATGGCGGCGAGGCGGCCGACGTGCCGCCGGCCCACACAGCCTGGCTCGACCAGCTTGTTCTGATGCATGTCGACGCCCATCGCCTCTACGTTCATGCCGGCGTCGATCCGGAAATTCCGCTCGATCGGCAGAGCGAGGCGACGCTGTTGTGGAAACGTTACCCGAAGGGATTTCCCGAGGGGTTTGGCAAGCTCCACGTCGTGCACGGCCATGACAATTTCCCCGACGGCCCGCTATTGTACGAAGGCCGCAGCAACCTGGACACGCAGGCATGGCGGACCGGACGGCTGATGGTCGGGGTGTTCGACGACGACAGAGCGGGCGGTCCGGTCGATTTTATCGAGGTCAGGGGGCCGCCGGCCGAAGGCTAGCCGCAACCCGGTTATGAATCAAAGCCGGTCATGGATAAAAAGTAACATTGCGGGGTTAGCTCTGTTCATAGACGGTTCACGCCGGCGGACGTCATCTTGATGGCGGATGTCGTGCAACTCTTATGTTGGAGACCAGCGTGCGCCTGCTCGTTGTTGAAGACGACCCGGATCTAAATCGCCAGCTCACAACGGCGCTGTCCGACGCCGGTTACGTGGTCGACCGCGCCTTCGACGGCGAGGAGGGGCATTTCCTCGGCGACAGCGAGCCCTATGACGCCGTCGTGCTCGACATCGGCCTGCCGAAAATGGACGGAATCTCCGTGCTCGAGGCATGGCGCCGCAATGGCCGCGTGATGCCGGTCCTGATCCTCACCGCGCGCGACCGCTGGAGCGACAAGGTGCAGGGTTTTGACGCCGGTGCCGATGACTATGTCGCAAAACCGTTTCATCTCGAGGAGGTGCTGGCGCGGATCCGCGCGCTATTGCGCCGCTCCACCGGCCACGCCCAGTCGGAACTGACCTGCGGGCCGGTGTCGCTGGATACCCGGACGGGCCGGGTCAGCGTTGCCGGCAATCCGATCAAGATGACTTCGCATGAGTACCGGCTGCTCGCCTATCTCATGCACCACACCGGACGCGTGGTGTCGCGCACCGAACTGGTGGAACATCTCTACGACCAGGATTTCGACCGCGACTCCAACACCATCGAAGTCTTCGTCGGCCGCATCCGCAAGAAGCTCGAGGTCGATATCATCCAGACCGTGCGGGGGCTCGGCTACCTGCTGACGCCGCCAACGCCTCATGCGTGATCAAGGCTTGCCCGATCAAGGCTTGCCTGATCAAGGGTGTTGATCCGGCGCCGATCTTACTCTTTTGTCAGAGCATGATCTTGTCCGAAAATCGGCATCCGTCCCTCGGGCCTTCCATCACGCCTTGGCCCGGGGACATGCTTTTGGCCAAGGTGCTGTGATGCGCGGCAGCTCGCTCGCCACACGGCTGTTTCTGTCCGCGACCTTATGGCTGGTGGTGATCCTGGCGATCACCGGGATCGTGCTGTCGTCGGTGTACCGCAGCGCCACCGAGCGCGCCTTTGACCGCCGCCTCAACCTCTATCTGCGGACACTGATCGCCGAGGTCGCTACCCCCGACGAGCCGCCCGACCGTCAGTTCCAGTCGCTCGGCGAACCGCTGTTCGAACTGCCGCTGTCGGGCTGGTACTGGCAGATCAGCCGCACCGACACCGACAAGGCCGAGGTGCGCCGGTCGCGGTCGCTGTGGGACAAGAACCTGCCGAAGCTCGAGGACCACGGCGCCGACCTGACCGCGGCCGGAATCCGCCTCGGCTATGTCGACGGTCCCGAGGGCCAGAATCTGCGCATGGTGGAACGGCCGGTCGATCTCGGCGCCGACGGCAAGTACCTCGTCTCTGTCGCCGGCGACGCCACCGAGATTTTCGACGAGACCCGCAGCTTCGATTATTATCTCGGCGGCACCTTTGCAGCGCTCGGCATCGTGCTGCTGCTGACCACGATCTTTCAGGTCCGCTTTGGCCTGGCGCCGCTGAAACGCATCTCGGAGGCGATCGCCGATATCCGCTCCGGCCGCGCCGAACGGCTCGAGGGCGAATTTCCTGTCGAGATCGCGCCGCTCGCGCGCGAGACCAACGCGCTGATCGAGGCCAACCGCGAAATCGTCGAGCGCGCGCGCACCCATGTCGGTAATCTCGCGCATGCCATCAAGACGCCGCTGTCGGTGATCGTCAATGAAGCCGCAACCCATGGCAGCGATCCCTTTGCGACCAAGGTCCTGGAGCAGGCCGATGTGATGCGCGATCAGGTGGCGCATCATCTGGAGCGCGCGCGGATCGCCGCGCGTCTCACCATCATCGGCACGGTCACTGAAGTTGCCCCCGCGATCGAGGCGCTGCGCCGGACCATGGAGAAGATCCATCGCGATCGCGCCGTCGCGATTGCGGTCGATGCCAACCCGCAGGCGAAATTTCGCGGCGAACGGCAGGATCTCGAGGAGATGGCCGGCAACCTCGTCGACAATGCCTGCAAATGGGCCGCTTCCCGCGTCTTTATCGAGGTGCTGGTCGAGCCGTCGAAAGAGCCTGGCGCCGGCCCGATGCTGCGGATCATCGTCGACGACGACGGGCGGGGACTATCGGCGGCCGAGCGCGCGCAGGTCTCGCGCCGCGGCCAGCGGCTGGACGAATCCAAGCCCGGCTCCGGGCTCGGCTTGTCGATCGTGGTCGATCTTGCCGCGCTCTACGGCGGCAGCCTCACCCTCGGCAGCGCGCCGATCGGCGGCTTGCGCGCCGAACTGGTGCTGCCCGGAAGCTGAATGGCCGGCCGTGAGCCGGGGTCACTTGATCTTGTTGATACGGCGCAAATCCGCATCGATCCGTGATTGCCAGCCCGGCCCCTTGGCCTTGTAAGCTTCGAGCACCTCGCCGGATAGCCGCAGCGAAACCAGCTTTTTGGTCGGGGCCTTGTTCGGGCCGCGTCCCCTTCGGATCGAGGCCGCAAGTTCCGGAAATGCTTCTGCAAAGGGCCTTGCCTTCGCCATTTGTGAGGCGCTCAGCTCGGGACTTTGAACGTCGTCCCAATCCTTCTTGGTATAGCCGTGGCCAGGCTTGAACGGTTTCTCCCGCTTACCCATCGATCAATCTCCGTTCCTTCCGACTAGCAGGTCGCATGCTGACGACGCTTAGCCCTTCGGTTCCGAGCGCAACGAACACAACAAGGATTATCGAGGCGCGGTGACGGCCGACAGCGATCTGCCGGCCCAACTTCGCCGGGACGATAACCGAACCTTCAAAGTACGCTTCGTCCAAATCTGCAAAATCCAATCCGTGGCTTGCAAGATTTGCCAGGCGCTTTGGTTCGTCCCAGACGATCTTCATCATCTATATTGTATCTACAATTTATCCTTTGTCGAGCTCAATCGGAGCCAAGCTCGCAGCCGTCGGCTAACGCCAGATCAAGGCTCGCACCGAACTCTCCCGGCTCTCTTCCTAAACGACTTCTTAACGCCGGGTCTTTTATGATGACCGGTGGACGCACTTTGCCGTCTGCGCGATATCAGCGTGCGTACCGGAGCATGAGCCAGACACCGATCGAGCGGCTGAAGGACTATCTCGTACAGCTGCCGCCGCAGTCGCAGGCGCTGCTGATGCGGGAGTTCGAGCGCGCCATCGAGCGCGGCGAGGACACCACGATCGCAACGCTGGTGCTCGAACAATTACGCAAGGTTGTGCGCGGCGCAGATGAGGAATCGCGGCCGCGCACCGACGATCCGGCACGGCTGTTGTTCCGCCCGCTCGAGCCGTTCCTGGTCGAGGGCAATTCGCCGGTGCGGCCCGGTCAGGTCCGCCGCGCCTCGCTCTTGCCGGTGTGGCAATGGCTCAACCGCGACGGCGCGCCCGACGAGGCGCGCGAGTTCGAGGCGGCGCTCGCGAAAGTCCGGCAAAACGGGACGGCATCCGAGCTCGAACCGGCGGTGCGCAAATTCCAGCTCGCCGCCGCTGACGCGATCATCAAGATTGCCATGCCCGGCGGCGACAAACAGCGCGCGCTGGCCCGCGTCGGTCCGCCCAATGTGCTCGAGGATTTGCTGCCGATCGGCGCGGTCTTGCAGGCCCGCGAGGCGCTCGACGGACTCGGCAGCCGGATTCCCGGTTTCTTGCGGGTGTTCGGGGATCCGCAGATCGTCCAGGTCTCGAGCGCGCTCAACGTTTCCACGCTGCAGACGCCGCAGCTTCTGCCGTTCGTGCTGTCGCTGGTGATGCAGCGGCTGACCGCGCCGTGGCAGATCATCCGCCTCGCCATCAAGATGGCCGCCTCCGACGATGAAATCCGCGTCGCCGCCACGCCCTACGGCATCGCCGTCACCATCGTGCTGCACGATCTGTCCTTCCTCGCGGCCGGCCTGCGGACTGACATCAAGCGCGGCCATTTTGAAAACGTCGCCGAGCAGCTCAAGGCGCTGCACGACGGCGTGCGTGGCTTGCGCACCGAACTCGATCTGCGCAACGATTCCACATGGGGCAGACAGCTTGCCTCGATCCGGACCGATATTTCCAACACCCTGCAATCGGAAATCGACAGCGTACCGGGCCGGGTGCGGCGCCTGTTGCGCCAGCGCGCCGACAAGGATATCTCGGCGAGCGCCCGGGTCGATGCCACCGAAGTCGATGACACCGCGGCGTTGATCGATTTCGTCGCGGTCTGCCGCACCTATGCCAGCGAACTCGCGATCAACGAAGTCACGCTGCGCACCTATTCGGACCTGCAGCAATATGTCGAGCAGTCCACCGAAGCGCTGGTGCAATCGCTGCGCGCCGGCGACGCCAGGGTGCGCGCCTATCGGCAGATGCAGGCCGCCGCCGCGATCCGCTTCTGCGAGGTGCTGTTCGGCCATGACTATGCGTCGCTGATGAGTCGGGCGGCTGAAAACGCGATGACCGGTGAACGCAGCAAACCGTCGCGCGCCGGTTAGGCTCTGCAGATGCTGCGACCGATTGAGGGCGCTCTTATGCCCACGGCGTCAGCTCCTCAATCCGGGCGCGTGAAGTTGACCTGGCCCTTGCGGTGACTTTGGGTAACGGTTCACTGAGCGCGCACGATTCAACACATTCTTGCAAGGCTTATCGGTCAAGGTTGTGGTCGAGGTTCATCGGTTTCGAAGCGATTCAGCGCGACGTTTTTATGGGACTTTAACGAAAGCGCCCTAAATCTCATGTTTCTATGGATTGCCGGAGTTCGGCACTCCGGCAATGATCGTACCATCGGGCTTTCTCAAAACAGTGTGGGCGACCATGAGCACGATTGCTGCGGCCAATTCATCCGCCACCGACAATTTGCTTGCGCTGCTGCGCTCCAATTCCGCGGCCCCCGGTACCACGTCGTCGCCGTCCAGCACGGCCGGCACCACATCCGCATCGAGCACAACTTCTTCCGCTGGCGGCGGCCCGGCTACGTTCGTTGACCTCTCTGATAATGCCAAGGCCGTCCTGGCCAGGGCCAAGTCGGACCAGGTTGTCGCGGATCAGCTTCAGGCGTTCGTCCAGGCTCATCGCGTCGGCGGCCAAGGCAGCGCCGGCGGAGCTGGCAATCCACCCGCAAGCGGGACGACGGGCGCCTCATCGCTGGGTGATTTCACCACGCAGGATGGCTCGGTCTACGGCGTGATCGTCACGCCGACGGAGCCGGGTTCGGCTGTCGCGACCGTTGCGCCGACGGTCGATCCGAAAGTCAGCTTCTCGAACCAGCTCCAGGCGGGCGGCTTCACGGTCTCGGCGACGGGAGACGCCAGCACCGGCACTTACAGCATGCAGATCGACGGACCGGACGGCTTTCACTGGTCTGATCAAAAGCTGGATCCAGGTGCCGCACTGGGCTCCGTCAGCGGAGTTGCGGCTACCGGCGGACTCAACGGACTTATCATGAGCGGCGCGGGGCCGGGAAACATCGAGACCATCACGTTTTCCGAGAACGGGGCTACGGCGGTGAGCGCCACGGCGTCGTCGGACGCCGGCACGCTGTCGGTGAGTGCGGCGAGCGCACAGGCGCTGTCGGCGACCGTATCGATCGATTTCTCCACCGGAACGATCCAGCTCAACGGATCCGCCGCAACCGCTTCGACGCAGTCGGCCCGGCTGAGCCTGTCGGCCTAGCCCATTGATGCGAATGCAGGAGTCGGAAGGCTTGCGCGTATTTTTCGCGCAATGCCGCCACGATTTTTGCGAATTTGCAAAAAACACGTTAAAAAAATAGTGTAAATTCCGCTTTGCAATTTCCAGTTGACTCGATCCGGGCGGGAACGTACCGTTTGGGCATGAATCCCGTTATCAAATTTATTGAACTCGAGAACCGCGTCATCTCGGCGATCTATCGAAATCTGATGGTCAAGGCGAAAGTCGTGATCGTCGACAAGAGCAGCGGCGAGCCGTTGCCCGAGCCGGTCACCACGATTGCCTCTCCGGTCCCGAGCGGCTCGCTGCGGATCAGGCTGCCCGACACCGTCAAGCCGGGCGCCTACTTCCTGAAGGCGCTGAACGGGCACGGCGAGGATGCCGCGCAAAGCGCCGAGTTCCAGGTTAATTGACGTTAGGTTCGGTTAACGTCAGGCTCGGATTAAGGTCGGGTTCAAGTGACGCCGAGCTCAATTGACACCAGAATTTGTCTGGATTTTCGTACCTTATCCACCACAACAGCGTATCGGTATTGTCAATTGCCGCGATTGCCGCCCGTAGTGTAAAGCGGCGTATCGGCGCGGTCGGTGTGTGCGCCGCCTAATCGGAACCCGCTTGATGACGCTCGCTTGATGACGCTTTGGTTTGTGTTCGCGCTGATGACGGTCGCGGCGATCTTCGCCGTGCTTTGGCCGCTGGGTCGCCGCAGCCAACCGCAAAACGACGGCAGCGAGACGAATGTCTATCAGGACCAGCTGGCCGAGATCGATCGCGATCTTGCCGCCGGGCTGATCGGCTCGGTCGAGGCAGACGCCGCGCGCGTCGAAATCAGTCGCCGTCTGCTGGCGGCCGCAGACACGGCGCGCGAGCCGCCGGTTGCCTCGAACACGCGCTTGCGCCGTGCGGCGGCGGTCATCGCCCTGGTCGGAGTTCCCCTCGTCGCGGTCGCGCTTTATCTGCCGCTCGGCTCGCCGCAGCTTGGCGATTTTCCGTTGGCGGAGCGCATCTTCGCGCCCGGCGCCAACCAGCCGCTCGACACTCTGGTCGCGCAGGTCGAAGCACATCTGGAGAAAAACCCGACCGACGGCCGTGGCTGGAGCGTGCTGGCGCCGGTGCTGGTGCGGCTCGGCCGCTACGATGACGCGGTCCGCGCCTATCGCAATTCGATCACCTACAACGGCGAGTCCGCCGAGCGCCGGGCGGATCTCGGCGAGGCCATCGCCGGTGCCGCCGGCGGCGTCATCACATCGGAGGCCAAGGCCGAATTCGATCGCGCGCTCGCGCTCGACACGGAGGAGGCCAAGGCGAACTACTTCCTTGGCCTTGCCGCCGAGCAGGACGGCCGCGCCGCGGAAGCCGCTTCGATCTGGCGCGGGATGCTGGCAAAGGCGCCGCCGGCGGCACCCTGGCGTCCGCTGGTGCTGGCCGCTTTAGCCCGGGTCGGCGGCCCCGCCGGGCCGGCGCTGTCGGACGACACCATGGCCGCGGCAAAAGATATGAGCGAAGCCGACCGCGGCGCGATGATCAAAGGCATGGTCGAGCGCCTCGCCGGTCGCCTCAAGCAAAATGGCGACGACGTCGAGGGATGGCTGCGGCTGGTGCGTGCCTATATGGTGATGGGCGATCGCGACAAGGCGAAAAGCGCGCTTACCGATGCCCGTCAGGCGGTCGCCAACGACGCAGAACGATTGCGGCAGCTCAATGCGGGCCTGAAGAATCTCGGGCTTGATGGATGAACGTGAGTAATTTGAAGCAGCGCAGGGATCACATCGCATGATGCCGAAAAGCGTGCAGCGGTTTTCGAATCACATCATGCGCAGCAATAGAGAGCGGGCATGACGCGCAGGCAGCGGCGGTTGACGATCATCGGCGGCTCGCTCGCGGTGCTTGCGGTCGCGTTGGCGTTGGTGCTGAACGCGATGCGCGATTCGATCGTGTTCTTTACGACGCCCTCGATGGTGGCCGAGAAACATATTGCGCCCGGCCGGCGTTTCCGGCTCGGCGGCCTGGTGCAGAAGGGATCGCTGGTGCATGGCGATAACCTGGCGGTCTCTTTCGAGGTCGCCGACGGCAGCGCGCAATTGCCGGTCGCCTACAAGGGAATTTTGCCCGATCTGTTTCGCGAAGGGCAGGGTGTCGTTGCCGAAGGCACGCTCGACGCCTCCGGGGTGTTCGAGGCCGACACCGTGCTCGCCAAGCACGACGAGACCTATATGCCCAAGGAAGTCGCGGACGCGCTGAAGAAGCAGGGCCACTGGAAAGACGATTACGGCAAGAAGCCGGAATACAACGCAAAGCAAGTGGGCACCCAGGGAGCGTCGCGATGATCGCGGAAGCCGGACATTATGCGCTGGTGCTGGCGCTGGCGCTGGCGCTGATCCAGTCCACTTTGCCTCTGCTCGGCGCGCGCTGGCGCGATCCGGCTTTGATGAATGTCGCGCGCTCCGCGGCACTTGCGCAATTGCTGTTTGTCGCGGCGTCATTCGCGGCGCTGGTCACGCTGCACGTCACCTCGGATTTTTCCGTCGTCAATGTTTTCGAGAACTCGCATTCGCTAAAGCCGCTGATCTATAAAATCACCGGCGTCTGGGGCAATCATGAGGGCTCGATGCTGTTGTGGGTGTTGATCCTGGCGCTGTTCGGCGGCATGGTCGCGGCCTTCGGCAACAATTTGCCGCTGTCGCTGCGGGCGCATGTGCTGGCGGTGCAGGCCTGGATCGCCAGCGCCTTCTATCTGTTCATCCTGATCACCTCGAACCCGTTCCTGCGCATCGTCAATCCGCCGATCGAGGGCCGCGACCTCAATCCGGTGCTGCAGGATTTCGGCCTCGCCGTGCATCCGCCGATGCTCTATCTCGGCTATGTCGGATTTTCGATTTCGTTTTCCTTCGCGATCGCGGCCTTGATCGAGGGCCGGATCGACGCGGCCTGGGCGCGCTGGGTGCGGCCCTGGACGCTGGTGGCGTGGATCTTTCTCACGCTCGGCATCTCGATGGGTTCCTATTGGGCCTATTACGAGCTCGGCTGGGGCGGCTGGTGGTTCTGGGATCCGGTCGAGAATGCTTCGCTGATGCCGTGGCTTGCCGGCACCGCGCTGCTGCATTCGCTGGTGGTGATGGAAAAGCGCAATGCGCTGAAGGTCTGGACCATCCTGCTCTCGATCCTGGCGTTCTCGCTGTCCTTGCTCGGCACCTTCCTGGTGCGCTCGGGCGTGCTGACCTCGGTGCACGCGTTCGCGACCGATCCGACCCGCGGCGTGTTCATCCTCTTGATCCTGTGCCTCTTTATCGGCGGCAGCCTTTCGCTGTTTGCCTGGCGCGCCTCGGCGCTGAAGCAGGGCGGCCTGTTCGCGCCGATCTCGCGCGAAGGCGCGCTGGTGCTCAACAATCTGTTCCTCACCACCGCCTGCGCCACCGTCTTCATCGGAACGCTTTATCCGCTGGCGCTGGAAGTCCTGACCGGGGAGAAGATTTCGGTGGGCGCGCCGTTCTTCAATCTCACCTTCGGGCCGCTTTTCCTTGGCGTGCTGATCGCCGTCCCGTTCGGGCCGATGCTGGCATGGAAGCGCGGCGATCTGCTCGGCGCGGCGCAGCGCCTGATGGCGGCCGGCATCACGGCGTTGATTGCCGTCGCGGTGCTATGGGCGTGGACCGGCGGCGGCAGCACTTTGGCGCCGCTCGCCATCGGGCTTGCGATCTTCGTCATCGCCGGCGCCTTGACGGATCTTGCCGAACGCACCGGCCTGTTTCGCCTGCCGCTTTCAGCCTCGTTCCGGCGGGCGCGCGGATTGCCGCGCTCGAGCTGGGGAACGGTGTTCGCGCATGCCGGCGTCGGCATGGCGCTGATCGGGATCGTCTGCGAGACCACCTGGAACACCGAATATATCGGCTCGATGAAGCCGGATGACGTCGCGATCGTCGCCCGCTACCAATTGCGGCTCGACGGCGCGACGCAACAGCAGGGGCCGAATTATCGGGAAATGCTGGCGCAGTTCACGGTGAGCCTGGATGGCGAGCGGCTCGCCATCATGACGCCCTCGAAACGCAATTTCACCACGCGGGGATCGACCACCACCGAGGCGGCGTTGCTGACGCGCGGCTTCAGCCAGCTCTATATCTCGCTCGGCGAAACCGCAGCCGACGGCGCGATCGCGGTGAGAATTTATCACAAGCCGATGGTGCTCCTGATCTGGCTCGGCCCGGTGCTGATGGCGTTCGGCGGCCTGCTGTCGCTGTCGGACCGCAGGCTGCGGGTCGGCGCGCCGAAGCCCGCAAAGGCGATGCGCGGATTGCAGGCGGCGGAGTGATCCCTTGAAACCCATCCTTGCCTGCGTGCTTGCGCTAGTCGTGCTGTCCGGATGCCCGGCTTACGCGGTGCAGCCCGACGAGATCATGTCCGATCCGGCCAAGGAGGCCCGCGCCCGCGACTTGTCGCGCGAACTGCGCTGCATGGTGTGCCAAAACCAGTCGATCGACGATTCCGAAGCGCCGCTGGCGCGCGACTTGCGGCTACTGGTGCGCGAGCGGATCTCGGCCGGCGACAGCGATGCGCAGGTGATCGATTTCCTGGTGGCCCGCTACGGCGAATTCGTGCTGCTGAAACCACGCCTGGAGCGCCACACGCTGTTGCTCTGGCTGTTGCCGCCGTTCGCGCTCGTTGGAGGCGGGCTGGCGCTATGGCTCAACTGGCGGCGGCGCTCGAAATCCGCCGCAGCGGACGACGAATCGCTGTTCAAACTGACCGCCGAGGAAGAGACCCGGCTGGAACAGCTGTTGGCGGCCCAGCCGTCGCCGGACCAGCCGGCATAGCATTGTGCCAGGGCGGCTTTTTGGACCTGAAACCGCTCGTTTTTCGCCTGCGATAAACTGCCGCATTGCTTCCGGCCTTTATTACAAAAGTTTAATTCCCCCGCCAGCGCGCCGTAAGGCGAAAATCCCCATCTTCCGACGTGAAAGGTGCTGCTTCCTGCACCATCGATTTTCAGGCCCTTGGAGAATACTGAATGACCGAACGTCCCAACGATCTTTCCTCGTTCCCCTCGTATGAGGCGCCGCGCTTCCCTTCAAACGATGCACCGCGGCGTTCGCTATTTTCCGCGCGCAAATTGGCGCTGATGGCTTCCGTCGTCGCCGGACTCGGCATCGCCGTTTACGGCTTCGGCCCGTCGCATGGCCCGGGTAATATTTTCACGAGCCCCGCGCACGCGCAGGTCAACAACGACGTCCGCCAGGTCGAGAAGCCGATCGGCTTTGCCGACATCGTCGAGCGCGTAAAGCCCTCGGTGATTTCGGTGAAGGTCAATATCAACGAGAAGGTCGCTTCCAAGGACGACAATTCCAACGAGGATTCGCCGTTCCAGCCGGGCTCGCCGATGGAGCGCTTCTTCCGCCGCTTCGGCGGACCGGACGGTCTGCCTCCGGGCATGCGCGGTGGACCGCGGGGCGGCCATGCGGTGACCGGCCAGGGTTCGGGCTTCTTCATTTCCGCCGACGGCTATGCCGTCACCAACAACCATGTGGTCGACGGCGCGGACAAGGTCGAAGTGACGACCGATGACGGCAAGGTCTACAAGGCCAAGGTGATCGGCACCGATGCGCGTACCGACCTCGCATTGATCAAGGTCGAGGGCGGCTCGGACTTCCCGTACGCCAGGCTTTCGGAGGGCAAGCCGCGGATCGGTGACTGGGTGCTCGCGGTCGGCAATCCGTTCGGCCTCGGCGGCACCGTCACGGCCGGCATCGTCTCGGCCCGTGGCCGTGACATCGGCAACGGCCCGTACGACGATTTCATCCAGATCGACGCACCCGTGAACAAGGGCAATTCCGGCGGTCCGGCCTTCAATACCGAAGGCGAGGTGATGGGCGTCAACACCGCGATCTATTCGCCGTCCGGCGGCAGCGTCGGCATCGCGTTCTCGATTCCTGCCACCACCGTGAAGAACGTGATCGCCCAGCTCAAGGACAAGGGCACGGTCAGCCGCGGCTGGATCGGTGTCCAGATTCAGCCGGTCACGGCTGACATCGCCGACAGCCTCGGGCTGAAGAAGGCGGAAGGCGCGCTGGTGGCCGAACCCCAGGCCAACGGTCCGGCGGCCAAGGCCGGCATCGAATCCGGCGACGTCATCACTGCGGTGAATGGCGAGACGGTCAAGGATGCCCGTGAACTCGCGCGCACCATCGGCGGTCTGCCCCCCGGCAACGCGGTAAAGCTCAACGTGCTGCACAAGGGCCAGGACAAGGTCGTCAACCTCACGCTCGGCCAGTTGCCGAACACGGTTGAGGCCAAGGCCGACGACAACGACAACGGCGACAAGGGCAGCGTGAACCGCGGCACCGACGTGCCGAAGCTCGGCATGACGCTTGCGCCGGCCGACTCCGTTGCCGGCGCCGGCAAGGACGGCGTCGTGGTGACCGAGGTCGATCCGCAGAGTGCGGCGGCCGAGCGCGGCTTCAAGGAAGGCGACGTCATTCTCGAAGTCGCCGGAAAGAACGTTGCCAATGTCAAGGACGTGCGCGAGGCACTCGAAGCGGCGCGGACCGACAACAAGAACAGCGTTCTGATGCGCGTGAAGAGCGGCGGATCGTCGCGGTTCGTGGCAGTGCCCCTCGCCAAGGGCTAAGTGAACGGTTGCGAGCAGGATCCGGAACCGGTTTTCCGAACGGGCCATGCGCAAACAAACAGATAAGTTCCTGATCCAATTCATCGGATCAGGACCTCAGGAGATGGAGGGTGTCGCCGGCATTAGTCGCCCCCGCCGACGGCTCTTTCCGGGGGGCGGGTCAAGAAGCCCGCTCCCTTTGGTTACCTTCCGGTGGAATTGCGCCCCCCTCCGTCGGAAGGTCAAAAGGGCGGTGAGGTCCCCCCAGCTTCACCGCCCGCTTCTTTTGCTCAACCGGTGAGGTGTCGGTCGTCTTGCATCAAGATGCCGACCGCGCCATGGTGATAGAAGGCTCGCCCACTTGACCGTAACCGACCCCCAGATGCGCCTGTTGATCATCGAAGACGACCGCGAGTCCGCCGACTATCTGGTCAAGGCGTTCCGCGAAGTCGGTTATGTCGCCGATCTCGCCGCCGATGGCGAGGAGGGCCTGGCGATCGCCGATTCCGGCGACTATGACGTGCTGGTGGTCGACCGCATGCTGCCGAAGCGTGACGGCCTGTCGCTGATCGGCGCGCTCCGCGACAAGGGCAACCGCACGCCAGTGCTGATTCTCTCGGCGCTCGGGCAAGTCGACGACCGCATCAAGGGTTTGCGCGCCGGCGGCGACGATTACCTGCCAAAACCCTATTCGTTCGCCGAACTATTGGCGCGGGTCGAAGTGCTGTCGCGCCGCAACGTCGGCCCGGCCGAGGAAACCACCTATCGCGTCGGCGACCTCGAGCTCGACCGCCTGTCGCATCGGGTGGCGCGCGGCAAGGATGAATTGACCTTGCAGCCGCGCGAGTTCCGCCTGTTGGAATATTTGATGAAGCACGCGGGGCAGGTGGTGACGCGAACCATGCTGCTGGAAAACGTCTGGGATTATCATTTCGATCCGCAGACCAACGTCATCGACGTGCATATTTCGCGGTTGCGTTCCAAGATCGACAAGGGTTTCGAGCGGCCGTTGCTTCATACCATACGCGGCGCTGGATACATGATCCGTGACGGGATCAGATAAGATACAATGACTGTTGCACTCTTTCAGGCGTATTGTTTTTAGATTGCCAACCTGGACTAGCGGCGATCACGCGTCTCCGCCAAGGATGGCGTGTAATTTGATGCTTCCGATTCGCTGAACCGGGCGAGAAACCGGCGCATCCTTGTTCAAGCATTGATGCGCTCTGACGCTATTGTAATAGTCGGCAAATTTCAGAGCCTGACAATCAGCTGATGTCGAAGCACCGCGTACTCGGCTTCAAGCCGCAACTTCGACTTGAATGGCGAGGCCAGGACGACCGGCACGAAACAGAACAGCCCTATTCCGAGTCAGGCTCCAGCGAATGGGCGTCAAAGGAAGCCAATCGAAATCCAGGGGATCGCCGCGACGACGATCAGTCCGATGAAGAGTGCAACCAGGTAAGGCACTATTGCACGGATGCCCTCCGCCGGATCAATCCCGGCAACGGCACAGGCAGAGTAGTAGCCAACGCCGAACGGTGGCGCGAACAAGCCGATGCCCATCGAGAGGATGACGACGATTGCATAATGCACCTCGTGAACGCCAACGAGGCGGGCCGCAGGAAACAGCATCGGCCCGAACAACACGATGGCCGGGATGCCTTCCAGTACCGAGCCGAGCACGATGAACATCAGGATCGACACGGCCAAGAAGGTAAATTTGCCGCCGGGAAGGCCGGCGATGGATACGGCAAGCTGGTGGGCAAACCCTGATTGGGTCAGCGCCCATGCCATCGAGGTTGCCGCCCCGATGATGAACAGGACTGTGCCAGCCAGAGCCGCGGTGGCAACGAGGGCTGGCCAGACCCGCGCCCATGGCAGGGGCTGCCGGAACAGGCTCGTAGCAACGATTCCATACAGCAGGATGTAGACGATTCCGATCGTCGACACCTCGGTCGCGGTCGCGACGCCGTCGAGCACCGCGGCGCGAATGACGAACGGCAGTAGAATTGCGGGCAGGGCGACAACCATCTTGCGGCCCCTGAGCGTCCAAGAGGCGCGGCGCACCTGCGTCAGGTCTTCGTTGCGGTACCGCCACCAGACGACGCCACAAAGAACGATGCCGAGGACAAGACCCGGCAGCAATCCGCCCTTGAACAGCGCCGACATCGACACGCCAGTCACCGAACCGATGGTTATGAGCACGAGGCTGGGTGGGATCGTTTCAGTCTGCGCCCCGGTCGCCGCAAGCAGGGCGATCAGCTCTCCCGGCCGGGCTCCCCGCTTTTGCATCTCCGGAAGCAGCACGGGTGCGACGGCGGCCATGTCCGCCGCCTTTGAGCCCGATATTCCAGAGACCAGATACATCGCGCCAACCAGCACATATTGCAGGCCGCCGCGGACATGGCCGATCAAGCTGCCCAGAAAGTCAACCATCGTGCCTGCCATGCCGGTGATCTCGATGAGGTAACCCATGAATATGAACAGCGGCACGGCGAGAAGGATAATATGCGACATACCTTCCTGGAAGCGCCCGACCATGACACTCATCGGTGTGTGCGTCATCCAGAACAGATACGTGAAGGCCCCCAACCCGAAGGCGAAGGCGATTGGAACGCCCACCATTACCGCGCCACCCACCAGCAGGACGAAGAACACAATCAGTCGATAGTTGCCAATTGATAGCAACAGTGGCTGAAGGGCGACGAGCAGGGCAATGATGACCCCCACGAGGCCGAGCGCCAGAAGCACGTCCATCAGTCGCGCCGCCCGACCGATCCGCAGCAGCCCGATGACCAACATCAGCCCTATTCCGACTGGTAAGGCCGCCGTGGACCATGCCGAGGAGATTTCGAGCGCGGGCGTGATGTCGATTACCTCGGCCAATGTGTGGTCGATCGCGGGAGATAGCAGGCAGGCGAACAGGACAACGCCAGAGACCAATGAAAGAGCGTCGAAGAAGGCCACCAGACGCACGTTCGCGCCACTTGAAAACAGGGTCATTCTCATGTGCGCGAAACGCAAATAGGACACCACTGCGCCAAGCATCGCCATCCAGAGGAACAGCATCTCCGCCAGTTCGTCGGACCAGGTGAAGGGCGCCAGGAAGACATAGCGGGAGACGACACCGGCCAGCAGAATGGCAATCTCTGCCACAAGAATGATGGCTGCCATCGTCTCCACGACGCAGGCAATCGCTCGCTCGAGTCGTTCTGGCCAGGCGGTGTGCCATGACAGGCTGTTTGCTTCGACGAAACCATCGACAGTCATACAGAATCCTTCCCAACCAGTATTGGTCGTTTGCGCGTGGCCGCAAGCCGGCCAGTGCCGGCGAATTCGGTGGTGTCGGTCTTGCCCAGGATCAGCGCGCCGGCGGCCCGCAATGTGCCGACGGCCGCGGCGTCGATATTGGGCCGATGTCCGATATAGATTGGTGAATTGTGCTGGGTTGGCATGTCGCGGGTGTTGAAGATGTCCTTCACCCCCACCGGCATCCCGTGCAGCGGGCCACGGGAGGGTAACTTGTCCAGCTCGCGCGCCTGACGGATCACCGCGTCAGGATCAATAAAGGACCAGGCGCGCACATCCGCCTCACGCAAGGCGATCCGCGCCAGGCAAGCACGGGCGAGTTGCTCCGCGGTGATGTCGCCGCGGCGGAGCCTGGCACTCGCCTCGGCGGCAGTCAGTCGACTGACGTCTTCATCCATTCCGGCCATCGTTTGCCACTCCCCTGCTATCGGCCCACTCGACACTCGACAAGTCCAAGCAAATATTTGGCGGCGCTCGCAAAGCGCGGCGACACGTTTGCCTAGCCGTCGCGAGGAGAGCATGCAAGCGTTGGCGTAATGCCAAGGGAAATCTGAACGCAGCGCTCGAACGCGGCATCGACATGATCGGTGCCGATGGCGGCGCCAAGCCGTTTGCCTCGCCCGTGCGCGATTAAGCGGGCGCAAGCGGCGCTTGCCCTTTCTTGATAGAAAAGGCCTATGAACTCCTGAAATCCTGCGAATGCAGCTTCGGTCGTCGCTTGTCACGGCCATGACTATGTTGCATGAATTCAGTTGGGGTGGGGCTGTTGCGACCCTCCTATCGAACCATGTAACATGGCTCAGACCCAACATTCGTGTCACCAGGTGCAAAGTAGCGGGTGACCCTGGATGTTAGACGCCGCGCAGCGGTAGCTAGCCTGGGCCGCGACCCCGCCAAGGTCAGCGATGGGGTTCGCTCTTCCATCTGCCCGTGAGGACGTTCATGCCGAGTGACCACGCCGACAATGTGTCCCGGCGCATGCCTCCGGATCGGATCGGCGGCATTATCGCGATGGCAATGGGAGCGATTGCGCTCTCCGAGTCATGGCGTCTGTACCCCCTGAGAATGGGCACACTGGCAGGCGATCACCTCATGCCCGGGGCGGTGGGATGTGGCCTCGTGCTGCTGGGCCTTGGACTGGCGATTCGCGCCGACGCAACGGCGCCGCGGTTGAGTTTTCCCCGTGGTCTGGCAGCACTTCGACTATGTAGCTCGTTCGGTATTCTCTTCGGCTATTGGTACTTGATGGACCGGATCGGGTACGTAGCAAGCACGTTTGTCGTGGCAGCCGCGTTGTTCGGCCTCATGAGCGGTTACGGCTGGATCAGGAGCCTTCTCTACTCCGTCGTGCTCGCGGCATCGCTTGGATACCTTTTTATGAATCTGCTCAATATTCCACTGCCCAGTGGCATCATCAGCTTCGACTAGAGGAGAACCATCGGAAGTGGAAACCATAAGCATGCTGATGTCGGGCTTCGGAAGCGCGCTTACGCCAATGAATCTTACCATGGCGATGCTGGGAGCCCTCATAGGTTCGCTTGCCGGAATGATCCCGGGTGTCGGGCCGACTCCGGCGATTGCGATCCTGATGCCGTTGACGACAGTTCTTGGACCGGCGCAGGGCACTATTATGCTCGCCGGTATCTACTACGGGGCGATCTACGGCGGCTCGACGACGGCAATCCTGTTGAACATACCGGCCGAACTCCAGGCCGTCCCGGTGTGTCTCGATGGTTATCCGCTCGCGATGAAAGGTCGGGGAGGTCCCGCCCTGGGCATCGCCGCAATCTCATCCTTTGTTGCAGGCGTACTCGGGCTCATTGGCCTCGTGTTCTTTGCACCATTGCTTGCCGATCAAGCCTTGAAGTTTGGCCCTGCTGAATACTTCTCACTGATGGTGCTGACGCTGACCGTGATCGTCAATCTTTCCGGCAACTCCATCGTCAAAGGACTGATCATGGGGCTCGGGGGCTATCTTTGTTCGATGGTGGGCCTGGGTGTCGCAAGTGGGCATGAGAGATTCACTTTCGGAGTACAACCGCTGAGCGCCGGTATCGAGATGGTCAGCGTCATTATTGGCTTATTCGCTATCGCGGAAGTATTTCATACGTTCGGGGAGGGAGGTGTAGGCGCCCGAGCCCCGAAAATCGGCAGCGTGTATCCGCGCAGGTCGGATATCAAAGTGGCCGCGCCCGCGATGCTTCGTGGCAGCGTAGTGGGCTTTCTGCTCGGCCTTCTTCCTGGATGCTCGCCCGCGGTATCCGCCTTCCTTTCGTACGATCTGGAAAAGAAGCTGTCGCGAAATCCCGGTGAGTTCGGCCAAGGTGCGTTGCGGGGTGTGGCAGCTCCCGAGGCCGCGGGAAATGCGACATGTTCCGCTGGTTTCATCCCGCTCTTCACGCTTGGAATACCGAGCTCTCCGCCTCTCGCCATCCTTCTTGCCGGATTGATGATTTATGGTTTGCAGCCCGGTCCCACCCTCTTCGAAGGGACAGGCAGTTTCGTTTGGACGATCATTGCCAGCATGTTTGTTGGCAACGTCATGCTTGTTGTTCTGCACCTTCCTCTTGTCGGCATTTGGGTAAAGCTGACGGAGATTCCGCTCCGGCTGCTTCAGCCGATCATTCTTCTTTTATGTGTCGTCGGTGCATATTCGGTGCGCAACAGCATGTTCGACGTGCTTGTCGCACTTGTTTTCGGCGTCGCGGGATATTTTCTGAAGATGGGCAAGTGGCCGCTCGTCCCGTTCATTCTGTGTTTCATGCTCGGCCCGCTTACGGAACGATCCTTCATCCAGTCCATGTCCATTTCCAATGGAAGCTTCTCCATTTTCGTGGAGAATCCCATTGCACTCACCATTCTCATCGTTGCGGGCGTTCTGTTCGTTACTTCTTTGCTGTTGATGCGGCGTACCAATTTGCGACTTCGGAATGTCCAGGCGGCTGCACTTGAATAAGCGGGTGCGTGCAGACACGAAGAATGTCGAACCCGATGGCATTGGCATGCTGGATTCTGGAAAAAGTCAAACGTCGCGACGGAAGTAAAAAGGAAGAATGTAATATGACCGAGAAAATGAAATCGAGGAATGCGGCGCGCGGAGCGATCGTTATGGCGTTGCTGGGCCTTGCCGGCTTTGACGCCCTTGTCGCTGACGCCGCAGCAGCGTCGGATGCCTCCAACTATCCTTCCAGAGCGATTCAGCTCATCGTTCCGTTCACCGCCGGCGGCGGGACTGATCTGGCGTCCAGGGCCGTTGCGACGTATTTGAGCAACAAATGGGGCCGGCCCATCAACGTCGTGAATGTGCCGGGAGCCGGCGGTGCGATCGGCACCGCGCAGGTCCTGAAGGGCAAGGCTGACGGCTACACCATACTTGCAAATAACGGGTCGAGCACCGACGCGCTGCTTGCCGGCAACAGCAGCCTTTCATTTTCAGTCAACGACTATCGCTTTGTCGCGACGGTCGTTAACGAGCCCTTCGTGTTTCTTGTGAAGGCGGACTCGCCGTTCAAAAGCATGAAGGACTTGGACGATTGGGTGAGGCAGAACCCGGAGAAGCTGACATTCGGGACTACCGGTCCGACCTCGATCCAGACCGTCAGCGTGATCCAATGGCTTGACAGTATTGGAGTCGATTACTCGAAGACCCATTTGGTGCCGGTCAATGGCGGTGGCGAGTTGCTGCCGATGGTCGCCGGGGGCCACGTGATACTCGCGGTGCAGGATGTAACGGGTGCAGCGGGTCTGACGAAGGCCGGCCAGTTGAAGATATTAGCTGTTACCGGTTTAGAGCGCAGCACGTTGTTTCCTGACGTTCCGACTTTGGCTGAACAAGGGGTCAACGGCGTAACCACGCATTTCTGGAGCGGCTTTTCGTTCGCTGCCGGTATCTCGGATGCGGTGGTGCAGAAGTGGCAGTCGGCAATTAAGGAGATGCTCGATGACCCGCAATTCCAACAGAAATTGAAACTGCTCAACGCGCAGGGCAAGTTTATGGACTCCCCGACATTGGAGAGCACGGTGAAACAGGACGTGTCCACATACACGCAGCTCCTGAGCAAAAAGTTGTTGGTCAAGTAGTTCGCGGCTATCGGTCGTGGCCGGTGCCAATCATTGCTAGGTGAGATGAGTTCGGACTAGGCTCAGAGTTGAATCCGTCGAAAGCAATATGCTTTGTGAAATGAAGAGAGGCAACGTGGTTACTTACGAGTTGGTCGACAATTGTCTCAATACGACGTTCGAAAACATACCCGACAATGTGGTGACTCACGCGAAAATGTGCCTCTTGAATTGGGCGAGCGTTGCCATCGGTGGAAGTCGGCATCGAGCGGTGGAGATACTCCTTGGAATGGCGCGGGAGCTCGATGTCAGTCCTCAGGTTTCTGTTCTCGGCAGAGCCGAGAAGGTCGATCTCCTGTGGGCTGCGTTGATCAATGGCACGAGTTCCCATGTCCATGACTTTGACGATACGCACCTGGAAACATTGAACCATCCCGGGAGTGCCATCGCGCCTGTCTGCTTTGCGCTTGCGGAGAAATTGGAGCTGTCAGGGCCGGATCTGCTGCGCGGGTTCATCTTGGGTATGGAGGCGGACCTACGCATCGGAAATGCGGTCTCCCCAAGCCATTATGATGCGGGCTGGCACATAACCAGCACGGCTGGTGTGTTCGGTGCGGCGGTGGCCGCGGGCATTCTGCTGGGGCTGAATCGAGACGAAATGGTTTTCGCGTTAGGGATTGCGGCGACTCAAGCGTCGGGGCTTCTCGAAATGCTGGGGACAATGACAAAACTGCTTCACGCAGGCAAGGCGGCCCAAAATGGTTTGCTGGCGGCGCTCCTTGCAGGGCGAGGTTTTGACAGTACGTCCCGCGCGCTAGAGGCGCCCAAGGGGTTCGCCGCTGTGTTTGCGCCCCAATCCGACTTGACGAAGGTGAACGTTCGGTGGGGCTCCGATTGGGAACTGCTGAAGGTCGCCTTTAAGCCATATGCCTGCGGAATCGTGCTTCATCCCGTGATTGACGCTTGCATCGCTCTTCGGAAGCGGACGAAGCCGTCTGATGTCAAAGAAATCGAGCTCATCGTATGTCCGTATACCCTCATCCTGACCGGGAAGGAAAATCCAAAAACGGGCCTCGAGGCAAAGTACAGTGTCCGGCATGTCACAGCGCTGGCATTTCTGGATGGCGCGGCCTCCGTTGACCAGTTCACTGATGCGCGTGCGCTCTCCCCTGGGATTCAGAGTTTTGCTGCTAGGGTCAATCCGGTCGTCGACGACAATATCCGAGACGACGAAGCCCTCATGCGATTGACCAAAATCGATGGCACCGTCGACGAGGTTCATATATCGCACGCAACCGGAAGCAAGGAGAACCCAATGACGGTCACCCACCTCACGGAAAAATTTATGGCCTTGTGCGGCGATCGCCTCGGCGAAAAGAATGCGTTGGGATTTGTCGAAAGGCTCGGCCGCCTTGAGTCGGAATCGGGAATCTCTGCGTTGCTCTCATTGGGTACGGCTCGGTAATGCCGCGGCGTCGATGAGTTGAAGGGCTTCGGTCGATTCGGACGACCTTAAGTGATCGAGACCATTTGAAATTCTCATGCCGTAATTCCGGAAGAAGAGAATAGAGTTATAACGCGCTACTACCGGCTCCTTCGAGCGCAGCCATTTCACGTTGAAGCCAAGATGGAGCCTAGACGCGCCAGCTGTTATGTATACATTGAAGGCATACCTTGCCGGACGTTGACTCGGTCAGAGCGGGTCTATGCTTCAACCCGTCAGGGGAACGCTGACCCCTGACCTTGGTGGCACTTGTACGAAGCGTCAAATCACGGAATCCGTCCTGACGCAGATTGAGCAGCATATAGCTCGGCAACGGCATCGCTTGTCACCCGATATCGCTCGAAGGCCGCGATGCGGCATCTCGCAATCGCCTGATATCGCGCACGGCATTTTGAGTCACTGTCTAACGTCGTCGTTGACGTTAGCGCCGGCCTATGCCAATAATGTATACATTAATTGCGAAGCAGGGGAAGGCCAGAACAGAAGATCGTCCTGATCCAGAACAGAAGATCGTCCTGATAAAGACGGAGCTCCCGCGCGGACCGTTGGTCCGGGAATTGCAATGCTGAGTGGAGTGGCTTCGGATGCCGTCTCTGGCCGGGCATCGTTCCGTGATCGCAATTGTCGTGAGCGGTCTCTGCAGGGGACCGACTAATTCGGGCAGATGCGGTCAAAACTTTTCAAAAGGAAAGTCGCGCGTGATACGTCGTCGTAGTTTATTTGCACTTCCTTTATTTGCGTTTCCATGGCTCGTCGCAGGGACGGCGCGGGCGCAAAGCGCTTTCCCGAACCGTCCGATCAAGATGGTTGTCCCGGTTGCCGTGGCTGGCGCGAGTGATTTTGTTGGCCGCGTATTGGCCGGTACTATGTCTCAGATGCTCGGCAAGCCGATCGTGGTCGAGAATTTCGCCGGGGCTGGCAGCACCGTTGGCGCGACTGTCTTCGAACGTACGCCCGCAGACGGCTACACTATTTTTGTCGGCACCAACAATCATGCGTTGATGAAGATCACGTACCCGGAGTTTCGTTACGATCCCGTCGCTGACTTCTTGCCGCTCGCTCTTGTCTCGCGGCAACCTTTTGTGCTGGCGGTGAATCCAAACTTGCCGGTACACAGCGTTCCGGAATTGTTGAACTGGCTGCGGCAGCAGGGCAGCAAGGCCCATTTCGGCGCGTCTCAGCCCGGCGCGACGAATTATCTCGCCGGGGAGCTGCTGCGCAAGCTCGCAAAAATCGATTTTACTATCGTGCCATATCGTGGTGCGGCCGCCTCATCCCAGGATCTTGTTGCCGGCCGGTTGGATTTCACCATCGACAGCCCGACTGTCCTGTTGCCCCTGATGCAATCTGGTCTATTGCGCGGCATTGCCGTCTCCACGGCAGATACATCTGCCGTGCTGCCTGAATTGCCGAGCATACAGCAAGGGGGTGTGAATGGTTTTGATATGGCGTCGTGGACGATCCTGTTCACGCGGGTCGGTACCCCGCCCGAGGTTGTCGCGGTGCTACAGGACGCTGCGGCCCGTGCCCTGGCGTCCCCGGCATTGCGCGAGCAGTTGAAAAATATCACTTGCGAAACCTGGCCGGACGGCTCGCCGGCCGCGGCCACCGCTCTTCTTAAGAGCGAGGTTGCGCGATGGACACCGATCGTGGCGGGGCCCCGTCCGGCACCAGGGTGAGCAGGGTCAGCCGCTCAAGCCACTGCGAGCTTCGCCCCTATCGCGCCGACACGTTACGGAGAATTTGAGAAGATGGGTCAGGAAATCGAGGCTTTGGCGCAGTATGTCGCGACAGCACGCTGGGAAGATGTCCGCGCGCCAGTGCAGCATCGTACCAAGCTGGTGCTTCTCGACACGCTCGGCGTAATTCTCGCGGGCGGTCGCTGCCAGGACGTCCAGGCCTTGAGAGAGCGCTTGGCGTGCACCGCCGGCACCGGAGCGACTGTACTTGTGCCGGGCTGGCCCCAAACTGATCCGCGTGCGGCCGCGATGCTCAATGCTCTGGCTGGTAGAGCGATAGAGATGTCCGAAGGGCTGCGTGGCCTCCAATCGGGAGTCCACATCGTGCCCGCTGTTCTGGCTGTCGGCGAGTGCTGCAAATCCACCGGCCGGCAAATGCTGGAAGCAGTTTTATTTGGCTACGAGGTGGCCGGACGCTTAAGCAAAGGCTTTACCCCTCGCGCGCTTTCTCATCCGAACGGCCAGATATCGTTGTTGGCGGCCGTCGCGGCAACCTCACGTTTGTATGGTCTTGACGCCAAGCGTCTCAGCCTCGCGATGCGTATAGCTACGACGGCGCTTATGACACCGAGCTATACCAGCACGGCAGCAGGCGGCACGGCCCTTAACTTGCCCACGGGTATGAGCGGCGTCGTCGCTGCGCTCGCACCGGAGATGGCCTTAGCCGGCTATTGTGCGCAAGACGACGCGATTGAAGAAGCCCTCGGTAAATTGGTGGGCGAGAAGTTTGAAGCGACAGATTTGACGGAGGGCCTGGGCGAAAGCTGGCAAATAATGGATGGCTACTTCCGCTTTTATGCCTGCTGCAATCCGATCTATCCGGCGCTTGACAGCCTTCAGGACGTCCTCGCGGTGTTAAAACCGAAACCGGAGGATATTGAGCGGATCGACGTGGAGACTTTCGCATTCGCCACAAATATGTGCCGGCAGGATCCCATTAATTATTTTGCGTCGAAATATTCGTTTCCCCATGCCGCGGCAACATTGATTGTCAGGAGAGGACTGAATTTCTCGAAACTTGACGAGTCTTCTTTGAACGACCCCACGATAACCAAACTTCGTCAAAAGATATATATGACGGAAGATCCAAGCATGACCGCTCTCGGGCCGCGGCTGAAGCCGGCGCGCGTTAAGGTCACTCTTACCGATGGGCGGCAGGCGGCGGCAGAATGCGAGAACTGCAAACGCGATAGTCAGCGTACTGATCCGGAGCCTCGGGTTCGCGAAAAATTCAGGGAACTCGCCGGGACAATATTGCCGTCGGAAGGCGTTCATCAGATTGAACGTGCCGTCGACCGCTGCGAGGACTGGACGGCCGTGGATGAGTTGCTGGTTTTGCTCCGTCGCCATGCCCCCAATTAGCCGAGCCTGTTCGGACGTGGAGGCTGTTGTAGCGGGCACACTATGTTTGTTGGCGATGGGTTCATGCGATACTTTGCGTGAAGCGTTTGGGAGCGTCGCGTGGAATTACTGACGTCTCCCCGCTACCGAGATTATTGCGGCGGCTTGCTTCTTATTCTGATCGGCCTAAGCGCGGCCTTCCGGGGACGGAGCTATCAAGTCGGCACGATTGACAACATGGGGGCGGGGTTCTTCCCGGTGGCTCTCGGCATCATCCTGGCCCTGACCGGGGGTATTCCGTTGGTCGGCGCCATAGCGCGAAGCATTCGGCTGAAAGCTGTGCTCGATATCGAACAGGCGGCGCCGGCCCTTCCGCTCGAATGGCGCGGTTGGATATGCATCTGCCTATCGGTCATCGCATTCGCGGTGCTGAGTGAATACACAGGTCTGGTGCCGGCGACGTTCGCCTGCGTTGTCATCGCAGGAATCGCAGATCGCGAAAATAGTCTCCGCGCCATATTGCTCCTGGCCACTGGAATCACGCTGGCGGGCGCCGTCGTGTTTTGGTGGGGGCTCGGCGTCACTATTCCCCTCTTCATGCGGGGCTACATGTGATGTGGGAGTCAATCCACGGTCTCATTTACGGCTTCGGGCTCGCATTCGAGCCGCATAATCTCATGTGGTGCTTTGTCGGCGTGCTGCTCGGCAACTTGATTGGCGTGCTGCCGGGCACCGGTGCGCTCACTTCCATTTCGATGCTGCTGCCGTTAACCTTCGCGATGCAACCGGTGCCCGCGATACTGATGCTGGCAGGCATTTACTACGGCTCGCAGTATGGTGGCGCGATCGGCGCCATCCTGCTTAACCTGCCATCCCACCCGCCGCATGCAGTTACCTGCCTCGACGGTTTCCCACTGACCCAAAAGGGCAAAGGGGGCATGGCGCTCGGCCTAACCATGCTGGCTTCGTTCTTCGCATCGTCCGTCGGTATTGTCGTGATGATATTCGCCGCGCCACTCCTGGTGCGGGCAGCATTGCAGTTTGGTCCGGCAGACCTGTTCTCGATCATGCTCCTGGGGCTTGTCGTCGGGGCCACCATGTCACGCGGATCACCGGTAAAAGGAATCGCCATGACGGTGATTGGTATGCTGTTGGGCAGCGTCGGCACAGACATCACCACCGGCATCGAGCGCTTCGATTTCGGTACCCCCGAGCTGGCTGACGGCATAGAAATTACTTCAATTGCCATGGGTGTGTTCGGCATTGCCGACTTCCTGCGCCACGTCAACCGAATGAAGCACATCAGCATCCTGCCGCCGGTGCGGCTCAGGGACATGCTGCCGAGCAAGGCCGAACTGAAGGAATCCGCCATGCCGATGCTGCGCGGCACGCTGGTGGGCACGCTATTCGGCTGCATGCCCGGCACCGGCCCGACAATAACGACCTTCATCGCCTACGCGTTCGAGCAGAAGGTTTCCCGTACGCCGAAGAAGTTTGGCACCGGTATGCTGGCTGGTGTCGCGGCGCCGGAAGCCGCCGCACATTCCAAGACGCAGGTCGACTTCATTCCGACGATGAGCCTTGGTATTCCGGGCGACGCCGTCATGGCGCTGCTTTTGGGCGCGCTTCTGATCCACGGTATCCAGCCGGGGCCGCGCCTCGTCACCGAGCATCCCGACATCTTCTGGGGGCTGATCGCGAGCTTTTGGGTCGGCAATATCATGTTGATGATCCTAAACGTCCCGTTGATCGGGGTGTGGGTGAAATTGCTGCGGGTGCCGTACCGGTTCATGGTCCCGTCAGCGGTGTTCTTCATCGCGATCGGCGCCTATTCGGTGAAAAGCGATATCTTCGCGATTTATACGGTGCTGTTCTTCGGCATCCTGGGCGCGGTCTTCATGGCGCTTGATTTCCCGATGGCGCCGATTCTACTGGGCTTTGTGCTGGAGCCGATGGTGGAGGACAATTTTCGTCGTGCGTTACTCCTGTCGCAAGGGGACATGGCGATCTTCATCCAACGGCCGATCAGCGCCGCAGTCCTGGGCATTATCGTCGCGGTGCTTGTGCTGCAGGCATTCTTTGCGCTGAGAGCAAGTGCTGGGCAGAGGCTGCTGCCGGCGGCGCCGTCGATTCTTGACGATGTTTGATGCTGTGCGTACCGCAAATCAAGTCCGAGAATCCGATGCTGACATTTGATCCCGTTCCTTCGGCCATGACACTTGGGGAACTTCCGACACCGTCCTTGATACTTTCGATCGACAAGTTCGACCGCAACGTCGAACAGATGCGACGCGCTCTTTCGCGTCATTCCGTTCAATTTCGTCCACATTTGAAAACAGCGAAATCCGTCGAGTTGGCCATGCGTCTCTTCAAAGGGACTTCGATGCCAGTCACTGTTTCCACCTTAAAAGAAGCCGAGGTGTTCGCAGATGCAGGCCTGAGAGATATCTTTTATGCGGTCGGCGTAGCTCCCTCCAAGCTTCCCCGTGTCATTAAGCTCCTCGATCGTGGAGTGGACATCGCGGTACTTATCGACTCCATTGAGCAAGCGGATGCCGTCACGGCATACTCCCGGGAGCAAGGCAAGCCGATCCCGACATTCCTCGAAGTGGACTGCGGTGACCACCGTTCGGGCATCTTGCCAACTAACCAACAGTTGCTCATGCAAATCGCCAAGAAAGTTTCCGAGGGAGCTGAACTACGGGGAGTGGCGACGCATTGCGGCAGGAGCTATTGGGCCGGATCCCTGACCGCCATTCAAGAACTCGCCATCACGGAACGCGACGCGGCGTTACAGGTGGCGAAACTCCTGCGGGCAGCGGGACACGCGGTACCCGTCGTTAGCGTAGGTTCAACGCCCACGGCGCTTCACGCGAAGGATTTGAGTGGGGTGACGGAAGTGAGAGCCGGCGTATTCATGTTCTTTGACCTGGTGCAGGTCGGCGCCGAAAGCTGCAGCGTAGATGACGTCGCGCTTTCGGTCCTGGCGACGGTTATCGGCAAGAACTCCGCGACCGGGCACTATATTGTTGATGCGGGCTGGATGGCTGTTTCCCGCGACCGTGGAACGGCGTCTCAAAATATCGATCAGAAATACGGTCTCGTGTGCGATGTAAATGGCAGGCCGTTTAAAGACCTGCTCGTCCTGGACGCAAATCAGGAACACGGAATAGTAGGGCTGCGGGAAGGGAGCATGGAGGACCAGCCGGAGCTTGCGATGGGCAGCAGGATCCGCATTCTTCCCAATCACGCCTGCGCTGCCGCCGCCCAGCATGACTGTTATCACGTCGTCACAGGCGACGCGACTTCGATAGACGCGGTGTGGCCTCGCTTCTCCGGGTGGTAAGTCTGCTGTGATACCGTTGGTTGCGACCTTTCCAATCCGCTCGATCGGCCCAGCGGGTGCGCGCGTTTCATCCTCGATGCCTGCGCACAACGGACCTTTGCTGGACCGACGAGCCAGAGGCGCGCGGGGTTGTCCGGAAGTTTCGTCGGCTGCCACCGCGCGCATACCTAGCCGCATTCATCCGCAACGCTGAACCTGCTTCCGCTCAGGAGACCCTTCAATGCCTCAACCCTTTGATCTCACCGCCTGCGAAGCCCTTGAACTCATACGCCGCAAGAAGCTTGGCGTGCTTGAACTGCTGGACTCCTGCCTATCTCGTATCGAGGCCCTTGAACCGGAGATCAACGCTTGGAAGTTCCTCGCGCCCGAGGCAGCACGTGACCGCGCAAAGAAACTCGACAATTCCGATCCGGATTCACCGCTGCATGGCATTCCGCTCGGCGTGAAGGATGTCATCGACACGGCGGATATGCCGTCCGGCTATGGAAGCCCGATCTACGAACGCCACCGGCCGACGGCGGATGCGGCCTGCGTAGCTGTCGCCAAGCGAGAAGGCGCGATCATCCTGGGTAAGACCGTCACGACGGAATTTGCCTGCGGCAGTACCGCACGGACGTCCAATCCCCTGAACATCAATTACACGAGTGGAGGCTCTTCCGCCGGATCACGCGCGGCGGTCGCGGCCAGGATGATTCCGGTTTCATTCGGGACGCAGTCCGCAAGTTCGACGATCCGACCGGCCTCTTATTGCGGACTTGTCGGTATGCGCCCGTCTATGGGCCTGATCAGCGTCGCGGGCTTTAAATACTTTAACGGCTCCTTTGACACGATCGGGCTCTTGGCCCGCAGCGTCGACGACGTAGAACTTCTATGGACGAGCCAGCTTGATGTGCGCTTCAAACCAGGTACGCTTCCCGGGAAGGCGCCGAAGATCCTGGCTTGTTATCCGACCTGGATGGAGGGTTGCGAGCCATCGGCAAGGGAGGCGATTGAAAAGGCCGCCACGGCAATGGTCTCTGCCGGCGCGGAAGTCAACCTCCTGGAACTTCCTGCCGAATATGCCGATCTCCCGGAACTGCACTACGAAATCCAACGGTTCGAGACCGCCAGATCCTACGCGTATGAATACGAAACGGCGGCCGACCGGCTGGATTGGCGGGTCCGCAAAACTGTTGAAGAGGGAATGAAGATCGGTGGTGATCGCTACATCGAAATGACCAAGCGAGCTCAGAAGCTGCGGCACGAGTTCGCATCGCTGATGGGTGACGCGGACGCGATCATGACCAATGCGGCGCCCGGCGAGGCGCTTCAGAACTGGCGGCTTCTCGGCGATGATTTCAAGATGGGCGATCCGCGGCAGAGCCGTGCCTGGACGCTGCTGCATCTGCCCACCGTTACGGTGCCCGCGCTCATTGGTCCTCAGGGGCTCCCGGTCGGCGTCCAATTCCTCTCGCCATTCGGTTCCGATCAAGCGCTCCTCGGCGTCGCGCGCTGGGCCGAATCCGTCCTGGACTATAGCCCTCGCTCCTCGAGCGGTTCGCCCAGGAGATAGGCTGAGCGGCTCGCCGCCGGGACCGCACCAGCGGGGCTCGTTCAGCGCAAATCGCCCGCCGCTGACAGACGACACATAGTAATCATGGGCCCTAGCGACCCGTGATGCCTCCGTTGCGGCCAATCCTGCATCCATTCAACATTCGAAACAGAGCGAAGGCTGTCATGGGGCTCTGCTCCCTGGAAGCGAGGCAGCTTTTTGCAGCCATCCTGCCTCGACCGCGGCGGCACGAGACCTACGGCCTTGCCAGGTCCACCCGAGCCTAAACGAAGCTTGGATTAATGAAGGTGTTCCAATCGGGCATGCTGTCGAGCATCGCTGCATCCTTCATCATGTCTCCCATGGCGATGATGTTGTTCTTGAACTCCTCGCCCGTATCGATCGAGTAAAACGTATTCTTCAGCGAGGCGTCGATGATGGGACGCGGCAGATTCAGCACGCGGACCATGGTTTCCGCGGCGACGCTCGAACTGGCCATCAGGTCCTTTGTTGCGCGAACATGGGCTTTCACCATTTCGCGCGTCAGCACGGGATTTTTCTCGACGAAGATGCGTGAGGCGACAAAGCCGAGGTTTCGGCGCTTCATCGGCGTGTCGTAGCCGTTCCAGATATCGACGCCCCAGCCGTTTTCCTTGGCGAAGCTGGGATAGGGCTCGATGGAGAACATCGCATCGATCTGCCCTTGCTGAAGCGGCGTCGGCATGTCGTTGTTGTTGAGGAAGACGAGTTCGACATCCTTGGTCATGCCGAGCGACTTGAGCTTCCAGGCTAAGGCAATATGGCAGATATTGCCCGGCTGCACCGCGATCTTCTTACCGCGCAGGCTTTCCAGCGTCTTGAATTCCGGCCTGCCGACGAGGTTCCAGCCGCCGTCGCAGGCATTGGCCAACACTTGTAGCGGAACGCCCTTGGATGCGAGCAGGATCGCCGCGTTGATACCGCTATAGCCAACCTGCACGGTATCTGCCGCTACGGCCTGCATGCGCTGGGTGATGTTGGGGAATTGCAGCACCTCAGCTTCGACGCCGACTTCCTTGAGATATTTGACCATGAGCTCGCCGGCCATGGTTGTTCCGGTAAGGACTGAACCGATCTTGATGCTGCGCTGTTCGACGGCATAACCGCGACGTGTCAGAAGCGCGGGAGCAGCAATGAACGAAGCCCCGGCAACCAGTGCTTTACGACGTGAAATCTTCATGATCCTGCCCTTTGTTGTGGTTAGTTCGGTATTGTCGCCTCCAGCAAAGGACCAATCCGATGCTCGGCGGAAATCATTGCTTTGCGAGTAGGCTGATATCGTCGTGGATTTCATCTAGGACGGCGCGGACCAGCGCCGTGAATTCAGCGGAGGTCGGATCGCGCGGACGCGGCAGATCGATATCCATAATCTTGCGGATGCGGCCCGGGCGCGGTGACATGATCACGACGCGGTCGGCCAGCAGGATGGCCTCGTCGACGCCGTGCGTGACGAACAAAACGGCGGAAGGGTGAGTTTCGAGCAAACGCAGAAGCTCGGTCTGCATGATAGCCCGAGTCTGAGCATCCAGTGCGCCGAAGGGCTCGTCCATCAGAAGCAGCTTCGGCCGCGTCGTCATCGCGCGCGCGATGCCCACGCGCTGGCGCATGCCGCCCGAGAGTTCGTGCGGATAGCGAGTCTCGAAACCGGTCAGCCCAACCAGGGCGATGAATTCTGCCGCAATGCGCTGGCGTTCGTCGCGCCTTGTGCCGCGCGCCTTGAGATTGAAAGCGACATTGTCGGCCACCGTCATCCAGGGAAATAGCCCGTGCTCCTGAAAAACCACGCTTGCTTCGGGATGGGTTTGGCCGGAGACGAGGCAGCCATCGATCAACACTTCGCCTTCGGTCGGGTCCTCCAACCCGGCAACCACCTGGAGAAGCGTGGATTTTCCACAGCCAGAAACGCCGAGCAGGCAGACGAGCTCGTCATGGGCCACGGCGAGGTTGACGGACTCGACGGCCAACATCGGCACGCCGCGCCGCTCGTAGACTTTCGACACATCACGGATCGAGAGGAAATTCATGATTCCAGCACAAGCCCTTCCTGCCAGCGGCAAAGCCGCTTGCGCGCGACGCGAACACATTGATCGAACATCAGTCCGATTGCTCCGATGATCAAAATTCCGGCAATGATCAGGTCCGGCCTGAAGATGACCTGCGCGTACATGATGAGGTAGCCGAGCCCCGATCTCACGGCCATCATTTCGGCGGTGACGACGGTCAGCCAGCCAGCGCCGATCGCAAGACGCAGTCCGGTCAGGATCGAAGGCAGTGCACTCGGCAACAGGATATCGCGCAGGATGAGCGCATTCGAGGCGTTAGCCACTTTGGCGGCCTTCATCAAGGTGCGCTCGACATTCTTGACGGCGAAAATGGTGCTGATGAGGAGCGGCCAGAATGCCGCGATCCAGATCAGGATGATCGCCGGCCGATCGCCGATGCCGAAGAACAAGATCGCCAATGGGATGAGTGCGATGATCGGGAAAGATCGGAAAATCTGCACGCTCCAGTCCATGATCCGGTCGAGAACAGGGAACCGGCCGATCAAAAGCCCGAGCGGCGTGGCAGTCACGAAGGCAATACTGACACCGATGACGACCCGCAAGACGCTTGCCCCGGTGTGCCGGGCAAGATCGCTCCAATCGTGGACGAACACGGTTGCGACCGCCCACGGGCTAGGCAGTAAGACCGATGAATAGCTGCCGCTGCGCGTCGCCAATTCCCAGGCAATTAACAAAAGCACGATCGGAATCAGGCCGAGCAGGGCTGAAGAAGACAATGGTCGTGTTTTGGGCCGTGTTTTGGGGAGCGCTTTTTGTCTGGTGCCGGCGCTGGGCCGGGCCGAGGGCGTGCTGATGGTTTCCGGGATGCTGACCATACGAAAAGCTCGACTTCTCTAGCGTGGGGGCCTTCGTATTAATGCATACGTTGCCGTTTTTATTTGAAGCAAATCACGTGCCATGTTTTCCTCGAAAGATGCCGATCGATATGCGAAAAGCTGAAGCATAATGGCCTCGGCTTTGCTTCTGGCAATGAGATTATCTTTGATTGGCATGACCGCTTCGATGGTACTTTCCGAATGGCATTGAAGCCGCGAAATAATCAATGTATGCATAAATTGGCTTCGTGGACGGTAAGTAAGCGCAGGTCCGTCGTCAAGCGTGCGGTTCGGAAAGGTCGGAAATCGAAATGGATAGTTTCCAGCAGATCGTCGCAAACCTGTTGTTTGCGAGCGATGCAAGTCGTGCTCTTTTTCAGCTATCCGGTGGCGATGACCGTTCCCCGATCCGGGCGGAGGCCGTTCGGAACGGCTTCCAGCAAATTCGGCACGGCAAGGTTCCGACCGACACGGTGGATCGGGAGGCTCTGGAGCGGGGTAAGGCGATCTTCGTTGAGAACGAGGCCGAGATTCCGAGCCTCGCCGGCGTCAAGGCTCGTATGGTCGCCCCGCTTCTTGACGAAAGCGGGCTGAAGGGCTGGATATCGGTCCATGCCGACGCTCCGCGCAGTTGGACGAGCGGGGCACGCCTCGCGCTGGAGACAGCGACGGCCGAAGCCAGCGCGCTGCTGGCGGCGAACAGCAAGCGCGGGCTGCCGATGAACGGTGACGAATTGAGGGTAGCGGCCGTGCAGACTATTCTCGACCAGCTGCGGCTGGCGCTCGACGTCCAGCGCTGCACCTTTCGTCGGCCGGTACTTTCGGCCTTTGCCTTTCCCGTCGCGTTTGAATCACGCGCCGAGGGCATCAACAGTCTGCTTGGCGACTTCACGGTCGTCCAGACCGGGCAGCCGGTAATCAACCTGCTGCTTTCGAACCGTGCGCAAGTGGTCCAGGAGGATTGCAGCACGGCATCGTCGGAGCCCCATTTCCACACGATGCTGGCGCATTATGGCGGCATGCGCGCGCAGATCGTCACGCCGTTCATTGTTGGTGACGAAATCAAGGGCGTCTTGTCGATTCACGAGCTTCGTCACACGCGCGAGTGGACGGAGGAGGAGAAAAAGCTCGGCGCCGCCGCTGCCCATATGATCGGCACACTCTTCGAGCAACATCTCGGCTGAGCGACGGTGTGATGCCAGGGCAACCGCGGATCGCGGTGATCTCCTATGGTGGCACGATCGCCAGCGCGGTCAACCCGGGGGTCGGTGCCACGCCGAGCGTCAGCATGAGCGAGATCGCGGCCCATATCGCACCTGAGGTGAGCACTTGCTTCAGCTACCGTAAGGAAAGCAAGTTCGTTCAGCCCCCAGCCGACGCTTAACAAATGCCAACTAAATTTGCACGCCGACATTAGAGATGTCCGAACTGGTGTTGTTCGAGCAGGCTGAGAATCACCGTCATGCCACGATAACGATGCGCCCGATGAAGTTCGTAGGCGACCCGATCGTCGCCGCGCTTGATGGCTTCCAGCACAGCACGGTGCTCCTTGTAAGAGTCCGTCGGTGTCGGTCGGAGTGGGGCGGTTAGAATCCGCGCCCTGTGCGACTGATCCCAGACGTTAAATACTACCCGGCAGATACGGCCATTGCCGCAATGCTCGACGAGGCGGCGATGAAAGCGCTCGTCCATGGCGGCCCACGTATTCAGGTCACCCAATTCCAGCGCTGCTCCCATCCGTTCATTGATTTCTTCCAGCTCGCGGAACTCGATCGAGTCCTCGGGAAGCCGACGCTTGGCCAGCATTTCCGCCGCCGCCGCCTCTAAGCAGCAGAGAAGTTCGTAGATCTCGCGCATGTCGGCTGGATATAACGGAAGTACACGCAAACCGCGACGCGGCGTTACCTCAACGAGCCCCTCGCTTTGTAGCCGCAGGAGAGCCTCTCTCAGAGGCGTTCGACTCATTGCGAGTTGCCCGGCGATCTCGGCCTCGGTGGCCGTGAAGCCGGGCGGATATTTGTTGTGAAGAATTCCCTCCTTCAATTGGCGATAGGCCTGTTCCGCCAGCGAGCTGCGCGACGTCCGGCCAGCGGAGTTCGGACGGTGGTGAGCGGAGGTCGCTGCGTCAGCGGAGGCCGCGATGTTGCTGGCCGCCACGTTGCTGGCCGCCATGACGCGGGCAGGCGGGGTTTTTGTCCCGAAGGTCACGTTCGCTCACCCGAGATGCCTGTGCTCAATTCGACTTTAATGCATGCATTATTTCTGTCAATGCGCAACACCGGACTTTCCGTTTTCGACCAGGGAGAGTCTAGCTCCATCGAAAAAGCTTAGTGCCTGCGGTGTGTTCATGATGGCGCGACGTCGGTCGCGACTTGCTCAACTAAAAGGGCGCAGGGCCTCTTGCGTCGCCTCCTGTACGAGGTATTGTACGCATTAAAGGGAGCAGCGGCGGCCTATGTCCAAGAAAATTCTGTGTTCATTCGGTGTAGACGTCGATGCGGTGGCCGGCTGGCTGGGATCGTATGGCGGCGAAGATTCATCGCTTGATATTTCACGCGGCCTCTTTGCGGGCGAGGTTGGTTCGCCCCGGCTGGTGAAGCTCTTCGATAGATACGGCATGAAGGTTACCTGGTTCGTTCCCGGCCACTCGGCCGAAACCTTTCCGGACCAGATGAAACTGGTCGTCGATGCCGGTCATGAGATCGGGCTTCACGGCTACAGCCACGAAAATCCCGTTCACATGACTCCTCAACAGGAAGAGGACGTTCTCGATAAATCGATCGAGCTAATCGAAAAGTTGAGCGGCAAGTATCCGAAGGGATACGTTGCGCCGTGGTGGGAGTTGAGTCCGGTTACTGTCGATCTCCTGCTTAAGAAGGGAATCAAGTACGATCACAGCTTAATGCATAAAGATTTTGTGCCGTATTATGTCCGTACGGGCGATCAATGGACCAAGATTGACTATTCGAAGCCGGCCTCCCACTGGATGAAGCCGCTGCGGCGCGGCAAGCAGACGGGTTTGGTCGAGATCGCTGGCAGCTGGTATCTCGACGACCTTCCTCCCATGATGTTCATCAAGGCGGCGCCAAATAGCCAGGGCTTCATCAGTCCAAGGCAGATCGAAGAAATCTGGCGCGACCAGTTCGATTGGGTCTATCGCGAGATGGACTACGCAGCTTTCACCATCGCGATCCACCCGGACGTCTCTGGGCGACCGCAAGTGCTGCTCATGCTCGAGAGGATGATCGAGTATATTTCTTCGCATACAGGCGTGAAATGGCTGACGTTTGAAGAAATTGCCGAAGACTACATTCGGTCTAACCCTCAAGCCGGTTGATCATGTGCAGTTTATGTGGCGCCTTGGGCAAGGGACCCTCCTGGGAACAGGAGGGTGACCTCGGCGAAAGTGCGCGGTGGCAGCTTCGCCGCGAGGCGATGCGGACGGCGACAAAGATGAATCATCTTCTCGCTGCAAGCCGTATCAAGATTGTGGCGAATTCAGATCATGGTTTTGTGGTTTCCTTTCCGACAGGAGGGATGGAAATTGCCACAAGCCTCGGGGAAATCTGGCATCTGTTGTCGCGTCGCAAGATCCCGCTTCCCGATCCACTGGCGGGATCATGAGCGGCCGCTCGACTATTTCAGTTCATATCCTCACCGGCTTCCTCGGAAGCGGCAAAACGACCCTTCTCAATCGAGTGTTGTCATCGTCATTCGGGTCTGGTGCAGAGACAGCGATCATCGTAAATGAGTTCGGTGATATCGCGCTGGACCAGATATTCATTCAGGAGCGGTCCGAGGAGACGATCGTATTAAAGAGCGGTTGCATTTGCTGTTCGATTCGCACCGATCTTGTCTCCACGTTGAAGCAACTCGCTGCGATGTCCGACGAGCGGCCGAGCCCTTTCAAGCGCATCGTTATCGAGACATCGGGCATCTCGGATCCGGCGCCGATCCTGATCACCCTTCGATCGGACTTCAATCTGCTGACGCGCTTTCATGTGGGCTCGACCGTCTGCGCTGTCGACGCGACCGCTGTGGGCTACGAACGCGCTGAAAGCGTGGCGCAACTGGCTGCGGCGGACGCCTGTGTCGTCACGAAGTCGGATCTCCTGGAGCGGCGTCCGCCTGTGGATGTCAAAGACAGCATTCGTGCTCTTAATCCGACAGCAGTTATTCTTTCAGCGGACGAGCTGGCCTCATGGTTCGAGCTAAAGGATGCGCCTAGCCGGGATATCGCCGACGGGCTCGGCGACCTGGAGCCGCGAGTCTCGGCTCCTGCGTCCACCCATTCTATCCGGAGCATCGTTCTGCGCGTTGCAAGTCCGCAGTCCTGGCCAGATTTTGCCATTTGGCTGAGCGCGTTGGTATTCCAACACGGTGACAAGATTTTGCGGATGAAGGGTCTCCTACTTGATCAGGATCGCGGTGCTTGGATTGCGGTACATGGCGTTCGCCGCTTTTTGCACCCGCCTCAACATCTCCAGCTCATCCGACCGCCGATGCGTGGCGCTTGTTTACTATTCATCACCGAAAAACTCGATCCAGCATTAATCGAGCGTTCTTATCGTCACTGGGTTCTTTCTGAAAACGAACCAAGTGCACTGCGATGCAATGAAGTTGAGGCGATTCAGCTGCTCCAGAATTCCCCGCAATGGTCCCCGTCATCCCTCAAGGAGTAGCAGATGATCTGGAATTCTAAGAATCTGGGTGCGTTCGCCGTCGGCGGCGCAATGATATGGGCGGTGAGTGAGGCATCGGCCCATCGGGTCCGTTGACGTGCAAGCGGCTCATTTACTCCTTCCCATTCCGCTTCGATCGCAATGGAGACCTTTAAATCCGAAGTCGCGAGACTTTCGAAGAATACCATTCAAATTTGATGTGCACTGCGCCGGCGCATTTCATGAGATCGGGTTTAAAAGCAGCAGGTGAATGAAAGAAGTCATATCGCATCGTGCTTTTTTTAGCGTTACGGTTGTCAGCGGTTCTCACGCTTGTCCGTTCCCGGTCGGCGCGAAAATTCCTCATCGGCCGTCCCGGCAGAGTCAGTCAGCATTGATATCAATCTCATTCTTCCACGGAGAAAACAGATGCGTGAATATTCAATCGCGGCCATCCCCGCCGATGGTATCGGCCCGGAAGTCATCGCTGCCGGGACCACCGTGCTCGAAAGCCTTCAGAAGCGAATGGGCGATGTAAGGTTCAATATCGAGACCTTCGACTGGGGCTCCGCCTATTATCGCAAGCACGGCGCCATGATGCCGACCGACGGTCTGGCAACGCTAAAGAAGTTCGACGCGATCTACTTCGGCGCCGTTGGTGCACCCGACGTTCCTGACCACATCACGTTGTGGGGCTTGCGACTGCCGATTTGCCAAGGCTTTGATCAATACGCCAATGTTCGGCCGACCAAAATCTTGCCCGGCATCACTTCACCGCTGCGCAATGTCGGCACCGGCGACCTCGACTGGGTGATCGTGCGCGAGAATTCCGAGGGTGAATATGCCGGCTGCGGCGGCCGCGTGCATCGTGGTTTGCCCGAGGAAGTCGGTACCGAGGTCGCGATCTTCACCCGCGTCGGCGTCCAACGCATCATGCGTTATGCGTTCAAGCTGGCGCAGTCACGGCCGCGTAGATTTCTGACCGTCGTCACAAAGTCCAATGCCCAGCGCCACGGCATGGTGATGTGGGATGAGATAGCCGAGGAAGTCTCGAAGGAATTCCCCGACGTCACTTGGGACAAGATGTTGGTCGATGCGATGACGGTTCGGATGACGCTCAAGCCGCGAAGTCTCGACACCATCGTAGCCACGAACCTTCACGCCGACATCCTGTCGGACCTCGCCGGCGCGCTGGCCGGCAGCCTCGGCGTCGCGCCGACCGCCAATATCGATCCGGAACGCCGTTTCCCGTCAATGTTTGAACCGATCCATGGCTCGGCCTTCGACATCGCCGGCAGGGGCATTGCTAATCCGGTCGCCAGCTTCTGGACTGCGTCGCAGATGCTGGATCATCTCGGCGAGGCCGACGCATCGGCAAGGCTGATGCGCGCCGTTGAAAAAGTTACTGGCGCCGGCATCATGACACCGGACGTCGGCGGCACTGCGACGACGAAGGACGTGACAGACGCCGTGGTGGAGGCCATCCAAAGCTCCAATGTCTGATGGACGGTCACCCACAGGCTGGACCGACAAAGCGGTACGAGCCGCTGTGTATACCGAAAACCTTAGCTGAGTTGAAGACGTGATGGAGTCGCCCAGGCTGACCGCGCTGTTCTGTTTCACAACGGCGATTCGAATACACCCGCATCGCGATCTACCGCATGCATTGAATCGACGATCATCGCCGCATAAGGAAACTGCCGGTAGCTGAAGACGGCCAGCTCGAAATGCAGAACAGACTTGCGTCGCCCCGGACCATCTCCGGAATTGACTTCGGGTGAACCAAAACTCTAATTGCTCACTCTGAGCGGGCCAGAACGGCCTTCGAAGGAAACAGGATCCACAGATTGCTTCATTTTTATGCAGTGAAGCCCTAAATAAAAGCACCCAGGAAGTTTTGATGCGCGTCATCAATGTCGCCGCCGCCCAGATGGGCCCGATCCAGAGAGCTGATAGCCGCGAAGCTGTGGTCAAGCGCATGATCGCGCTGATGGATGAAGCCAAGGCTGGAAACGCCGACCTGATCGTCTATCCGGAGCTGGCACTCACCACGTTCTTTCCGCGCTGGTACATGGAGGGCCAGGCCGAGGTCGATGGCTGGTTTGAGCGCGAGATGCCGAACGCGGCGACCAAGCCGCTGTTCGAGCGCGCTGTCCGACACCAGATGGCAATGAGCTTTGGCTATGCTGAACTGACGCCGGATGGGCACCATTTTAATACCTGCATCCTCACCGACAAATCCGCGCGTATCGTCGGAAAATACCGCAAGGTTCATCTGCCCGGCCATTCGGAATTCGATACCGAACGCGCCTTCCAGCATCTGGAGAAGCGTTACTTCGAGCCGGGCGATCTCGGTTTCAATGTCTGGCGGGCGCTCGGCGGTATCTTCGGCATGGCGGTCTGCAATGACCGGCGCTGGCCGGAGACCTATCGCGTGATGGGCCTGCAAGGCGTCGAGATGGTGCTGATCGGCTACAACACGCCCTCGGTCAATTCTCAGAACAGCAAGGAGGGGCCCGAGAAGCGGTTGTTCCACAATCGCCTGTCGGTGCAGGCCGGCGCCTACCAAAATTCGACCTGGGTCGTGGCCGTCGCCAAGGCCGGCGTCGAGGATGGCTTCCCGTTGATCGGTGGCAGCCTCATCGTCGATCCCAATGGCGAGATTGTCGTCGAGGCCAGGACCGAAGAGGACGAGCTCCTGCTTTACCCCTGCGACCTCGACACCACCGTGTTCGGAAAGAAAACGATCTTCGACTTCGCCCGCCACCGCCGCATCGAGCATTACGGCCTGATCACCAGCCGCACCGGCGCGGTGCCGCCTCCGGAAACATAAATGTAAATCAGTGATGGGAGAACTGCACCGCGCCCAGCGCCATGGTCACGGCCGCCTGGGTCGGATCGATCACGGGAATCCCGAGCGCCTGTTCCAGCGGTCGGCGGTGACGCGCCATGCCGGCGCAGCCCATCACGATGGCGCCGGCTCCGTCTTCGTCCTTGAGAGCGCGCCCAACCTCGATCATCTTCGCAAGCGTTCCTTCGCCCGACGCTGTCTCCGCCACGCTCATGTTTAGCGGCCGCTCCCTGGTCAGGCGGTCCATCAACCCCATCTGCCTGAGATAACGGACATGGCGGCGTATAGAGCGCTGGGCGGTCGCAATGACGCCGAAGGATTCAGCGCGCGCGAGCGCCGTAAGGACGCCGCATTCGGCGATGCCGAAGACGGGCCGGTCCGTTGCTTCGCGGCAGACATGCAGACCCGGATCGCTGTAGCAGGCGATGACGAAAGCGGCCGAATGGTTATCGCTTTCGACACGACGACGCAGCGGCATCGCCACGCTGTCGACGTCGGCCTGGCTCTCGATCCCGTAAGGGCCTTCGGCCAGCGTCTCGCAAACGATCTCCGGTCCGCCCTCGAAGCCAAGCGGCTTCAAGGCGTCCTCCAGCCCTTGCGTCACGAGGTGGTTGGAATTGGGATTGATGACGAGAATGCGTGGCCGGGACATCGTGTTATCCTGCGGGATGACGCATCGGCGGATGCGGCGAGATATGTTCCACCGTCTGTTCCAGAAACGCAAGCGAGTGTGACGGCACGATCTGTGCTTTCATCCAGTGAATCCAGAACCTAACAGTCAAGACTTGATAACCAACACCTCATAATCAAGGCCTCATAATCAACACATGGGAGTTTGCCATGACCGAGCCCGCCTACGACCTTCTCATTCGCGGCGGACGCGTCGCGACCGCGAGCGATGTGTTCGAGGCCGATGTCGCCATTTCCGGCGAGACCATCGTCGCCATCGGCCGCACCCTGCCGGGTGCTCGGCGCGAGATCGACGCGCGCGGCAAGCTGGTGTTGCCGGGCGGTATCGACAGCCACGCCCACATCGAACAACTTTCGGCCGCGGGCATTGTGAACGCCGATACGTTCGAGAGTGCGACCGTCTCGGCGGCCTTCGGCGGCACCACCACCGTGATCCCGTTCGCGGCTCAACACGTCGGCATGAAACTGCCCCAGGTGCTCGAGGATTATCATGCCCTCGCCAGAAAGGGTGCGGTCATCGACTATGCCTTTCACATGATCATCGCCGACCCGACGAAAGAGACGCTGGAAACGGATCTGCCGGCATTGATCAAGCAGGGCCATGCCTCGATCAAGATATTCATGACCTATGATCGCCTGAAGATCGAGGACGAGCCGCTTCTCGATATTTTGCTGGCGGCGCGCGACGGCGGCGCGCTGCTCTGTGCTCATGCCGAGAACCACGGGATCATCTCCTGGATGGTGAAAAGGCTGATCGCGCGCGGCTATACCGATCCGAAGTATCACGCCATCAGCCATGCGCGGATTTCGGAAGCGGAGGCCTTCAACCGGCTGATCGCCATGGCGGCGCTGCTCGACCAGCCGATCATGATCTTTCACGTGTCGACGGCCGAAGGCGCCAAGGTGATCCGCGATGCGCGCGGGCAGGGCCTGAAAGTGTTCGCGGAGACCTGCCCGCAATATCTGTTTCTCACTGCAGATGATCTCGACAAGCCGGGCGTCGAAGGCGCCAAATGGATGTGCAGCCCGCCGCCGCGCCGCGCCTCCGATCAGGAGGCGCTGTGGCAGGCGCTTGCGCTCGGCGATCTCCAGACCATTTCGTCCGATCACGCGCCCTACCGGTTCGACGAAACAGGCAAGCTGCGCGCTGGCCCCAATCCCACTTTCAAGCAGATCGCGAACGGCCTGCCGGGACTGGAAGTACGCTTGCCGCTATTGTTCGACGCCATGGTTTCCAGGGGGCGCCTGGGGCTTGAAAAATTCGTCGAGCTGACCGCGACCGCGCCGGCGAAGATATACAATCTGCATCCACGCAAGGGCTCGATTGCCGTCGGTGTCGATGCGGATATCACGATCTGGGACCCGCAGCGCGAGGTTACGCTGAGCGATGCGATGATGCACGACCTCGCCGGCTACACGCCTTACGCCGGCCGCAAGCTGCGTGGCTGGCCGGTCACCGTGCTATCGCGCGGGCGCGTCATCGTCGCGGACGGCAAGCGATCGGTCGAAGCAGGCTCCGGCCGCTTCCTGGCACGTACGGGAGGCGAGGCGGCGAAGCCAACCGGCCGTCTGATGCCGGATATGGATCCGGAGAGGAATTTTGGCGCGAGGTTGCTGTGAGTTGTCCGTCGCGATTGGTTCGGATTGAAATATGAGAATCCTTATCTTCGGCGGCACTGGCTTCGTTGGGCTCAATATCGCCGCGGCACTTTTGGCGCGCGGTCATGCAGTGACGCTGTTCGACCGCGCTGGCTTGCCGCCTGCCGCGGAAAAGGAGTTTGCCCAATATGCGGATCGGTTGACTGCCATCCAGGGCGACGTCACCGATCGGCAGGCCGTCGAGGCGGCGATAGCCGCGGGTTATCAGGCGCTGGTTCTCGGAGCCGCGATCACCGCCGGTCCGGATCGCGATGCGGCCGATCCCGAAACCATTTTGCGAGTGAATCTGTTGGCTCAGTTACCGATTCTGACCGCGGCGCGGGCTAGCGGCGTTGCACGCATCATCAACCTGTCGTCCGGCGCAGCTTATGGCATGAGCGCATTCCGGAATGAGCCGCTCGATGAGGAGATGGCCTGCAATCCGGCCTCCCTCTACGCCATCACCAAATTCGCGTCCGAGAAAGTAGCGGCGCGGCTCGGCGCGCTCTGGCAATGCGAGATCATCAGCGTACGCTTGAGCGCCGTGTTCGGACCCTGGGAGCGGGCGACGGGAGTGCGCGATACGCTGAGCCCGCAGACGCAGATTGTTGCCGCGATGCAAGCGGGCCGCGATGCCGTTCTGGAGCGTCCGGGCATCAGGGACTGGATCTATGCGCCGGATGTCGCGTGACATTGCTGATTGAGGCCGCGCAACCGAGGCATCGTCTTTATAACATTTCAACCGGCGCGGAATGGACGGCGCTACAATGGGGCCGGGAATTGGCCGCGCTGCATCCCGGGCTCATCTGCCGGCTGGCCAGACCCGATGAAGCGGCGACGATCGACCTGCATAGTCCCGCCGATCGTGCGCCGCTGTCAGTCTCGCGGCTGGGGCAGGAGTTCGGCTGGCGCGCGCGGTTCGGCTGCGCCGATTCGGCGGCCGACCTGAGCAAGTGGTGGACACGGCATCGAGAGGAAGCCTGACATGAGATTGATGGGGCGGACCGCGATCGTCACCGGAGCCGGCTCCGGCATCGGCCGCGCCAGCGCGATGCTGTTCGCGCAAGAAGGTGCATTTGTCGCGCTGGTCGATCGCGATGCCGCGGGCTTGCAGCAGACGCTGGCGGCGATCGAGGGCACGAAGGGCGAAGCTTCGGTGCATGTCGGCGATGTCGGCATGGCCGATTTCGCGCGAACGGCCGTGGGCGATATCATGGCGGCGCGTGGCCGGCTCGATGTGCTGATGACCGCGGCCGGCTTCTCCTGCGGCGGCACGGTCGTGACGACGGATCCCGCCGATTGGGACGCGGTGTTCCGCACCAATGTCGGCGGCACCTGGCTTTGGTCGCGCGCCGCGGTGCCCGAGATGCAGCGGCAGGGCTCTGGCTCGATCGTCGCGATTGCTTCGCAACTCGCGATCGCCGGTGGCAGCAACAATAGTGCTTATATCGCCGCCAAGGGCGCGATCATTAGCCTGACCCGGACAATGGCGCTGGATTTCGCAACCGACGGCATCCGCGTCAATGCGATCGCGCCGGGCGCCATCGACACGCCGATGCTGCGGCGCAGTTTTGTCCGTCACGCTGACCCTGAACCGGTGCGCGAAGCGTCCCGCAACCGTCATGCCATGAAGCGATTTGGCAAGGCGGAGGAGGTGGCCGAGGCCGCGCTCCATCTCGCCAGCGATGCGTCGTCCTTTACGACGGGAACGGTGATGGTGGTGGATGGCGGATGGCTTGCGGCATGATGGCGCTCGGATTGTCATCGCCGGCTTGCCGGTTGGCATATCCCTTGCTTCGGTTTTGGGTTCAGGTTCGGTGTTCTCGTCAGAAAATGAACTTGGGAAATAGGGAATAGGATCAATGAGTTTTACAGGATCCAGGGGTCTGCTTGCGGTGGTCGCCTCCATCGCGTTTTCACTCGCCGCCGGATCGGTGCAGGCGCAAACGCGTGCCGAAACACTGCGCTACGTCACCGGCGCATCCGTCAATACGCTCGACCCGAATATTCCGGGTTCGACCCGCGAATCCTTTGCGGTGAGTCTGAGTACCTATGACCGGCTGGTGTCATTCGGCCGCAAACAGCTCAACGGCAAATGGGTGTTCGATCTCGACAAGATCACAGGAGAGCTCGCGGAATCCTACGACGTCAGCCCGGACAGGCTGAAGATCACTTTTCACCTGCGCAAGGACGCCAAGTTCCAGGACGGCACGCCGGTCACCGCGGAAGATGTGAAATGGTCGCTGGACCGGGTTGTTACGGCGCCGATCCTCGGCAAGGCGCAACTCCTTACCGGCTCGATGACATCGGCCGATCAGTTCAAGGTGATCGATCCCTTGACCTTCGAGGTGACACTGCCGAAACCGGACAAGCTTGCCCTGCCCAATCTCGCCACGGTCTATCCGATCATCATCAATTCCAAGGTGGCAAAAGAGCACGCGACGGCAGAGGACCCTTGGGCGACCGCATGGCTGAAGGAGCACGCGGCCGGCAGCGGCGCCTATCAGATCGAAACGTTCAAGCCGGCCGAACAGGTGATCATGGCACGCAACGAGGCCTGGAATCGCGGCTCAGCCGACAAGCCGGCGTTCTTCAAGAAGGTCATCATCCAGTCGGTGCCGGAGCCGGCGACGCGCGCCAACCTGGTTGAGCGCGGCGACGCCGATATCGTCGTCGATCTGCAGGCGAGCGACGTCCAGTCGCTCGAGACCAAGGGCAAGCTCAAGGTGATCTCGACGCCGCAATACAATGCCGTCACCTTCGTTTCGATGAACAATCAGATTCCGCCCTTCGACAACATCAACGTACGCCGCGCCGTCGCCTTTGCGCTACCCTACGACGACATGTTCAAGGCGGCCCTGTTCGGCCGCGGGGCGCCTTTGTACGGCGCGACCTGGGCGGATGGCAAGCCAACGAGCGGCGCCTATCCGATCCCGCAGCCGGTGAAGCTCGACCTCGGCAAGGCCAAGGACTATCTGAAGGCGGCCGGTCTGCCCGACGGCTTCTCGACCACGTTCAGCTTCAATGTCGGTCAGGCCTCGACCGCCGAGCCGATGGCCGCGCTGGTCAAGGAATCGCTCGCCAAGATCGGCATCAAGGTCGACATCCAGAAGATGCCGGATGCGCAGATGTCGACGCAGATCAACGAGAAGAAGCTGCCCTTCTTCACCGAGGGCATCGTCGCCTGGCTGCCCTCGACCGACTATTTCTACCGCAATTTCTACACCGGCAATCAGCGCTGGAACTACTCGTCGATCGACGATCCCGAACTGGTGGCGATCGCGCAGGAAGCCCGCTTCGAGCCCGACAAGGTCAAATACGAGGAAGACGGCCGCAAGCTCAACGCCATCCATTTCAGCGAAATGCCGCAGATTCCACTCTGGCAGCCCAATCAGGACGCGGTGATGGCGCCGTCGATCGAAGGCTATACCTATCAGTTTCATCGCCAGGTCGATTATCGCGATCTAAGCCGCAAGTAGCAGGTCAGCGGGATGGCGGCCTTTGGCGCAACGGTGATACGGGCAGGCCGGCGCTTCCTGTCGTCGCTTCCGGCGCTGTTCGGCGTGCTCGTCTTCACCTTCCTTTTGATGCGGGTGCTGCCGGGCGATCCGGCGGTGTTCTTTGCCTCCGGGCCGAATGCCGGCAAGGAGGAGATCGAGGTCATCCGCAAGCAGATGGGCCTCAACAAGCCGGTGCCGGAACAACTGATGCTTTATCTTTATGACGTCGGCCGCGGCAACCTCGGTAGATCGATGATGACCGGGCAGTTGGTCACGAAAGACCTGCGCGAGCGGCTGCCGGCCTCGCTGGAGCTCACCTTCACCGCACTCCTGATCGCACTCGTGTCGGCGGTGCCGCTCGGTGTGCTCGCGGCACTGAAACCGGGCTCGGTCATCGATCACGGCGTGCGATTGTTCTGCGCGCTCGGCGTCTGCGTGCCGACTTTCGTTTCGGGCCTGTTGCTGATCTATGTCTTCTATTACCTGCTCGGGCTGGCGCCCGACCCGACCGGTCGGGTCGATATCTTCGCGACGCTGCCGCCATCGCGGACCGGCTTTTTGTTGATCGACTTCCTGATCGCCGGCGATATCGAGGGATGGTGGGCCGCCTTCCGGCAACTGATCCTGCCGGCGGTGAGCATGGCGCTGTTCGTGGTGGCGCCGCTGGCGCGGATAACCCGCGCCTCGATGCTGGTTTCGCTTGGCAGCGATTTCGTGCGCACCGCCCGTTCCGTCGGCCTGCCCTGGTGGCGGGTCGTCGTCACCTATGCGCTGCGCAACGCCATCCTGCCGGTCATCACCATCGCGGGCATCGTGTTCTCCACCATGCTCGGCGCCAATGTGCTGGTGGAGAAGGTGTTCTCCTGGCCGGGCGTCGCCTCCTACGCGCTCGATGCGCTGCTCTCCTCCGATTATGCGCCGGTGCAGGGCTTTGTGCTTTTGATGGCGAGCGTGTTTGTGATCGTCAATCTGCTTGTGGATGTTCTCTATGGCATTGCTGATCCGCGGGTGACCATCGGATGACCAGCGCGACGCTTCGCCACGCCGGCTGGATCCTGCGCGGCAACCCGCTTACCGCTGTTGCCGCTGCCGGGGTCTTGTTGCTGACGCTCGTCGCGATCTTCGGGCCATCGATCGTGCCGTACGATCCGATTGTCTCGGATGTGCCGCAGGCGCTGCTGCCGCCGAGCGCGGCGCATCTCGCCGGCACCGATCAGCTTGGCCGCGACGTGTTCAGCCGCCTCATCGTCGCCGCGCGGCTCGATCTCGCCATCGCGGTCTCGGCGGTCGGAATCTCCTTTGCCATCGGCGCCGTGATCGGCGCGGTCTGCGGTTATGCCGGCGGCCGGCTCGATCGCGCCGTCGGCCGCTTCGTCGATGTGCTGATGGCCTTTCCGCTGTTCGTGTTGGCGATGGCGATGGTTGCGGCGCTCGGTAACCGGGTCGAGAACATCATCATCGCAACCGCGATCATCAACCTGCCGTTCTACATCCGCTTCGCGCGGGCCGAGGTGAATGTCCGCCGCAATCTCGGCTGGGTCGAAGCGGCGCGCGCCTGCGGCGACAGCCACATCTCGGTCGTGCTGCGCTTCCTGCTGCCGAACGTGCTGCCGGCGATGGCGGTGCAAATCTCGCTCAATCTCGGCTGGGCGATCCTCAATGCCGCCGGACTTTCGTTTATCGGCCTCGGCGTCAAGCCGCCGACGCCGGAATGGGGCATCATGGTTGCGGAGGGAGCCCGCTTCATTTCGACCGGCAAATGGTGGCTGGTCGCCTTTCCGGGCCTGGCGCTGATGCTGGCGGTGTTGTGTTTCAACCTGCTCGGCGACGGGGTTCGCGATATCCTCGACCCCCGCATGCGAACATGACCCAATCGCTGCTGGCATTAAGCGACCTGTACGTGACTTTCTCGACACGACGCGGCTCGGTCGAGGCGGTGCGTGGCGTCACGCTGTCGCTTGATGAGGGCGAGATGCTCGGCCTCGTCGGCGAGAGCGGCTCGGGCAAATCCGTCACCGGCTTCGCGATCACGCGGCTGCTCGATGCGGCCGGGCGGATCACGGCAGGCGATATTCGGTTTCGTGGCCAGGACATCACCAAGCTGTCGGGGGGCGATTTCCGGAGCTTGCACGGTGCCGCGATGGCGATGATCTTCCAGAATCCGCGCGCGGCGCTGAACCCGATCCGTGCCATCGGCGAGCAAATCGCCGATGCCATCTCGGCCCACAAGCGTATGCCGCGAAGTGAAGCGCGCGCGCAGGCGCTGGAGCTGTTGCGCGCCGTGCAAATTCGCGATCCCGAGAAGCGCTTGTCCGCCTATCCGCATGAACTCTCCGGCGGCATGTGCCAGCGCGTGATGATCGCGATGGCGATTTCCTGCAACCCGGCGCTTTTGATCGCCGACGAGCCGACCACGGGCCTTGACGTCACGACGCAAAAGGTCGTGATGGATTTGTTGACCAGCATCGCGGCCGAGCGCGGCATGGCGACCATCTTGATCACCCACGACCTCGGTCTCGCCGCTCGTTACTGTCGCCGCGTCGTGGTCATGGAGCAGGGCCGGCTGGTTGAGGAGGCTCAACCGAAAATTCTCTTCCGCGCGCCGCGGCACCCCTACACCAGGCGTCTTGTGGCTGCCTCGCCCACCGCAAGTTCGCATATCGCGGACCTGGTGCCGCCGGACGAGGAAAGGGGGCGGTACGTTGCGGTGCGGGCTGCGCCCAAACCGCCATCTGCGCCGGGTACGCCGCCGCTGCTTGAGGTGCAGAAACTCGCCAAGCGTTTCGACCAGGGCGCAGCCGCGGTAGCGGATTTTTCGATGATGATAAGCGCCGGCGAGAGCGTCGGGCTGGTCGGCGAATCCGGTTCCGGCAAGAGCACGACCTCGCGCATGATCTGCCGGCTAATCGACGCGAGCGAGGGCGAGATCGTGTTCGAGGGACAATCGATCGGCCACATCCCGGCACGCGACTTTCACCGGTCGCCGTTTCGCAAGGATATCCAAATCGTCTTTCAGGATCCGAACGACAGTCTCAACCCGCGCTTTACCGCTTTTGACTGCATCGCCCATCCGCTGCTGCGGCTTGGCGGCATGCGCGCGGGCGACGCGCTGCGGCGGCGGGTGGAGGAGTGCGCGCAGCGGGTTGGACTTGAGGTCGAACTGCTGACGCGCTTCCCGCATCAGCTCTCGGGCGGGCAGAAGGCCCGCGTCGGCATCGCCCGCGCCATCGCCTGCCGGCCGCGGCTGTTGGTGCTCGATGAGCCGACCGCGGCGCTCGACGTCTCGGTGCAGGCGGTGGTGCTGCAGCTGCTCGACCGGTTGCGGCGCGAGGATGACCTCGCTTTCCTCTTCGTCAGCCACGACCTCAACGTCGTTCGCATGATGTGCGATCGGACGATCGTTTTGCGAAGTGGTCGTATTGTCGAGCAGGGCGAAAGCCGGGCAATGTTCGATAATCCTCAAACGGCCTATACTCGCGAGCTGGTTGAAGCTGTACCGCATATCGAGGCCGGATTGGCTGCAACCGCAACTTGATGTTTTGCCTCTACATTCGGAGATGACAATGCCTTTAGATTTGGTCCTGCGCGGCGCCCGGGTGATTGACCCCTCCCAGAAGCTCGACGCCGTGACGGACATCGCCTTCGCCGCCGGCAAGGTGGTCATGGTTGGAAAAGAGCTCAAGGTCGATTCCGGCACCGAGGTGCGCGATGTGTCGGGGTACGTCGTCACCCCGGGGCTTATCGATCTGCACACCCACGTCTATTGGGGCGGCACTTCGCTCGGCATCGACGCCGAGGAGTTCTGCCGCACCTCGGGCGTCACCACGGCGGTCGACACCGGCAGCGCCGGGCCGGGTAATTTCGCGGGCTTCCGCAAGCACGTGATCGAGCCGAGCCAGGTCCGCATCCTCGCCTATCTGCATGTCTCGCACGCCGGCATCTTCGGCTTCTCGCATCGGGTCATGGTCGGCGAGAGCGAGGAACTCCGGCTGATGAATCCGATCGACGCGGTCAAGGTGGCGGATCTCAACCGCGACCTCATCGTCGGCATCAAGGTGCGGGTAGGCCTTCACGCCTCGGGCACCTCGGGGATCGTGCCGCTCGAAATCGCACTTGAGGTCGCAAACGAGGTCGGCATGCCGCTGATGGCGCATATCGACCATCCGCCGCCGAGCTACGAGGAGGTGCTCGCCCGGCTGCGTCCAGGCGACGTTCTCACCCATGCATTCCGGCCGTTTCCCAATACGCCCACGACCGCCCAGGGCACGGTGAAAAAGGTGGTGCTGGAGGCGCGCGAACGCGGCGTATTGTTCGACATCGGCCACGGCAAAGGCTCATTCGCCTTCAAGACTGCGCGGGCGATGCTCGCCAACGGCTTCTATCCGGACACCATCTCCTCGGACGTCCACCTCCTGTGCATCGACGGCCCGGCCTTCGATCAGGTGACGACCATGTCCAAGTTCCTGTGCATGGGCATGCCGCTGCCAGACGTGATCGCGGCCTCGACCGTCAATGCGGCGACGGCGCTGCGGCGTTTCGAACTCGGCAGCCTCAAGCCGGGAAGCGTCGGAGACGCCACAATCATCTCGATCAAGCAGGGCCAATTCGACTACGTTGACGTCGTCGGCGAGCACCTGATCGGCGACCGCAAGATCGTGTCCGAAGGCGTCGTCATTGGCGGCCGTTGGTGGCACCCGAACCGATCGTCGAAATTCGAACGGCTCGCAGGCTAAATCATGCATGCTATATATTTAAATTGACGCGATCGCGGATCGTTCGAAAATGCTTCCCCGACCGGATCTTGGCAGCGGCCCGCACTGGCATACCATTTGCATGAAAATGAGGCTGACCGTCATGGTCTGAATGGCGCGTTTCACCTCGTTTGGCGCCGAATCCTCAGCCAATGAATGGGCGCACCGCCATTACAACTCGAGACTGGGAGAGCTCTATGGATCGCAGGGGCCTGTTGAAAGGACTCGCCGGGGTGGGAAGCCTGGCGGCGACGGGAGGATTTTCGATGCCGGCCCTTTCCCAAGGAGCGGCGTCGCGAACCCTGCGGTTTGTGCCACAGGCCAACCTCGCGAATTTCGATCCGGTGTGGGGGACCCAGTATGTGGTGCGCAACGCCGCCGCGATGGTGTGGGACACGCTCTACGGCATCGACGCCACGCTGCAGCCGCAGCGCCAGATGGTCGAGTCGGAGGAAGTGTCCGATGACGGCCTGATCTGGACCTTTCGCCTCAGGCCGGGGCTCAAGTTCCACGATGGCGAGCCGGTGCTGAGCAAGGATGTGGTGGCGAGCTTGGCGCGTTGGTCGGCGCGCGATGCCATGGGCCTGATGATCAAGGCAATCCAGAACGACCTTAGCACTGTCGACGACAGGACCTTCAAATGGGCGCTGAAGCAGCCATTTCCGAAGATGCTCTTTGCGCTGGGCAAGAACAGTCCACCCTGCGCCTTCATGATGCCGGAGCGCATCGCCACGACCGATCCATTCAAGCAAATCACCGAATATATCGGCTCGGGCCCCATGAAGTTCGCGAAGGCCGAGTGGGTGCCCGGCGCCACGGCGGTGTTCGAGAAGTTTACCGATTACGTGCCGCGGCAGGAGAAGGGCTCCTGGCTCGCCGGCGGCAAGCAGGTGCTGGTCGACCGCGTGGAATGGGTGGTGATACCGGATCCTGCCACCGCGGCGGCGGCGCTGCAGAACGGCGAGGTCGACTGGTGGGAGAATCCGATCACCGATCTTGTCCCGGTGCTCAAGAAAGGCCACAACATCGTCGTCGACATCGCCGATCCGCTCGGCAACATCGGCGTGTTCCGGATGAACCACCTGCATCCGCCGTTCAACGATGTGAGGGCGCGACGTGCCATCCTCATGGCCCTCAACCAGGAAGACTACATGCGCGCGCTGGTCGGCGACGATACCTCGCTGTGGAAGCCGCTGCCGGGTTTCTTCACGCCGGATACGCCGCTCTACAGTGAAGAGGGCGGCGAGATCCTGAAGGGCAAGCGCGATATCGCTGGGGCCAAGAAGCTTCTGGCCGAGAGCGGTTATTCGGGCCAGCCGGTCACATGCCTGGTGGCGCAGGATCAACCGATCACCAAAGCGCAGGGCGACGTCACCGCTGAGCTGTTGAAGAAACTGGGCATGAATGTCGACTTCGTCGCGACCGATTGGGGTACGGTCGGCTCGCGTCGCGCTCAGAAATCTCCTCCGGGCCAGGGCGGTTGGCAGATGTTTCACACCTGGCACGCCGGCGCGGACTGTCTCAACCCCGCCACCTACAGCGGCATTCGCGGCAATGGCGACAAGGCGTGGTGGGGCTGGCCGACGAGCCCGGCGGTGGAGAAAGAAGTCATGGCATGGTTCGACGCGAAGAATCTCGATGAGGAGAAGGCCGCGATAGGTCGCCTTAACAGGGCGGCGCTCGAGGACGTCATTTATGCGCCGACTGGCTTTTTCCTGGGCTACACGGCGTGGCGCAAGAACATCTCCGGTGTGGCGAAGGGACCGCAGCCGTTCTTCTGGGGCGTGTCGAAGACCGCGTGACGGTGCGGTGAAGCCACATGGTCTCGTATATCCTCCGGCGCATTGTCGCGACGGTGCCCGTGATGGCGATCGTCGCGCTGTTCGTTTTTAGCCTGCTTCACCTCGCACCGGGCGATCCGGCGGTGGTGATCGCGGGCGACCAGGCGAGCCCCGCCGACGTCGAGCGTATTCGCCAGAGCCTCGGCCTCGACCGGCCGTTTCTGGTCCAGTTCGGCAGCTGGCTCTGGGGCATCCTGCACGGCGATCTCGGCACCTCGATTTTCACCAGCCTGCCGGTCGCCTCGTTGATCGCGCAGCGCATCGAACCGACGCTCTCGCTGATGGCGGTTACCCTCATCCTGACCATTTTTGTGGCGGTGCCGCTCGGCGTGGTGGCGGCATGGAAGGCGGGTAGTTGGGTGGACCGCACCATCATGGCATTCGCGGTGTTCGGCTTCTCCGTTCCCGTCTTTGTTGTCGGATACGTCCTCGCCTACGTGTTCGCGCTGCAGCTCGAATGGCTTCCCGTACAGGGCTACACGCCGCTCGCCGAAGGCTTCTGGCCATGGCTGGAGAAACTGATTCTCCCGGCCCTCGCTCTCGGCTGCGTCTACATCGCGCTGATCGCGCGCATTACCCGTGCATCCATGCTCGAGGTGCTGCAGCAGGATTATATCCGCACCGCCCGCGCCAAGGGCCTGGGCCAGCGCGGCATCCTGTTCGTTCATGCGCTGAAGAACGCAGCCGTTCCGATCGTGACGGTGATCGGTATCGGGATTGCCCTGCTGATCGGGGGCGCGGTGGTGACCGAAAGTGTGTTCGCCATCCCGGGCCTTGGCCGACTGACGGTCGATGCGATCCTGCGCCGCGACTATCCGGTCATCCAGGGCATCGTCCTGATGTTCAGCTTCCTCTATGTGCTCGTCAATTTGATGGTCGACCTCATCTACACCCTGGTCGACCCGAGGATCCGCTATTGACCGTCCAGACCACCAGCACTGTGCCGGTGCCGCCGGGCCTTGCCGTTGCGCCGCGCCTGCCGGACCTGCTGTTGCCGGTGGCGGTCCGGCGCGGCGTCCTCGGCTTCCTGCGCAGCCATCCGACCGTCGCGATCGGCGGCGCATTGCTGCTCTGCCTCGTATTGGTCGGGATCTTCGCGCCGTATCTCGGGACGGTCGACCCGACCGCGCTTGCTCCCGCCAAGCGTACGCGCGCGCCGTCCGCGGACTTTTGGTTCGGCACCGACGTGTTGGGCCGCGACATCTATTCACGCGTGCTCTACGGGTCTCGAGTCTCGCTCACCGTGGGCCTTTCGGTGGCAGCACTGGCCTCGCTTGCCGGTCTCGCCATCGGCCTCGTCTCGGGATTCGTGCGACGGGCCGACGGTATCGTCATGCGGTTCATGGACGGGCTGATGTCGATACCGCCGATCCTGCTCGCCGTCGCGCTGATGGCGTTGACACGCGGCAGCGTCGGCAACGTCATCCTGGCCATCACCATCGCCGAAATCCCGCGGGTTTCGCGTCTGGTGCGCGGCGTCGTGCTGTCGCTGCGCGAGCAGCCCTATGTGGACGCTGCCGTCGCCTCCGGCACGCGAACGCCGATGATCATCCTGCGCCACATCCTGCCCAATACGCTGGCGCCGATGCTGGTGCAGGCGACCTATGTCTGCGCCAGCGCCATGATCGTGGAGTCCATCCTCTCCTTCATCGGCGCCGGTACGCCGCCCACCATTCCGTCCTGGGGCAACATCATGGCCGAGGGCAGGGCGCTGTGGCAGGTAAAGCCCTACATCGTGTTCTTTCCTGCAGCGTTCCTGTCTGTCACCGTGCTCGCCGTCAATCTGCTCGGCGACGGCCTGCGTGATGCGATCGATCCGCGCATGGCTAAAGGCCTATGATCCGATGGCATTGCTCGACGTCCAAAATCTGCAGACCCATTTCCGTACCCCCGAGGGTATCAACCGCGCCGTCGACGGCGTCTCCTTCCATGTCAACGAGGGCGAGACGCTGGCCATCGTCGGTGAATCCGGCTGCGGCAAGTCGGTCACCGCGATGTCGCTGATGCGGCTGATCCCCGAGCCGCCGGGCAAGATCGCGGGCTCCGTCCGCTTCCAGGGAACGGATCTGCTGCAACTCTCCGAGCGCGAGATGCGCGCCATTCGCGGCAACGACATTTCGATGATCTTCCAGGAGCCGATGACCAGCCTTAATCCGGTGCTGACCGTCGGCCGCCAGATTGGCGAGACGATGCGGATGCATCAGGGCCTCGACAGGCAGGCCGCAGAGGCACGCGCCATCGAGATGCTGACATTGGTCGGTATCGCCGAGCCGGCGCGGCGCGTGCGCGAATATCCGCATCAACTCTCCGGCGGCATGCGCCAGCGCGTGATGATCGCCATGGCACTCGCCTGCAATCCCAGGCTCCTGATCGCCGACGAGCCGACCACGGCGCTGGACGTAACGATCCAGGCGCAGATCCTGCACTTGATGCTGGACCTGAAGCGCCGCGTCGGTGCGGCGATCGTTCTGATCACCCATGATCTCGGCGTGGTCGCCGAAATCGCCGAGCGCGTCATGGTCATGTATGCCGGCCGCAAAGTTGAAGAGGCGCCGGTGGCCGAGCTGTTCCGCTCGCCCCGTCATCCTTATACCCAGGGCCTGCTCGGCGCGTTGCCCAGGCTCGGCTCCTCGCTCACCGGCGCGGCACGGCGCCTCGCCGAGATCCCCGGGCAGGTGCCCAGCCTCAAGAAGCGGATCGAGGGCTGCGTCTTTGCCGGGCGGTGTTCCCTGGCTACCGATCTCTGTCGTGAGGTCGCGCCGGGTCTCGAAGAGAAGGGTCCCCGCCACATCGCTGCCTGCCATTACGCGCCCAAAGCGGCGGCCGCGGCATGAGTGCGCCGCTGCTCCAGGTCAACGACCTCAAGAAGCATTTTCCGGTCCGCGGTGGCCTGTTCAGCCGCAGGTCGAGCTGGGTCTATGCCGTCGATGGCGTGTCCTTTGAGGTCGAGCGCGGCGAGACCCTGTCTCTCGTAGGCGAGTCCGGCTGCGGCAAGTCAACGGTCGGCCGAGCCATTCTGCGACTGTTCGACATCACCGCCGGCCAAGTGGTGCTGGACGGCCAGCGTATCGACGATCTTTCACCCGAAGGGCTGCGCAGCATGCGCCGCCGCGTGCAGGTGGTGTTCCAGGATCCGTTCTCCAGTCTCAATCCGCGGATGCGCGTGCGCGATATCCTGGCCGAGCCGATCCGCAATTTCGGCCTCGCCAAGTCTTCCGCCGACCTCGAGGCCCGGGTTGCGGCGCTGATGGACACCGTGCGCCTGCCACGCGACGCGCTGAACCGCCGGCCTCACGAATTCTCAGGCGGTCAGCGCCAGCGCATCTGCATCGCAAGGGCACTCGCGGCGGAGCCGGAACTGATCGTCTGCGACGAGGCGGTCTCGGCTCTCGACGTCTCGGTCAAGGCGCAGATCGTCAACCTGCTGCAGGATCTGCAGCAGGAGTTCGGCCTCGCGATGCTCTTCATCAGCCACGATCTGGCAATTGTCGAGCACATGACGCACCGTGTCGCAGTCATGTATCTCGGCAAGATCGTCGAGATGGCGCCCAGGCAGCACATCTTCACCGCGCCGAAGCATCCCTACACCAAGGCCCTGCTGTCGGCCGTGCCGGTGCCCGACCCGGGTGCTGCCCGCACCCCGATGATCCTGAAGGGCGACGTGCCGAGCCCGATCAATCCACCCAGCGGCTGCCGCTTCCATACCCGGTGTCCGTTCGTATTCGATCGCTGCCGGACGGAGGAGCCAGAGCTTCGGTCGACCGGAAGAGGTGAGTGGGTGGCGTGTCATCTCAATGCACTGCCGGAAGAGCCGGAACCTGTTCGGTGATCCAGAGTAGCTTCCTGAGACGTCCTCAGGACGTGGATGCCGCGGCCGCTTGGGCAAACGCCTGTTGATTCCCGCGTCAGATTCGCGAACTCTGCCGGTAGAACGGCTCGTGCTTCGCGGGATCGACATAGCCGGTGTAGAACTTCTTGACATGCGGCAGCAGCGCCTTGGAGAGATTGCGCCGTTCGACCTCATCATCGCTCAGCGCGTGCTGCAGTTCGTCATGCAGCGTCTTGAGCGCGTTCTCGCGGTCGACCCGCGTGAAGCGGCCATTGTCGTAGATCACTTCGCCGTTGCACATGACGGTGCGCACGCCGTCGGTCTTGGCGCGCTGAATCACCGCGTCGAGCATCGGCATCTCCTCATCGAGATAGGGATAGGAAATCTGCTTCCAGTCGATTAGGGAGAGATCGGCGGCTTTGCCTTCCGCGATCGTCCCGATCTGTTCACCAAATCCGGTGGTCCTCGCGCCGCCGATGCTCGCCATCCGGAACACCTGCGCCATGGTGGGAACCTCGTCGCCGATGCCGGGCACACGATGGGCGCGCAGCACCAGCCGCATTTCCTGCAGCATGTCGCGGTCGTCGTTAATGCCGGCTTCGTCGAGACCGATCGCGGTGTTGATCCCCTTGGCCTCGAAATGGTTGAGCGCCGCGATGCCGGAGCGAAGCCGGAAGTTGGACGAGCAGTTGTGACACACGCACGCCCCGGCCTCCGCCATGCGCGCGATGTCCTTTTCGCTGAGCCAGACGCCGTGGCCCAGCGTCATGTGCGGGCCCAGCATGTCGAAGCGGTCGATGTATTCGACCGCGGTGCAGCCGCCGCGCGACCATGCATATTGCTTCTGCATCGAGGTCTCGAGCAGGTGCATGTGCATCGGCACCTGGTATTTCTTCGAGGTCTGCGACAGCACGGTCAGCGCCTTGTCGGAGCACCAGTGCAGGTTCGCGGGCGCAAGCTGGATCCTCACCCGCGGCTTGTTATTGTGACGGGCGTACATCGATTCGAACATGCCGATCGCGTCGTCGAGACCGAGCTTGAAACGCTCGAACCAGCGCTTCATCGGGCCCTGCAGCTCCTTCGGCAGGCTCGCGACAAACGCATCGTCGGCCTGATAGACCAGCCGGTTCTGATCGCGCACCGCGTAGCAGTAGGACACCCGCATGCCGATATCCTCGTAGGCGCGGACGACCTGCTCGGCCTTGGCTTCCACCTCACTGAGCGTGCCCGGCATCCAGCCGTGGATGTGCTGCACCGTGGTGATGCCGGACGCGATCATCTCGAACGCCGAATAGAGCGTGTCGAGATAGAGGTTGAGATTGCGCGCCACCATGCGGGTGATGAACCACAATTCCAGCGGCATGTCGGGCGAGCCGAGCTGCACCGGGGTCAGTCCGACGTGATGGTGGCCGTTGACGAAGCCCGGCAGCATGATCTCGTTGCCGCTGCCGATCACGGCCGTGTTCGGATAGCGCTTGCGCAGGTCGGCATAGGTGCCGACGGCGGCGATGATGCCGTCCTCCTGTAGCACGGCGCCGTCGTCGATCTGCTGCCAGGTGTGGCGATCCAGCGCCTGGGCGATGATGGCACGGCTGCGAATGAGGGAGGTGGACATGGCGGTGCTCCGGATTTGGCGCGGACGACGCGGGGGGTGGGACTTGGTCAGGTCGTCCTGGACAGGTCGTCCTGGTCAGGCGGTGGCGGCAAGCGCTTCCTGCTCGGCGAAGGCGCGATCGACCTCGTCGCGCATCAGCTCGGTCAGTTGCCGGCGCAGCAGTTCGGCTTCGGGGGAAAACGGATCCCGCGGACGGGGAATATCGATCGGCACGATCGTCTTGATGCGGCCCGGACGTGACGTGAACACCACGACCCGATCTGCGAGCGCCACTGCCTCATCGATGTGATGGGTGACGAACAGAACCGACGCGCCGCTGTCGCGCCAGACGTCGAGCAGGAAATCCTGCATCTTGGCCCGCGTCTGCACGTCGAGCGCCGCAAACGGCTCATCCATCAGGAGCACCTTGGGCCGCATCGCCAGCGCGCGTGCGACGGCCACGCGCTGGCGCATGCCGCCGGACAGTTCGTCGGGCCGCTTGTCGATCGCCTCGGTCAGGCCGACGCGGGCGAGCACCTCGCGCGCCGCGGTCCTGCGGGCCTCGGCGCTGTCGCCGCGGATAGAGAGGCCGAAGCTCGCATTCTGCCCCACGGTGAGCCATGGAAACAGCGAGGTTTCCTGGAAAATCAGGCTGCGCTCGGGCGACGGACCGGCGACGCGATCCCCGAACGACCAGACCTCGCCGCCAGATTCCCGTTCCAGGCCGGCGATCAGATAGAGCAGGGTGCTCTTGCCGCAGCCGGAGGGACCCAGCAGCACGATGAACTCGCCGGGCGTCACGTCGAGGTCGACGTCGCGCAATGCGACATGCGCCCGCTTGGTGCCTTCCGCCCACACCTTGCTGACGTTGCGGCAGACCACGGCGTCCTGGGATGAGATCGGCTTGAACGGATTAGAGACCACGCAGCACCCCCGTCGTCTCGGGCACCCAATACAGGATCTTTCGTTGCAGCAGCCGCATCAGCCAGTCGGAGCAGAAACCGAGCAGACCGATGAGTGCGATGGTGAAGAACACCAGCGAGGGATTGAAGGTGTTGCGCGCCAGCATGATCACCTGGCCAAGGCCATATCCGACGCCCGTGGATTCGGCGACCAGCACCACCATCCAGGCACCGAACATATTGAGACGGAGAACCATCAGCAGGCCCGGCAGGATCGCCGGCACGATGACCCGGCTGTAGATCTGCCATTTCGACGCGCCCATGGTGCGCGCGACATTGATCAGGTTGCGATTGACGCCGTCGATCTGGCTGACGGTCGCCAGCACCATGTGGAAGAACAGCGCGACCACGACCATGAAGATGGCCGGCGCGTTGCCGATGCCGAACACGAAAATCGCGACCGGAAGCCAGGCGATCGGCGACACCGGCGACAGCAGCGTGATGGTCGGCAGGGCGAGCTTCTCCACCACGAGAAAATACCGCACCGCCACGCCGATGCTGATCGACAGCACCGAGGCGATCAGCAATCCCGCGAACACCCGCGCCGCGGACGCCAGCACGGTGATCACGAGCGCCATGCCGGCGGATGGACCGGTGTTGAGGCCGACGCCGATCTGCCAGCGTTGCGCCGTATTGAAGAACTTGGCCTGCTCGGGGAAGTTGCCGAGAAAGATGTGAGGCGGCGGCAGCAGTTTCGGGTCCGTCACCCCGCACAACCAGAGCAGTTCCCAGATCCCGGCGAACAGGCCGACCGACATCAGCGCCCAGCCGATGCGCGGGGCGGCGCGGATGACCGCCTCCGGCAGCACGAATCGGCGTGGCGGCGGCGACGCATTGGCGCCGGCCATGCCAGTTACTGCGTCCCGTGGGTGAGCGACGTCGGTCACCGGTCCGCTCATCCCGACTTGTATTTGAGACTGGCGTAGAGTTCCTTGTTCTCGGCGATGACCTGTTCCAGCAGGGTCCAGTCGATCGCGTCACGGCCGGGCTTCTTCTTGATGTAACCCATCTCCACCAGCGAGTCGGTGCGGTCGAGGATGAACTGGGTCTGGCTGCGCGCGTCGACCACCGCCGGCTGTTTGCCCATCGCGATCCTGGCGTTCTCCATCGAGGTCTTGTAATAGGCGCCGACCAGTTGGGTGAGGGTTTCCTCCGGCCTGGTTTCGGCCATCGCCTGCGCCTTCATCATGCCTTTGATGAGGGCCTTGAGTCCGGCGGGATTCTGCTTGATCAGGTCAGAGCGGCAGGCCAGCACGCAGTCGGTATAGCCCTTGCCATAGATGTCGGTGCCGTCGGTGAGCTTGTGCGAGCCCTTGACGTCGTTTAGCAGCGCGGTGCCATAGGGCTCGATGGTGCAGATCCAGTCGAGCGCGCCCGCCTTGAAAGCCTCGACCGCCTCCGGGGTGGTTCCCATATAGCGGACCTTGATGTCCTTGAAACTGACGCCGTGCTTCTTGAGGAAGTCGTAAGGCATGACCTCCAGCGTATCGAGCTGGAAGGTGCCGAGCGTCTTGCCTTTCAGCTTCTCCGGGCTGTCCAGTCCGGGTTGCGAAACGATCACGCAGCCCTCGATGCCGCCACCAGCGACGACCTTGACCGGAGCGCCGGCATCGAACAGCGCCATGAAGCTCGTGTAGGGCATCAGGCCCACATCGACCTGACCGATGCCGAGGAACGTGACCTGTTCGGCAAATGTCGGCGTGTTGATGAATTGTATCTCGACGCCGTCATCCTTCGCAGTCTGCAAGGCGTGAGACAGGAATAAATTGAGATTGCAGAAGCCGGTGCCATGGGTGGACTTGATGGTGTCCGCCGCCGCGTGAGCCGCGCCCATCAAGCCGCCACCGACCGCCATCGTCAGCGTGGTGGCCGCCGCGGCTTTGAGCACCTTGCGGCGGCTGAAGTCCATCGTTCGGAAGTTCGGCAGGTGCATGCAGCCGGTTCGATCGCACATGGATTACTCCCTCCGTTGTGACGGTTGTTGCATCGGAAATGGCGCGAAGCCGCAGTGGAACTCTGCGGCGGGCGAGGCTTCCGATCGTGTGGAGAGGCTTGTGCGCAATGCGCCCAAGCCGGCTTTGATATGAAGTTTTGTGGTGGCTCGGCGCGCGCACGCCAAGCGGCAGCGGGATGCGATCATCGCATGGACTTTACAGTGCGTGGCACGCCAACCTGAAGCGATCGCCGGAACGATGCTGCGCTACCATCAACAGAAGCACGATGCGTGCCAGCCGGATAAGCCATTGATTCCCGAAAGCCTTGGGCCATGGCCGGCCGCGAGCTGACCTGTCGTTGCTGAAGATTTGTTCGCACTCAGCAATTGTTGACTATTTTCTAGGCAGACGGTCTGCCCGTCGACAATGTTGGTCCACGCGAAGGCCGCGTCCACATCGTCGCGAGCAGGATCCAGCGTAGCGGCGGTTCGCCGCGATTCGATCGCATCGCGCCGCACCAGGCGCCGGACTGCCGAGCACCCATTCGGCACGATAAAGTCGTGGATGGGATCGACGCACTTCCAGATGAAAACGCTCAAGCACGCCCATACCGAAATGGCGCTGCACGTCCCGGCCTACAATATGAAACGGGTAATGAGCATTCTGGGCGTTGGCGGATTGATGGAAGCGATCCGAGCATAAGATCGGCTTCCCGAGGCAACTGGCTGCGCCTGCCAACCTCAATCCGCGTTTTTACACAGCCTAGGTCAAAAACTGACTTCGCCGGAACGTCCGGTCCTGGCGCGCAAAGCGGACGTAGTTCTCATCTGCTTTCCACCCAGGCTGTGTGAAAACGTCCGCGAGCCAACGATGCACAGAATGGTTTTCTCAATTTTCGTCTTGTGACAGAAGTTGCCAGTGCAATTGTTTTTCGCATCTACAAAATTGAGACAGATGTTCTACAGACAAATTGAATGACGGAGTTTTCACACAGCCTGCACCCGCAGCAGACTTTCGCCAATAACGCTAGAATGGATCGGTCTTTGGAAGCATACGTACATGAGCGTAGGAATGTCACCGAAACGCTTAAGCTAGTTTAACTGAGTTTTAGCCCGTCTGACAGACTATGAGTCATGATCCGCGCCATAGACCTCCTGTTGATCGGCTCGGGCTGTGCGGTTATCTGGATTTTTGGTTATCGGCTATACGGATGGCTGTTGACCGGTAGTCTGTACATAACCCCTAAGTCGAGCCCTGGACATTACGTGACCTATCCCCAGGATCACGTGGGGTTTCTCATTGCCTTCGTCCTGTACGTCATAGCGGTAGGTACGGGAATTGGCGTTATCTCGGTGACAGTCGTCAAGAGGTAGGCTGGAGCACTTCTAACGGCGCTCAGCATGCCGACCGCCTGGTTCAGTTCGCTCAAACGGGGCCTGTTGATGCACTATCCATTGTCGTTTTCGATGCGACCAGATAGGCGACCGCTTGGCAAATGAGTGAAGGCTGAGGTGCGACGTGAAATGCCGAGAATGCGGCCTGTCTCCCAACCCGATTTCCCACGGGCGGCCCATTCAAGGCATTCGAATTCACGCGATGACAACGAAATTGCTTCTCCTCTTCCTCCGACAGACCCTTGCACCAGCCGGGGTATTGCCATTCGGTCATGGGGTGCCTCGTTCCTCTGCATTCAGCGCCGCAAGGGTCTGGCGAGGCGGATCAGTGGTCGTAATCCCTCGGGGTTTTCGTGATAGCGCTTGATCTGCTCGCGCAGCTTCGAGGCGTGCGGGCGCATTGCCGGCGGCAGCTTCGGCCAGAGGCCGGCGAGGTGGCTGTCGCATTCGGTCAGGCTGGTGATCATCGCGTTTCCCTTCATGAACGATTTGTCATTTCCGGCACCTGCACGACCTGAAACAATATCGCTATAGTGAACAGGTGCCAGAAAATTTCAATAACTTCGGTGTCTTGATCCGTGACAGCATTCGGTAAGCTGGTCCGAACCACCGCGTTCCGGTTGACGCTGGTCTATCTGTTTTTGTTTGCGTTGTTTGCCGCCTCGCTACTCGGCTATTTCGCCTGGAACACGCGCCGGCTGATCACCGAGCAGATCGCCACCACGGTGAACGCCGAAACCGGCGAATTGTCCGATATCTTCGGACGCCGCGGCTTGCGCGGCCTCGTCTTCAACATCGAGAACCGCGCGCTGCGGCCCGGCGCCAATCTCTACCTCGTCACCACGCCGAACGGGCAGGCCATCGCCGGCAATGTCGGCTCGCTGGCGCCGGGCGTGATGGGGAGCACCGGCTGGTCGGAGACCGCCTACCGGCGGCTCGACGAGCAGGACGCAGCCGACCATCGCGCATTGGTGCTCGTCACCGAACTCGGCGGCGGTTTTCGCTTGTTGATCGGGCGCGATCTGGAAGAGCGCAGGCGGCTGTTCGGCATCGTGGCAAAAGCCGCGCAATGGTCGATCCTGATCGTCATCGTGCTCGGCCTTGGCGGCGGCATCTTCGTGGCGCGGCGGGTGCTGCGCCGAATCGACGCCATGACCGGCACCACCCAGCGCATCATGGCCGGCGATCTCTCCGGGCGGCTGCCGGTCGGGCGCAGCGGGGACGAACTTGACCGCTTGGCGGTCAATCTCAACGCCATGCTGGAGCGCATCGAAGCCCTGATGGTGGGCCTGAAGGAAGTCTCCGACAACATCGCCCACGATCTGAAGACGCCGCTGACGCGGCTGCGCAACCGCGCCGAAGAGGCGTTGGCAAAATCCGGCAGCGAGGCCGAATATCGCTCCGCGCTGGAACGCACCATCGATGAATCGGACGGCCTGATCCGCACCTTCAATGCGCTATTGATGATCGCGCGCGCCGAGTCCGGGCAGGCGCGCGGCAACATGGACGATTTTGACGCCGCCGACGTCGCCCACGGCATTTACGAACTCTACGAACCGCTGGCCGACGACGACGGCACGAGCTTGCGCGTCAAGACCGCGCCGACGCGCATTCATGGCAACCGAGAATTGATCAGCCAGGCGCTGGCCAACCTGGTCGAGAATGCAATCAAATATGGCAAGCCGGTTCCGGCGGCGCAGCCGCTCGGCGCCGATGCGGTCGCGGGGGCCAAGGAAGTCCTGATCGAGGCCCGCCGCGAGGGCGATTCCGTATTGCTCAGCGTCACCGATCACGGGCCCGGAATTCCGCAAGCCGACCGCAAACACGCGGTGGAACGGTTTGTACGCCTCGAGGCCAGCCGCACCCAGCCGGGTTCCGGGCTCGGACTGAGCCTGGCGTCGGCGGTGGCGACCCTGCATGGCGGCGAGCTCCGGCTCGGCGATGCCCACCCCGGACTGACCGCGACACTGGTCATTCCGGCGCTGGCGGGGGACAGGCTTGCGGCTCAAACGCCGGATGTGCCACAGAAGGCTGCATGATCTCATCCGCGAAGGGCTGCGCGGACCGACAATGTCTGGCCGCGCGGTTCGTCAACGGCCCGCATGTGTCCGCGCCCGATAATGCCGAGCAGCGACTCAAGGACTGGCTGACCGATCTCGGATCGGAGCAGGCGGCCGCATTCGAGCACCTCATCGCGCGCTTTCCGCGCGCCGAGACCATTCTGCTGGGCATCGTGGAAGCCTCGCCCTATCTGTTCGACCTCATCCGCGCCGATGCCCCGCGTGCGATCCGGTTGCTCCAATGCGATCCCGAGCCTCATCTGGCGCAACTGATCGAGAACACTAGCCGCGTCGTCCCGGTCGCATCGAGCGAAGCCGATGCGATGCAGTTGCTTCGTCGCATGAAATCCGAAGCCGCGCTGTTGATCGCGCTATGTGACATCGGCGGCGTCTGGCCGGTGATGCAAGTAACAGCCGCGCTGACGGAACTCGCGGTCGCCGCGGTGCAGTCGGCGCTGCGTTTCGTGTTGCGGCAGGAGGTCGCGCGCGGGCGGTTGTCGCCGCCGAGCCCGGATGCGCCCGAGGATAATAGCGGCCTCGTCGTGCTCGCGATGGGCAAGATGGGCGCCGGCGAGCTGAACTTTTCAAGCGACATCGATCTGATCGTGTTCTTCGATACGAGCGCGCCGACGCTGGCGCCCGATATCGAGCCGCAGCCGTTCTTCGTGCGCGTCACGCAAGCGTTGGCGCGGTTGCTGCAGCAGCGTACCGGCGACGGCTACGTGTTTCGTGTCGATCTGCGGCTGCGGCCCGATCCGGCCTCGACGCAGGTCGCGATCTCGACCGCGGCGGCGCTGTATTATTACGAGCGGGAAGGGCGGACCTGGGAACGCGCGGCCATGATCAAGGCGCGGCCCTGCGCCGGCGACGCCGATGCGGGCGAGCGGCTGGTAGCGGACATCGCGCCCTTTGTCTGGCGCAAGCATCTGGATTTCGCAGCGCTTGCCGACGTCCACGACATGAAGCGGCAGATGCAGACGTTTCGCGGGCAAAGCGAGATCGCGGTCGAGGGCCACAATGTCAAGGTCGGCCGCGGCGGCATCCGCGAGATCGAATTTTTCGCCCAGACCCAGCAATTGATCGCCGGCGGCCGGCATCCGGAATTGCGGGTGCGGCCGACGCTGGAGGCGTTGACGGTGCTGGCCTCGAGCAACTGGATCACGTTTGCCGCGCGCGAAGAGCTCACCGCGGCCTATTTGTTCCTGCGGCGGGTCGAGCACCGGCTGCAGATGGTCGCCGACGAACAGACCCATACGGTCCCGGAGGAAGCCGACGCGGTCGAGCGTTTTGCGTACTTTCTCGGTTACGACAGCCGCGCCGCCTTCGCTCACGATCTGCTCGGCCATCTCGACATCGTGCAGGGCCATTATGCAAAACTGTTCGAAGGCGATCCGACCGGCAGCGTGCAGTTGCCGCTGGCCGATTACGGCGCAGGTCCCGGCGATCCGCGCCTGCTCCAGCATCTCGCGGGCCTCGGCTTCAAGAAGCCGGTCATGGTGGCGGAGACCGTGCGGCAATGGCTCGCCGGCGACTATCGCGTGTTCAGGCTGGAGGCGACACACAACGCCTTTGTCGAGTTTGTGCCGGCGCTGATCGCTGGCCTTGCCGACGCCGAAGACCCCGACAACGCGGTAGCGGCGTTCGACCGTTTGCTGCAGGCGTTGCAGCGTGGCGGCCGGCTGATCTCGCTGCTCAGCCAGAACCGCGAATTGGTTGCCCTCGTCGCGCTGATTCTCGGCGCGGCGCCTCGCCTCGGCGACATGCTGGCCCGCCAGCCGCAGATCATGGACGGCTTGATCGATCCGCGCTTCTTCGGCGCGATGCCGGACCGGCGCGAATTATCCGCCCGGCTCGCCGCGACGTTGGCGGACGCGTATTCCTACGAGGAATTCCTCGACCGGCTGCGCTTGTTCGGCCAGGAAAGCCTGTTCCTGATCGGCACCCGGATCCTGTCCGGCACCGTTTCGGCCCAGCAGGCCTCAACCGCCTTCGCCGACGTCGCCGAGGGCATCGTCCATACCGTGCATGCCCTGGTGACGGAACGCTTTGCGGCGCTGCACGGCGAAATCAAGGGGCAGGAGACCGCGATCCTGGCGATGGGCCGGCTCGGCAGCCGCGAGATGACGGCATCCTCCGATCTCGATTTGATCCTGCTCTATGATTTCGATCCCGAAGAGCCGGACTCCGACGGCGAGCGGCCGCTGCACGGCGCGCATTATTTCGCGCGCTTCACCCAGCGGCTGATCAGCGCGTTCACGACGCGGACCAATTACGGCGTGCTCTACGAGGTCGACATGCGGCTGCGGCCGTCGGGCCGGGCGGGACCTGTCGCTTCGCATGTCACGTCGTTTGCGGAATACCAGGAGCGCGAGGCCTGGACCTGGGAACATATGGCGCTGACGCGGGCGCGGGTGATTTCATCCTCGCCGGAGTTTGGCGCCAGGATCGAGACTATCATCCGCAAGGTGCTGACCCGGCCGCGCTCTGCTGCCGCTGTCGCCAACGACGTCAAGGAGATGCGCCGCGCGGTCGCGCTGGAGAAGGGCGACAAGGACATCTGGGATTTGAAATACGCCGCCGGCGGCATCGTCGATATCGATTTCATCGCGCAATATCTGCAGCTCGCATACGCCGCCGAAAAGCCTGATATCCTCGACGTCTCGACGCTGCACGTGCTCGACAACGCGGCGCGGCTCGGCGTGCTGCCGCCGGCATCCGCCGAAGTCTTGCGCGCGGCAGCGCGTCTCTATCATGACCTGACGCAGATCTTGCGGCTCTGCGTTACCGGCAGGTTCAGGCCGGAAGCCGCGGGCGAAGACCTGCTACGGGTCATGGCACGCGCCGGCGACGCACCGGATTTCTCCTCGCTCGAGGCGCGGGTCAAGGAAACGCAAGGGGAAGTGCGACGGGTGTTTCGCAATTTGGTCGAGGGGCGGGAGTAGGGCGAGCTCTCACCGTCATTGCGAGCGCCGGATCGGCCTGTCGTCACTTCTTGTTGAAATGCCAGACCCCGTCCCAATCGGCCGGCGGCGGCGTGCCGCGCAACAGGCTGACGCGCTCGAGAAAGAGGCGCGAAGGTCCATCTTCGGCGTCACTGAGCTGGCAGCTTTCGAAGCATCGCTGCGCCTCATCCCAGTCCTGCCGGCGATAGGCGGAAAGACCGTTCGCAAACATCTCGCGAAGCGCAATCCGCTCCGGCGCGATCTCGCCGACGCGGCCCATGGCCTCATAGATACGGACCGGTTCGGTCTTGCCGGCGACGGTGACAAGATCAAGCTCGCGTGCCTCGACGACATGTTGCGCCGTTCGATACGTCTCCTCGCTGAGGATGAGCGAGGTGCCATAGAGCTTGTTGATGCTCTCGAGACGCGAGGCGAGGTTTACGGTGTCGCCGATCACGGTATAGGTCCGCGACGAATCCGAGCCGATGGTTCCGACCACGGCTTCGCCGGTGGCGATCCCCATGCGGATGGCAAGCTCCGGCGGATTGCGTCGCATTCCGGTGATCTCGGGCAATTGGGCGCGAAGCAGGACGATCGCCTCCTGTTGGGCGAGCGCGGCGAGGCAGGCGTCGCTGGCGTGGTCGTCGCCGGCCGAAAACGGCGAGACCCAGAATGCCATGACGGCGTCGCCGATATATTTGTCGATGAAGCCGCGATGGGCGTGAATGATTTCGGCGACCGCGCCGAAATAGCTGTTCAGCAGGTTGACGACGGCGCTGGCGGTCAGTTGCTCGCTGATGCCGCTAAAACCCTTGATGTCGGAAAAGAAGATCGTGAGCGTCCGGCGCTCGGCCTGTTCGGCGCCGCTGCCGATCAAACGGGTGACGATGCGTGGGTCGACAAACTTGCCGAAGGTATCCTTGATGCGCTCCCGGGTGCGAAGCTCCTCGACCATGCGATTGAACGACAGCGCCAGTTCGCCGACTTCGTCGCGCGTAAGAATCGACAGCGGCTCCGAATCCTTGCCGGCCTCGATGGCGCGGGTGCGGACCACGAGCTGGCGCAGACCTCCGACCACACGCGCCGATCCCACGGCGCTGATGCCGAGGCCGACGCCACAGGCGGCCAGGAACAAGCCAAAGCTCAAATAGGTATTGAGCCGTTGTCTCGCGAGCACGTTGCGCGTGGCGCGGTCGGTGAGACCGGCGAGGTTAAGGCGGATCTCGGATAGATCCGGCCCGAACGCCTGGGCATATTTGGCGAAGCCAAGCGAGGCCGTGCGGGCATCGTCACGCCGGCCGTCGGCAAGGTCCGCCATGGTCTGCTCACCGGTTGCAAGAAATCCTTCGAGGTTGCGGGTCAGGTACTTGAACGATCCCTCGATGCGCGCCAGTTCGACGCGCTCCGCGGCCCGGTAGGCCGGATCCTGGATCGCCTTGGCGAGCAGGGCGGTTACGGTGTCGACATCGGCGCGCAACTCGTCGCCGACCGCCTTCTTGGCCGCGATGGCCGCCGCCAGTTCTGGCGGATTCAGCGGATCAAGCCGCAGCGCCCGCAAAATGCCGAGTTCGTACCTGTCGGTATCGACATCGAGCTCCGCAACCAGCCGCGTCAGCGGCAGCTCATATTCGGCGATGTTGCCGATTTGATCGCTGTCCAGCTTTTGCACCATGGCGAGGACGCCGACCACGACGCCAAACAGCGCCAGCAGGATGCCGGCAAGAAGAAAGATTTTCTTGCGGATCGTCATTTGGGGCTGCGTCCGAATTGCGCAAGCTCTTTGCCCGCACTTATGAGCCAGAAATTCGATTTAAGCAGTTCCGCCCGATTTCAGCAAACGCGGGGCGGCGACCGCCTAAGAATGCACCCGCAGGTCGGCACTGTAACGATGTCGGGAAGGGAATAGATTAACAGAGTCCATAAAATGCGTCGCGCAAGATTACACATGAGAAGTCCGCGACCGGAAGACGGCTTCCGATTCAAGGCGAGCCGATCAGGCTCTACGCCGCCACCGACATTTTCGTTCTCGCCTTGCGGCCGTCGCACGGCAGCGAGATGCAGACCACGGTGCCGGTGCCGAGCTTTGAACGCAGCCGCATCGATCCGCCATGCAGATTGGTCAGCGATCGGGCAATCGCCAATCCCAGCCCCGAGCCGTGATAGGTTTTTGTCAGCTGGCTCTCGACCTGCTCGAAGGGGCGGCCGAGCCGGGCCAGCGATTGCGGCGCGATGCCGATGCCGGTGTCGGCGATCATCAAGAGGATCTTGTCGCCGCGCAGGCGGCTGCGGACCACGACCCTGCCGCTGTCGGGCGTGAACTTCACCGCATTCGACAGCAAATTGACGATGATCTGCTTGATGGCGCGGCGATCCGCGACCACCGGAATGGTGCCCTCGATATCGGTCGCGAGCACGAGATGCTTGTCCTCGGCGCGCCCCGACACCACGCGCAGCGATTCCGCCAATGTCTTCGACAGGTCGAGCGTCTCCATGTCGAGTTTCATGCGGCCAGCCTCGATCTTCGACATATCCAGGATGTCGTTGATCACCTCCAGCAGATAATGGCCGCTGGTCAGGATGTCGTGACAATATTCCTGGTATTTTTCCGATCCCAGCGTGCCGAACATGCCGCTTTCCATGATCTCGGAGAAGCCGATGATGGCGTTGAGCGGCGTGCGCAGCTCGTGGCTCATATTGGCGAGGAATTTGGATTTGGTCTGGTTGGCTTCCTCGGCGCGGGTCTTTTCCCTGGAATATTTCTCGGCGAGGTCGGCGAGCTCGATGGCCTGGCGTTCGAGCGCGGTCTGCGAACGTTTCAGGTCGGAGACGGTGGCGCGCAGGCGAAGATCGTTGTCGACCAGTTTCTGTTCGTGTTCCTTGATGCGGGTGATGTCGGTTCCGACCGAAACGTAACCGCCGTCCTTGGTGCGGCGCTCGCTGATATGCAGCCAGCTGCCGTCGTCGAGCTGCGCCTCGAAGGTGCGGGCGCCCGGCGTCTGGTGGCCGGTCTCATGCAGCCTCGTGCGGACCTCCGGCATGCTGCCGACCTCGATCACGGTTTCATAGGAGGTGCCCGGCGTGACGGCAGAGTCGGGCAGCTTGTGCAGGCGCTGGAAATGCGAGTTGCAGAGTACCAGGCGATCGCCGGCGTCCCACAGCACGAAGGCTTCCGGGATGGTCTCGATCGCGTCGCGCAGCCGCAGGTCGGCCTCCACCGTCTTCTCGGCGAGGCTCTTCTGCTCGGTGATATCGACGGCGATGCCGATCAAATGCAGGCCGGCATCGGCCTCGCCGTGGCTGAGCTCGCAGCGGACCCGCAGCCAGATCCAGTGCCCGTCGGTGTGCTGCATGCGGAAGGTCTGGTCGATATGGTCGATTTTGCCGGAGATCAGCTGATCGGCGATCGCGAACAGGTCGATGTCGTCGGATTTGACCAGCGCATTGACCTCGCCGAAGGTCAGGAGGTCGCTGCGGGTGTCGAGCCCCAGCAGGGTGAACATCGATTGCGACCAGAAGATCCGGCCGCGCGACAGGTCCCAGTCCCACAGGCCGCAACGGCCGCGATTGAGCGCGGTGTCGATGCGGCCGCGCACGGCGTCATTGATCAGATCGCCCTCGCGGGCGCGGGTCGATTGCCAGTGGAAGGCGAAGCCCAGGATCAACACGACAAAGCCTGTGGTGGCCGACAGCGTCACCGACAACGCCGCATCCGAGCGCCACAGCGAATCGACATTTTCCTGGATGATGACGATCTCACCGGGAAGCGCCTTGACCAGGTGCTGGACCGCCAGCGCGCCACTGCCGTTCGGCAGCGTAATATCGGTGACGCCGGCCCGCTGCCCCGGCCCCGACAGCGGCAGCGCCGCGCTGATGATATCGAGCAGTTCGCTGGTGTCGCCGAGCGCCGCTTCGATCGGGACTCGCGCCAGCACGCGCTGGTCGGCGCCGATAACGATGACGTGCCGGCCGGATGCGACGGCCCATGACGGAATAAGTCCGGGCAATACCAGTTGCAGCCGATCGAACGCCACCCCGTGATCGAGCCGGCTCGCGGCGATATGATCGATGCGCTCGGCAAGAAAATCGGCCACCGCGGTGAGGTCGCGTTTGACCGCGGTGCGTTTTTGCCGGTGCTGGTCGAGCACCTGCACGAACGCGCCAAGGCAAATGGTGATCAGGAAGGCGATGATCAGGGTGGGCACAGCACGGCGGAGCGCAGGCTCCGCTATCAAGAGCCTGTGGTAGGCCGGTTTCGCGATCGACTGCGCCAATCCCTTGATCGAATCGGATTGGACGCACGCGCTCGCCGCGTGTGCGCGCGCCATGCCTATAGCCCCCTCGAAAACCGTTTTGCACCCGGTTCGGAAGAGCCCCAGTCCCTTTCCGAATCAAGGCGATTTGAATCCAGTTTTCGCGGGCTGTCGAGAGTCAACGATTCGTTAATGCAAATAAATCTTGTCCAACGCGGAATCAGGAGACCGAAATCTCCGCAAAAATACTTGCAAGGTGAGTCCGAAACGGGAACGCGCGTTCAGGTTCGGATTTCGTCACGCGTTCGGCGGCTCGGCGTGACTGATGACGCGTTTGACGGTCGGGAACGCGCGGCGCAGCGCGCGCTCGATCGCATCGACGTTCTCGTGCACCTTGATCACGCTCATCGAAGGCGCGGCGCGGCAATGGAAATTGACGATTTCGCCGGCGTCGGTGTCGCGCACCCGCACATTATGGATGTCGTGGATCGCGCTGTCGGCGGCAAAGCGCGACAACGCGGTCTTGATGGTTTCGACGCGGTCGGGCGCGGCGTCGGTACCGTGCGGCAGTTCCGGCTCCAGCGGCTCGATATGGGTGTCGACCTCGACGTCCTCGCCGAATTCGTCGCGGATGTTGCGCTCGAGCTCATGGGCGATGGCGTGGGCGTCGTTGAGCGCCATCTCGCCGTCGACCTCGAGATCGAGGCTGACAGTGAGTTTCTCGCCGAGGTCATGCACCGTGACATGGTGGACGGCGAGGCCGGAATTGCGGGCGATCACCATGATGCGTTCGCGCACGCTCTCGTTGTTGCGCGCGACCGGCACCGCGGTGAAGGTCAAATCGGCGTCCTTGAGCACTCTTGTCACCGCCTCCTGCGCCCGCCGCTTGATCTCCTCGACCCGGTCGATCGGATAGGTGCGCGGCACCTGCACGATGGCGTCGATGAAATGCGTCGCGCCGACCATCCGCACCCGCAAGCGTTCGACATCGACGACGCCGGGCACGGTGCGGATCGCGGCGGCGGCCCGCTCGGCGGCGCCCACGGGCGCGCGGTCGAGCAGGGTTTCCACGGTGGAGCGCGCCAATCGCAATCCGAGCAGCGCGATCATGACCGCGACCGCGACCGCGGCGGCGGCGTCGCCCCAGGCATAGCCAAGTCCGGACAGCGCAAGTCCGATGATGACGGCGACCGAGCCCAGCACGTCGGAAGCGAAATGCAGCGCGTCGGCTTCCAGCGCCTGGCTCTTGGTGTCGTGCGCCGCGCGATGCAGCGCGCGGGCGCGCCAGAAATTCACCGCGATATCGACCAGCAGCACGATGAAGGGGATGGCCGAGATCTTCGGCGGCGGCACGTGTTCGCTAAGGCGGCTCCAGGATTCGACGAGAATGCCGCCGGAGAGCACATAAAGCATCGCGATGATGCCGAGCGCCGAGATACTCTCGAGCTTGCCATGGCCGTAATGATGCTCCTTGTCGGCGGGACGGTCGGAAACCCGCACCACCATCCAGGTGATGATGGTCGCGACCACGTCAACCGACGAGTGCAGCGCCTCGGAGATCAGCGCGAGGCTGCCGATCGCAATGCCGACGACGAATTTTGCCGCCGCCATGCCGGCGCTGGCAAACACGGAGATGGCCGCGACGTTCGATTTGATGCTGTGGCTGGTGTGAGTTGTCATGATCGGCGGTTTAGCAGGGCGTGTGTCAACATCAAGCGGCCATCCACAACGCCAGTCGCTACTCGCTTGCAGAAGCAAGTTTGTTGCGAGTTATTCCGAGTTAAAACCGTCGTTGCGAGCCAACGGGTCGGGCGCGAAGCGCCGCCCGATGGCAGGCTCCGCGAAGCAATCCATCTTTCCGCATGTGAGGTGACAACGGATTGCGTCGCTTCGCTCGCAATGAGGTGGCTTTCACTGAATACGACTCCGCGATCTCGCGGCGCGATGCGCCCGAGGTTTTGAAAAATCATACGCCCGGAAGTAAGAGGGCGCAGGGAATGCCGGGTGCTCGCTGCACCCGCGGTCTCGTGTGCAAAACTGTGCAAAAAACGCACACGAGCATACAGGTACAGACGGGGGCATCCCGACATTCCCTGCGCAATGGTTTTACGGCTTATTCCGTGCTCTCCCCGGCGACGAATTCGTCTTGTCACCGTCGCTGACGGATTGAAGGATTGTCTAAACCCGGTTGGGTCGACGCGCCTCCGTCAGCTTGACACCAGCAACGGGTGCCAGGACCACACGGTTTTGCCGTACGCAGCCTCCCGTCTTCGCCTTAAGGCTTCGCCGGGCACTGCCCGTCTCTGCACTCAGGTTCATCCGGGCATTGGCGCCGGTCGTCTGCACGCTGTGTTCGCTCACGGACCAAAGCCCGCCCTGCCAACACGACCACGCGCCCGACGCTGCCGCGTCCACCGCAACCCGTCCCAACGTTCGTGACGATGGCCAACGCCCCTCTACCGGGACGGGATGGCGGGAGATGTAAGGGTGATTTGGGGGTAGCGTCAAGTTGAATTTCTGGAAATCCGAAATTTTGTCTTTGCTGATGGCTGGCGAGCCACGCAATAAGAGTGTTGGAGTGCGTTGTGTATGTCGAAACTGCTCCTATGCCGCCAACCGGATTCTATGCTGACGCTGCGGAGCGTATTGCTCGAGTTGCGCAAGGAACGTCCTATTTCCCTTATGAGTGCGAAGAGTTTGGTGTCGTTGATGGGTGCCACCTCGTCAATCGCAAGCAGTATGATGACGGTGCTGCAATGATTAAAGGAAAGTTACAAGATATCAGGGGCAGAAACGAGCTGCGCGCTCGGTACACTACCGCCTATAATTTTCTGATCGCGGCAAATCAGTCACCAATCAACAACAACCAATTTGACGAACGTGCCGACGGATTACTGAACCTGATGCTTAAGGGGCAGGATGAATTGAGCGTGCTTATGGCGGACGTGCTCCGTTTGCCACTACGGAACCACTGAAAATCGGAGCCTTAAGCAAATTGAGCACATGGTGGGCTCGGATTTTAGCCGATCATTGCCACATTAGACGCTAGCGCGAAGATAACATTGCCAGGATGGCACTCAGGGATTTCCCGCGCCCGCAACCTCCACCTCGACCACGTCAATCCGCGACGACGACTTCCGTTGCCGCAGTTCCTCGTACGACGTCGCGGCCCTGAGGCAATACAGCGTCCGCCGCTCGGCACCGCCGAGAACACAGGCAATCGCGCGGCGGCCCGGCACGTTTATTCGGTGCAACTCGCGCCCGTCGCGGTCCAGCCGAATGAATGCGTCTTCGTCGAAGGAGGCGACCCACACGGCCCCCTCGTGATCGAGGCAAATGCCGTCCGGAGATTTTACGCTGCCAAATCGGCCGCGAAAGTTCAGGCTGCCGTCAGCCTCTATGTCGTACTCTGCCAGGCCTTCGCCATCCATCTCGGCCACGACCAGTCTCTTGTTGTCGGAGGAGACCGCAATGCCGTTGGGAAACCGCAATCCATCGGCGACCATGCGCGTCGTCCCGTCGGGCATGACCAGAATGATCCGGCCGACCGGGCCCCGATCCGGCGGCGGCGGCAAATCGAAACCGAGATCTCCGACATAAGCGCGCCCCAGCCCGTCGACGATCATGTCATCGATAGTGCCGGTAGCCATTCGCGACAGGTCGGCGTAGAGCGAAAGCTGGCCGTCCGCGTAGCTCATCAGCCGCTTGCGGAACATCGTCAGCACGATGAGCCTGCCGTCCGGCAAGACGCCGAGCCCGCAGGGCGTGTCGTCCTGGAATTTCGCATGCTGTTCGCACGCGCCGGAGGCGTCGAGACTGAGCAGTGTCCGATCCATGCAGTCGACGAACCAGAGCCGGCCCGCGTGCCAGCGCGGCCCCTCGAAATAGCGTCCGCCGTCGAGCACGCTGCTCAGCTGGGTCATCGCAATCGCCTATAGCGTCACGACGATCTTGCCGAGATGCTTGTTGGCTTCCATGTGCTCGAACGCGCGGCCGATATCGTCGAACGGAAACACCTTGTCGATCGGCAATTGCAGCTTTCGCGATTCCACCGCCGGCCAGATGTCTTTCCGCACCTCGTCAAAGATATCGCGGATCTCCTCGATCGTGCGGGTGCGGAAGGTAACGCCGATATAATTGATGCGGCGGGCGGCGTGCAGGTCAAAATTGAATTCGGCGCGGGTGCCGCCGAGGCGGCCGACATTGACAATGCGGCCTTTTATTTTGGTGGCGGCGAGATTTTGGCTCGCGACCTTGCCGGAAACCTGATCGACGATCAGGTCGACGCCTTCGCCGCCTGTGGCTTTCAGCACCTGATCGACCCAGCCGGGATCGCTGGAATCGACCGCGAGGTCGGCGCCGAATTCCTTCAGCCGTCCGCGGCGCATCGCATCCGTCGACGAGCCGATCACGAGGCTCGCGCCTTTGAGCTTTGCGATCTGCATCGCCATCAGGCCGACGCCAGAGCTCGCGCCCTGGATCAAGACGGTTTGGCCCGGTTGCAGCGCGCCGTTGGTCACGACCGCGTTGTGCATGGTGGCGAGCGCGACGGGGAGGGTGGCGGCTTCCTCGAAATTCATGTTCGAGGGGTTGCGAAACAGCCGGCCGTAATCGGCGAGCGTATATTCGGCAAACGCAGCACCGCCCGAGCCCATCACCCGGTCGCCGATCTTGACGCCTTTGGCTTCGGGGCCGAGTTCGGCGACTTCGCCCGCCCATTCGATTCCGAGCACCGTGCCGACGCCGCCGGCGCTGCCATGCACATGGCCTTTTGTCATTCCGAGGTCGGCGCGGTTGAGCCCGCAGGCGCGGACGCGAACCAACACTTGCGTGCCCTTCGGCGCAGGTTTTGCGACCTCAGTAATGGCGGGGCCGCCCGCGCCGTAGACATACGCTTTCATGGCTCTTCTCTTCTTGTTTGTACGAAGCAGCTTATTCAGCGGCCACGCGTTGGGCGCCGGACATCATGCCATCGAGCCGGCCGCGGATGATGGCCTCGGCGTCACGCATGATACGCGACACCAGTTCGGCGCAGGAAGGAATGTCGTGGATCAGCCCCTGCACCTGTCCGGCCGACCAGATGCCCTCATCGGCGTCGCCGGTCGCATAGACCATCTTGCCGCGGGCGCCCGCAACGAGTTCGCGCACGTCCTCGAATTTTGCGCCTTCCTTCTCCATCGCGACCACCTTGGTCGAGATCGCGTTCTTGGCGACGCGCGAGGTGTTGCGCATGGTGCGGAAGATCAATTCGGTCTCGCGCTCGTCGTTGGCGACGATGCGTTCCTTCACCAGCTGATGGATCGGGCTCTCCCTGGTGCACATGAAGCGGGTGCCCATGTTGATGCCCTCGGCGCCGAGCGCCAGCGCCGCCACGAGACCGCGGCCGTCGCCAAAACCGCCTGAGGCGATCATCGGTATCCTGACCTTGTCGGCGGCGACCGGAATCAGGATCAGGCCCGGCGTGTCGTCCTCGCCGGGATGGCCGGCGCATTCAAAACCGTCGATCGAGATCGCGTCGACCCCCATGCGTTCCGCCGACAGCGCGTGGCGGACGCTGGTGCATTTGTGCACGACCACGATGCCGTGCTTCTTGAACTCGGTGACGTGCTCCTGCGGCTTGTTGCCGGCGGTCTCGACGATCTTGATGCCGCTCTCGATGATGGCCTGGCGATATTCCGCATAAGGCGGCGGCTTGATCGAGGGCAGGATGGTGAGGTTGACGCCGAACGGCTTGTCGGTCAGCCCACGACAGCGCGCGATTTCTTTTGTCAGATCCTCGGGCGTCGGTTGCGTCAGCGCGGTGATGAAGCCGAGCGCGCCGGCGTTGGCAACGGCTGCGACCAGTTCCGCACGTCCCACCCATTGCATGCCGCCCTGCACGATCGGGTGTTCGACGCCGACGAGTTCGGTGAAGCGTGTTTTTATCATTCCTGGCCCCTGATGTTCCCCCGGCGCGGGGCGAGCCGCGCACGTTTCTTTGTGAGATTTCGTGGGGCAGGATGCCGTCACCCCCCGGAAATGTCCACGGGGCGGAGGTCGGAGCATCGCTATCATGCAAAGGCGAGGGCCTTCGTTTCCGCGGGGCGGACAATTCCATCATAACGCCCAGCGATTTTGGCGCGCTGGGCAATCAGTGCCAGCACCGGACCGTTGTCAGGCCGCGGAAGCGGGTCGTGCCGCGGCTGCGGCCTGTTCGTCGAACGCCGTGCTGATGTCTCGGATACTGATGACGCCGATCAGGCTGTAATTGTCGATCACAGGCAGATGACGGATGTGCTGCCTGTTCATGAGGTGACGAACATGTTCGAGCGTGTCGGTCGAACTGCAGGACACCAGCTGCTGTACCGAAATCAATTGCGAGACCTTGAGATTGACTCCGGCCGGGCCGTGTTCGGCGATGGCACGCACGACGTCACGTTCGGTAAACATGCCGACCGCGGTGTTGCCTTCGGTCCGGACCACGTCCTTGACCACCAGCGCGCTGATATTGCTGGCCCGCATCAATTGAGCGGCAATGCCGACGGTTTCGTTCATTCGAACCGTTATCACGCGGGCCGTTTTCTTACGCAGGATGTCTCCGACTTGCATCGCAACCTCCCTTAGATGAGCCGTAGCACATTTTCGTCTAGCGGATATTGGTATACATTATGCCAGACGTCAATTTAATTCGCGTTTAAATTTCAGAAAGCGGCAGGACCACTGACATTTGTCGGCGCGCTCGCAGCGCGCCTTGGCCGCGCGCGTTTGCCTTGAAAGATCGCAAACACGCCATCCCGTTCAGGGTTTCGATCTCCCGGAAAAAAAGAGGCGCACCCGGGTGCGCCTCCTGACGTTGTTCACCGCTGTTTTTGCGCAGGGCGGGCTTGCGAACCCACCGGCCGCGGCGATCATTCGGCCGGCTGGCCGACCGCGGTCTTGTTCTTGTTTTCCGCCGCGCTGATCGAGAGCCGCATCGGCCGCACCACGAACAGCGCCATCGCCACCACGATGAAGTTCATCCCCGCGGCCGCGGCAAACACGGCGTGCCAGTCGCCGGTGTAGCTCTTCAGAACGTTCGCCAGCGGGACAATGAAGGCTGACAACCCCTTCGCGGTATAGAGCAAGCTGGTGTTCGTGGTCGCGTATTTCGGACCGAACATGTCGGTGCAGGTGGAGGGGAAGAGACTGAAGATCTCACCCCAGGTAAAGAAGATCAGCGCCGCGCAGATCACGAAGGTCCACGGTGTCGTACCCGCCGTTCCAAGCAGCCAGTAGGCCGCGCCGCCGGCGGTGAAGGCGATCGCCATGGTGTATTCACGGCCGATCTGATCGGAGATCCAGCCGAAGAATGGCCGCGCGCCGCCGTTGGCGACATTGTCGATGATGCCGGCTACGATGAGGGTGCTGGCGCCAAAAAGAATCACGGTCTGCGAGACGCCGTAATCCTTCGCGATGATTGCGATCTGCGCTGTAACCATCAAGCCGCTGCCAGACACCAGGATGAACATGACGTAAAGCAGCCAGAACACGGGTGACGCAAGCATCTGACCCGGCGTGCTCGAGGTCTTTGACTGCAAGACCTTCACGGCAGATCCGGTTGGGACTTCTCCCGGCAGCGGCGGGCGGAGTAGCCATGCCAGCACGAAGATAATTGCGCCCTGACCAATTGCGAACCAGAAGAAGGTGTCGGCATATCCGACCGAGGCGATCATCCTTTGAATCGGGATCACCGTGACGGCGGCGCCGGCGCCGAACCCGGCCGCGGTCAGGCCAACCGCGAGACCGCGACGATCGGGAAACCATTTCACGGCGTTGCCGACGCAGGTTGCGTAGATGGCGCCAGCTCCAATGCCCGATATGACGGCGCCAAGATAGAGCGCCTCGAGCGACGCAGCCTTGGCGTTGATGAGCCAGCCGACCGCGACGAAAATGCCGCCGGCCGCGACCATGAGTCTTGGACCGCGCTGACCGAGCGTGTCGACGATCCATCCTTCAAGCGGGGTAAGCCAGGTCTCCAGCGCGACAAAAATGCTGAATGCGACCTGGATGCCGGCGACATCCCAGGAATTTGCTTTCGCCATCGGACCGACGAAATAGGTCCAGCCATATTGGAGATTGGCGATCATCGCCATGCAGACGACGCCGATGATAAGTTGCATCCAACGAAAGCCGTTGGACGGAGCCTGGCTTGACGGGCTTGCTGCGCGAGCCATCATTGTGTCCTCCTAATGCGCGCTTTCTTGAGCCGCCCCACCAAGGCCGCCGAGCGCTGCATTTGAAAGTCTGGTATATTATATTCCAACGCGCAAGGCCCGATTTCGGATGGTTGTGCCCTGCAACTTAAAGGAGCGTTGGCGTAAGCCTTTGGCATTCGATAACAAAAATGGCCCCGACGATCGGAGCCATTCAACCAAGACAAAAATTTCGAGACGCCTCAGAGCCGAGCGCGGCCTCAGACATTGCAGCGGGGAATATCGCCGTTGCGGATTGTCGCCTCCGCGTATGCCAGCAGCAACCGGTCGATGGTGGCGAGCAGGCGGCGGAACAGGGTGTTGGAGGGCGAGAGCGCAACGTAGCTGGTATTGGACATCGGGTTCCCTTGTTGGAAGGCAGCAAACTACCGCCTCGTCGTCGGGAACTATCTAATGTATACCAGATACCATCAGCAACCGGTTTGTTTGCATAGCAGCAATCAATTTGCTGCAGCGCACATTAACGGGGACTTCGGCCACCGGAAACCGGCGGCCCTTTTGGTTTTATCCGGCAGAGTTTCTTATTCCGCCGCCTGCTTCCGCGGTGGATCGAGAGCGCCTGAACCGTGGATTTCGGCCACCTGGTGATCGCTGAAGCCGAGAACCTGCCGGAGGATTTCGTCGGTGTGTTCTCCGAGCAGCGGCGAGCGCTTCACCTCGGTCGGGCTGTCCGACATCTTGATGGGGTTGCCGACCGACAGGTACTTGCCGCGGGTGGGATGATCGACCTCGACCACGGTGCCGGTCAAGCGCAGCGACTGGTCTTCAGCCAGTTCCTTCATCGACAGGATTGGACCGCAGGGGATGTCGTCCTTGTTGAGGATCTCCATCGCCTCGAATTTTGTCTTCGTCATCGTCCATTGCTCGATGCGGGCGAAAATCTCGTTGAGCCGCGACAGCCGGGCAGGCGGCTTGGCGTAATCGGGATGGGTCTTCCAGCCGGGCTCGCCGATCACGTCGCAGATCTTCTCCCAGACCGGCGCTTGCGTAATGAAGTAGATATAGGCGTTGGGATCGGTCTCCCAGCCCTTGCATTTGAGGATGCGGCCGGGCTGACCGCCGCCGGAATCGTTGCCCGCGCGCGGCACCGCATCGCCGAACGGAATGCCTTCGCCGAACTGGCTGTACTCCTTGAGCGGACCATGGGCGAGGCGCTGCTGATCGCGCAGCTTGACGCGCGCAAGATTGAGCACGCCGTCCTGCATCGCGGCGGTGACCTTTTGTCCCTTGCCGGTGACGGTGCGCTGATAGAGCGCGGTGACGATGCCGAGCGCCAGGTGCAGGCCGGTGCCGCTATCGCCGATCTGCGCGCCGGTGACCAGCGGCAATCCATCGCGAAAACCGGTGGTCGATGCCGCGCCGCCGGTGCATTGCGCGACGTTCTCATAGACCTTGCAGTCTTCGTAAGGCCCGGGCCCGAATCCCTTGATCGAGGCCACGATCATCTTCGGATTGATGCTTTGGATCTTCTCCCAGGGAAATCCCATGCGGTCGAGCACGCCGGGGCCGAAATTCTCCACCAGCACGTCGCATTTCTTCATCAATGCGGTGAGGACTTCCTTGCCCTTCGGATTCTTGGTGTCGAGCGTGATCGAGCGCTTGTTGTGGTTGAGCATGGTGAAATACAGGCTGTCGACGTCGGGGACGTCCTGCAACTGACCGCGCGTGATGTCGCCGACACCCGGACGCTCGACCTTGATCACGTCGGCGCCGAACCAGGCCAGCAACTGCGTGCAGGTCGGGCCCGACTGGACGTGGGTGAAATCGAGAATGCGAACGCCCTCGAGCGCCTTTGTCATCTTACTCTCTCCATAACTTCAATGTCGTCTTGCCCCGAGAAAGCGGGCATCATTTCTTCTTCAGCACGCTTTGCGGGTTGAGGTTGCCGATGCGGCCGCTTTCGGAGCCGGCCGCGGGGTCGATCACCGCGTTGATCAGGGTCGGCCTGCCGGAATCCATGGCCGCGTTCACGGCGCGCTTCAATTCGTCGGGCATGGTCGCATTGACGCCAATGCCGCCGAACGCTTCCATCATCTTGTCATAGCGCGAGCCCTTGACGAAGACGGTGGTGGCAACGTCGGGACCGCCGGTCGGATTGATGTCGGTGCCGCGATAGATGCCGTCATTGTTGAAGATGACGACGCAGACCGGCAAATTGTAGCGGCAGATGGTTTCGACCTCCATGCCGGAGAAACCGAAGGCGCTGTCGCCCTCGACCGCGAGCACGGGTTTGCCGGTCTCGATGGCGGCGCCGATGGCAAAGCCCATGCCGATGCCCATCACGCCCCAGGTGCCGACGTCGAGCCGCTTGCGCGGTTTGTACATGTCGATGACGCCGCGCGCGAGATCGAGCGTGTTGGCGCCTTCGTTGACGAGGATGGCGTCGGGCCGCTCCTTGACGATGGTGCGCAGCGCGCCGAGCGCGCCGTGATAGTCCATCGGCGACTTGTTGTTCATCAGCCGCGGCGCCATTTTTGCGATGTTTTCTTCCCGCTTGGAATTGACGGTGTTGACCCAGTCGGCCGGCGCGGACGGCCAATTGCCGCCCATGGCTTCAAGCAGCGCGGCAACGCAAGAACCGATATCGCCGACCACGGGAGCGACGATCTCGACATTCGAATCCATCTCCTTGGGCTCGATGTCGATCTGGATGAATTTTTTCGGCGCATCGCCCCAGCTCTTGCCCTTGCCGTGCGACAGCAGCCAGTTGAGGCGCGCGCCGATCAGCATTACGACGTCGGCGTCCTTCAACACCGTCGAGCGCGCGGCGCCCGCACATTGCGGATGCGTGTCGGGCAGCAGGCCCTTGGCCATGCTCATCGGCAGGAAGGGAATGCCGCTGTTCTCGACGAGAGTGCGGATGGAATCATCGGCCTGCGCGTAGGCCGCCCCCTTGCCGAGGATAATCAGCGGACGTTTTGCGCTTTTGAGGACATCGAGCGCGCGCTTGACCGCCGATGGCGCCGGGATCTGGGCGGGCGCCGCGTCGATCACCTTGACCAGCGATTTGGCGCCGGCATCCGCGTTCATGACCTGCGAAAAAAGTTTTGCGGGCAGGTCGAGATAGACGCCACCCGGACGGCCCGACACCGCCGCGCGGATCGCACGCGCCAATCCGATCCCGATGTCGGCGGCATGCAGCACGCGGAATGCCGCCTTGCACAGCGGTTTGGCAATCGCAAGCTGATCCATCTCTTCATAGTCGCCCTGCTGCAGGTCGACGATCTCGCGCTCGGACGAACCCGAGATCAGGATCATCGGGAAGCAGTTGGTGGTGGCGTTGGCGAGCGCCGTCAGCCCGTTGAGAAAGCCGGGCGCCGACACCGTGAGGCAGACACCGGGCTTTTTGGTCAGGTAGCCGGCGATCGCGGCGGCATTGCCCGCGTTCTGCTCGTGGCGGAAGGAGATGACGCGGATGCCCGCGGCCTGCGCCATGCGGCCTAAATCGGTGATCGGGATGCCGGGCACGCCGTAGACCGTATGGATGCCGTTGAGCTTGAGCGCGTCGATGACGAGATGAAAGCCGTCGGTCAGCTCCTCCTGGGCGTCGCTCGCCTCGGTCTTGCTCGCGGTGTTCAGCATCGGCATGGTCTCCTTGATCGTTTCCTGATGCGACGAGTTTTTCGTCTGCGAATTGGCCGCCCCCGAAGTCGGCGGCGATGTCAGTTAAAACAGCTCTTGCCCGTGGGCTTCCACATAGGCGGCAAGGCCGAGCGTATGATCGCGCGCGCGTTTCTCGGCGAGTTCGGTGTCGCGCGCTTCCAGCGCTTCGATGATCGCCATGTGTTCGGGCAGCGAAGTCGCCGTGCGATCCTTGCGCCCGATCGTCAATTGGCGATAGCCGCGCACGTGCAGCAGGATGTCGTTGGTCATGTCGACCAGCACCGGCGACTCGCTGAGCGAGATCAGGGCCTGGTGGAAGGTGATGTTGGCCCTGGAATATTCCTCGACATGGTCCTGCGGCAAACGATCCTTGCCAAATTCCTTGAAGAAGTCGCGCAGCGCCGAAATGTCTTTCTTGCGCGCGGTGGTGGTGATCAACCGCGCCGCCATGCTCTCGAGCGCGGCCCAGGCGCGGATCATGTCGACGATCTCGGTCTTGGTCCGGCGCACCACGACAATGCCGCGGCGCGGCACGGTCTTCACAAAACCGTCCTGCTCCAGCATCGCGATCGCTTCGCGAATAGGCGTGCGGCTGACGCCAAGGCGCTCCGACAACGCGCGCTCGTCGAGCATCACCGGCTCGGGCGTCGCATAGATGTCCATCTTCAGGATCGCTTCCTTCAACGCCTCATAGGCCTTGTTCTTGAAGCTGATCTCCGGGACGATGCGGACGATTGCGATGTCTGGCTCAGCCATGGTGGGCGACGCCTTGGTTTGGTTGCGCATGGGCATGACCGATCTCCTCCAGCCGGAGAACGTCCTATATCAGAAAATCCATCAGATTTTTGGCATACCAAATGCCAGAATGTCAAGCCAGGCCTGTTTTCGGCCTTTTCGCAGGGCCTCGCACCTTGACAACATTGGTTCTGGCATACCAAATGCCATAATCATCCGACGGCCGGAGCAAGCCGCCGCACCCGCGGACCCTGCGTTTGCGATCACTGTAACATCGATCGAGCGCGCCGAGGCAAGCACCGTTCTGACACAAGCAGATCGTGCTGACGAACGAAAAAACGACTTCAAGGAGGAAGCCAATGTCGAATTCCAAAGATGCGGTCCGCAAAATACTCGATTCAGTCAAGGCGGACAAACGCACGAGCCTGACGGCGCCGGAAGGCAAGCTGGTGTGCGACGCCTACGGCATTCCCGTTCCGAAAGAGGGCGTGGCGAAATCCGCAAGCGAGGCAGCCAGGATCGCGACCGACATGGGCTTCCCGGTGGTGATGAAGATCGTCTCGCCGGATATCCTGCACAAGACCGAAGCCGGCGGCGTGATGGTCGGCGTCAAGACCGCGGCGGACGTCGAAGCCAACTACACGGCGATTTTGGCGAACGCGAAGAAATACAAATCCGACGCCAAGATCGAGGGCATTCAGGTCCAGCAGATGCTCATGGGCGGACAGGAGGTCATCGTCGGCGCGGTGACCGACGGCTCGTTCGGCAAGCTGGTGGCGTTCGGCCTGGGCGGCGTACTGGTCGAAGTTTTGAAGGACATCACGTTCCGCCTTGCGCCGGCGACCAGGCAGGACGCGCTCTCGATGCTGGACGGCATCCAGGCCCATGAGATGCTGAAGGGCGTACGCGGCAGCGATCCCGCCAACCGCGAGGCGATCGCCGACATCATCGTCAACGTCTCGAAGCTGATCTCCGATTTCCCCGAGATCACCGAAATGGATCTGAACCCGGTGTTCGCGACGAAAGATGCCGCTGTCGCCGCCGACGTCCGCATCGTCGTCGACTTCGCGCCGGCGCCGCCGCGCCCGCGGCCCAACCATGACGACATCGTGCGCCAGATGAACCGGATCATGAAGCCGAAGGCGGTCGCGGTGATCGGCGCCTCCGCCGAGAACGGCAAGATCGGCAACTCCGTGATGAAGAACCTCATCAACGGCGGCTACAAGGGCGAGATCTACCCGATCCACCCCAAGGCCGAGGAGATCCTGGGCAAGAAGGTTTTCAAATCGGTCAAGGATATCCCGGGCGAGGTCGATATCGCGGTGTTTGCGATCCCGGCAAGCCTTGTTGCCGGTGCCCTGGTTGAATGCGGCGAGAAGAAAGTCGTCGGCGCGATCCTGATTCCCTCCGGCTATGCCGAGACCGGCAACGTCGAGGGCCAGGAGGAAATCCAGGCGATCGGCCAGAAATACGGCATCCGCCTGATGGGGCCGAACATCTACGGCTTCTATTATACCCCCGCCAATCTCTGCGCGACGTTCTGCACCGCCTACGACGTCAAGGGTTCCGCGGCGCTGTCGTCGCAATCCGGCGGCATCGGCATGGCGATCATCGGCTTTTCGCGCTCGGCGAAGATGGGCGTCTCGGCGATCGTCGGTCTCGGCAACAAGTCCGATATCGACGAGGACGATCTGTTGACGTTCTTCGAGCAGGACGACAACACCCAGATCATCGCGCAGCATTGCGAGGATTTGAAGGACGGCCGGGCGTTTGCCGAAGTGGCCAGGCGCGTGTCGAAGAAGAAGCCGATCGTGGTCTTGAAGGCAGGGCGAACTTCGGCAGGCGCCAAGGCCGCAAGCTCGCACACCGGCGCGCTCGCCGGCAACGACAAGATCTACGAGGACGTGTTCAACCAGTCGGGCGTGATCCGCGCGCGCTCGTTGCGCGACATGCTGGAATTCGCCCGCGGCATCCCGGTGCTGCCGACGCCAAAAGGGGAAAACGTCGTCATCATCACCGGCGCCGGCGGCTCCGGCGTGCTGCTGTCGGATGCCTGTATCGACAACAAATTGTCGCTGATGACGATCCCGCCGGATCTCGACGCGGCGTTCCGCAAATTCATCCCGCCGTTCGGCGCCGCGGGCAATCCCGTCGACATCACCGGCGGCGAGCCGCCGATCACCTACGTCAACACGGTAAAGCTCGGGCTTGAAGACCCGCGCATCCACGCGCTGATCCTGGGTTACTGGCACACCATCGTGACGCCGCCGATGGTGTTTGCGCGGAACATGGTGGAAGTGAAGAAGGAGATGAAGGCCAAGGGCATCGAAAAGCCGATCGTGGCCTCGCTCGCCGGCGACGTCGAGGTCGAGGAAGCCGCCGACTATCTCTACCAGAACGGCATCGTGGCTTACGCGTACTCGACGGAAATTCCGGTCGCCGTGCTAGGCGCGAAATACAAATGGGCGCGGGGCGCGGGATTGCTGTAAAGCTCTCGTCATTCCGGGACACGCGTCTTCGCGTGGGCCCGGAATCCATAACCCCAAATCGTGGTTATGGATTCCGGGCTCGCGCTTCGCGCGCCCCGGAATGACAAGTCTTAGAATCAGGACGCGCTGACGCTTGGCCGGCGCAATCGCTGCGCCGCCCAATCAAGTCCAGCAGCGACAGTGAAGCCGGCACAGGCCGCCAGCGCGTCGACGACAAAATCTTCAAGGCGCGCATGCCTTCCCGGCGCCCAGAGCTGCAGGATTTCGAGGACGCCGATGATGACGACCGATGCCACCGAGGTGAGCAGCCGATTTCGCGAATAAGCCAAACCGAATGCGAGACCGATCAGCACGAAGGCGAGCGCATGCTCGCCATCCTGACCGAGGTCGGAATGCGGGCGGAAGCGTGGCGGTCCCAGGGTTGCGAAGGTGACGGCCAAGGCCAAAAGCCAGGCGAACAATCTCAGAAGTATGGTCATGGCGCCGGGATAGCACGATTTGCCGTCGCGATATCGCATCACGTGCGTGCGATGTTCGTGTAGTTAACGGCCCGCCGCCAGCTTGGTTAATGGCGCCGTGTCACAGCGCCTGTCGCGCGCCGAGACCGACCATAAAACGCTCCCGGATCTGAACGGGATCCCGGCGGGTGGTTCCGACGCCCGGCTTGTCGTCGATGCGCAGGCCGATCAGGGTCGGCCCTGAAGCCGACAGGGATTGGTCGACCAGGCGCTCGAAATCCTCTTCGTCGGCGGCCCAGGCGCTGTTGGCAAGACCGCAGCCGATCGCAATCGCAACGAGATCCGACACCAAAGCGGCAGGTGTCGGCTGCGCGCCGGTAATCTGGTAAACGCCGTTATCCATCACGATCATGGTGAGGTTTTTAGGCTTGAGCGTCGCGATCGTCGACAGGCAGCCCATCTGCATCAACAGCGAGCCATCGCCTTCGAGCGCGAACACGCGGCGCTTCGGTTGAGCCAGCGCGACGCCTAGCGCAATCGGGAAGGCAAGCCCCATGCTGCCCAGCATATAAAAGTTCTGCGGCCGATGGCCGGCGGCCCAAAGATCGAAATTGGTATTGCCGATGCCGCCGACCACGGCTTCCTCGTTCTTCAGTTTTGCAATCAGCCGCGAGGTCAGATCGAAGCGGTTCATCACCTTGGTGTTGCGGGCAGGGCCGTTTGTTTGCGTGGTCATGCGCGTCGCCTTATTTGTCGAACACTTTGCCGCCGGTCAAAAGCGGCGACAGGATCAGCGCCACCGGCGCCTGCGTCATGATGGCCTGCTTGATCGATCGATCGGCGATGAATTCGAACTCATCGAGCCGGGTCACGGTGTGATGTTCCATGGCGAGCGAATCGAGCACCGGCCGCATGGTGCGGCAAACCAGGGACTGCCCGTAATTGAATTCGCCGAGCGTGCCGCGTTCGGACACGAACATGATCAGCGGGATCTGGTAGGGGATCGCGAGCGAGGCCAGCACGTTGGCGAGCGTGGCGAAGCCGGAGGTCTGCATCAGCACCGCGCCCTTCAGGCCGCCCATCCAGGCGCCGGAGACGATGCCGACCGCTTCTTCCTCGCGCGCGGTGGGGAAGGTCGTGAAGAACGGATCGGCGTGAATATTCTTGATCAGCGCGGTCAGCACGCGATCGGGAACATAGGGCACGAGGCGGATGTCGTTGCGCTTCAGCGTTTGCAGCACCACCTCGTGCCAGCTTGGGGTCGAGGTTTGTTCCCCGGCAGCCGTCATTGATCAATCCCCTTGATAGGCGTTCGGCGTCGCAAGTAGCGTCATCGCTGACGGCCGTATCCGTAGCAGTCAGGCTTGACCTGATCAACAAGATTGTTAACAATATTGAACCTTAAATATCCGGCGTCGTAGGGGCGTCGGGCTGGCAATTTCGTGAGCGGTGGTTGATGGAGGCGCACGTAGCCAAGCGGAACGACCAGGGCGATGTGGCGGTGCGCCTGCGTGAGTTCATCGCGACTGGCCGGTTCGTGCCCAACGAGCGTTTGGTCGAGGCGGACCTTGCGGGCGTGCTGCAAACCAATCGCGCCAACGTCCGGATCGCGCTGGCAATGCTGGACCAGGAAGGCCTCGTCATTCGCGAGCGCAATCGCGGCGCGCGTGTCCGCCTGGTGTCCGATGTCGAAGCGATGGAGATCGCCGATGCGCGGCGTGCGCTCGAAGGCGTCGTCGCGCGGCAGGCCGCCGCGTGTGCCGGCAAAGCGGATGCCATTAGCCTGCGCAGGATCGTCACCGGCATGCGCAAGGCGTACGCCGCATCAGACTTCATCCAGGTGTCGCGGCTGAACGGCCAGCTTCATGCGGAGATTCAACGCATCGCCGGCAACAAGACGGTGGCGAGATTGCTGGAGACGTTGAAATCGCAGATCGTTCGACAGCAATACCGTGCCATCCTGCTGCCCGGCAGGGCCAAGGCTTCGGTGCAGGAACATGTGGCGATCGTTGCAGCGATCTGTGCTCATGACGAGACGGCCGCCGAAGCCGCGATGCTGCGGCACATGGACGGCGTGATTGCAGCGTTGAAACAGGCGATCGCGTTGAATGCAGGAATGGCGTGAGGAGCGGAGACTCCGGGAGTACGGTTCGCAATCCGCGACAAGACATAGACGGCATAATCATAATCAAAAGACGGTAAGGGAGTGGGATGATGGGCAAATGGTTCGGGATGTGTGCGGTGGTCGCGGCGGTGGTGCTGACCTCAGGCGCGGCGCCGGCGCAGAGCGGATTTCCGTCAAAACCAGTGCATATTTACGTGCCCTATTCCGCCGGCGGTGCCGTCGACATCCTGGCGCGCACGCTGGGCGACGTGGTCTCCAAACAATGGGGCCAGGGCGTCGTCATCGAGAACCGGCCGGGCGCGGGTGGGGTGGTGGCGTCGCAGGCGCTCGCGACTTCAGCGCCGGACGGCCACACCCTGATCGTCGTCGCCAGCGGCCACGCCACCAATCCGTTCCTGTATGAGAAACTGCCCTACGACACGTTCAAGGATTTTACCCCGATTACGCTGCTGGCCTCGTCTCCCAATATCCTCCTGGTGAAGGCCGATTCTCCGTTCAAGACGCTGGCCGATGTAATCGCGCAGGCCCGCGCCAAGCCGGGGAGCCTTGCCTTCGGCCATGCCGGCAACGGAACATCGACGCATTTGGCCGGCGAGCTCCTGAAGAGCCTGGCGAAAATCGACATCAATGCGATCCCCTACAAGGGCGGTGTGCCCGCGATCAATGACCTCCTCGGCGGACAAATCCCGCTGTCGTTCAACAACGGGCCTGAATCGGTCGGCCAGCTCCAGGCCGGCACCGTCCGCGCGCTCGCCGTCACCAGCGCCACGCGCGCGTCGTTTTTGCCTGACGTGCCGAGCATGGCCGAGACCGTGCCGGGCTATGACACCGAGGTGTGGTGGGGGCTGCTCGGACCGGCCGGCATGCCCAAAGACCTCGTCGAAAAACTCGCGCATGATTTTGTCGCGGCGCTGAATACCGACGCAGTGAAGGCGCGGCTGACAAAACTCGGCGCCTTGCCGATCGGCAGCACACCGCAGCAATTCGACGCGAAGATTCACGCCGATTACGAGAAATGGGGGCCGATCATCAAGGCCGCCGGCATGAAGGCGGAATGAGAAGATGATCCCTGCTTGCCTGCCGCCGCGCGACGTCAGTAAGCCCAAACTACCGCCGCCGCCCGATGCCTGCGACACGCATGCCCATGTGTTCGGGCCTGCGGCGCAGTTTCCCTACGCCGAGGACCGCAGCTACACGCCGCCCGACGCGCCGCTCGAAAAATATCTGGGCATGCTGGATCGAATCGGATTTGCGCGCGGCGTGCTGGTGCAGGGCAGCGCACATGGCCGTGACAATTCCGCGATGCTCGATGCGCTGACGCGCCGGCCCGACCGTTTGCGCGGTGTCGCGGTCGCGGATGCCGACATCGCGCCGGCGACCTTGCGCGAATGGGATCGCATCGGCGTCCGCGGCCTGCGCTTCAATCATTTTTTCCGCGATGGGCAGTTGCACTATCGCGGCGGCGTGCCTCTCGCGGCGGCGGAAACGCTGGCGCCTGTGATGGCCGAACTCGGCTGGCATCTTCAGCTCTGGATCGACGTGAAGGATTTGCCCGAAACGCTGCCGGTACTGAAAGCGCTGGGCCTGCCGGTCGTGATCGATCACATGGGCCGCACCGACGCCCGCGCCGGCACGGCGACGGCGGGATTCCAGTCGTTGCTGCGCGCGGTCGGCGAGGGGTGGTGCTGGGCGAAATTGTCCGGCGCCCACCGGCTCAGCCGTGATGCGCCCGAATATCCCGACGCGCGGCCGTTTCATGAGGCGCTGGTGCGGGCCAATCCGGAACGGCTGGTGTGGGGCGGCGACTGGCCGCATCCCCGCGTCGAAGGCGAGATGCCCGACGCCGGACATCTTTTTGAACTATTTCAGATGTGGACGCCTGACCTCCCGACCCGGCACCGCATCCTCGTCAGCAATCCCGCAAACCTCTACGGTTTCCCGAACTGAAAGTCGCATCGAAAAATGTCCGTCAATAACAAGCGCGTGTTCTACGTCAAATACCTGGCCAACGAGGTCTATGCCGACATCCTGCGGGCGCGGCCCGACGTGCGGCTCGACCGGCTCGAGAATGAAAGCCCGGATGAAGTCTCGGCGCCAATTCTCGCCGCTGCGCATGCCTATCAGATCGGCGCGGCGCGCGATGAGCTTGCGAGCCATTTTCACGTCCATCGCGACCTGCTGGCACGGGCGCCGAACCTCCTGATCGTGTCCAGCAACGGCGCGGGTTACGACCCCGTCGATGTCGAGGCCTGCACCGCGGCCGGTGTGCTGGTCGTCAATCAATCCGGCGGTAATGCGCACTCGGTTGCCGAACACGCGCTGGCGATGCTGATCACGCTGTCGAAACGCATCATTCAGGCTGATCGCGTGCTGCGGCGCGAGGCGAATGTGAATCGCAACGCCTTGATGGGCACGGAGGTGCAGGGCAAGACCATCGGCATCGTCGGCCTCGGCAATGTCGGGCGCCGGATCGCCGCGCTCTGTAACGGCCTGCTCGGCATGAAGGTGCTGGCCTATGACCCCTATCTATCGGCTACCGAAATGGCGGCGCGGGGCGGCGACAAGGTCGAACTCGACGACTTGCTGCGCCGCTCGGACTACGTGTCGATCTCCTGTCCGTTGACGAAAGACAGCCGCGGCATGATCGGCGCGCGCGAATTCGCGCTGATGCAGCCGCACGCCTATTTCATCACCACCGCGCGCGGCTTCATCCATGACGAGGACGCGCTCGCCGCGGCGCTGCGCGACAGGCGCATCGCGGGCGCGGGGCTCGACGTCTGGGCCAAGGAGCCGCCGCCGCCGGACCATCCGCTATTGCAGTTCGACAACGTGCTGGCGAGCCCGCATACCGCGGGCGTCACGACGGAAGCGCGGGCCAATATGGGCCGGATCGCCGCCGAGCAGATGCTCGACGCGCTGGACGGCAAGCGGCCGCCACGCGTCATCAACCCCGAGGTCTGGCCTGATTACGCCAGGCGTTTCGAGCGGACGTTTGGGTTTGCCCCGGGATAGCGCGGATCGGTACCCCGCGCCGTCGATTTTGCCGTAGAAAATTTTGACCACGGCCGGTCCGGCCGAAGCAACAAAACCACTGCCGCAGATGGGCCTCACGACGGTCGCGTTGCTATTTTCGCCGCTATCTCGACATCCCCCCTGGGCGGGATCATGTTCCGAATGCGCCCCTGGTCGCGGAAAAGAGTTCCGCGGGTGTCGAGGACATCTGCGATATGCAACGATTACGTTCATTGCTGCGTGCTACGCCGTCCCGGTTGGGGCGCCGGATCGCCTTGATCGTCGCCATCGCGGCGGCGAGCCTGCCGGCAGCCGGCGCCTAAATTCATATTGGTATTTTGGCGCAAACGCCATAAGCTCAGGGCGGCGCGATCACCGGCGCGGCTTTGATCCCGGTCAAAACCATTTCCACCGATGAAGTTATGTGGGCCTGTCTTGGCGTTATGGACGCTGGAGGAAGGGTTTCATGTCACGGTTTGTCGTACGCTTCATGAAGGACGTGCTCGGCGACAACGGCCGGGAGATCGAAATCTGCCAGCGCGCGCTGGAAGTCGATGCCTCAAACGAAGGCCAGGCGACCGAACTGGCCAAGCAAAAATTCTGCGAAAAAGAGGCGCTCTGCGAATGGTCGCTGCATGCCGATCGAATTCAGATCAGGCAAGCCGATCTTCCGTCCTGAAGATCGTCATGCATAGGATCGGTTAAACTTGAGCGAGAAGCGCGCGCCGGTCGGGCGGCGATTTTCCACCGTAATCGTCGCAAGATGTAATTCGGCGATGCGCTGGACGATCGATAGACCAAGGCCCGTGCTTCCCGGCTTGCTGCGGTCGCGCCGCCAGAAGCGTTGAAAAATCAGGTTCCGCTCCTCTTCGGCGACGCCCGGTCCGTGGTCGGAGACGCTCACCGTGCCGTTGTCTTCGACGACGAACTCCACGGTCGTTCCGGGTGCGGTATGGTTGATGGCATTTTCCGCCAGATTCCGGATGGCGCGGTTGAGCATCTCCGGACTGCCTTTGACCCAGACCGGCTCGGTTGCGCCGAGGAGGGCGATATCCTTGCCCTGCGCCAGCGCCAGCGGCGCAACGAATTCTGCGACTTCGGCTGCGACCGATCGAAGATCGGCTCTTTCGCGTGGATCGACCACGAACGCATCCAGCTCCGCGATCTCGAGCAATTGGCTGATAATATGCGCCATGCCGTCGACATCCTGCCGCAAGGCCTGGCCCATTTTCTCGTCTTTTAAAATATCCAGACGCGTCCTGAGGATACTCAGGGGGGTGCGTAGTTCGTGCGCGGCATCCGCGGTGAAATCACGCTGAATCCGATAACCCTCCTCGAGCCGGTCGAGCGCCTGGTTGACGGCCGAGACGAGGGGGCGCACTTCGACCGGCATCTCATCGGTCGGCAACCGCAGCCCGGTACGCGCCGGCCCGATATCGCGGGCGATCTCGGAAGCCTCGTGAAGCGGCCGCAGCGCGCGGCGGAAGATCGCGATATCCGCGATCAGCAACACCAACAGGATGGGCAGCGTAATCCATCCCACATTCCTGTAGAAATCAGCGACGATATCGTCGATCAGCACGTCGCGGTTGGCGAGATCCTCGCCGGCCTGGATCCAGACGGCCTGGCCGCCGACGGTCTTCCTGATGCTGGCGCCGGACACGGTGGCATCGCTACTCCGCTGCTGCAGGAATTCGACATCGCCGGATTCGGCGTCGGCCGGAAACAGCGCCCCCTGATCCTTCAGCGAGGAAAACAAGACCTTTCCATGAGGGTCGAGCACCGCATAGGAATAACGCCCATAGGCCTGCGAATAAAGCCCGAGCAAGTCGAGCGGCAGGTTCAATTCGAGACTGCCGTCGGACTTTGCGCTCAGATGCTCCCCGACTGAATCGGCCTGTTCCTGCATCGCCTTGTCGTGGATGTTGTTGGTCGCATAGCTCAACAGCCATGACAGCGCGAGCGACATCAAAATGGAGGTGATAACGACGGCGACGACGTGCAGGAAGACGATGCGGGAAATGATCGACTTGAACCGGATCACACTATTTTTCCTCTGCGATCAGGTATCCCACTCCGCGGATGGTATGAACCTGGACCTTGGCGCCGCGCTCCGAAAGCTGCTTGCGCAAGCGGTGGACGTACACCTCGATCGCGTTGGACGCGACCTCGCCCGAATGCCCGAAGATATGATCTTCCACCTGCTTCTTGGAAACCACGCGTCCCTTGCTGCGCATCAACAGTTCGAGCACCGCCGTTTCGCGGGCCGACAGCACCTGGGGCTGGTCGTCGATCGAGGCTTGCCGGTTTCGCGTATCGAATTCGAGATTGGCGATGCGGAGCGAACTGCCAAGCAAATTGCCGGGCCGACGCAACTGGGCTTCCAGCCGCGCCAGCAGTTCCTCGAGCGCGAACGGCTTCACCAGATAATCGTCGGCGCCGCTGCGCAGGCCCTGGACGCGGTCATGCAGGCCGCCGCGCGCGGTCAGGACGATGACCGGAATTGGATTGTCCAAATGTCGTAGCTCGCGCAGCAGAGCCAGGCCGTCGCCGTCCGGCAGGCCGAGGTCCAGGATCAGGGCGGCATAGAACGTCGTGCGAAGAACCGAACTGGCTTCCTCGAGCGTCGACAGCACATCGGTTTCATAGCCTGCCGCTTGCAGCCCCTTGGTCAAGAGCTCCGCAAGCTGCTCGTTATCTTCGACGACCAATAACCGCATATTCCACTACCTGACCGCATGGTCGCGCCTAGCCATGAGACGATTTCGGGCACCACGCAAGTGTCGCTGATGCGGCGGAAACCGCCGCAAGGCGCAGTTAAGCATTCTCAGGGAATGGGCGAGAGCGAGTGGCCGGCGCCGATCCAACGCTCCGCCCTGCGGCGCGAATCTGCGAATGCCCAGAGGGTCTTGCAAGCCAAATTTACTAAACATGGCAGGCTCCTGCGCATCGACCGGCCCTGGCGGAGCGCGAGCTTACAAATGGTTGCAGTGCAGCAATTACTTCGATTCGAAAAGATTCGAGAGGCCCGATTGACATAAAATATGTTTAGTGAAACTCTCTGACTTAACAATAATACTAAACATCGCCTCGCCCTCCACTTGCAGGCGAGGCGCACTCAGTCTGCGTGCATGACCGCCGAACGGCGAAGCGTGATTGGCAAGACAGCAGGCAATCGCCTGCGACAACAGGGAGGTTGTGATGATCCAAATGATGCGTGCATTGGGGGCGGCTGCGGTTGTTGCCGTCTCGTGTCTCGGCGGTCAGGCGGTTGCCCAGACCAAGCAGTTGACGCTGTGCTGGGCGGCGTGGGACCCGGCCAACGCGCTAGTGGAACTCTCCAAGGACTTCACCGCCAAGACCGGCGTTGAAATGAAATACGAGTTCGTGCCGTGGACGAGCTACGCCGACCGCTTCCTCAATGAACTCAATTCGAAGGGCAAGCTTTGCGACGTCATCATCGGGGACAGCCAATGGATCGGCGGCGCCGCCGAGAACGGACACTACGTCAAGCTCAACGACTTCTTCGCCAAAGAGAAGATCTCGATGGACGATTTCATGCCGGCAACCGTGGTCGGCTATTCCGAATGGCCCAAGAACACCCCGAATTATTGGGCGCTGCCGGCGATGGGCGATGCGATCGGCTGGACCTACCGCAAGGACTGGTTCGCACGGCCGGAAATCCAGGCCGAGTTCAAGAAGAAATTCGGGCGCGATCTCGCCCCGCCCGAAACCTATGACCAACTCAAGGAGATCGCCGAGTTCTTCCAGGGACGCGAGATCGACGGCAAGAAGGTCTACGGCGCCTACATCTACACCGAGCGCGGCTCCGAAGGCATCACGATGGGCGTCACGAACGTGTTGTACGATTGGGGTTTCCAGTACGAAAATCCGAAAAAACCCTATCAGATGGAGGGTTTTGTCAATTCACCCGAAGCGGTCAAAGGGCTCGAGTTCTACAAGTCGCTCTACAAGTGCTGCACCGCGCCCGGGATGAGCAATGCCTACATGTCGGAAGGCCTCGACGCCTTCAAGTCCGGACAGGTCGCGATGCAGATGAACTTCTTCGCGTTCTTCCCCGGCCTCTACAAGGACCCCAATGTCGGCGGCGACAAGATCGGCTTCTTCGTCAATCCGAAGGAGAAGGATCACTTCACCCAGCTCGGCGGGCAGGGCATCTCGGTCGTCTCCTATTCCGACCATCGCGACGACGCGCTCGCCTATATCAAATGGTTCGCGCAGCCTGACGTCCAGAAGAAGTGGTGGGCGCTCGGCGGCTATTCCTGCCTCAAGTCGGTACTTAACGATCCGAGCTTCCCGAAGAGCGCGCCCTTTGCCGCCGACTTCCTGAAGTCGATGGGTATCGTCAAGGACTTCTGGGCCGAGCCCTCCTATGCCGAGCTCCTGCTCGACATGCAGAAACGCGTCCATGACTATGTCGTGGCCGACAAGGGAACAGCGAAGGAGGCGCTCGATCTCCTGGTGAAGGATTGGCAAAAGGTGTTCAAGGAAGACGGCAAGATCTAAGCTTGATCAGCCGCAGGTCTCCCGATCCTTAAGCCGGATCGGGAGACTGCTTCCTCGAGTGTGCCCGGATCCCGTGAACGACAGGACCAACATGAGCAGTCTCGCCGAGCAGGCCGTTGCCCGGACCCCGCGCCGACTGGCATTGCGGTTCGGCAAGATGTCCGACAAGGCCATTGCGTGGCTGTTCATCACGCCGTCGGTACTGCTGCTGCTGGCGATCAACATCTTCCCGCTGCTATGGACGATCCAGCTCTCGTTCACCAACTATCGGGCCAATCGTCCGAACGCGCCGGTCAGGTACATCGGCCTCGACAACTACCGCGACATACTCAGCGATACCGACGTCTGGCACGCCATGCAGGCGACCGCCCACTTCGTGCTGTGGTCGATTTCGCTCGAAATGGTGCTCGGCTTTGGCCTGGCGCTGTTGATCAACCGCCGTTTCCGCGGCCACAGCTTCTGGACCACCATCATTCTGCTGCCGATGATGCTGTCGCCGGCGGTGGTCGGCAATTTCTGGACCTTTTTGCTGCAGCCTCAGATCGGGCTCTTCAACAGCGCGATTGCGCTCCTGACCGGGGTGGACCCGAGCTCGTTCCAGATGATCGGCGACGTCAGGCTCGCGCCCTGGTCGATCATCATGGTCGATACCTGGATGTGGACGCCCTATGTGATGCTGATCTGCCTTGCCGGTCTGCGCTCGATCCCGGATTACATCTATGAGGCGGCCGAGGTCGATCGCGCCTCGCCCTGGCGGCAGTTCTGGTCGATCACGCTGCCGATGGTGATGCCGTTCCTGATGCTCGCGATCCTGTTTCGCGCGATCGAGAACTTCAAGATGTTCGACATGGTCAATCTCCTGACTTCGGGCGGCCCGGGATCGACCACCGAAGTTGCCTCGATCACCTTGAAGCGCGAGGCGTTCGAGAAGTGGCGCACCGGCTATTCGTCGGCGCTGGCGATCATTCTGTTCGTCACCGTCTTTGGTGCGGCCAACATCTACGTCAAGGCGCTGAACCGGGTGAAACAGCGATGAGCATCAGCGCCAGCGCCTATTCCGTGGCCGAGCCGTCGCGATGGTCGAAGACGATGGCCTCGATCATCGTCGCGACCTACGCGATCGTGACCATTTTGCCCTTGCTGTGGATCTTCCTCACGGGGTTCAAGACGCCGCCGGATTCGATTGCCTATCCGCCAAAAATTCTGTTCGAGCCTTCGGTCGAAGGCTATGTCAATTTGTTCACGACGCGCTCGCGGCAGACGCCGGAGTTTTTGGCGAGCCTGCCGCCACCGCAGACCTGGTACGAGCGGCTGGTGCGCTCGCGCAACATGGTGATCGGCGGGCCATCGAAGGTGGTGCCGCGCTTTGTCAACTCGATGGTGATCGGCTTCGGCTCGACCTTCCTTGCGGTGTGTTTTGGGACGATCGCCGCCTATGCGTTCTCGCGCTTTCGGGTGCCGCTGGCCGACGATTTGCTGTTCTTCATTCTGTCGACGCGGATGATGCCGCCGATCGCGGTCGCGATTCCGATCTATCTGATGTTCCGCAATCTCGGACTGACGGATACAAAACTCGGGATGATCCTGCTCTACACGGCTGTCAACGTCTCGCTCGCGGTATGGCTGCTCAAGGGATTCATGGATGAAATCCCGCGCGAATATGAAGAAGCGGCGATGGTCGACGGCTACACGCGGCTGCAGGCCTTCTTCAAGGTGGTGCTGCCGCAGGCGACCACCGGGATTGCGGCGACCGCGATCTTCTGCCTGATCTTCGCCTGGAACGAATATGCCTTCGCGGTCCTGCTGACCAGCGGCGACGCGCAGACCATGCCGCCCTTCATTCCCTTCATCATCGGCGAAGGCGGCCAGGACTGGCCCGCGGTGGCGGCCGCGACCACGTTGTTCTTCATCCCGATCCTGTGCTTCACCATCCTGCTGCGCCGGCATCTGTTGCGCGGCATCACCTTTGGAGCGGTGCGCAAATGACGGAGAGACTGGCGCAAGTCCCATCGAGATGGCCGCTCTGGCTCCGCCGCGGCCCCTGCGAGGCCCTGGCGATGGCGCTGATCGGGCTTGGCGTCGTGATGCTGATGCAGCCGCTCTCGCTGGACCTCTACAGCTATTCCTTCGTCACGATCCTGGCCGGCACGATCGGCTTCGTGATCGTCAGTCATTTTCCGGATTGAGCTGACATGGCAGAGATCAGGGTCGAGCACGTCGCCAAGACATTCGGTAGCTTTACCGCCGTGAAGGGCGTCGACTTCACGGTCGAGCAAGGCTCGTTCTTCGTCATCCTCGGTCCGTCAGGCTGCGGCAAGACCACGACCTTGCGCATGATGGCGGGACTTGAGCTGCCGACCTCGGGCCGCATCCTGCTCGATGGCGAAGACGTGACCGCATTGCCCGCCTCGGCCCGCGACATTGCGTTTGTGTTTCAGCTGTTTGCGCTCTATCCGCACATGAATGTGCGCCAGAACATCGGCTTTCCGCTGAAGTGCCAGAATTACCCGCGCGCCGAGATCAGAAAGAGCGTCGAGGAGACCGCAAAACTGCTCCGGATCGATCATTTGCTGGATCGCCGCGTCGGCGGCCTTTCGGGCGGCGATCGCCAGCGCGTCGCGCTCGGCCGCGCCATCGTGCGTCGGCCCAAGGCCTTTCTGATGGATGAGCCGTTGGGCGCGCTCGATTCCGAGTTTCGCCGGCTGATGTGCGGGGAGCTCCGCGAATTGCACGACCGCATCGATGCGACCACTGTCTACATCACCCACGACCAGCTCGAGGCGATGGCGATGGCGGACCGGATCGTCATCATGAACCAGGGCTGTGTCGAGCAGATCGGCACGCCGCAGGAGATCTACGATCGGCCCAATACGATGTTCGTGGCCGATTTCATCGGCGCGCCGCCGATGAGTTTTCTCAAAGTCCAGGCCGCGCTGCAACGGGGCGACCGCAGCGTCAGGATCGACGGCGCCGCGGTCGAAATGCCGGAAGTTTTTGTGGATCGTGCCGAGGGCGAGTTTGCGCTGGGGGTGCGGCCCGAGAACGTGTCGTTTGCGGATGCCTCGCAGCTTCGCGGCCGCGTGATCGGCGCCGAATATCTCGGCACGACGCAGATCGTCACGGTGACGACGGCCAACGGGCAGGTCAAGGCGCGGCTGCCGTCAGGCAAGGTGGTGCGGGTCGGCGAACAGGTCGGGCTGGCGCTGCGGCCGGACCGGCTGTCGCTGTTCGACGCCGAAAGTGGTCAGGCGCTGTCCTCGGCGCTTTACGCGGGGGGACGTCATGGCTGAGGTCGCCCTGGTCGAAGTCAGCAAGAGTTTTGGCGCGGTCGAAGCCGTGCGCGACTTTTCGCTCTCGATCGCGAACGGCGAATTCGTCGTGCTGCTCGGCCCGACCGGCGCGGGAAAGACCACGACGTTGCGTCTGATCGCGGGTCTGGAACAGCCCGATCGCGGCAATGTGGTGATCCAGGGACGCGATGTGACCGAGGAAGTGCCGGCCGAACGCGACGTCGCCTTCGTATTCCAGCAATATTCGCTTTATCCGCATCTCACGGTCTACGACAATCTGGCCTTTCCGCTGCGCTCTCCGGCGCGGCGCATGAATGAGACATTGGTGCGGCGGCGAGTCCAGCAGGTTGCGGAACTGCTTCACATCCAGCACAAGCTCGACAACCGGGCCACGGCGCTTTCCGGCGGCGAAATGCAGCGGGTCGCGATCGGCCGCGCACTGGTTCGCGAGCCCGCGGTCTATCTGATGGACGAGCCGCTGTCTTCGCTGGACGCAAAACTTCGCGCCGAATTGCGGCTGGAGCTGAAGCGCATCCAGCGCGAATTGGGAACGACGATCCTCTATGTGACGCACGACCAGATCGAGGCCATGACCATGGCGGACCGGATCGGCGTCATGAGCGAGGGAGTTCTGATCCAGCTCGGCACGCCGCGCGAGATCTATGAGCGGCCGAACAGCGCCTATGTCGCAAGCCGGCTCGGAACGCCGGCCATCAATCTCATTCCGGCGGAACTCCTGGGTGGCGAAAAAATGCCGTCCGCGGCGCGGACCGTTGGCTTGCGGACCGAACACATCAAGATTTCCTCTGCCGATCGTCCGGGACCGGTCGCGCAGGTCCATTGGGTGGAGCATCTCGGCGATCAGAACCACGTCCATCTAAAACTCGCCACCCATTCGCTGGTGACGCTGGCCGATCCCGTCCAGGAGCTCAAGGCCGGCGATCAGGTCTCGCTCGAATTCACCGACCCGCTTTATTTCGATTCCGCCGGCAATCGACTTGGCAGCG
>Ga0185299_10000276_pt1 | contig 155482 bp, 132 predicted proteins | sample PaiPotPPA55metaG_FD_128002 | JGI IMG/M metagenome (GOLD analysis project Ga0185299, IMG submission 128002) | Iron sulfur acid spring bacterial and archeal communities from Banff, Canada, to study Microbial Dark Matter (Phase II) - Paint Pots PPA... ...
GAGGCTCAGAAAGTTGTCGTGCTTGGGCTGGTGTTCATCATCGGCCTTCCCTTTTTCTCCGTGTTAGACCGGCCGCAGCATGCCGGTGCGCAGCAAATCCGCCAGGCTTGCGACGCATACGCCTGATTTCGTCACTCTGATTTCGTCACTCTGAAGCCGGTTGTGAGGTTCTGGAATGCGACTCCCCAGCCTTCGGTGGCGACGCGAGAGCGCTGGGCCGCAATCGCTTCGGGATCTGCGTCGCTGAGGTCGCGCATGACCTGCCAGCGAATCGATGGAACGGAATCGAGGAGCCATTTGACGTGGGCGACCCGGGGTGCGTAATCGTGTGCTGGCATTTGATTGTTATAGCAAAGGGTGTGTGATTTTCATCCAGGGAGCGATGGGAAGCGCGCGAAAGGAATCACATACATCTCAGGTTCCAGAATTTTCTCTGCGCTTGAGGTTGCTGGTGACGTCTTTTCCCGCGCGGATGTCGGACAGCAACTGGTCGAGCCTCGCCGCCGCGCTCGTTAATGCTTGCTGATCGGCGTTCGCAGCAGCTTTCAACATCTGATCGAGGCGGCTGGCTGCGCTCTTGAGTTTCTGCAGTTCCTCAGCTGGGATCTGCTTCTTTGGTCCTTTCCCGATGGACTGCATTAGGTTCACGATCCTTTCGCGCACATCGCGATCCGGACCCTGGTTGTCCCTACTACTATTCATGGCCACCTGCACAAAGGAAACACGGACGGTATCAGAGGAATTTGAGGTGAGCTGGCAATCAAAGATTATCATCGGGCGACACTCAATGCGGGAGAGCGGCGGGTGAAGCATCCCGGCTATGGCCATCCTCCCAGGGAAACTTGAGTGTAATTGATTCCATGACAGTGTCGGCTCCGTAGACCCGAGTAAACTTTGGTGGTGTGCAAACCAACCAAAAAGGCTCGGGAGAAAGGAGCCGATATGCTGATTGTAGGATGAGATTATCACCCGGCCTTCAGCAAATTGCTTTTGTGGACACCGCCACCTGCGAGATCGCACCGGGATTCAGCCGAGAATTGATCCTCTCAACGAAGACATGTGGGCGATCTGCAAGGCGTATGGAGAGCTCGGTTTGATGCAGTGCTGCTCGAAAATATCCCGAAAGGTGCGTCAGAAGAAATTGACATAAGGCGGTACGCTGCTGATTATTGCAAGTCGAGGCACCGAAATGAAAATGGTTGACGCGATGATTGGCACATGGCGGGTGGTGGAATTTGCCGATCTCGATAAGGATGGCAAGTGGCAGTATCGGTTCGGTGAACATCCACGGGGATACTTCGTTTACGACGTAACAGGGCACGTGCACATTCAGATCATGAAGGTTCCGGCCCTACCGCCTTTTCCGGAAGCGAAGCTCGCTGACGGCAAGCCGCCCTCACCCCAGCATGCCCTCGCCGCTTACACCGCTTATGTCGCATACTTCGGCACCTACACGGTAGACGCAGTGAAACGCGTGGTGACACATCATGTCGAGGGCAGCTTAGCGCCGGATTTCACCGACACCCACCAGCCGCGTCCCTTCAAACTGGAAGGCGACCGTATGGAGATCGGAGATCGCAAGACTTGGCGGCGTGTGCTGGAACGTGTGCGCTGATCTTGCGGACTCCTGCGGAGTTGCGCGTCCGGACACGGCCATCGCGATGGTTGACGAAACAGTGCGCCGTGAAAGGCGCTGGATTCCCGTCCGCAAACTGGTTCGCTCCACCCGGTTAAAATCGGAGCGGGAGCGGAGTCAAACGTGACACGTGCCGGGAGCGTTCTCAAATTGAAGGTTCCGCCTGCCTGTGACAGTTATCGGTTTCCCAGCATCGCCGGGAGGCAAACGGCCAACCAAAGAATGAGTTCCCATGGGCCTGCGCCTACCTATTGACATGAAAATTAGGTTGAGTCGGCGCGTGTACGATCCATATAGCGTGGACGGCACCTGAAGCGCCTTATTTTCAACGTGAGGCGATCATGTTTCTGATCTTTGGCCTCACCGCCCTGACGACCTTACCGCCATCGGCTGCTTCTCCTTTTTCGTTGAGCGTCAGTAATGGCTCCAGACATCTCAAGGTCGATACCGATCGTCATCTCGACCCTGGCCCGTCCGCGCGGAACTTCCGCGATGAGGTGCTGCGATTGTTCATGGGTAACAGTCTCTCCGATCCCGAAGCACCTGCTCATCCCATTTGTTGGCGCCGATCACTAGGTGACTCTTGCGCATCCACTAGCAAGAACAGGAAGAACCGCTTAAGATGTCCAGTGCCTCTCTGCCCCGTCGCAAACTGGCACGGCATCCATTGGGTACGAGGTTCAAGATGAACACGAACGCAAGCCCAACGCAAAATTTGGCCAACCAACCGCCCGCGGCAAATGGGCTGGCAATCGTTCGTCTCACGATTGGCGCAATGTTTGTGTGGGTCTTCTTCGAAAATCTGGGAAAGGGTCTCTACACTCCAACCGGCTACGCCGGCCTGATCAACTATTACATAAAGGCGAGTCACTCGCCGGCCGCGTGGAAGGCAGTCATGGGTTTGGCGGCGAGTCACGCCGCGATGGCGGCTCCTATGCAGGCGCTGACCGAGATTTCTCTCGGAATCCTGCTCGTCATCGGTCTGTTGACGCGCCCGGTCGCCTTGGTAGCGTTTCTGTACCTAGCCAGCCTTTGGATCTCGGAGTGGGGCACGGCGTGGATTTGGGAGCTGCTGGTTCCGGTGCTCGCATCGTTCGCGCTCTCGTTGGGGCGGGCCGGTCGAGCGTGGGGTGTCGACGCGTTGCTGGCGCGGCGCTGGCCGTCCTCCCCATGGTGGTGACTTGAGCGTGCTTACTTGAACCCAGATCAAGTGCGAGTGTCGGTCGTCATTCCTACGTACAATGAAGCGCAGTCCATCGGTTGCGTCTTAGCGGATCTCCCGGCCGATATTGTCACTGACGTCTTGGTTGTTGATAGCAATTCATCCGACGGGACTCCCGAGATCGCTTCAAAGATGGGAGCCCGCGTTATCCACGAACCTCGCCGGGGATACGGTCGCGCTTGTTTGACCGGGCTTGCTGCTGCAGCTAATCCTGACGTTGTAGTGTTCCTCGACGGCGATTACAGCGATCGGCCTGCTGAGCTGCCGCTTCTCTTGACTCCAATCATTGACGGCCGCGCCGATATTACGCTGGGTTCGCGCCTGGGGAAGCAGAGCATTCGTGGGGCGTTGCCTTGGCACGCCGCGTTTGGTAACCGTCTGGCAGCGGTCCTGATCGGGCTTTTGTACGGTCTAAGGATCACTGACCTCGGACCGTTTCGCGCCGCGCGAGCAGATGTCCTTCGCCGGCTTGAGCTTCAAGAGAACACGTACGGCTGGGCGGTTGAAATAATTCTAAAAGGTGCGCTCCAGGGATTCCGCATCGTAGAGGTGCCGGTGAGCTATTATCCGCGGATCGGAAAATCGAAGATTAGCGGTACGCTGAGGGGCACGGTCGGAGCGGCGTGGTTCATCCTCTCCCTGATAGTGCGCTATTATTTTCGGCATCGAAGGGCCGGAATGCCACGGCCCGCATGAGTCTCGGCACAGTCTGGTCGTGAGAACGATTTCCTTGAGAACGATCTTCTATGGAATCCTCTAGCCGGAGCACCATGCTTTCGCGCGCTGACGATTGCATGCTAGTAATCATGGCGAAAGCACCGAAGCCCGGCAAAGTCAAGACCCGGCTGGCTCAGAGTTTTCCTCTGACTGCGGTCACGGCGTTCTATCGCTGCCTGCTGGACGACACGATGACGCTGGCGCGGTCGCTGGGTAATGTGGAAGTCGCCATTATGTGTCCCGGTTCCGATCTCGAGGAGCTAGCGTGTTTGGCGGGTGAGGAGACGTGCGTGGTGGCGCAGAAGGGTGAAGGCCTCGCGGCGGGGCTCACTTCGGTGTTCGCCCATTTTGCAGCTGGCCACCAGCGCGTCATCGCATTCAACAGCGACAGCCCCCACCTGCCGGCGTCTGTTCTCGAAGACGCATTCAAGATCCTCGCTGCACACGATATAGTGATCGGACCGACTCACGACGGAGGCTACTATCTCATCGGCGCGAAGGCCACCCATCCAGCGCTTTTCGAGAATGATGGCATGGGTACTACGAATGCGCTTGAAGCGCTGCTGGCGCGTGCTCGGACCCTCGCTCTTTCAGTAGGCTTCACGGCTCCTTTTTACGACATCGACGTCGCTAGCGACCTGGCTCGGCTCGCTGAGGAACTTCGTCTCGCTCCGGCGCGGGCGCCCCGAACGGCAGCCTGGTTGACGGAGTGGGACCAAGCGGTGGCGCAGTTACGGCCGCGCACGGGAGACCTGTGAAGCTCACGCCATCCCGCAGGCTGTATGCTCTCGGCCTCGTCATGCTTGCGGCGCTGACGATCTGCTCACGCAAACTCGGCAGCATGGATGGACCGTCCTTCATCATTCCGCTGGCAGTTGCCGGCATTGCGTACCTGCTCGCCATTCGTGAACTCTTCTTCACGCCGAGGTTTCCGCGCCGCGTCATCGTCATCGGGCTCGCCTTGGGTGTTCTGTGGCATCTTGCATTTCTACTGATGCCGCCGGGTTCGGATGATGACATTCATCGCTATGTTTGGGATGGTCGCGTGCAGCGACTCGGCTATAGCCCTTACATTGTCGTTCCCAGCGATCCTGCGCTCGCCGCGTTGCACACGCCTGAGACCCGCACGCTGAACAACCCGGACCTACCGAGCCCATATCCAGCGGGCGCCGAGCTCTTCTTCCGCGCCATAACCGCGATTCATGAGTCTGTCTTTGCGCTGAAAGTAGCATTTGTAGTTTGCGATTTCGCGATTGTTCTCGTTTTGCTCGATATTTTGGGTCGTAGTGGACAAGCGGCGCACTGGGTTCTGGCTTATGCCTGGAATCCACTGCTGGCGACGGAAGTGGCGGGCACCGGTCACGTCGATATTGTCGGCGTGCTTCTGTTGCTGCTGTCTTTCGTCGCGCTAGAACGGCGCTGGCGTGCGGTTGCAGCCCTGGCATTTGGGCTGGCTGTCGCCGTGAAATTGCTCCCGATTGTGCTGCTGCCACTCTACTGGAGACGTGTTCGTATGCGCGACGCTGCGCTGGCGGCAGTCGCGGTCGGACTCCTATACGTACCATTTTTCAACCCCGGGCGGATTCCGATCGGCTCCCTCGGCACCTACGTGCAGAGTTTCCGCTTTAACGATCCGGTGTTTACAACCCTCGAGCGAGTGGCGGCACCGCAGCTTGTGGTTGGCCTGGCAGTGCTCGTCGGCTTTCTTACCGCAATCTGGATGAGAATCAAGGCGCCGGCGTTGTCTGCTGATGCGTTTGCCTGGCCCATGGCAGCATCGCTTCTGTGTGCACCAGTCGTATATCCATGGTACCTTCTCTGGCTGCTGCCGTTCCTGCAGTCGGCCTCGACGGTGCCCATCATCATCTGGACGGTGAGCATCATCCCTACTTATTACGTTTGGCATCTGCGCGCACTTGGGCGTCCGTGGTTGGTTCCTGGCTGGATTATGCTGCTGGAATATGGATCCGTGGTGGCGGCCGCTGCAGTTACCGGGTTTCGCCGGTTCAGACGACGAGCGGCAACCGGATGCTCAACCGATTAGGTGCGCTTGCGGATGCGTCTGCAAAGTTGTGTGACATAACGAGGCCGGGCGCATGAGGATGCGAGGACGCAATCACCAAGGTTCTGCTATATAATTCGCAGCCAACCGAGCAAGGGTGCCCATGACTGGCTTGGGTGAACTGCGCCACGTGCGACTCGTGTATCCCAAAGCTTTTGCCCATCATCCAACACAGCATCCTTTCAATTCACCAAGGAGCGAACACCATGACAAATGCAAGCCGTGTAACGATGATCCGTCTTCTGGCTGTCGTAGTGCTGGTGCCTGCTGCAGCCTCCTGGGCACAGAATCGCCCGCCAATTATCGAACAGATCGCAAAGACCTATGGCCTTGATTCGTTCGGACAAATGGATGCGATCCGCTACACCTGGAATGCACAGTTCCCTGGAGTGAATGTCTCCCATGCATGGGTCTGGGAGCCCAAGACAGGCAAGGTCTCCTATGAGGGGAAGGATAAAGACGGTAAGGCGGTCAAGGTTACCTACATGCGCTCCGAGCTTAGCAGCCAACCCGATGCGGTGAAAAATGAAGTCGATCCCGCTTTCACCAACGATAATTATTGGCTTCTGTTCCCCTTGCATGCTTACTGGGACACAAGCGCTACCGTGACCGATGAGGGCATGCACAAACTGACGCTGGGTAAGGGGTCAGCCGAGCGAGTCGTGGTGAAGTATCCCGCGGCGGTCGGTGGTTACACACCTGGCGACACCTGGGAACTCTACGTCGGCAAAGACAGCCGCGTTGAGGAGTTTATCTACCACCGCGGCGGACCCAGAAAGCCGAGTGTCGTCGTCGCGACGTGGGCGGGCTACAAGAAAGCCGGTCCGCTCTTTATTTCAACCGATCACCGCGGTACGGCGGACGGCAAGCCGCTGAGAATTTTCATTTCGGACCTGTCCGTCAAGCTGACGGGATCGGATACTTGGATGAACGCGCAATAAGTGACGGAGGAGCTCATTTGGGCAACTGATTTCGTTCTTCGGGAGTGGATCAGTTTGAAAGAGACATGCCCTGAGCGGCTAAAGCCGCTACGATTTTGCGGCGCTCGCGGCGCCGCTGAAGCCGTGCCCTTCAAAACAGATTTAAACTGACCCACTACCCGTTCTTCACGAATGTGCCTCCCTGGCAATCACTACGGTCGTACAAGAACTGCTCAGCTTGGGCAGATCGCGGGTGGCGGCCATGCGGACCTGCAGCCTCGGGCGTTCCCCGCGAATGATCGGACAGTAGTAGTCCGGCTCTGGCAGAGCGCCCTGGAGGCGTCGGCGTCCAGCACATCCCCCATGACATGATTCCCGAAACTCGCAAGCTAGGCACGCGTGCGGAAGCGTGCGGGCTTGTTCGTAGGGCGCAGAGCCTAGAATGTCGGGCCCCATCGAAATCAAATCCGAGAGCGGCTCCCCCGATCCTGGCCAATAAACGCAGGGCTGTGTCGTGGCGCGCGGCGTAACCCTCACGGTGCTTACGCCACATCCTTTCCCGAGAGGCGGGAGGCCCGCCATGGCTCGAACCAGCGGCTCGCCAATCGCGATCACATCTGTTGCCGCAAACAGACTCTGGAACCCCTCCCAATACTCTCCGTAGGACAGCGCATAGAGGTCGGATCGCACCGCCTGGTACACGTTCACACGCAAGGGAGCGCCAAGCTGTTTGGCTACTCGCGCGACCTCTGCCAGACGCAAGTAGTTCGCCTTCATCATGACCGCGATGATGGTTACCGGCACGCCGAGCCTTACGCAACGCTGTGCTTGCTGGTGGATCAGCTCCCAATTGCCTGGTCCCCGCTGTGCATCCTGCTCAGCTTGAGTCGGATAATCGAGAGAAAACTCGATGTCGTGAAAGGCGCGCAATTCGTTATCTTCCAAAACAGCGACGCTGTGGCCGTTAGAAGTGATGGTGAGCTTGATGGGCAGTGTTCGCAGGTACGCCAGAATCGCCTTAAAGTCCGGATGCATGCCATTCTCGCCAGTGCCCAGATTCACCGAGCGCACGGGGAGGCGTTCCATGACTGACTTCACTTGATCCAGGGAGAGACGATCTGTGCGAGTGGGATCGCGGTAGCAGAACGAACAAGCGAGATTACATTCGTTGGTCAGCCCGAGCCCGAGCGAAATACCTTCATCCGGCGCCGCTGCGCGAGATGTGGTCGATGAAGATTGGGTTGCGATGTTGTTCACGCGCCGTCCTCGGTCGCCGGGTTTGCGCGATGTGCGAAGTGTTGTTTGTAGCGGGCGACCGCAGCAAACTCTGGGCGGCTCCCCAGCTTTCGTTCCAGCTCAAGAATCCGCTCACACTCGGCGCTGCGGGAAACCTGTGGCGGCAAGTAATCCGCAAGGACGCGTACACCTCGCTCGGCAATCATTGCCAGCGATGCCGCTTTCAACGTGGCTTGCAGGCTATCTGACGTAAATAACCGCGCCTGCCTCCGTAAAGAGATTCTTGCCCCCACTCGGCGGTGAGGTTATTTTCCGCTGCAGCCAAATCGCCCGTTTGGATAGCGGCCTTGAATACTTCGCCGGCCCGGTTCCGCACAAGAACGGACACTATGGCTGATGAATCCCGCAAGGCGCGAGCCGCGCTGCACATCACAGCATCGGGGTCGTCGACATACTCGAGCATGTTGTGGCAGAGAATTACATCGAACGATGCGGCGGGAAACAAGTTCGTCAACCGCGAAGCGTCCCCCTGTTGCAGTACGACCTGGTCCGTGACTCCTGCTTGCTGTGCTGTGTGGTTCGCGATATCCAGCATCGCTCGAGAGGGATCCAGTAGCGTAACGTGAATGCCAAGTCGCGCCAGGCGAACGGCCGCCGCTCCTGTGCCGTACCCAAGATCAAGTGCACGCGACGAAGGTTTGGCCTGCAGGGGAAGAAAATCCTGCAGATTGGCGAAGGCCAAGTCGGAGCGCAACCGGCCTTCAGGCGTCTCGAGGTATGCGGCATACTTGTGGGCGTCCCTCTGGAAGCGTTCGCCGTCGGGCTTGGCAGTCATCTTCTTGCGACCTTCGTATTCATGCGACTCAAGCGAAGTCGCTCTCCGATCCAGTCGCCGGCAAGCACATGCGCTGGTTCGATCAGCGGTTACCAACGGCCAGCGTGGGAGCCACCATCCACGTGAATTATCTCTCCGGTTACTTGCCCTGCCTTTGCCAGGTAGAGAACCGCGTCGACAATGTCCTTTATCTCCACGATTTTTCCCATTGGCTGGGACGTCTTAAGCGAGTCCCTAGGCTCATCTTTGTGCAGTGGTGAGTCCACGACGCCGGGGGCTACGGCGTTGAAGCGGATACCGTCTTTTGCGTATTCGATTGCGAGACTTCGGGTTACTGTATTCAGGCCGCCCTTCGTCATCATCGAAACCGAAGCATGTATGCCGGCGACTGGCTGATCGGCGAGCGACGCAGAGATGGTCACAACGTTTCCCGATTTCTGTTTCAGCATCTGTTTCACTGCGAGTTGAGTAATGTAGAGGAATCCTAGCAGGTTGGTCGAGACCAGGGCATTGAAGTCTTCGGTCGTAAAGTCGGTAAACGGCTTTGTGCGGAAGATTCCCGCGTTATTCACCAGCACATCGATGCTTCCAAAGTGCCGCATCGCGGCTTCGATACATTTGCTGGCGGTCCCCTGCTTGCCGATATCGCCATCGATGAGAACCAGGTTCGGTGAGGTAGTGAACGACTGACTGACATCACGAGAAGTTGCGACGACGTTGTAACCCTCCTTCAGGAAGGCCTCGACCAAACCCGCGCCAATGCCCTGCGATGCTCCCGTGACGATTGCGGTTTTTTTGTCTGACATACATCCTTCTCAGCCGGCGCGCCGCGTCTGCAACTCCTCACGTGACGAAGTGACAAAGGCCCCGACCAATGTAGCGATCTCATCCGCAGCGGTGTCCAGTGCGAAATGGCCAGCATCGAGAACGTGAACTTCAGCCTTCGGAACGTCGTGCCGGTAGCGCTCCGGCTCGCCGGGATCGAATGAAAGATCATACTTACCCCAGATCACCAGCAGTCGCGGCTGCTTCTCGCGCATCCAGGCTTGCCATTTCGGGTAGGCGTCTACATTGGTTCGATAGTCGTAGAAAAGGTCGCTTTGAATGTCGGCCTGGCCAGGCTGGTTGAGGAAGTAAAATTCATCTGTCCAGAGATCGGGATCGTAGCGATCCACATTCGGATCGTTTCCCACATGGCGCGTGCGGGTGGTTGCGAGCGACAGAAGATTTGTGCGCAGCGCGCTTTCGTTAGCAGCGCGATCGGCCCAAAAGGCCCGACGTGTCTTCCAATTCGCCCCTAAGCCCTCGTTGTGGGCAACGGCATCCTGGACGATTAGGGCCTCGACGCGATCTGGATGAGCCAAGGCCATGCGAAAGCCGACAGGGCCGCCGTAATCCTGCATGTAAAGTGTGTAGTGCGAGAGCCCGAGCGTTTCGGTGAAATGATTCATGATCTCGGCATAGTGATCGAACGTATAAGCAAATTTCTTGGGGTCCGGCCAGTCGCTGTGTCCGAATCCCGGGTAATCCGGCGCAACCAGGTGATAGCGATCGGAAAGCCGGGTGAAGAGAGGCTCGAACATTCGCGAGGATGACGGAAGTCCGTGCAGCAAGAGAAGCGTTGGAGCGTCTTTCGGGCCGGCCTCTCGGTAGAAGATGGCGAGGCCATCGATCTGTTTCGTGCGATAAAAAGTGGGGTACCTCATGGGACGTTCCTTTCCGTTGGTTTGGGGCAGCAATTGAAATGATGCGAGTATCACAAGAACCACCGATGCCCCTCGCGCGAACTTATGATTCTCTGTCAGAAGCCATCCCATAATGAACCTAGGAAGTTATTCAGAGGCTAAAGCCCGCGTCTTTATTAGCTCCCGGCCGCACGGCTGAAAGCCGTGCCCTTTGAGAACTATGTATGAGATGGCTTCCAGCAAGTTAGTGAGCGGAAGACGTTCTTCCGAAGTTCACATCGTCAGAACGACGCGAAACTGTGCCTTGCCGCTTAGCATGCGCGCGTAAGCCTCGTCCGCTTTTTCGAGCGGGTAGGTTTCAATCATAGGGCGAACTCCGGTTAGCTCGGCGAAGCGCAGTGTGTCCTCGGAATCGGCGGGTGTTCCTGAAGCCCAGCCTTGAATGCTTCGACTTCCATTGATGAGCTGTAGGGGCGTGACCTCAATCGGATCGAACGTCGCACCGATCACCATGAGCTTGCCGTTCGGCCCCAGACCGTCGATCAGTTCGGACATCGCTTTCGAATTGGGGGCTGTCGCTAGAATTACCTGTGCGCCGCCCAGTTTTTGCAATGCCTCGGCTGCGTTCGTCGATAGGCTGTCGATGTAGACGCTCGCTCCCAGTTTCGTTGCCAGCGCGGCGTTTTCAGATCCACGCCCGATTGCCGCGACTTTATAACCAAACTTGTTCGCAAATTGAATTCCGAGATGACCCAGACCGCCAATACCCTGCACCGCAACCAGGTCGCCGGGCAAAGCACCGCTGTGCCGCAGCGAGTTGTATGTGGTAATTCCGGCGCAAAGCAGCGGTGCTGCCTCGGTGTTACTTAGACTCTCCGGCATGGGCACCAGTGCCTCCACGGGAGCGACCATGTATTGCTGGTATCCACCGTCATAGCTGATGCCCGGAATTTTCAGATTCCGGCAATTGCGAAAATCTCCGCGCCGGCACTCGCGACACGTGTTGTCTTGGCCGCCGTGCCAGCCGACACCGACGCGCTGCCCCTTCTTCCACTCGGAAACACCAGCGCCCAGTTCATCGATGACGCCTGCGACTTCATGTCCTGGAACGCGGGGATAGTGAATGCCGGGCCACAAGCCTTCTTTCGTGAGCACGTCACTGTGGCAAACACCACAGGCCTGAACCTTGATGCGCACGTGTCCTGCATCTGGCTCAGGAATCTCGCGCTCGACCATCTGGAAAGCTGCTCCAGGACTGGAGACCTGCGCCACCTTCATCTGCCTCATCTTCATTGGCATTGGTACTACCGTGGCTCTGCTCGCTGCCATAACTCCTCCTCTGAATTGTCGATTTTGTTTGAAAAGCATTTACCGCTGCTGGCGAGGGCACCGAACATCGCTCGCAGCGCTTCTACCCCGCCACCTCGAAAATGACTTCCAGTTCGACCGGGGTGCCGAGCGGAAGGCTGGCGACGCCGTATACCAGACGGCAGGGGTTCTTGTCTTTTCCGAAGATGTCTTCGAACAACTCCGAAGCGGCGTCAGCGACTTTCGGCTGATCGCGAACATCTCCCGAAGTGGCCACCGAGACGCCGAGCCGGACGATCCGCGTCACCCTGTCAAGCGATCCCAAATGCTGCCGCGCAACAGCGAGGACGTTGAGCGCCGCGAGGTGAGCCGCTTTGCGGCCGGTTTCTACATCGAGTTCCGCGCCGACTCGTCCAACGAATGTCGCGCCTCGGCCTTCCGTGGGAAGCATCCCGGTCAGAAAAAGCAAATTGCCAGTCTGCACAGCTTCCGCGTATGTACCGAATGGCTCAGGTGGTGCCGGAAGCTTGATACCAAGTTCTCTCAACCGCAGTTCGGCGCTGGCGGGCCGAGAGCCCTCGCCCGCTACCATTTGTCAACGTGCGCAACGTCCACGTGCAGCACCTCCCCGGTCACATGACCGGCTTAGATCCGTTGATACAGGACTTCTGGGTCCGAGGGATTTCGATTGAGTGGGACATGCTGTTTTCTGAGATGCCTGGTCGGGTTGCTGGCCGCGCACCGCTTCGGACAAGAACCACGCTGGCGACGAGGAAAAAGGAATTTACTTTTCTGGCTTTAGTCTAAAGGCGACGGTGGAGTCAATACAAATAGAAAGTGCACGAGAGCAGGGGGCGAGGTGCGCCGCAGACGACGGATCCGAGGAGAGCCACGGTTGGTCTTTGCCTTTCGCACAGACCAATCAACCCATGGTTTGTCGGCAATCCGAAATGCCTCCGCAGCGGTCAGTTCTTTGCTTGGGCGTTCAGGGCCGCCAGTTCACGCTTGGCTTCCTGCGCGGGGATGAAGTCCGGGTCGGCGTTCTTCCAAATCTCGAGCAGTTGCTGGTAGCTCCGTGTCGCTGCCGCGCGGTCGAATTGCGTCTGCGCCCGCGCCGTTCCCAGCAGGCAGAGAACATAGTCGGGAGCTTGTGCGGAGCCGGTCGCGCCTTCGCCGAGAGCCACGGCGCGGTAGCGGACGCCCGGCTCAAAGTCAGTCACAGCCTGCTGCGCGTGCTTGCCGTCCAACGAGGCGCGGCCGAGAAGATGAGGAGCCTTTGAGACCAGCACGTAAGCAGCGGCTGACGTAAGCAGCCCCGCAACTTGTTCCGGATGGTGCGCGCTCAGGGCCGCTGCAGCCTTTACTTCGGGCAAATAGATCTCGTTAACGAGCGTATTCGTTGGCCCTTCCGCAGCCAGGCGCTCAGTTTCCTTTACCGCCAAGCCTTCCTCGCCGCACAAGGCAAGAGCTAAGGCAGCATCAGGAACCGTCGCCATCGACCGGTCGAGCCCCAGTCCACGATGGGCCGACTCGCGGGCGGCGGAACAATTGGACACCAGGGCATCGTGCATCGCCTTGATAGCATAAAGTCCCCCCGCCGCATCCGGCAGATGCTGCTGTTCGGCTTTCTTGGCTGCCTGCTCCCACTGCCGGTCCGCCTCGTGCATTTCCCCCAGGTAGAGATACAAAGTAGCCGCACTCGCCTGCACGATGAAGCCATCGGGCCGGTTGGCGGCCCACTGCACGTGCTTCTCCCAGTCAGGCCGGCCAGAAATCAGATCGTCAAGCATGGCGTTAGCCTGATAATTAGTGTTGTCGCCGCCGCCTTGCTCCAACGCCTCTTTCAGATAGCGCTCGCCTTCTTTTATCTTATCGATGCCGAGCAACGTACCGGCGGCATTATTGGCAGCGACGTTATCCCACCGGGCGATCTCCCATGTCTTCTCGAACCCGGTGGCAGCCTGGTCGAAGTCACCGATGGTCTGGTACGCGGAAGCCAGGTTATTCCACGCGGCTGCGTCCCTTGGATATGTCGCGACAAAGAGCTTGTAGGATTCGAGCGCTTTTGGCAGATCGTACTGCTGCAAAGCGTATTGCGCTTCGATGTACATCCGCTCCCGCTCGGTCACGCGCTCGCGCAAGTCGTAAGCCTTCTTCAAGCTTTCGACGGCTTTGGCCACAGCGCCCTGGTTTCCATAAGCCACTCCCAGGCGTGCGTAGGCCATCGCGAAGCCCGGATCCAGCCGGACCGCTTCCTGATAGAAGGAAGCTGCCTGAGGAAAGTCGCGTCCCATGCGGTGTTCGTCTTCTCCCAGCGAAAACGCGTGGAACGCCTGCAAGGATGCCGTCGTAACGTTGGTGTAGGGGGTGGTCAGCTTCTGGATCGATGCCATCGACTCGCCCAGCCGCGCCCGCATCGCAGTGGCCGCGTTGGAGACTGCCTGCAGTACTCCGGCCTTGTCGTTGGCACTGACCTGTTCTCGCGCGAAGACCTCTCCCGTACCGCAGTTCACCGCGTTAATCGAGATCACATACGACGATCCCAGGTTCGCGATGGTGCCCGCCAAATACGCCTTAACTCCCAGGCGCTGACCCAATTGCTGGGCCAGCTCTGGAGTGATCTTCTGCTCGCGTGCCTGCCCCAGATATTGGAGATTGTTGTGCAGCTCGGCATCGCTCACCAACTGCAGCAAAGGCGATTGCTCCAACTGGATCGCGAGAGCTTCCTTTAGCGTGGAATCGAACACTGTATCGCCAGTCTGATTCGTGAAGTCCGCCAGGATGAGCAGATCCTTGTCGGTCAGCTGCGGGGCCTGGTGCCTGCGCAAGTAAAAGCCAGTCGCAATCGCTGCCAAGATCAGCACCAGGGCCGCAGGAATCACAAACCTTCGCCACGGTGCCGAAGTAGAAGGAATCGTTGTCACCGCGGCGACGCGGCCCGACGAACCCGACGAGACGGCAGCCGCCGAGCCACTCGTTCTCTGCGCCGCCGGAGGCTGAGGCGCAGCCTCCCCGTAGGCCTGCATTGCGGACGAGGAGCTTACCGCCGCCGACCGCCCTGATTCCAAATCCCGCTTTAGCCGTAGCAGTTCCGACTTGATGTCGACTGCGTGCTGGTAGCGCAAATCGCGGTCTTTCTCCAAGGCGCGATTGATGACGTCTTCCAGTTTCGTCGGCAGGTTGGGATTCAATCGCACCGGCGCCACCGGTGCCCGGTTCATAATCGCGTCGAAAATTACACCGGAGGTTTCTCCCCGGAAGGGCACCGCCCCCGTTGCCATTTCATACAGAACAATGCCAAACGAAAACAGGTCCGTCCGCGAATCCAGTTCCTTGCCCCGCACCTGCTCCGGAGACATATACGCCACCGTTCCCAGCGCCGATCCCGGACTGGTCAAGTGCAGTGGACTGTTGCCTTCGGTCTTGGTCACTTCCGCAGGGTCCAGCGCCCGGCTCCCGTCCTGGGTCACCTTGGCCAGCCCGAAATCGAGAATCTTGGCGTGCCCGCGCGCCGTCACAAAAATGTTCGCCGGCTTAACGTCGCGGTGCACGATACCCTTGACGTGCGCCGCATCCAGCGCATCGGCTACCTCAATTCCGATGGCCAGCAGCTTTTCGATCTCCAGCGGCCGGTCGCCGATCATGTGCTTCAGCGTCTCGCCCTCCAGAAACTCCATGACAATGAAGGCGCGCCCGCCGTCTTCCCCGATGTCATAGATGGTGCAGATGTTGGGATGATTGAGCGCGGAAGCCGCCTGCGCCTCGCGCCGAAACCGGCTGAGCGCCGTGGCATCGCGAGTGACCTCTTCAGGAAGGAACTTCAAGGCGACAAAGCGGCGGAGCCGGGTGTCCTCGGCCTTGTAAACCACGCCCATCCCGCCCCCGCCAAGTTTCTCGATCACTCGATAGTGAGAGACGGTTTGCCCAATCATAGTTCAGTAGCCACGTGTCGTGAGACATCTTAGGGGCGGGACGGAAACAAGTCAACGAAGCTCCACGTCAACGGCACGTGGCGAGTCCAAGGCTTTTTTCAGGGCGCTGCGTCCCCGCGCGGATTGTTGACTACTAAGATTGACTACTAGGGAGCGGCGCGCTTGAGCCTCGTGACCATGTCTTTTCTGACCACATCCGGTATTTCACTGGGCAGTTCTTGGTCGGCATCGCCGATAGCACCTGCACTCTGAACCGAAACATGTGCGGAGCAAGCATCCAGGTATGCGCAGGTCATAAAGATTAGTTCTCGACCTAACCTGTCGAGTTGCTTCTCCGGCGCACCCGATTCCAGGATTCTCCGGCTGACGCCGACCATCGCGTCCTGGAGCATGTAAGCAGCAAGTTGTGGATCGGTTGTCAGCGGTTCGCGGGACGTCGCCAACATCCGGACGAGCGCCTTGTTGAATCGGGTTCCCATTTGCTGCACGATCTTCGCTCCGTCCACGTCCGAGCTTACAGAGTAGAGAGCAACACTCGTCTTCACTTTCCTCATCTTGGCTTGAAGAAATGTAGTGATGACGCCAGTCGCCATTTGCCGGAGTGTCTTACCCTCCTGTTCCTTGCAGACGACTTCGACAGCTTCCGTGACCTCGGCGAGATGACGTTTCAATGCGGCTTGCAAAAGCGCGCTCTTGTTCGGGAAGTACTGATATAGGGTCCCCACCGACACGCCGGCTCGCAACGCGACGCTGGTCGTGGTCAGTCGCTCCTTTCCGACACTGAGCAAAACCTGAATGGTGGCCCCGAGAATCGCGTCCACACTTGCTGCAGAACGGGCTTGAACTGGCGATTTACGGGGCTCTAAGAGGACGTGTGAACGCTGGGGCAAATGCGAACTCCTAACCTGAAGCTTCCTTCATCTAACCAAAAGTGGCACGGTTATTACAAGTAGGAGAGACTAGAGGAGAAATAGAATGACGAAACCGATGGACCTTGATCTTGGCGGCAGCTTCACGCTCCCCGGCACCTCGATGATCGTGAACCGTATGGGCTATGGAGCGATGCAACTTGCGGGTCCGGGGGTGTGGGGACCGCCGCGTGATGTTGACGGTGCGATTGCTGTTCTGCGAGAGGCGGTTGCGTCTGGGGTGAATCACATCGATACCAGCGACTTCTACGGTCCGCATGTGACCAATCAGATTATCAAGCAGGCGCTCCATCCTTATCCGGATGGCCTGGTGATCGTTACCAAGGTGGGCGCCCGCCGGGGTGAAGACAAGTCGTGGATACATGCTCTTTCTCGTCAAGAACTGATAGCTGGCGTTCATGACAACCTGCGAAACCTGGGGCTCGACACCCTGGATGTCGTCAATCTTCGGGTTGGAGCAGTCATGGGGCCATCGGAAGGATCCATTGAAGAACCGCTGACGGTGCTTGCCGAGCTCAAGCGCCAGGGACTGATTCGTCATCTCGGTATGAGCAATGTCAGTCCCGGTCAGTTGACCGAGGCGCAGAAAATTACGGAAATAATCTGCGTGCAGAACCTGTACAACGTGGCCCAGCGAAACGATGACGGCTTCATCGATGACCTCCGAAAGCAAGGCATACCTTATGTGCCGTTCTTCCCGCTGGGAGGATTCACTCCCCTACAATCGTCGAAGCTCGACGCTGTAGCAGCGTCGCTGCGGACCACGCCCATGCAGGTTGCGCTTGCGTGGCTTCTTCAGCGCTCGGCGAATATCCTGCTGATCCCGGGCACATCTTCGGCAAGACATCTTCGTGAGAATCTCAAGGCGGCAACGTTGGACCTTCCTTCCGAAATGATCGCCAATCTGGATTCGATCGGGAAAGGCGCTGTGCGCTGATATCGGCGGGAACGTCAGTGCTCGAACCGGATCAGTAACGATGGTTAACCGTCAACGACTAGTTTTTCGGCATCGATGAGAAATGCCCAAATCAATGCGCCTGTGAGCAGGACACCGGCTGAAATAAAAAAGGGAAGGATCCAAAATCCTCGCTGCACCAGAGCTCCAAAAATGATGGGGGAGAGGGACGCTGCTAAACTTCCCGCCATATTCATCACACCGCAGACCGTGCCGCTATATTCACCGCCTACGTCCATGGGCACGGCCCAGGCGGGGCTAATCACCAGTTCCAGGAAGAACAGTGATGCGGTCAAGCACAAGATCGCCGTCCACGCCGAGTGTGCGGTCGCTGCCGGAATCAGACAGACCCCAGAGGCCAGCATGGCGGGCGCGGCGACGATACGGCGCGCAAACTTGAGCTTGCCCGTTCTGCGGTAAACCTTATCGGTAAGAGTTCCTCCGACAATATCTCCGACCATTCCCGCGAGTAACGGCAAGGAGGCCCACACGCCCACGGTCTTCAACGAGAGATGACGGTAGTCGACGAGGTAGGTAGGAAACCAAGTCATAAAAAAATAAGTGCCGTAGTAGAAGCAGCAATATCCGGCTGCGATATACCACATGTTGGCCGAGCGAAAAATGGTCTTCCATGGGGTTCGAAGCTGTTGATGGAGAGTAATGGGCCTGATCTCGCCCTCTGCATCGAGCCCCCGTATACGAGCTAATTCCTCCTGATTGACTCCGGCATGTTTTTCGGGAAGGTTCTGGTAGAGCAAGTAGAACGCTGCTGACCACAACAAGCCTGCTGCTGCGAAGAGATAGAAGATCCAGCGCCAACCCAACGTGACCATTATGCTGACCGCGAGGAATGGAACAATAGCGACGGCGAATCGGCTGAAACTATGCGTGACGCCATGAACAATCCCGCGTTCTGCTTTGGGAAACCAGAGTTGCATAGCCCTGGTGGCGGTGGGGAAAGCGCCCGATTCCGCTAACCCGAAAACAAAACGTATGCCGATAAGCGACGTCAGGCCCGCGGCCACGGCGGTCATCGCGGTCATCAACGACCAGAAAGGAACGATGATCAGAAGCACCAGCCTCGGACCAAAGCGATCGGCCAACCATCCTCCAGGAATTTGTCCGATCGCATAGGCCCACAGGAAAACGCTGAAAACCACTCCGATTGCAGTTTTGCTGAGTCCGAACTCGCGCTCCATTGCGGGAGCCGCGATCGAGATGCCGGTCCTGTCCATGTACGTGATCATGTACATCAGACTGATCAGCAACAGAACCAGCCAACGGGTTTTGCTGGGTCGGGAAACTACGCTCTCGGGAACGGCAATACTCCCCGGAACCGGGATGCGAGTCGTATCCGGCATTCGGTCAGGTACGATCTGCGGTGGCGCTCTTTATGGAATCAGTTTGCATCGCGGTTAGCGGTTGAGAGACGCGCTCTACGGGAGGGATCTCGATTGGAACTCCGGATTCCGCCGACTGATCTGCAGCCTGATAGACCTGCATAACCATTCTTGCGTGCTCTGCGGTCACGAGCGGCGGCTTGCCTTTCGCGAGGCACTCCAGAAAATGAATGGTTTCGGCTTCCATGGGCCCGGCATACACATGGGCGACCTTTTCTCCCGGCATGGTAGAGATGGGGAATTCGATGCCGCGCTTCATGGTGTTTAGGCTGACATCGCGATGCGTATCGTCCACCATGATCGATCCCTCCGTCCCTACCATCTCGATCCAGGTAGAAGAAAAATTCGGGTAGGCCGGAGGAAGCACCCAGCCCGCGCCAATGGTAAAGACACAGCCATCATCGAGCGTGACGACGATCCAAACACAATCAGGAACGTTGTGTGTGGATTGCATAATTTTGCGAACTTCCTGCGCATAGACGCGAACCGGTCTTCTTGGAGCAAAACACCAGAGGACAAAATCGATGTCGTGAGTCGCCTCCATGGCGGCGGGCGAAAGTTTAATGCGGCCGCCGATCTTGTTGCCAAGATTCCGCGTGATGTGGCGGCTCACTAGAGCGCTTACCGGCTGCCCAATGGTTCCGTCGTCGATGGAGCGTTTGACATAAGCGAACTTAGGATTGAAGCGCTGGGAATATCCAATGGTAAAGAGCAAGTTTTTCGAGCGGGCCAGCGCGATCAGTTCGTCGGCTTCGGAGAGCTCGAGAGCGATCGGCTTTTCCAGAAAAACATGTTTGCCAGACAGCAGGCTTTCCTTCGCCATCGGATAGTGGGTAGTCTCCGGCGTCGCTGAAATTATGATGCCGTCGATGGTCGAATTGTTCAGCAGGGTCCGGTAGTCGCTTGTGGCGGTGGCCGGCTTGGTAGTGCCGGCCACTTCCTTAAGCCTCTCAGGTTTGATTTCAGCCAAGTGCAAAGCGCTCACGTACGGGCTAGCCGCGCAGGTTTCAGCCCGAATGCCGCCGCACCAACCGGTCCCAATAATGCCGATACTGACTTGCTTCATGAACGCTCCATCGAGTCTTCGTGCTTATGCGCTGAACGCGTTACTTTCCAACCAGTAAAACGCCAAAACTGTTTGCTTTCATCGGAGGCTCTTCTTCGCCCTTGGGAGCTACCGGCTCGAATTCAGCGATAGGAAGAAAGATGTTGTGAGTCTTCAGGTCGATGGCCATGGTGCGTGCATATTTTTTTGTGGGAACATTTTCTACCACCGTGTAGCTGTCCGGCGAGTCCTCGTGAATCACGGTCAGATCGCCAGATTCACCGTTGGAACTGAACACAAGCTGCGTGCCCGGATCGAATCCCGCTGCGTCCGGATCGTCCCCGATGGCGACGGTCGCAACCACTTTCCCTGTATCGGCGTTCACCACCATCATTTTTTTGTTGCCGCAAACGGAAAACAGGCGGCGGTTCTTCTGGTCGATGGCCAAGCCTGAAGGTTCTTTGCATCCGGTGAGGGGCCAGCGATGCAGCACCGAGAGCTTTTGCGCGTCGATCTCGAGAAGCACCGATTTGTCTTCGATGTTTACAAACACATGTCCCTGATCATCGCCCGCTGCGAACTCGGGCTTGCCGCCCACAGGAATCATCCCCGCCACTTTTCCGTCGGCCGCATCGATCGCCACAGCGTTTGCACTGCGTCCGTTGAAGGCAAAGACTCGCTTCGAGGCGGCGTCGAAGTAGATGGCATCAGGATTGAGTCCGCCTGATTTGACGGTGCTGATGGCCTTCAAAGTTTTTAGATCAAAGATCGTGACGGTATTCGCTTTGCCGTTGCTGGTAAACCCACGGCCGAGATCGGCGGCCAGCGCGATACCGTGAACGCCTGAAGTATCCGGGATGTCGCCGACCATGGCGCCAGAATCCGCATCCAGGACGACCACGTGCGTGGAGTGAGAAACGTACACTCGCCGGGCGGCACTATCGACGATGGCGTAATCCCATTTGCCTGCGCCTCCGATGGGAATAGTTTTCAGCACATGGTAACCCGACGAGACGGACGGAACAGCGTTGGCGAAGCCAGCTAACAAAAAAGTGGCTACAGCACTAAGCATCGCTGCCGCAATGACTACTGATCTGTTGTGGCGCATGTTATTCACGTTCTCCCTTTTCGCAATAAGTTGTTTGCCGGACCCGAGCCTAAAAAATCAGGCAGCGTTTAAACCATTTGGAACCAGCGGCAGAGAGCGCAAGCGCACCCCGCTCGCATCGAAAATAGCGTTAGCGAGGGCTGGGGCTACACCCACCAAAGAACTCTCACCGGCGCCAGCCGATGGAATATCCTTGCGATCGATGAGCACCGTCTCCAACACCGGAACATCGCTGAAGCGTGGTAGCCGATAATCCGAGAAACGCCCGTTAAGAATCTTTCCATTTTCGAATTCAATTGCTTCAAAGAGCGCCCCGCCGAGGGCCATGATGTTAGCTCCTTCAAGTTGATTGCGGAGGCCATCCGGGTTGACAACTGCGCCGCATTCGAAAGCCGTAGTCATGCGCAACACCTTAACGTCGCCAGATGTCCGATCCACTGCGACCTCCGCGAAGGTCGCGACATTGCCACCCTTCTCAAAGCCGCCGCCCATCCCGAATCCGTGGCCGGGCGCTTTTCCTTGACCCCATCCGAACTTCTTCGCCCCAGTTTCAAAAACTGTCCGCAGCCTTTCGTTGGTTAAGTTCTTGAGACGAAATTCCAGCGGATCCATATGGGCGAGATGCGCCAGTTCGTCCATGTGTGATTCGCGCGCAAAATGGTTCGCGGTCGCTGCCAGGGCACGGTATGAGCCCTGCCGCAGAAGAGTGCGTACGGGATGAAACTGAATTCGCTGGTTCTCAATCTCGTACACGGTAGGTATCCCGGCTGCTCCGGAATTGTAGTTGTGGTACTCCCAGCTGACCACCTTGCCGTCCTTGCGCATCGCACTGCTGATATCGATCACTCCTGCAGGCCGAAAGTAGGCCCAGGTAAATTCCTCTTCGCGCGTCCACATTACTTTAACCGGCCGCTTCGCTGCTTTAGCGAGACGCGCGGCCTCGACAGCGGTTTCGCCGGTGTGCTTTCCCCCGTAACCAGAACCCGTATCGGGCATCAGTACGCGAACTCGTTCTTCCGGCATGTGGAAAGCTTCGGCAAGCTCACTGCGGACTCCAAATGGTCTCTGGGTGCCGGTCCACACGGTCAAATTGTCGCCAGCCCATTGAGCAAGCGCAGCCCGCGGTTCGAGCGGAGCATGCGCAATGTAGTGAACCGTATAACTTTGTTGCAGGCGATGGTCGGCTGATTCGAACGCTTTATCCACCGAGCCGGTCTCCTGCCGGAATGGCGATTCCAGCGGCCCACTGCCTTCCACCGGATTTTTCTTGAGATATCCGAAGAGTTCCTTCTGGGAAATTTGCGCTTGCGATTTCCATTCGGCGCGAATCGCGGACGCTGCACGCGAAGCTGTTTCCGGGCTGGAAGCGGCAACCCCGATAAAATCTCCGTCGTGTACTACCGTGACACCTGGAATCTGTTCCGCTTCTTTGCTATCAACCGATACAAGGGTTGCACCGAATGAGGCTGGGCGGACGATCTTTCCGTAGAACATATCGGGCAGCTTCTGGTCGCACGGATAGCGATGCTTGCCGGTCACAAAATCCCGGCCATTTACTTTCGCTAGCGGCTGACCGGCAACCGTCCACTGCGCGGCAGGAGTCAACGGGTCTTCGGCAGGCAAGGTTTCCGTTAGCTGCCTGCCCTTCACCAGCGCTGCGAACTCGACGCTACGCTTGTTCTCGGAGTCCGTAATCTTTCCGTCGGCCGCGTTGAGATGCTTCCGTTCGGTCTGCCATTGGGCTGCAGCCAAATCAATCAACGTATCGCGGGCGGCCGAGGCCACTTTGCGCAACTGCAAATTCATTTCAGGAGTGGTGCGACTTCCGAAAGTTCCCCGATCGTAGGGAGTGAGTTGGGTATCGCCCATTACCATCTGAATCTTTGTAACCGACACGCGCAGTTCTTCTGCTACTGCCTGGGTCAGGGATGTCCGGATGTTCTGACCCATCTCCACTTTGCCCGTATAAACGGTAACGCCCCCGTCCTCGCCGATGTGCAGCCAGGCGGCGATGTCTTTCGGAAGGGACGCGACTTGGCCGCGTTTGTCGCCGCCCGATTCCTGAGCATGAATATCCTTCAACACACAAACAATCAAAACGCCGGCGCCCAGGAACTTAAAGAAATCACGACGATCCACTGCGAAGTGATACATGGCCGGTGCGCTAAGTTCATAGCGTTCCGGTTCGAGAGCAATAGAAAGTTCTAACTCTTGTTTCATGACTTGGACCCGTCCATCATTCTCGCGGCCCTTTGTATGGCCAGCACAATACGAGGGTGCGTCCCGCAGCGGCAGATATTACCTTCCATCGAGCGGGCAATTTCTGCGGAACTCGATACGCGTTTCGTATTCAGAAGCGATACCGCCGTCATGATCATTCCTGAAGTACAGTACGCACACTGCATCGCCCCCTCATCCAGGAAAGCCTGCTGCACGGGATGCAAACGGTCACCCTGGGCGAGGCCCTCAATGGTGGTGATTTGTTTTTGCGCAACGTCGCCGACGTGGGTAATGCACGAGCGACGCGATTTGCCATCGATCAAAACCGTGCAGGCACCGCACTGGCCTTCGCCGCAGCCATATTTGCTTCCCGTCAGATCGAGGTGATCTCGCAAAACCATCAGGAGGCTGGTGTCCGCGTCTGCTTCGATGGTGTAAGAGTGTCCGTTGACGTTGAGCTGTCGAGTTGTCGCCATCCGAAAAGCCTCTCCGCCCGGGGATTGAGGTTTGCTTCCTGGAAACCGAAGCTTATTAGATTGCGGCTAGGGAGCGGACCACAATAGCCGAGTTGCGAACCTGCTAACTCTAACGACGATCCACCAACACTGTTTCTCGTCCGGATTGCAGCGCTTCCGCATTGACCGGATAACGAGGCGCCTGTCGCGTGAGAACGCGGACCACTTCCTCCGCCGCCTTGACCTGCAACTCAACCAACGACTCCACCGAGTAGAAGCTGGTATGCGGCGTCAGGATCACGTTGTCACGCCCGAATAGGGGCGAGCGCGAGGGCGGCTCTTGCGATAAAACGTCTAACGCCGCCCCGGCGAGTTGTCCTGCATCGAGCGCGCGCGCCAAGGCGCTTTCGTCCACGATGGGGCCGCGGGCCGTATTGACAAGATACGCCGTCGGTTTCATCTGAGCGAAGATCTCGGCATTGAACAGATGATCAGTTTCCGGCATGAGAGGTGCATGGATGGAAATGTAGTCGGAAAGTTTTACCAGTTGCGCAAAGTCGACCTTCTCCACACCCGCCGCGATTGCGATGTCCTGCGAAATAAAGGGATCGTAGGTCAGCACCTTGAGGCCGAAAGCCTGCGCCTTGGGAGCAACCAGGCGCGGAATTCTGCCAAAACCTACCAGTCCCAGGACAGTTCCCCTGAGGCGATGAATAGGGGCGACGGCACTCATCTGCCAGCTCCCCGCGTGCACGCGCGAGTTCGAGAAGGGAATCTTTCGGACTAAAGCCAGGAGCAAAGCCAGCGTGTGATCTGAAACCTCGTCGATGCAGTAGTCCGGCACCCTGGTGACCACGATACCCGCGCGAGTTGCGGCTGCGATATCAACATTATCAACGCCGATACCAAAGCGAGCGATGATTCGACATTGCGTCATTAGCCGAATCATCTCAGCGTTGATTTTGGCGTAAGTGACGAGCGTGGCATCGGCCGTCCGCGCCACCTGCAGGATCGCCTCAGGAGTCACATCTGCGGCTAGTCGCAATTCCGCCCCAACCTTCGACAGCACTTGGCGTGCTGGATCGAGGTTTGGAAAAACCGAGTCAGAAACAGCTACCACAAATGGCGGCATGGCTAAGTCTGCATTGCTTCTTCCATGTGTTCCATCAAGGTGAAAACCACCGGTCCGTTCCCCGTGACCAGCACATTTTCTTCCAGGCGCGTGGTCTGTTCAAGGCCCGGATGTCCGGCGAAGGTTTCAATCGCAAAGTACATATTCTCTTTGATCTCGGCTGGATATTTCAAAGAATAGGCGCGCGAAATCCACATGCCTTCGTAAAGCGTCAAGCCGATGCTGTGTGCAAACTGCTGCAAAGTAACCGTTCCAAACTTATCGTCGTCATAGACCGGAAATGCCGCTGCCACATCCGCCGTGGTGTTGCCCGGGCGCAGCTTCTCCAAGCCGGCATACATCGAATCATAAACCTCCCGGTAGAGGCCGATTTCCTTCTGGTTCATTTTGCCCGCGCATTTGAAGCAGCGCACAAAATCGATGAAGTATCCCGAAGGCCCAACGGCGTTGATGTCAACGATCACCAGATCACCTTGCCGGATAATCTTGTCGGTCGCCCAGCGACGATAGGGACTGGTGTTTCCGCCTGAGGCCACGATGATGTCATAGATGATTTCGCATCCTCGCTCCAGCATGAACTCGTGCACCTTGGCTTCGATCTCGCGCTCGCGCACCCCGGGCTTCAGCCACTCGTACTTGATCCTCCACATCGCTGCATCGCCGATGCTGGCCGATTGTTTCAGCAATTCGATCTCATCGCGCGTTTTTATAACCCGTGCGGCCGATACTGCCGGCCAGGCGTCCGTGATGTTGAGCCCGCATTCTTGAAAGGCCTTCAGCGCCGGCCAATCGAAGTTATCAATTCCCACGCGCTCTTTGCGCAGTCCATGCGCCTCCAGCACATCAACCACGCTCTGCGCCATTCTGCCGGCCATTACCGGAACCGCGCCTTCCGCCCACTGCCACGTGATGGCTGGATTGATGCGGCCTTCCATCCAGGGCAAATCAATTTCGGCGCAGTGCAGGTCCGAGCCGGCGGTTTCGAAAAGTACAGGCTCTCCGCCATGCGGCACGATCGCATAGCGAATGTTGATGTTGTATTTCCAGTTCCCCTGATAGGAGGCCGTCACATAGCGGATGTTGGCGCCAGCAAACAGCACAAGCGCGCCCAGGTCCCGGGCACTCATCTGGTCCTTCAGACGCTGCAAACGATCTTTGCGCAAGCGGTCGAAATCAACGCGGTATTGCCAGTCCGCTCCAGTTTGGCTGTAGACGCGGCGGGGATCCCACTCATGCGGCTTGCCGATGAAACGTGTGTCCATAATTGCGAGGCCCTCGGAAGATGCACAGCTCGAACGCTTAAACCGAAAATAGAACAAGTTCACAAAAGCGATTCGCTTACTATACAACTCGCCGGGCGTCACCGTCCAGAACGGGATGGCCGAGATTCAGCCCGGCGGAAGCCGGGAAAGGCGAACCCACTTTGCCTTCGGCGCAATTAGATCAAATTGAATTTTAGTACTCCCAACTTTTCCACGCTGCAGGTTATTTGATCGCCCGGCTTGAGCCATACCTGTTTTTCTTTCGCATAGCCCAGGATTACGCCCTCCGGCGTTCCCGTGAAAATGATGTCGCCGGGCGCTAGAGTCAGGTGCCGGGAAATATAAGTGACCATTTGAGCGGTATTGAAAATGAAATCATCGGTGTTGGAGGACTGACGCGTTTCTCCGTTCACCAGGCACTCGATCTTCAGTTGGTTAGGATCAATTTGGTCAGCGGTGACCATATACGGGCCTAAAGGCGCAAACTGATCCGGCGTTTTACCAACCATCCATTGGCCACCTCGATCGAACTGCAAATCCCTCGCGCTGAAATCGTTGCCTGTGCAGTAGCCAGCGATATACGAGAGAGCCTCGGCCTCGGGGACATTCTTTGCTTTCCTGCCAATCACGATTACCAGTTCCGTCTCATAGTCAAATTTTGTGGCGATCTCGACCGGAAGCTTGATGGCGCCCTGGTGCGCGCTGAGCGCGTTATTGAATTTGCTGAAAAGAACCGGCTGGGCGGGAATCGGCAGATTAACCTCTTTGGCATGGCGTCGGTAGTTCAGACCCACGCAGACAATTTTTTCCGGACGGGTGACGACCGGTCCGTACTCAATGTCAGCTTCACTGACAAACGCGGCACGCGTGGCGGTTGATTGTAAGGCCGCATCCACCAGAGCATTCAGGCTGGGGCCATCTTCGTGCTGAAGCAGATCATCCACGGTGGTGGGGGCATACGTCTGCAGAAGCTTGGCTGCCTCCGGCACATCCAGGATGCCCTGACCGGTCTTTACGCCGAGCCGGAATTCGCCGCTACGGCGCATGGTTAGCAAAGTCAGCCCATGCGCCATGCCGCGAGCGCGAGAAGGATTACGTTGGTTTTCTTGCTTCATCGTTGGGGATCCTTGAACTCAAATTGTACCTCGAGTGCCGCCTCCGACTTTTGCCTCGACGCCCCGTTACCTCGCTGAACATTGCGAGACGCTGTGTCTTGTAACTGTTGGTCGCAAGGACCCGACTCGGCAGCGTCGCCGAAAGACAGAAGGCGGAGTCGGCGGAGTCCCGGAGTGTTGACATCCTTGGCCTTCTTATATACGGTTTCGGGCGTGTCTCTCGATAAAACGATTCCCTTGTCTGACTCCGCCGCGCCACCGCTGATAGTCGAGCGCGCCGGAGAGGTCATGACCTTTACGCTGAATAACGCCGAGGACGGCAACCGTATTTCTGGGGCGATGTTTGACGCGATGTTGGCCGCGCTTAAGCAACAAGCATCGGATGCGAGCGCACGCGTGCTCCGCATTCGAGCGCGGGGCAAGGTCTTCTGCACGGGGCGGGAGCGCAAAGGCCACGACGTCGCGACCCTCCATCACGAAGCGGCTCGCATCATTGAGGTCAAACGCTTATTACGAACTTCTTCTTTGATCACCGTCGCAGAAGTTCACGGTGACGCTTTCGGCTTCGGCTTCGGGCTTGCGATTCTTTGCGACTTCGTTCTGGTGGCCGAACACGCTCGCCTGGGATTTCCCGAGATGCATTCCGCTCTTCCTCCCTCCGCAATCATGGCGTATCTCGGCGAATACACTTTGCCGCGATTTGCCTTTCCTCTCGTCCTGTTCGGCGATCCCATCGACCCAGCGTATGCCAAGCAGATCGGGCTGATCTCGCAGGTGTGTCTGGCGAGCAGTCTCGCCGGAGAAGTCGACACTCTGGTCGACCGGATTCTGGCCCTCGATCCGGCTGCCGTACGACGTTGCAAAGAATTTTTCCAGACTGCCCAGCAGAATACCTTTGACCAGAATTGCCGCCTGGCGATTGAAACTTTGACGGTTGGCAGTCTGAACGTTCTCGCGCGGGGGAAATAAACTGCCCATCAGCGTGAACGCCGGCGCACGGCTTGATCGCCTTCCAATTTCTTCCTTTCATCGCCGCATCTTGTGGCTGATCGGCATCGGAATGTTTTTCGATGGCTTCGATATCTACGTCGCCGGCGCCGTACTGGGTGCCACGCTCAAGAGCGGTTTCTCCACCATGGGCCAGAATGCCGAGTTCGTATCCGTCACATTCCTGGGAATGATGCTGGGAGCTTTCTTCACCGGGTTTCTCGGAGACCGGTACGGCAGGCGCTTTACTTATCAAGCCAACCTGGCAATTTTTGGCATAGCGTCTCTTGCCTCGGCATTCGCACCTTCGATGCTCGTGCTGATCTCGCTGCGCTTTGCCATGGGAGCAGGTCTCGGGGCTGAAAATGTGGTGGGATACGCCACCATGACGGAATTTGTCCCCCCACAAGCACGCGGCAAATGGCTCGGGATCGTCTCGGTGTTTGTGGTGAGCGGCTTGCCGGTCACTGGACTGCTTGGAACGCTCCTCATCCCTCATTTTGGCTGGCGGATCATGTTCGTGCTCGGTGGACTGGGTGCAATGGTGGTGTGGTATTTGCGAAAAGCGCTGCCGGAGTCACCCCGTTGGCTGGAATCGGTCGGCCGAACGGAAGAGGCGGACGCAATCCTTCGGGACATCGAACGGGAAGTGGCGCTTCATCACGGTCCCCTTAAAGAAGCAGCGTCGGTGCCGACACCAAGCCGTTCGCGAAGCCTTGGTTCGCTGCTCAACCCCGTGCTTTTGCCGCGCATGATTGTGGGATCCACCACTCTGATCGTAGTCAACACTTTAATCTTTGGATTCGTCACCTGGTTGCCGACCTTCTTTGTGCAGCAAGGGCGCAGCATTGCTTCATCGCTCGGATATTCGCTTATCATTTCCCTCGGTGCGCCACTCGGGACAGCGCTGGGGGCCTTCACCGCTGATTCATGGGGGCGCAAGCCAACTATCGTCGGGGCATCCCTGCTGACGATCGTGATTGGAAGCATCTATCCATTCGTGGACACTCCCGCAGTTCTGCTACTGGTGGGGTTCTTGCTCATGATTCCAATCTATGTACTGGTTGCAGTTCTTTTTGCAATCTATATTCCAGAGTTGTTCCCGACCGAGGTTCGTATGCGGGCATCTGGAATCTGCAACACCTTCGGACGCGGAGCGACGATTCTCACACCGTTCATTGTGGTCGCTCTGTTCAAGGCCTATCGAGTCAGTGGCGTAGTTGGTTTCCTGATTGCACTTCTGATTGCGCAGATCTTCATCGTGATCAAATTTGGAGTCGAACCAAAGAAAAAAGGTCTTGAGGAAATTGACCCTGAGCCGCCTGTCGAGGCTTTGGACCCACAGATTTGACGAACGATTGCAGTGAGTCCGCATTGCCGCCCTGCCCTTAATTCCAGAGCTGAATATCCCTGCGCGGAATACTTGAATATGGAACGTGTTCATTTTATTGTTGCAACCCGATTTATTCGGTCTATACTGCGACGCTAGCAGGAAACTGGAACGCTCAAAGTATCGCGATTTCTTGCCCAGCCAGGTTCGCGGGGGTAGACCATGAAGTCTGAATCCGCTTCAGTGAAATTGACAGTCTTGCTCGCAACCTTCATGACCGTTCTGCTGAGTGTTCATTTCAACCCTCTCGCAGCTCAGATTGTTGGAGGGGCAATCTCCGGCAAGGTCACCGACGCCTCCGGCGCAGCGATTTCCGGCGCCAAGGTTTCCATTCAGAATACGGCGACCGGAGTGGAGACAACCACCACAACCAATACGCAGGGCATCTACAACATGCCCAATCTGCTACCCGGAAATTATGACGCCAGAATCTCTATGACAGGTTTTGAGAAGTCACTGCAGAAGGACGTCACGGTAGCGGTTGGCTCCCAATCGGTTCTGAACTTCACTTTGAAGGTGGGGTCTATCAACGAAACCGTTGAGGTGAGTTCGACGATTGCTGACCTGCAACTGGCCACATCGACAATCAGTGGGGTCACGGATTCCAAGACGATCGTGGAGTTGCCGTTGAATGCAAGGTCCTGGACGGACTTGGCCCAGCTCCAGCCCGGAGTCAACACCATACGCGCTATGGCAAACGTCTCCAGCACCGACCGTCTGGGCCGGGGATACGGGGTTGAGTTGTCGGTGAGCGGCGGGCGCCCCCAGCAGAACAATTACCTTCTGGACGGGATCAGTATCAACGACTACACGAACCAGGCTCCGGGCAGCGTCCTGGGCGGCAATCTTGGAGTAGACGCGGTCTCCGAGTTTTCGGTTTTGACCAGCAATCAAGGCGCCGAGTACGGACGGACATCGGGCGGCGTCATTAGCGCGATCACTCGCACCGGTACCAATGGCCTTCACGGCAGCGCCTATGAGTTCTTGCGCAACAGCGCACTCGATGCTCGCAACTACTTTGACCCGCCTACCATTGCCCCCTTCCGACGGAACCAATTCGGAGTCTCGGCGGGAGGACCTATCCGGAAGGACAAGACCTTCATTTTCGCCGACTACGAAGGGCTTCGCCAATCGTTGGGTCTGAGCACAGTCGACAACGTGCCTTCACTTACGGCTCGTAACGGGATGATCTGCAATGCTCCCGACTGCAAGACCTTCACCAACGTGGGCGTGGATCCGCTAGTTGCGCCATATCTGAATTTTTACCCCAAGCCCAACGGGCCCGTCATATGCCCCTTTAATAGTTGTCCGACAGGTGGCGGCGACACGGCAATCTACAGCTTTTCTGGTTCCCAAATCGTCACGGAAAATTATTTCACGACCAGGGTCGACCACAGATTTTCGAGCAAAGACAACCTCGCGGGCAGCTATTTGTACGACAATTCACCGTCCAGGCAGAACGACGAATTCAACAACAAACTTATCTTTACCAAGACCAAGCGGCAACTGGCTAGCGTGGAAGAGAACCACCTCTTCAGTTCCTCCCTGATGAATTCGTTCCGCCTCGGGTATCACCGTGAATATGCTGCTGCGCCATCGGGCAGTAAGGCCATCAATCCACTTGCCGCGGACACCAGTCTGGGATACGTGCCGGGAGACACAGTAGGATTTATCGGCGTACCGGGATTGACGTTTTTTACCGGAGGTCTGAGTACTCAGCAGCCGGCGGAGTACAACTGGAATTCCTGGCAAGTGTACGACAACGTATTCTTGACCAAGGGCAAGCACACCTTGAAATTCGGCGGGAACGTGGAGCGAATCATCGACAATCAATCCACGCCTTCTCAGCCCGGCGGGGATTTCGAGTTCAGTTCTCTTGCAGACTTTCTCACCAACAACAAGATCAGTCCCACCGACTCCTTGACTCTTATTGCCGATGCGCCTGGCATAGTGTCTCGGCGACGGGTTCGAGAGACAGTCTTTGGCGTCTACCTGCAGGACGACATGCACGTGCGCGCCAACCTGACGCTGAACCTGGGGTTGCGCTACGAAACCGCGACCGTCCCTTCTGAGACTCACGGCCACTTGGCCAGCCTGCAACATCTGACAGATCCTACAGTGATCGTGCGCTCGCCTTTATTCTCGAACCCCACGCATCGTAATTTTGAGCCCCGCGTCGGCTTCGCGTGGGATCCTTTTGGCAATGCCAAAACTGCCGTCCGCGGCGGTTTCGGAATGTTCGATGTCCTGGCTTTTCCCGCAAACCTGCGGCATACGATCGATGGAACGGTGCCTTTTTACGAGTCGGTGAACGGCCCAGTCCCAGCCGGATCGTTTGGACCCTTTGCCTTGACTCCGAACCCAGCGTATACAAGCCTCTCGGCGAGTGGCACCGCGCAGCGCGCGGCTTTCATCGACCAAAATCCCAAGCGCAATTACGTGATGCAGTGGAACCTGAACATCCAGCGTTCATTTGCTTCCAACACCACAGGGATGATCGCTTACGTTGGCTCGCGTTCGCTGCACAACTTGATGCAGACGGATGATTCGTCCATCGTATTGCCGAGTGCCAAGACGCCAGAAGGTTATCTATGGCCGTGCTCTTCTAGCAGTTTCGATCCACAGTGCACCGCCGGAGGACAACTCCAGCAACCCGGCGGCGGTCCCGTAACGCTTGTCCTGAATCCAACCCTAAATCCCGCCTTCGGACGTGTGCCCGCGACATTGTGGAATTCCGATGGCATTTATCACGCATTGGAAGTCCAAGTGCAAAAGAGAATTAGTCACGGATTGTCGGGGGGAGTTTCTTACACTTGGGGAAGAACCATTGACACCGCTTCGGGCTCAACCGACGGCGATCAATTCAAGAACGGCTTGTCTAGTCAGTTCTTTTTCGATCCCCGGCTTCGTCGCGGGCCTTCGGACTTCAATCAGACCCACAATCTGGTGGTCAACTATACGTGGCAGATTCCCAGTCCCAAAACATTTCCTAGAGTTCTAGGCTGGGCCGCGAGTGGCTGGGAGTTCGGCGGGATATTCTCGGCGAGTACTGGCGTGCCCTTTACCGTCACGATCGCTCCGGATCCGCTCGGCTTGAACAACACCGATGCGTTTAACTTTCCCGACATTGTGCACGGTTGCAATCCTGTTCACGGCGGTCTCAATTATCTAAACCTGAATTGCTTTACTCTTCCGCAAGCCACGCCTGACATCGCCTCGCAATGTCAGCCGTTCGGTTTTGTCTCGGCAGCGCTCCCTGGCCCAAGCGTTCCCAGCCCTGGCATACCGGGTACCTGTGCGAATCTCTTGGGCAATAGTAGACGCAACAACATCGTCGGTCCGGCGCTGGTTAACCTGGACATGTCTCTCTTTAAGAACAACTATGTGAGACGAGTCTCCGAACAATTTAACGTCCAGTTCCGGATGGAGGTTTTCAACATCCTTAATCACGCCAATTTCAACCCCCCGACATCCAACAGCCAGGTCTTTGACGGAAGTGGGAACGCCGTGGGCAGCGCCGGACTACTGGACACGACGGCGACCACGTCGCGGCAAGTGCAGTTTGCGATCAAGGTCATTTGGTAAGTTAGAGAACTGCTGAAAGGGAATGAAGTCGATGTCGGAGAGACCCGGCGGCTGGAAATTCCTCACCTTACTTCTCGGCTTTGTCTTGGCACTCCCTCCTGCCTACGCTCAGGGTAAATGGTCGAAGCTGGCGCCCTTTCCTGAGCCTGCCGAAGAGATCTCCGGCGCGGCGGCGGGTGGGAAAATGTACGTTTTTGCAGGCCTCGCACCCGGGTGGAAGCCTATCGGCATGGTCTACGAATATGACCCCGCCACGAATCAGTGGACCAAGAAGAAGGCAATGGGGCTGGCTTCGCACCATGTTGCCTTCACTGAGTACCGCGGCAAGATCTACGCGTTTGGCGGCTTTGTGCCGCCCGAGTCCGGCCCGCAGGGGTGGGTGCCAATCAATAATGCGTGGGAATATGATCCCAAGACCGATACTTGGAAAGCTTTGGCTCCAATGCCAAGCAAACGCGGCTCAGCGCTGGCTGCGGTGGCCAACGATAAGATTTACGTGATCGGCGGCGCTGCGACGATTCCAGGCTCGAAGGAAGCTGCGGTATATCCCACACACCCGCATACATCGGTCGGGACCGTCGAAGAGTATGACCCGGCCGCGAATACCTGGCGTGAAAGAAGCGCGATGCCGACTCCGCGCAACCATGCAGCGATCGGAGTGGTGAACGCGAAGATTTATGTGATCGGTGGACGCGTAGGCGCGGCGTTTATCGGGCTCGCTTCCGATATCTCGGTGGTCGAGGAATATGATCCTGCCACCGATCAATGGAGCGGCCCCCGCGCCCGCATGCCGATTGCGCGCAGCGCGCTCGGGGCGGGCGTTTATGCCGGACGAATTTATGTTGCGGGCGGCGAGTATCAGGATCCGCATATGATGGCGACCTTTCGCGCGGTCGAAGCGTACGATCCTGCGAGCAACACGTGGACAGAAATGCCTCCCATGCCGGTATCGCGTCACGGGCTGGCGGTGGGCGTCATCGGCAATCGTCTGCACGTGATCAGCGGGGACGTGCAGTCAGCCGGCACCGGCATAGAAGTCTCCACCGGCGAGCACGATGTCTTTGACTTTTCCGCCGGCGATAAGTAGGCATTTCGTCAACGTTAGTCACACAACAAAAACTCATGGGAGTGTAGATGACAGCAATGCACGATGAATTCGGCAAGCGGGGAAAAGGAATCTCACGACGGCAAATGCTACAGGCAGGATTGGCTACGGCAGCCGTCGCCGCTGTAGGTAGTCCCGGTAGTGCTCTCGCAGGCGGCGCACCACCACTGGCCGCAACCCCCGACAGAGTGAAGGCAATTGATATTCACGCGCACTACTTCCCAGAAGCGTATCTGGACTTGGTCGCGACCGAAGGAAAACGATTCGACGCTACCTATTACATGACGGACAAGGGATGGTTCATTAAGACTCCTGCTGGAAACAATGGGCCGCTGGCCGCAAAATTCATCGACATGAAGGCGCGTATTGCTGATATGGATCAGCAAGGAGTGTCGGTGCAAGCGATCTCACTGACCGCTCCGATGCTGTATTGGGGTGACGCGGCGTTCTCCACAAAACTTGCCAGAGCGTGGAATGATGCGGCGAGCGCGATGTGCCAGACCTATCCCACACGACTTGTGGCGTTGCTGACGTTGCCCATGCTTTACCCTGACCAGGCCATCGATGAATTGAATCGGGCGAGCAAACTGCCGGGCATGCGAGGCGTTTATCTGGGGACCAACATCGGCACACGCGATCTCGACGATCCGCTTTTCGAACCCGTCATGGCCCGCATTGAGAATCTTGATCTGCCCATCTTCCTGCATCCGGTGGAGCCGATTGGCGCTGATCGGCTCAAAGCTTTTTTTCTCTCAAATCTGATCGGCAATCCAGTTGATACCGCAATTGCGGCTTGTCATCTCATATTCGGCGGGGTACTCGATCGGCATCCCAAGCTCCAGATCAGCCTGCCTCACGCCGGTGGAGTGCTCCCCATCCTAATCGGCCGGATCGACCAGGGCTGGCGGACACGCGCGGAATTAAAGCACCTCCCTCAGGCTCCCAGCACTTATCTCAAGCGCTTTACCTACGACACCATCGCCCACTCCAAATCGATCATGGAGTATGTGATCCAGCAGGTGGGCGCAGAACGAGTTATGTTGGGAAGCGATTATTGTTTCACCATGGGTTACGACCAGCCGGTGCGGTTTCTGGATCAGGTCGACCTTGGGTCGGAACAACGCACGATGATTCTGAGTGGCAATGCGGCGCGTCTGTTGAAACTTTAGAAGCCGGAGCAACCCTAGAGATCTGAATCGGCGTCGTCAGACGCGTTCCAGCAGCATCGCCATACCTTGTCCCACTCCAATGCACAAGGAAGCAAGAGCATAGCGGCCGTTACTTCGCTGGAGTTGGCGGCTGGCGGTGAGCACCAGGCGTGCGCCGCTCATTCCGAGAGGATGTCCGAGAGCGATGGCCCCGCCGTTCGGATTTACTTTTTCACTGTCATCGGGAAAGCCGAATTCACGCGTCACCGCCAGCGCTTGCGCCGCGAAGGCTTCATTCAACTCCAAGAGATCAATGTTTTTTATTGACAAGTTCAATCTTCGCAAGAGTTTTCGAATTGCCGGGATGGGGCCTATGCCCATCAGCTTGGGCTCGACCCCGGCGGTGGCCGATCCGACTACGCGCGCTACTGGCGTCAATCCAAATCTGGTGGCTGCTTTTTCCGAAGCGAGAAAAAGGGCACAGGCGCCGTCATTGATCCCGGAAGCATTTCCTGCCGTCACGGTTCCATTTTTCCGGAAAGGTGTCGGAAGCTTGGCGAGCGACTCCAGCGTAGTCTGAGGACGCAGATGTTCATCCTCGCTGATAACATTTATCGTCCCTTTGGTGCCGGGGACATTTACCGCGGCAATCTCCTCGGCGAAGATTCCAGCCTTCAGTGCGGCGGCGGCTCTCTGCTGCGAGCGCAATGCGAATGCATCCTGGGACGCTCGGTCCACCCCATAGGTTTCCGCCACATTCTCCGCCGTCTCCGGCATGGAAGCGGTGCCATACATTTTTTCCATCAGCGGATTTACAAAACGCCAGCCCATCGTAGAGTCAAAAATCTCGGCGTTCCGCGAGAAGGCGGTGGTCGCCTTGGGCATCACCAGCGGCGCGCGGCTCATGCTTTCGACGCCCCCGGCAACGGCCAAAGAAATCTCGCCCGCGGCGATGGCTCTGGCTGCAACTGAAACTGCTTCCATTCCTGATGCACAAAGGCGATTTACGGTGCATGCCGGAACGCTATGCGGAATGCCTGCAAGCAGAGCTGCCATGCGAGCCACGTTGCGATTATCTTCTCCCGCTTGATTGACGCAGCCCAGGACGACCTCATCGATACTTTCCCAATCGCTGCTCGCAAACTTCAAACGCAATACCGACAACGGATGCGCTGCCAAGTCGTCGGCACGGACTGCCGCCAGCGACCCTCCGTAGCGCCCGATCGGAGTACGAACACCATCGCAGATGTATACCGTAGTCATTTGATTATGAACATCGCGCCCAACAATGCCGCGATCTAGAAGTGAAGGCCTAGCACCCGCTCAGCATTCCGATGAAATACTCCCTCCATGATTTCATCGGAGAAGCCTAGCTCTCCCCATTCCCGCAGCAGACGGGCGTATGGAATGCTCGGGTAATCGCTCCCGAAAATGATTTTGTCTTTTAGGCGGCCACGAATATCCAATTTCAATTGTGGCGGAAAATATTTTGGCGCCCACCCTGACAGCTCCCAGAAAACGTTGCCCTTATGGAGCGCCACTGCCGTCATTTCGTCGACCCATGGCCACCCCGGGTGCGCGGCAATAATTGTGAGGTTGGGAAAATCAGCGGCCAGGTCGTCAATCGCCGAAGGATGAGCGTGCCGCAGTCGAGATCCCATTCCACCGGGCATGCCCGCTCCCATCCCCGTGGTTCCCACATCGATCATCACCGGAACCCGCAGTTCGTTGATCACTTCAAACAACCCGTACAGTCGCTGGTCGTTGACGGCGAAGTGACCCATGATGGGATGAAAGTGAAAGCCCAACATTCCCAGATCCCGGATCGCATGCTTGACCTCTTGGACCGCCGCCTGGCCTTTGAAAGGATCAACTGCCGCCCAAGAGTGAATGATTCGCTCGGGATGGCGCTTCTGCATCGCCGACACAAAGTCGTTCGAGCATGGTGGCGTGCCAATCGTGGTTTCCAGATCAAGGGCCACGAGAATTGCCTCTACACCAGCACTGCTGAAATCCTCCACGACCTGCTCTTCGCTCTTGGGGATCCAGGGACGGTTCCAATATTTAGCCAACGCGTCAACGTAAGGTTGTTGGCAGGCGATCCACTCCTTTGTGTTGGGATAACAGTGAACGTCAATAATCCTCATGCGACGGTCAGTCCTTCACTGCGGTCACTGCATCGGGCTTGGTCTTCCGGCAGATGATCTCCACCAGCTTCGACTTGGAAACCTTACCAAAATTTGATAGCGGAAACTCCGGCAGAATCTCAAGGCGCTCGGGAAATTTGTACTTGGCAATCTCTTTACCGCAAAGGAATGTCTTCAACTGATCAAAGCTCAGGTGTGCGCCGTCCCGCAACAGCACGCATGCGCACATGCGTTCCCCAAGGTCGGGATCGGCCACAGGAACGCAGGCAACGTCCTTCACTGAGGGATGCGATAAGATAATGTTCTCGATCTCTTCCGCGCTGATCTTTTCTCCTCCGCGGTTGATCAGATCCTTCTTCCGCCCTTCAACGATATAATTTCCCGAGCGGTGCTGCCGCATCAGATCTCCCGATCGGTAGAAGCCTTCCGGCGTGAATACTCGCGCGTTGTAGTCTGGAACTCCGAAGTACCCGCGCAAGGTGTAGGGCCCCCGACAGCAAAGTTCGCCCACCTCCCCGACGGGCACGTCCTTTCCATTGTCATCGAGGAGCCGTACCTCGTCGTCCGGAGAGACGGGGCGCCCCACGGTCTCCAAACATACGTCTTCCGGATCGTCGGGCCGCACAAACATCAGAAGCCCCTCTGACATGCCGAAATTCTCTTGAATAAAGGCACTCGGAATAAGTTTCTTGGCGAGCAAGCGAGTCTCCGGCTGCAAGCATTGCCCCCCACTCTGAATCATTTCGAGGGATGAAAGATCATGCTGGGTGACCCCGCCGCTATTCAGCAATCGAATCAGCAGTGCGGGCACAACTTTCAAATGAGTAACCCGATGTTTTTGAATCAAAGCACAAATATCTTCCGGCTTGGTGCTGGAACTAAGCACAACCTTCGCACCGTGGAACATAAAGCCCTGAATGCCAGGACACGCGAGAGGCAGATTGTGTGCAATTGGAAGCACTACTAGCAGCACTGACTTGCCTGCGATGGCGCAGACACTAGCGGCAGCTTTAGAGTTGTAAGCGTAATCGTTGTGGGTGCGCGGAATCAGTTTAGGGATGCCGGTGGTGCCGCCGGATAGCTGAAATACGGCAGGGTCAGTCGGATCGATTTTTATTTCCGAAAGCGTGGAAGCTCGTAGCGTTGCAGGTTTCGATATCAGTTCCGCCAGCGAACTGAAACCTGGTGTCGGTGACCCAAGAATTATTCCTCGCTTGAGCACAGAGCTTTCTTTCAGGATGCGGCTGGCCATCTGCGCATAGTCAAAATCACGCTGCCGATCGGGAGTGACGCATGTAGTCGCGCCAGAAAGCTCGACGAACTGGCTGATCTCGGCATAGCGATGACTGGGCAGAGCCGCGATCGGTATGCATCCGATCTTTTGCAGGCTGAAGTAAAGAATGACGAACTCGGCAACGTTCGGCAGTTGGACAACAATCCGGTCCAGCGGTTTGAGGCCCAGATCGAGCAGGTTCAACGCCAAATTGCTCGACAGACGATCTAGTTCCGCATAACCGATCGAGCGCTCTCCATCGATGAGCGCCACTCGATCCGCATAGCGATCAAAGACGACCCTGAATTCCTCCGCCAGCGACTGATCCGTCCAATAGCCGCGCTCACGATAACGTTGGGCAAACTCGGGCGGAAATTTTACGACGCCTTCGAGCATTCGCTTCTTCCTCTTTCTTACGTAGTGGCCGCAAATCCCCCGTCAACAACGACGACTTCGCCGTTTACGAGACGGTTGCTGGTGATCAGATTGACGATTACTTCAGCCACATCCTCGGCGTTTACGCATCGCCGCAGGGGAGTGTTTTTCGCCCGACGAGTCATCAAATCGTCGTATCGGTCCGTCAACATTCGTTTCATCCAGTCGCCCTCCATCCAGCCGGGGGCTACGGCGTTGACACGAATCTCCGGGCCCAAATTCAAAGCAAGGAGTTTGGTGAGACTCACAACCGCGGCCTTGCTGGCGGCGTAGGGTAGGGGTTGCGGACCTGGACGCAGACCAACGATACTCGCAGTATTCACGATGCTCCCTCGGGCTTTCTTCAGAAGCGGGACGGACGCGCGCGTAACTTGAAAGACGCCGCGGACATTCACCGCGAAAACGCGGTCCCACTCCTCCGCTGTTAAACCCTCGAAGTCCTGCGGCTTTACTGCGGTGGTGGTTCCTGCGTTATTGACCAAGGCATCCAGGCGAGCGAACTCCTGCTCCACCGCAGTCAACATCTTGCGCACGGACGGATCATCGCTCACGTCACACTTGAACAGCAATGTCCTCGCACCTTTGACCTGGGCCTGCCTTGCAGTCTCGGCGGCCGCCGGTTCGCTACGACTGTAATTGATAGCCACATCAAATCCGGCGCCGGCCAGAGCTACAGCGCTCGCACGTCCGATTCCAGAGCCGGCCCCAGTGATCAAAGCGACCGGCCTGTGCTGCTGATTCATCTCTTCTCCTGCACCGCGGTGAATACCTTACCCCTGAGTCAGATGGGATTCGCGTTGCGCAACGCCTTGTCCATTGGCAAATCCGCCGGGAGGCTGGTCCGACGTGGCAGCGGTCGCATGTTTCGATGAACATGTACATTTCGGAACACGTTCATTCCCTTGTTAATATAGCATTCTTGGCGAAATCTAAAAGTTCCCCACCGCTGCTCCCAGGGAAGAAGAATACGCGGGTTAGGACGGGAGCAGGTATGATGGTTAATGCTTGGAGAATGCGGGCAGAATGGATATGGACGGGGTGCCCAATGGGCTTGGGCTCAGAGAACAGAACAAACTGGAGAAGAGCCAGCGGATCCGAATAGCCGCTCGCGAGCTCTTTTCCAAGCATGGATATGAGAGCGCGACTCTCCGCCAGATCGCTAAGCGTGCCCATGTCGGTCTCGGAACCGTATTCAATTACGCGCAAGATAAGCGTGATTTGGTTTTTCTGATTTTCAATGAGGAACTAGCGGCAGTTACCGACCGGGCCCTTAAGGCGGGACAATCCCATCACTCTCTGCTCGACCAATTCATTGGAATCTATAAACCGCATTACGAGTACTTCAGTAAGAATCCCGCTCTCTCCCGGATCCTTTTGAAGGAACTCACATTCTATTCGGAGGGAAAACAAGCGGCTACCTTTCAAGAGATCCGGGAGCGCCTCATTTCAGGAATTGAGAAACTGATTCAGATTGCGCAGCAGGAAAATCGCATTCGATGCAAAGAAGAAGCGCGGTTCGTCGCACGCCATATTTTCTTCGTTTCCTCGGGCGCAATCCGATGGTGGATTGCCAGCCTGCGCCCCGATCCTAGCGAAGGGTTAGCTGAGTTGCGGCGCTTGCTCAAGTTGCAGATCAATGGCCTGGAGCCCAATCCAGGGATGAAGAGAAAAGAAGCACGCAGAAAAGCCGGGCGCCGGAAGATGTCTAAGCCGGGCCTATCCTCGCAGCATGGCGTACGTGTTCAGAAAAACGGCCACGCCACCAGCACGGTTCGGGTCTAGAGAATCCGTGCGCTCGCCGGTTCGATCGAGTCTCGGTACTCTGCTCTCTCGGTACTCTGCTCCGCAATATCCAATATTGACAGTCATTCCGGACGTCACTTGCCAATCACGAGCACTACGAACGTGTTGGGCAACACCTGGGAATGCGTCGCCCCGTGCCCGTGCCTCGCCGTGACCAGAAGGATATTGTGAGTCTTCGTGTCCAAAGCCATGGTCCGGGCGCCCGATTGCGTCGGAACATTGTCGACGAGGCGGAATCTGTCCGGTGAATCCTCGTGCACAATGGTGAGGGTTGCTGATCCGCCTGCCGAGGCAAAGGCGTTTGCCGTTTCAGGGTCGAAGAGGCTGGCATCGGTGCCCGCACCAACCCCCGGAGTTGCAATCACCTTTCCCGTGTCCGCGTCCATCACTACTAACTTCTGATTGTCACAGACAGAAAACAAGCGGCGATTCCTTTGATCGATCGCCAGCCCGGACGGTCCCTCGCCAGGAGCAAGCGGCCAGCGATGAATGATCTTTAACGTTTGTGCATCAAACTCAACAACCTGATCCTTGTCCGTAATATTAACGAAGACTTTTCCCTGGTTATCAACCACAGCAGCTTCGGGCTGGCCTTCGAGGGTAATGGTGCCGGCCACAGTGCCGTCGGCAGCATTGACGGCAGTCACGTCCCCGCCCGCGCTGTTCATGATAAAGACCCGCTTGGTGACCGCGTCGTACACAAACGAGTCAGGATCTTTACCAGTTTTTACGGTGCCGATCTTTTGCAGAGTCTTAAGATCGACGATAGTCGAAGTATTCGCATCACCGTCTGAGGTATAACCGCGGCCGAATTCGGCGGCGACTACCAGCCCGTGGGTGTGTGACAAGCCCGTAACCTTGCCGACTACCGCGCCCGCGTCAACGTCCACCACATCGATGTGATCGTCTCGACCGATGTAAAGACGCCTTGCAGCGCTGTCCATGGTGACATAGTCCCAACCTTCGGTGCCGCCCACGGCAATAGTTTTCAGAAGATGGTAGCCGGAAGGCCCGGGCTGGGATGCCGCGTCCTGCGCACCTCCGGCATGGCCGGCAACTAAAATCGTGAGAAAAAGAGCCGCTTCCACTACCGCTGGAATGTTTCCGAGACGCATGATCTGGCACTCCTCCGTTAGAATCACTGGCGAAACCGAACGATGTCACTTCCTCGACCGATTGGTTTCGTGTTGTATCCCGGTCAAGGTCGCTGTCGAGTTTAATCTAGGAAATAAGCGCACTGCATTCTCCCGATTGACGGCGGAAAGGTCGCTGGCAGAAAGTCCGAAACGATCGAGACCATTCGCAGTTACGGTGCAAGGGACATACGGAAAGTCGCTGCCAAATAAAAGCTGAGACATCGGGACAAGATTCATTAGCGCCGCCATGGAAGAAGGGTTCACCGAATTGGCAACATCGTAATAGAGCTTTTTGAGCTCTGCAGGCACCCCGGTCGGTACCCTCTCGGCGATATCTTTGTGACGCTCCACGAAAGCATTTGCGCGAGCCGCGACCACTGGCATGGTCCCTCCGGCATGGCAGAAGATGAAGCGAATGTCAGGGAATCGAGAAAATGTTCCGCTTACCAGAAGACTGAGAATCGCGCGTGATGTATCGAATAGAAATTCGATGGTCGACGCTGCGATTCCTGGCATCAAGTGGCTGCAGCAACTCGGAGCCGTTGGATGGATGAAGACCACGGCCTTCCGGCGATTAAGTTCTTCAAACACAGGTGCAAATGCCTGATCCCCCGGCCATTTGTCGTCGTAATTGCTCACCAAGCCGATTCCATCAGCCTTTAATATATCGAGGGCGTAAGCGAGTTCCCGCAGACTGCCATCCGTGTCCGGCAGAGGCACAGCGGCAAACAGGCCGAAGCGGCCTGGGTAGTCTTTCACCATCTGTGCCGCGTATTCGTTGCACGTTCGCGCCAGGGTGCGGGCTGCTTCTACTCCTCCAAACCATACGCCGGGAAGACTCAACGAGGTAATGGCAGTAGCGATGCCAGCGCGATCCATCTCTTCAAGGGCCCGCGCCGGAGTCCAGTTTAAGAGTGCGGAGTGGTCTCTATCGGAGATTTCGAGAATGCGGTCGCGCGCACCGAGCATGTACGGCGGCGGCAGAATGTGATGATGCACATCGATACGAGTTGGTTTGACCTCAGAAGCAGGCACCTTGCTCTGAGCCATTAGGCGGTTCCCACAGAGCAAAGTCCCAGCCCCGGCGAGGGTGAGCGACTTCAGAAATTCGCGCCGTTCAAGACCGGAGTGCACACCGCTCCTCTGGCGCAGATCGATTGCAGTTCCGCCCAAATCATAGCCCTCACGGCTCATCGTATTGTGCTTTCTCCCGAATCACCGGGTGCATCTCTTACCGTCTAACAACGTTGATCATGTTCGCAATATCGCCAGCAAGAAAACGGCGGATATTTTCCACGACCACAGGCAGAGCACGAGCCACGTATCCGTCGTAAAATCCCGCCAGATGTGGTGTAACAATAACGTTCTTCATCTCCCACAGCGGATCTCGTTCGGGCAATGGCTCTTCATTGAATACATCCAGAGCGGCGCCCGCAATTTGTCCGCTTTGTAGCGCACTGATCAATGCGTCTTCGTCCACCACTCCTCCGCGGGCGAGATTGATGAAATAACTGCCCGGCTTCATCGCGGAGAAAACGGCGGCGTTCACGACATTGCGCGTGGCAGAGGAATAGGGAGTAAGGACCAGGAAAAAATCGAAGCTACCCACGGCACTGATGAGGTCCTCGCGCCCGTAAACACGATCGAACCCGGTGACTTCCCGTTTCGCAGAACTGACGCCGACCACCGTCATTCCCAACGCCTTGCATCGAATTGCGAGCGCCTCGGCAATTGCCCCCACGCCCAGGATGCCCAAAGTTTTCCCCTCGAGGAGCCGGGCCGGCCAGCGTTCCCATGCCCCCCGATCCTGGTTCCGAAGGATGCGGGGAAAATCGCGGCTTAGCGCGAGCATCAACATGAGCGCCGCCTCCGACATAGCGGCGCCATGGATGCCGTGGATATTTGTGATAAGGATGTCGGGCCGCAGCGAAGGCAGGTCGATCAGGTTATCCACCCCGGTGCCTAGCGCCTGTATCCACTTCAAATTCACGGCATCGCGCACCACGTGATCGCTCAGCATCGGCCCGTAGGTCATGAGTATGGTCGCGCTCCCGATGTAGGGATCAACCTTGCTATGGTGATCTACCAGATTAATGAGCAAATCCGGGAACTCTGCGCGCAAACAAGCGTAGTATTGCGTCTGAACATCCGGGGGCATTGCCAGGAGCATGAGCAAACTGGTCATTCAGTCGTCACGGGATGCTGTTCTCCACCCGATTAATCGTGATTAGCTTCCGTCCTGAAAGCTGCGCATTATTCCACTCAGTGGCCTCAGGGGTTAACTTCCCGCCCTCTGTGTCCAGGATTTTCCTTGACAACGTTGCCTGAATAGAGTTCAACTTTGTGGAATTATGAACGTGTTCAGGTCAGCGCTTATCCACTGACATCCTGCTATGGGGGTAGTATGAAGAACCTTGCGGTGAGCGTCAACCCATCCGTTAAGTGCCTCCGTGGTGCCTTCGATCTTCTGATCACAACTTCTACAGCGCTGCTACTCTGCGTACCGATGTTTGCGCAAGGGAACGCTGGCCGCATCCTGGGCAGCGTTTCCGATCAAGCGGGCGGAGTCCTGACTGGCGCCACCGTAGTCGTCACCGACGTGCAGCGCGGAATCACGCGAACGCTGACCACCGATGAAGCCGGCCAATACCTGGCATCGAACTTACTCCCAGGCGAATATTCGGTTCGCGCAGAATCCAAGGGTTTCAAGAAGGTAGAACGACCGAATATTGGACTCGAGGTCGGCAAAGACGTTCGCGTCGACTTTGTGCTCCCCACCGGCGATGTGACTCAAGTGGTGGAGGTACAGGATCTGGTGCCGCTGGTGGACAGCACGAGCTCCACTCTAGGTGGAACCATTGACAATCAGACGATCAACGACCTGCCGTTGAATGGACGAGACTACCAGAAGCTTCTTACTCTGCGCCCGGGCGTGATGATTTATCCGGGCGGAGGAGGATGGGACCAGAGCGCCAACGGGATTCGTCCAGAGTCGAATGCATACATCGTAGACGGCATGACCGATGACGAGCCTTTTTCCGCCCTGAGCGTAATCAATGCGCCTGGGTTGACGGGTGACGCAGTTACGGTCATCCCCATCGATGCGATCCAGGAATTCAATACCCTGATTAATCCCAAGGCGGAATACGGTTGGAAGCCCGGCGTCACCGTAACCGTCGGATTGAAGTCAGGAACCAACGCGATTCATGGGACGGCCTACGCCTTCGGGCGCAGCGACAGCTTCGATGCGCGCAATTACTTTAACCCGACGTCGCAGCCGAAGACGGCACTGGACTTTAAGCAATTCGGCGCGACCGGAGGCGGGGCGATTATCAAAGACAAGCTCTTCTATTTCGTAGGCTACGAGGGGCAGCGTTATTCAGTGGGAAATTCCTTCATCGTGAACGTTCCAACAACTGCGTCGGTGAGCGGTGGACCGACCAACTGTACCTCTCCCGCCATCGTTTCCGGGAATTGTGCCATAAGCATTCCAGACGCGACGGCTGAGTTGGCGGCAAATGGCATCACGACATTGAGCCAGCAAAGCCAAACTTTGTTGGCATTATATCCTGCCAACAACCTCCAGAGCTCGAACGTGACCATCGGTTTCCCAAACGTAAACACCTCTGATAGCGTCCTCGGGAAAATCGACTATCACATGAACGATCACCACGCCTTCAACGGCATGGTCTTTTGGGGCCGTGACTTTGAAGTAGCCCAGGACCAGGCCTTTCTCCGTCCTCAATGGTTATCAACCCAAAGTCAGAAGCCAATCACCGGCGGGGGAAATTGGACGTGGACGCCGAATTCGCGATGGGTGAATGAAGCCAGGCTGGGGTACGTTTACGATAACAAAGCGAACCTGGCGCAGGATAATAAAACTCCTGCAACGGCTTACGGTATAAACACGGGCGTCACCGATCCTCTTCGCCTGGGAATGCCACAGATCAATGTTGCTCCCTTCAACTCGCTGGGCGGCGGCGTGAACTGGCCCAAGTTTCAAGGACCCGACAGCGTCTGGCAAGCCAGCGACAGCGTTTCCTATTTGCGCGGCAAGCACGGTCTTAAATTCGGCGTCGAAGTTCGCCGCGGCAGCGTCAATGAGGGCTCTTTCCGCGGAAGCAAGGGCCAGATCTTCTTTAATGGCGGCGGCGCCTTTTGCACTCCCGTGCCGGATTGCACAACCACCAAGTCAACGAACTTGGAAGACTTTCTGGCCGGCGATCCGGCGTTCGGCAAGATCACTTATGGCAATCCTCAGCGCCACGAAACCCAGTGGCTGTCTGCCTTGTATTTCCAGGATGACTGGCGGCTTACTCCGAATTTAACTCTGAACCTTGGCTTGCGCTACGAATACGAGACGCCGATCCGGGAGGACCATAACCTGCTTGGCAACTTCGATCCTAAATTAGGGCTGGTGCAAGTTGGCAAACAAATCAGCAATCCCTACAACCCGGACCACAAGCAATTCGCGCCCCGAGCAGGTATAGCCTGGGACGTCACCGGCAAAGGGAGGACTGTGGTGCGAGCCGGCGGCGGCATAGTGTATGACACCATATCCATGGAAACGTTGTTGGTGCAAGAAAACGTTCAGAATGCCACCACGATTGGTCTCGCCACCATCCCCACCGGCGCCCCGATTGTCGTGAATGGCGTAACCACCCCAGCCAGCGGCACAATCGCCGTTAGTTCGGTGGTAATTCCTAACCTGAACTGGAATGGTTCATCGGTAGGAGGTGCGCCCATTTTCCCTGTCCAACCTATCGAGTGCGGCGATGGCGTGGGTGGGGACCCCGCGCCCTGCAACGTTCTGGGGATCGACCGCAATTTCCGCACACCTTACATCAGCACCTGGACCATCGGAGTCCAGCACACCTTTACCCAGAACTTCGCTCTGGACGTTGCCTATGTCGGGAACCACAGCGGAAATCTGATCGGCATCCGCGACATCAATCAAGCGGCTCTCGGTACAGGGATTTTGCCTTATGGCACGCAGTTCCCCTACCTGGGATTTATTAACATGATGTCCAATCAGTACCGGTCTAACTACAACGGCCTGCAAGTCACGGCAACGCAGAGGCTCTCCCACGGAGTTTCCTTACTCGCCGGCTACACCTATTCTCATGCTCTCGACGATTCATCTACCAACCAGAATCAATTCCTGCCGCAGGACAGCACGCATCCGCAGTTGGAATATGCCAGCAGCGACTATGACATCCGTCATCGTTTAACGCTCTCGCTGACCTATGCCATCCCCGGCAGGAAGGGATTCGCACAGATGCTGGAAGGCTGGCAGATCAATACCATAACGACGCTGCAAAGCGCGCAACCGTGGACGGTGAACGATACGGTGGACAACATCGACGGAACCAACGAGAACGCCGGCCGTTGGGACTTCTTCGGCAAGCCTTCGGACTTCACTTCTGGTCCTAACCCGATTCCCTATTTCGCGCCTGGCGATCCTAACATGCCCGCAGCATGCTCAACGGACGCTGCGGTCGCGGGTGCGACGGCTTCGCTGCAGACGTTTGGCTGCTATGCGAAAGGCAATTCCGTGATGATTCCTCCCGCCTTCGGAACGTTCGGTACCATGCGCCGCAACATGTTCCGCGATTCGGGCTTCCGCGACTTAGACTTGTCCGTCACCAAGGAATGGAAATTAAGAGAACGATTCAAGGCACAGTTCCGGGCAGAATTCTTCAACGTACTCAACCATCCCAGCTTCGCCAATCCTTACGGGGGCACAAGCGGATACGGTCCCGGAGCGTTTGACGATCCTTCCTCAACCGGTTCGTTCGGCTGCGGATGCGCAACTCCCGACCAGGCAGGTGGCAATCCCGTCGTTGGTTCGGGAAGCAACCGAGCTATGCAATTGGGTCTGAAGCTGAGTTTCTAGAACGCCGGCGGATCACAAACAACAGCCACACGTCGCGCTCCCTAAAGTTCGAAGATTTGCTTCGGCGTCTTATGCAGGCATTCGCTGGCGCCTTCTTCTTCTACCAGGTAGTTGTCACAGATGTGCGCATACATCGAAGTCGTGGCATAAGAGGGATGAACGGACATATTCATCCCTTTCTCGAGATTCATCGTCTCGTCTGACCTTATCAGTGGGCGTTCAATCAGGTCGTATCCTTGCGAATGCGAATAAACTCGCGACTCCGCCGGTACTCCCTTTTTTTTCATGAACTCGTTATGTGCTAAAGCAATCTCCCGGCACGGCGTTCCCGGTACCAATTTTCTCAAGGTGTTTTGCTGAGCGTCCTTAACGATCTCGAAACCCTCAACCAGCTCTTGCGACGCCTTACCCAGAACGATGGTCCGGCTGAGTTCGGTATAAAATCCGCCCACACCGTTGTTCTCAATGAGCAATGACATGTGATCCTGCCGCGAAAGAGTGTGTCCTTGAAAGTGCCTTTGAGCAAAAAAAGCGGGCTCCCCCAGCTTGGCCGACATCCCAAGAAAAATCCCCTGTTCACTTCCCAGAAGTTGCCCTTCGTATTGCGCGAGGGCGGCCACTTCCGCGTCTCGCATGCCGGGTTTGATCCGGGAGAGAACCTTGCGGAACACAATGTCCTGCATTTCGGCAGTCTGCTTTATGAGAGCGATTTCCTCCGCGCTCTTGACAGCTTTTACGCGATCGATAAATTCGGTTTCGTCGGAGATTGCTACTTTCCCGGATAGTCTTTCTTCTACATAAGACACAAACCCATGCGCCATCGCGCTCGCCGCGACCATAGCAATCTTGCGGTATTCCCGGCGGGTTAACTCGTCGCAAACCGCTTCAGCATCGTAGGTCTGCGTGTAATCAATCGATGGAAAGGCGGAGGTCGTGATGATCTCTCCCACTCCTGGGTTCTCCCGATCGCTACCATCCAGTCGTCGTTTACGCCCGGCGGCCCCGTGCTCAACCACAGTCATTAAATCCGAGACATGGAAGATAACCGTTCTGGGGTAATACGCGGGGCTGTCCGTGAACCATTTCACGTAACCGCCGGTGAAATCTCGCGCATTCTGCGCGATAAGTGCGTCGATCCCGCGCTCCTTCAGATGATCTCGCACCAACTTCCATCGCCGCTCGAGTTCTCGGATAGAGATTCTCGAAACCTTGCGGTCATTCGCGTCCGCGGTGACGCCAGTCGTGACAGCCAGTCGGGATTCTTTAATCATTTTGCCGCCGTCTCCGCTTCCATGCCAAATCGTGAGCGGCGAGCCGCGCCGCTTAGAAAGAATGCGGCCGTTGCTGCAACTACCGAAGGTATAGCAATGACATAGAGGATCTCACTCGTCGGCCATTTCAGAGAAAGCAAGAGTCCTCCAATCAGCGGCCCTACGATCTGGCCGGTTCGTCCTATGCCCAGAGCCCAGCCGATTCCACTGGAGCGCATCGCCGTAGGATACCGCGTCGCCGCAATCGCGTTGGCGGAATTCTGTGCTCCGAACGTGAAGAAACCCGCAAAGAAGGTTGCGGCCACTGCAAACATGGGTTTATTGCCGGCCAGCCCAATACCTGCAATGAAAGTCCCGCTAAGAACGTACGCGCACGCTAATACAAGATAGGGATTGAGCCGATCGCAAAGAGGCGCAATCGCTAGCCCTCCAGCGATGCCACCAAAATGCAGCAGCGCTGCAATGATAATTGCCAAATGCTGAGGCAGTCCCGCCTTGTGAAGAACCGTCGGCAGCCAACTGTTCAGGAAAAACAAAGCGAGCAGGTTCATAAAAAACATGACCCACAGCAATAATGTGATGGGGGCGCGCCCTTCCCGAAACAGCAGCACTACGGGAAAGCCTTTTTCCCTTGCAGTGTTCGCGAAAAGCGTCGTCTCCGGAAATATAAGGCGGGGATTCATTCGCGCGAGCGTGCGAGCGATACGCCCGTCGGCAACCCCGCGCTGCGCCAGACTCTGCAAGGATTCGGGCAAGGCCCAGATCAACAAAGGAGCGAGAATCAGGGGAAGGATTCCGCCAAATAAAAAGACTGAGCGCCAACTGTGTGCTTCCAGAATATGCGCCGCGACGGGACCCGCGACTCCCGATCCGATCGAAAATCCCAACCACGTCATGAGCACCAGTGTCACCCTGAATTTCTTGGGCATGTATTCGGCGCTCAGGGCGAGCGCATTAGGCACGACGCCTCCCAGACCCAAACCTATGGCAAACCGCATCCACATCAATTGCGGAACTGTGTTGGCCATTGCGATCAGCAACGTCGATACAGCGAAGAAAAGCATGGACGCCACAATCACCGGCTTCCGTCCCACCCGGTCTGCAAACGGTGCAAGCCCCAAGCCTCCAATGATCGCGCCCAGGCCCCCGGCCGCGAATACCAGTCCGAGAGCGGAAGGCTTCACCGCCAATGCTGCACTTAAGGCCGGGGCTACGTAGCCGATCGCCTGAGTATCGAAGCCGTCCACAAACATTGCGGCAGCACACAGCAGGAGCACCTTGATCTGGAAGCGTCCGATTTCCTGCTGATCAATTAACTGCGCAACATCCACGGACGCCGCGCCAGATGCGCTCGTCGCTGCTTCACTCATCGATTGCTCCTTGCGCCTTAGCACGCCGGGAGGTGCAGTATATCGCGGATACAGCGACCGGCAATTGTTGCTTCTCGGTTTCTAGTCAAGAGCCTCTGGCCCTGTGTACCTGAAAATGTAGAGGCCTCCGCTGATGCGGTCGACAGCGTAGATCAGGCCCTTCTCGTCAACCATCGCATGGTTGATTTGAATGCTGTGAGTGGGATTGCCGGGCGGAGCTGGCGAAACAAAGAACCCGATCTCCTTGATTTGTGGGGGTGCATGCGGAACTGGAGAGTCGATCAGGCGGTAAATCCGCACGCCGCCACTGAAAAAAGTCGCGACGATGGTGTTCTTCAACTGAGCGGAAGTCGAACTCGGGAAGTTAGGGTGCACATTGTGGGCGCCGAAGCGACCGCCGTTGGCGCACAAATCGCCGGCATTTTCCGGCTGCGGTGCTGTACCGACGACTACCGGATTCGTCTCGTCTCTGATATCCACCAGCCATACAAGTTTGGGAGCGTCCGCACATTTGTCTAATACAGCTTCATCAGACACAACTGCCAGTCCGCGGCCAAATAGAGGTTCGACCGTGTGCGTCCAAGCCGGAAAGGGGGGTGAGAATTTGAGGCGACTCACCAGCTTGGGTGAGAAACTTTTGGAGCTTGCGGCGCGAACGCCTGACAATCCGGAAATATCCAATATGATCGCGCCGCCATCCATGTAACCTAGATAGGCACGGTCCGGCCGCTCCGGGTAAACCTCAACCGTGTGGGCCCTGTATCCATCATCGATCGGATGCCGCGTGGGTAGACATCCAGGAAGGCAATCATCCTTTTTCTGTGTTCCCGGCAGCCACCATCGCGCCACTTCCCGCGGCGCTCGCGGATCGCGGAGGTCAACCACCAAATAAAACTGGTCGTCCTTCGCATTCGCAGGATCGGAGTCACGAGTCCCGCTCGAAAGATGTGCAAATTCTCCGTCCACGAACCACAACCAATGAACGCCGCGAGAATTTGGTCCTGAAGTATCGAAAAACGAAAACGCCAGATCTTTCATGCTCTTTGCTTTTTGAACGCGAGCAAGATCCGACACATCGAGCACCCACATCCCCGCTGGGCCTTGACCCATGCTGACGGTCTGATCCGCGACGGCCAATACATTCCCCGAGAGTCCCAGTGAATTGCAGCGCGTGACGCCGGGCGCCGGGGATGGTAGTTGATTCAACAAGACTGGCGCTTCTGGATGCGTCACCTCGACGATGCTCAGGCAGATCGCCCGTTCCTCATGCGCGATGTAGAGAATGCGCCGACCATCGGGCCGCTGTTGGATTGCCAAGCCCTCCCCTCCATCGCCATGACCGTTTAAATCCTGGTGGCCAAGCAAAAGCATGTTCTTTTGCCCGGCGGATTCGCCACCGTGGACGGGAGGCAGGAACGTGATGAGGGAAATAAAAATAAAGGTAAAAGTAAGGACCACCAGGATAGGAATTCGCACCTTGACAATTGCCTCTGCTGACTAGTCAGACGATCAATCAGACGACCGATCCGCCTAGATGGAATAAACCCTTATGAAACGGCTAAGGGTTTCACGCTCCTCGCGCCAGCGTCAAGCGTTTTCGGACACAAGCCGCCGCATCGCTGTTCAGTCTCCGTGTGCTGCCGCGCCACCTGGGTTGATAGCACTGGGGATTGATAAAGCTCCGCCCGAGAAGTCAGCCCCGCCTCGCTCTGCTGCGTAACTTCCCGCCGCCTAACTCATGCCTTTGGTAATCAGGGATCCACTCTATTGGCGCGCCTGTCATTCCCTTTTATAAATTTCAGATAGTGCAACCTTGAGCAGCTTGACGGTGCACAGAACGGATAACTTTACTCCATGAGTACGACCTTCCCCATCTCTCACCCGCCAATACTTGAGGCTGTCTTGTCGAACCAAATCGCGCACTTACTAGAACTTGTTGATCTCGCGATGGCGCGGCATCCATTGGATAAGATTGTGAAAATCACGCCTGAATCCCAGGCCGCGAACTGACTCCGGATTTTCGGTAGTGGTGCAGTTCTAACTGCACCCCTACCGCGTTTTCAGTGGTTGTACCATCGTCGCCACTTACACGCCTCCGGCCATTGCGCCAGCGGGCCAGGTTCATTGATCGCCGCGGCAAGGTCGCTACGTATCTTTAATCTTTAATCTTTACGACAGCGTCAACCAGACTACTCTATTTAGTTCACCGTGAAGGTCGGGCTGCTGGCGATCGTCACTCCGTTGGTTGTGATTCCGATCTTGCCAGTCTTCGCTCCGCTTGGCACTTTCGCCGTCACCTGCGTGGCAGACTTCACCGTGAAAGTGGTTGCAGCCACGCCTCCAAACGTTACCTTGGTTGTCCCGGTCAGGGAGGTTCCGGTGATCGTGACCAAGGTTCCCACGGGTCCGCTTGTCGGAGTGAAGCTGGTGATGGTCGGCTCTCCAATGCCTGTCAGCGAGGTGGTTTGAGTACCTACAGCGTCGGTAATAGACAAAGTGGCGGTCCGCGTCCCGGTGGTTGTGGGTTTGAAGATCAGCGAGATTGTACAGTTGGCGCCGCCCAGCAAACTTGTGGGACATCCGGACTTGAAACTGAAGTCTCCGGGATCGGGTCCTCCCAGCACGATTTTAGTGATTCCAAGTCCGGTCTTTTTGTCATTCGTGAGCACCACAGTTTGAGCGGGACTGCTGGCGCCTACTGGCTTCGCAGCATAGGCGATCTTGAGCGGCGAGACACTGACCGGCTGCGTATTGTTTTCGATGACGGTTACCCATTGCTGGGTGGTCCAATTCGCATTTCCGGCCACGGCGATGTCAGTCATGCCGTCGCTGTTGAAGTCTGCCAAAGCAATTCCAGAAGTGCCCAAGCCGCCGCCCAGCCACGGACCACCGTCCAACTGGAAGGTGCCGTCGCCTTTCCCGATGTAGACGAGCGCGTCTCCCCAACTATTTTGACCGCTATATTCGGTTGAGCAGCTGTTGATTTGCACGGCGATTGCGAGATCCAGATTTCCATCCTGATTGAGATCGGCGGCACCGATGTAGTACGGGTTGGCTCCGCCGCTGGGATAGCATTGCTCCCACGTATCAAAATCATAAGGAGTGCCCACAGTGAAGGTGCCGTCGCCCTTGCCGGTGAAGATTGCGAGAGCTCCACCAGTGTCCCAACTGGTGAGAGCAAGATCCAGCTTGCCGTCTTTATTGAAATCGCCGCCGACCAGAGCAGTGGGATCGATCGGCGAAGGTGTGCCGATCGGAGATTCGAACGTACCGTTTCCCTTTCCCAGCAAAACGTTAATTTGCTTCTGGCTGTAATCGGTGATGGCGATATCAAGTTTGCCATCTTTGTTAAAGTCTCCAATTACGATGTTTCCCGCCTGGGTTCCGCTGGCGGCGGCAACAACGGTCGCTGCACCATAGATTCCGGCGCCTTTATTGAGCAGTACACTTAGGCTGCCGTCGGCGTTTGAAACGACAATGTCAAGTTTGCCGTCGCCGTTGAAGTCGGCCAACGCGACTGGGCCGGATTGCTGCGTGGTTCCGGTGGAATAGAAAACTGGCGATTTAAATTTTCCCGTGCCTAAGCCGGCCAGAACCGCAACCACGTTGTTCTCGCACCAGCTTGCACCGTTATTGGTCAGAGTCGCCACGACATCTACCTTGCCATCCCCAGTGACATCGCCTACAGCGATTGAATTAACAGGGTTACGATTGGCTTCACCGCAAATTCCAACCGCGGTGGAAATGGGTGCGCCGAGCGCTCCATGAGAACTCCCGAGCTGCACCGTGATCCCCACGCCGGTACCGCCGCCCGCCAATACGACGTCAGGATTGCCGTCGCCATTGAGGTCAGCGGTCGCTATGGCGTTGAAGGGGGCGTTCCACGTATATCCGGAGCCCTGGCTGTCGCGGAAAGTGCCGTCTCCATTTCCCAGAGCCACCGTGACCCACTCGCCGCCGGAGTTGGATGCGGCGAAGTCGAGTTTCTTGTCGCCGTTGAAATCGGCTACCACTACGGTTTGCAGATTCCCATCGGTGCTGTAGGAAGTTCCGGCCGTGAAAGTTCCTTTGCCGTTACCCAGCAGCGCCCATACGGTGGATGAAGTATTGGAAGTCACGATGAGGTCATTGTTCTTGTCGCCGTTGAGATCCGCAATCACGATGGAATTTGCCCACGACGGGCCTCCATATTGAACCGGAGACTTGAAAGTGCCGGTACCGCTGTTGAGAAATACATAGGCTCCGTTTCCAGTTCCGAGGACTACGTCCTGATTGTCGACCGTTGTCAACTGCCCCACAGCCACAGTAAGCGAGCCGGAATTTGAACCCTGCGAATAAAAGACCGGAGGGTGGAAGGTCCCGCCGCCGGCGTTGAGCAGCACATAAATGCCGTCGAGGTTGGCGTTCGAGGCTACGATCAGATCGGGTTTTCCGTCATGATTGACGTCAACCGCAGCTACACCGGTCGGATTGCTGACGGCGACCGATACCGGGGGCTTGAATGTTCCATCGCCGTTGCCGGCGAAAATATCCAGTCCGCCTCCGCTCGAAGGATCGATGTCGATGAGATCAAGGTGTCCAGTGCCGTGGAGATCGGCAGTTGCTAGTCCGGTGGAAACAGGATTGTAGGGGCTGCCCAGGGTTGCGTAGGAGGCCTTGCGGGTGAAGCCCCCGGCGCCGTTGCCAAGATAAATTGCGAGCGTGCCGATCGCGCCATCGTTGCCATAAGTGACAGCGAAGTCCAGATGACCGTCGTGGTTGAAATCCCCCGTAACGATACTGCCCACGTTGCCATACGACCCAGTGACGGCGATGGACTTTACCGGCTCGAAAGTGCCGTCGCCCTTGCCTAGCATGATGCCCCAGCCGTTCACGTTAGCGTTACTATCGAGCGTTATGAGGTCCGGCACTCCGTCACCATTAAAGTCGCCGACCGCGAGTTCCTGCACGGGAATCGGGCTATAACCGCTCAAGACCGAACCCCCATTAAATAAAGACCCGTTCACAAATGTGACGGGCGTCTGCCCGAAGGAAATACCGGCAAAAGCAATCATTAACATTGTGAGCGTAATATTTCTGGTGAGCAGGAGAGCAAAGCGGGAGTACCTCGACATCAAAAACCTCCAAAATGTTCTTTAGTTTGAATTGTTTAGGTACGGGGTTGCGAGATCTAGGGCGCGAGTTCCGACTCGCTCGAAATGCCTGGGGGTGGCCAAGAGCTGAATTCTTTACCGCGTCAGTCCGAGGTATAATGCGGGACGACGCCTTCCCCCGCAACGGACAACAACGGACATCACAGGGCATCACAGGATGGGCGATAGCTCCGCGCGTCAAACCACAGATCACCGACTTGATTCTTGGAAAGAGATCGCCGCGTTCTTTGGGCGGGACGAACGTACCGTTCGCCGCTGGGAGAAGGAGCGCGGCCTGCCCGCCCACCGGGTGCCCGGCAGGGCACGCGGTGGTGTGTTTGCCTACACTGCCGAACTCGGGGAGTGGCTGCAGGGACGTGGCCGCGAATGGGAGGCCATCGAATCGGAACCTGTCCTAAACCTTCCGGAAAGTAAAGAGAAAGCGAAGGAGATCGAGTCGTCCGCCCCCGAGCTTTCGGAGGGCCTGCGCGTGGCGCCCCAGGTTGTCGAACAGCGTCCAGTTGCTTCAGCTCTTGCCCGCTCCACAAGTCACCTGCCAGTGGCTAGGGTCGCGGCTTGGCTCGCGCCCTTAACCGTACTCGCACTTTTAATTGCCATGCTCTCCAGTCATCGCGAAAATCGGCACAAGAATGCACTCGCCGCTCCGCACGCTCCCAATGCCGAAGCGCAGGAACTCTATCTCAAAGGCGAGTATCACCGCACCAAGCGTACCCCTGACGATTTGAACAAGGCAGTCGACTACTTTACCCAGGCGATCGTGAAAGATCCCAGCTACGCCCAGGCCTACGTGGGTCTAGCCGACTGTTACAACTTGCTGCGCGAGTTTAGCGTGATGCCAGCCGAGGAGGCGTATCCCCGAGCGCTGGCCGCTGCCGAGAAAGCCGTCGAACTCGACAACACATCCGCGGGTGCGCACAACTCTCTGGCGTTTTCCACCTTCTACTGGAATTGGGACCCGGTGACCGCCGAGCGCGAGTATAAACGCGCGCTGGAACTGGATACGAATTTCGTGCAAGGACATCACTGGTATGCCACGTTCCTGCTGACGTCCGGACGTTACCCAGAAGCTCTCGATCAAATCGAGCAGGCCCGCAATCTGGATCCTTCGTCCACAACGATACAAGCAGATAAGGCCTGGATTCTCTTCCATGCTGATCGAAAGGCCGAAGCCTTCGCGTTGCTCAGGCAACTGGAATCGACCGACCCTGGTCTGGCAACCACGCACAGTTATCTGGCTGAAATCTATTTTGATCGTCGCGACTATGCGCATTCCTTTGTCGAATCAAAACAATCAGCGCAACTTCGCCACGATGCGGCCGCATTGGTTGTGGCCGATGCCGCCGCGCGAGGTCTTGCCGTCGGCGGGTTAAAGGGCATGCGGGAAAACATGCTTTCGGTGCAGAAAAAGGTGTTTGAGCGTGGTTTGGGGCCTGCCTATGACTTGGCGGCAACCTGCGCACTACTGGGCAAGAAGGCAGAGGCGTTGCGGTATTTGCAAGCGGCCTACGAAAAGCGGGAGGTCGGATTGCTGTACCTTAGCCGAAACCAGAATTTCAACATCCTCCGGGACGATCCCATATACAAGGAAATTACAGAGCGAGTGGGTGAGAGACTGTCCACACCGACGCGCCCCTAACCGCGAGACATAATGGCATCTTGCTCCGCAGCGCGCTTGAATAGCCTCGGCGCTCAAGCCCAGCGGCATCGACGACCAGACCTTCCGGAAGGTCGTGTTGCAGCCGGTTTAGCTTTGAGGCCGTTTGCGTACCCATGGTTAGCAAAATAGCATTAACTCAAACTGGAAAATCAAGGTTTGAGACAGCGAACACGATAATTGCCTTTGTGTCCCTCAAGGCCTGCACCGTCGTCGTCCACGATTTCAACGAAACCGCGCATTCGCTGGACGTGACGGCGGAAACGCTCTACGAAGCCCGTCGCGCAGGCCCGCGCCGCAGTGCGCGGGCATGAGTGGGCTGGAGACATCGGCCGCGGCCTGACCGCAGTCACCGTGAAGGTCCGAAATCCCGAAATCACGCATATCGTCAAGGTTCAGGATTTTGAGCACCGGCTCAACAGGGGTTGCAAGAGCCCGAAAGAAACCGTGTTGAAAGAACGGCTCCGGCGCACGCTCGGTCGCCAGGGGCGATGATCATCACGGTCATGACCGCCATGTCGGCGATCACCGGCAGGATGATGAGAACGATCACTACCATCACGACGATCATGATGACAACGAACGCAGAATCCGATCGTCAACCGGAGTTGTTTCACGTTCCAGAGGCTGGTTGCGTCGCCGAACGATAAGCGCACCGTATTTTCTCAGGAAGCCCGATTGACGTTCGTCGCGAGATTGTGACTGCGAACTTTGGAAGCCGAAACGTCTCGTGCTTCAGGCCGTGCCTCAGTCCGATCCGCATCGGAGCGGAGCGGCACTGTAGAGCGCAGCGTCGTACCGGCGTCCGTAGATTCGATTGTGAAATCCCCGCCAAGCTCTTTCACTCGTTCGCATATGCCTGCCAGCCCCACGCCCGATCCCGTACCAGCGCGGTGGAAACGATCCATCACTGCTGGCGGAACTCCGCGCCCAAAGTCCTGGATTTCAAGAACGGCACGGTCCGGAAGTCGTTGGAATTTCACTTCAACGTGCGGGCTCTCCGAGTGACGATGCGCGTTGGTAAGACCTTCTTGCAGCGCTCGAAAAAGCGCCAGCTCTACCACTTCAGGCATGCGCGGAGTCTTAGACAAACCCGCCGGCGGTTCGTCGGGATGAGAAAAATTCGTCTTGATCGCCATGGCGGTGCGCTTGGCGAATCCGTCGATGAACCAATGAGCTGCCGCTTCAAAACCTGCCTCATCGAGCAACGGCGGGTGCAACAGGTAGGACATAGTACGAATGCTCGAGACGGCGTGGTCGATCAGCTTCCGAGTTTCCTGCAGCATGGGAGACGACCTCCCTCCCTCACGCAGCAGGACCATGTCGAGGTTGATCTGAGCGGCAGCCAGCCACTGGCCCAGTCCATCGTGAAGTTCGCGGGCAATGCGTCTCCGCTCTTCATCCTGCACGCGCATCAGCCGGGCCGAAAGTTTTCGTAAGGTCAGGGTCCGCTTCTCCACCAGAGATTCCAGTTCGTCGTGTGCGCGGCGCAATTCTTGCTCAACTTGTTCACGCTCCTCGAGATGATCGCGAATTTCGTACTGTCGCACTCGCGAGCGGATAGCCGTCCGCACGCTGCTGATCAGCGTGGCCGGACGCAGCGGGCGTTCAATCAGATTGAGGTTACCCATCGGGGTTCGCGAGCGAACCATCATCTCCGTATAAGGAGTAGTCGCGCCGCCTCCAGTGAGAACGATAATCGGAAAGTCAGACCATGGAGGTTGAGCCGTCACGCTTCGGCCGAGCAACTCAATACCTTCCTCGTCGAGCGACTCCTCGGCTACGATAGCGGCACCGGCTCTGCCGCCCACGCAGCGGGCAATCGCAGCCACATCACTGACAACCCCAACCGGAATGCCCGAACGCTCCAGCACCTCTCGAACCAGCAAAGCGTCTTTGCCAAAAGGCGCCAGCACCAGCACCCGGTAATCGTCATGCAGAGAATTACCCATCTACCCGACCTTTAGCTTTCCTTCGCTCCACCAAGAAATGTTGGAGTGCCAGTCAGCACCCCATGAAACTCGCGCAGAGGGCGCCCGATATGAATCCGATCCGGTCCCAGCTTCAGTTCCCGGATTGCATGCTCGTGACTACCACTGCGCCTTTTGATGGTTGAGATAGCTTGGCAGACTTCGCCGTTGGCCTCAAAATAACGGAGCAGCAAAATATTGTCCGCCAGATAGCTGACGTCGACCGCACTCTGCAGGGGCCATCCAATTGTGCCGGCTTGCGCCAGAACCATGATCGTGAGCACGCCACGATTGCCGAGATAAGCCAGAAGTTCGTGGAGATGGACAGCCAGGAATTGCTCTCCAGGCATGGACTGCAGATATCCATTCAAGCTATCAAGCACAACCAGGCGGACGTTCTCGTTTTCAACGTGCTGTTGAACGCTCGCGACCAGCTCTCCGGGGGACATTTCTGCAGGATCGACGCGTTTGATGACGATTTTGCCGCTGGCCAAATGCGGACGGATATCGATACCCAGCCCAGCGGCTCGAGTCATCAACGTATGCGGGCCTTCCTCGAAGGTGAACAGAGCGCAGGCTTCTCCTCGCCGGGCAGCCGTCACCGCCCACTGAACCGCCAGACTCGTCTTGCCGCAGCCAGCGGGACCGATCATCAGCGTGCTGGTACCCCGATCAAGCCCGCCTCCAGTCAGCGCGTCGAGTTCGGGAATGCCGCTCGAAACTGCCTCAGGCGGTTGATCCGTGCGAGAATCGGCTGCGATGAGGCGCGGAAAAACGATAACGCCACCCGTCACGATCGAATAATCATGAAATCCCTCCCGGTAGGGAGTTCCCCGCAACTTCACGATCTCGAGCTGCCGACGAGTTCTCCCGTATTCTCGAGGAACTTTGTCCATGCTGACCACGCCGTGCACAATGCTGTGCAACTGAAGATCGGGATCGCGGGAACTTCGGTCATCCAGCAAAAGGACCGTGCATGCTTGATCGGACATGAAGTCTTTCAGCGACAAGATCTGGCGGCGGTAGCGCAAGGGATCTTTAGCCAGCATTCTCAGCTCGCTAAGCGCATCAATGACAAGCCGTTCCGGACGCACCCTTTGAATTTCTTTAACAATGCGCTGCACGCGATCGTTGAGCTCAACTTCGGCAGGGTGAAAGACGGTGTATTGCTGCTCCGGAAGAAGATCCCCTTCATTGGGAAGTAGCTCGACCACCTCGATGTTATCCATCGTCCGTCCATGGGACTGGGCAGCGTGGGCAAGGTCGGCGCGCGATTCCGAGAGCGTGATGTATAAAGCGCGTTCCCCTCTGCGGACCCCTTCGCGCATAAATTGGAGCGCCAAGGTGGTCTTACCGGCCCCCGGGTCACCCTCGATCAGATATAGACGACCGTGGGGAAAGCCGCCATTCAGGATGTGGTCCAAGCCAGAGCATCCCGTACTGACACGCGGATCAGTGCGCGCATCTAGTTGCGCATTCGGTTCACGACTAGCTGTAGCCATGTCTTCTCCAAAGATTTAGGGTGCGGGGAGCGCGAAAAACCCAGCGTCAACCGAAGGCTTCGAGAAGGGCGGATTTCGCGCACGTGAACCTTATGATTTCCTGACTCAAATTCGAGAACGATAGACTCCAAACATGGCGAAATACCGGCCTTGCTACTATCAGTATGATTGCTGATAAGGCTAGGGGACCTACTGTAGGGAGGGAGTCCCGGCGAATTCCCCAAACCAAAATAAGCAGAATAAAGCGCCTTTCGCACTCTGCACTGCTCAGGAGTTTATGAAATGAATTCCACCGCAATTCGAATCATCCTGCCGCAGCATCTGCGAACACTGGCCCACGTGGGCAGCGAGTTGCAAATCGAGGTGGGAGCGCCGGCCACGCAGCGCTCGGTGCTCGACGCGCTTGAACTTCGTTATCCCATGCTGCGAGGCACCATTCGCGACCAAGTGACGCAACAGCGCCGCCCCTTCTTGCGCTTCTTTGCCTGCGAGCAGGATCTATCCCACGAGGCCCCGGACGCTCCGCTGCCTGACTCGGTCGTGTCGGGGGCAGAGCCGCTGATCATCCTGGGAGCTATTGCCGGCGGCTAGGCCGTATTCACCGCACAATCATTTGCCTGTGCCGCTGTCGTCCGCTATAGTTTTTCTATGTTTGGAGATTTCACTGCCACCGATCGTTGGACGAAGAAACAAGTTCACTGTGTCTATCAGGCGCTCATCGTCGCTATCGCCACACGTCACGCTGATGCCGTGGACATCAAGTTCTTGGTCGACGGGAAAACGGTGTGGGTCGCACTACCTCATCCTGCCTGGGTCGAGTACAAGAAGCGTACGGGGAAGGCAATCACCGATTCGCTGGCGGTGGAAATAGCCGGTCATTATCTGCAATCGGCGCTGGCGGCTGGCGAAGGGCTCGGACGCGAGATGTACTCGCTCACGGTCGAAGAAACCCTGGCTCATTTGGAGGCCGTGGTCTCCGCAATGCAAGCGCCGGTCATCGCCTAAAAGTGTCACCGAGGCGCTGAACGTTGAAACTTCTCACCGCACTGCCACGCTTCCGACAGCGCAAGGCGTTCTGCAAGTTTCACCCGCGAGTAACTCCCGTCACCCTGATACGACTGGGTAATCCTTACAGTGCTGACTCGGCGTTGGCGATGAAGCGTTAGGGCGCGCGATCAGAAACTTTTATCGCTGAAAATTTCGGCGGTGAACGCTTCGAGAGTTGCGCCTTTCTGCCAGGCGTCTGGGGGAAGTTGAGCTTTGCGACAAGTTTGCTCAAGGAAGGTGATGCGGTCCCAATTGTGGTCGGCGGCGACTTGGGGCAGTAGCAGGCCGCGGCGGCCGTGTTGGCTGACGAGGAGGCCGTGGCGTCCCACCTCGATGTCTTCGGCATGAATCGGCTGTGGAGCGGAGAGAACGCTGAGCTCGATTTCAAGATGAGGAGCTTCATCTTTGCTGATGGGCGGGAAGCGGTTGTCGTCGAAGGCTGCGGCCCGCGCAGTTTCCGCGACGGCGCGATAGACGGAAGTTGTAGGCAGAATATAGCCGACGCATCCCCGCAATTCGCCAAGCAAGTAGAGGGAGGTGAAAGCCCCTCGAGGCTCAGCCAGATGCGCCGTGGGGGGATCGAGAGAAGGATCGCGATGCTGCAGCGCGGAAGAAATCGAATCGTGCGCCAGCAGCAGCAACAGCGTCCGCTCTTCTGGAGAGAATTCCTGGCGGAAAACTTCCGGGAAAGCAACACCCGGCGGCGAATTATGTAGTGGGGGCGACATCGGCATCGTGGGCCGGTTGTGGTTTGCGGCGACGGCTGAGAATGAAGGCGCGGCGGCGGCGCTTGGAGACGCGCCGGTCGATCTTCGACCAGAAAGCGGCAAAGTAATCGATCGCGGAAATCAGCGAGACACAAACCACAAACCAGATCGCTGCGTAAGCAATCCAATGCACCGGAAAAATGAAATTTCCGTAAACCGGCCACTCTTTCCAGCGATGGTCGAGAATCACGGCGACCACGGAAACAATCTGCACCACCATTTTGAACTTGCCGAGTTCACTGGCCTCGATGGTGAAACCACCGGATGCGGCGATGGATCGCAGGCCGCTCACCAGAAACTCGCGGCCGATAATGAGGACGGCGATCCATGCAGGAACCAGGCTGGGATTGAACTGGACGAGAGTAACGAAAGCGGCTGCGATTAGAAGTTTGTCGGCCATGGGATCGAGCAAAATTCCCATGGTGGTGATCTGGCCGCGTTTGCGGGCGAGGTATCCGTCAATGCCGTCGGTCATCGAGGCAGCGATAAATATCGCCGAGGCGAGCAACTCCTTAGCGCCGTGATCGCTGGTGAAATGGTTGGAAGACAGAATCCAGATCAGCAGAGGAATACTGCAGATGCGGATCAGCGTGATGGAATTGGGCAGGTTCACCGCGACTCGGGACGTTTTCCGGAAGGGTACCGGAAGACAATTCGATTATCCTCCACGGTGGAACGGAACGCAATCAGGAGAAAGGCCATCTGGGCACGGATGGCGGGAGTTCAGCAGGGGCGAGCCGGGCGGCTCCCCGGGCCGGACAGCCGAGGCGGTTGTCCCCACATGAATCGTGTCAAGACGCGAGCCTATTTTGGTGCTGGAGTCATCGCGCCCGGTTTTGGCTGCTTGGCGATAATCTGGTCTTTGATTTTCTCGTAAGTGGCTTGGGGAACTATTTTCTTGTGCACCAGGTCAAGCTTCGTCCGATAAGGGCGGCCCGCGATGATCTTCTGGGAATAAGCGTCACCGATGCCGGGCAGAGCCTTTAACTGATCGGCCGTGGCGGTATTAATGTCCAGTTTGTCGGCTGCGGCAGCTTGTGGCCCGAGGGCGGCGGCGTCGGCCCTGACCACTCCGGCTTCTTGCAGCCATACGAAGGCCAGGAGCAGGGGCAATATTCCTACTATGACACTCCTGCTTATCGATTTCATACGAACTCCTTAAGCGTAGATTCCCCGTTGGCGAATGGTGTAGGCGACTCGGTCGATAGCCAGCATATAGGCCGCGATACGATTGTTCACACGGTGGGTCTCAGCATAACGAACGACGTCGCCAAAGGAGGAAATCATAATCTCCTCCAGTTGCTCGTTGACCACGGACTCTTTCCAGAAATAGCCCTGGCGGTCCTGCACCCATTCGAAGTATGAAGTGGTAACGCCGCCGGCGTTGGCCAGAATGTCCGGGATCACAAACACTCCCTTGTCGGTCAAGACATCATCGGCCACTGATGTGGTGGGGCCGTTGGCGCCTTCAGCCAGAATGCGGCACTTCACGCGATCGACGTTGCGCGAAGTAATAACGTTCTCGGTGGCGGCGGGAATAAGGATTTCGCACTCCGTTGTGAGCAACTCGGCCGGATCGGATGCTTCGGCGTTGGGGAAGCCGTGCACCGTGCCGTTTTTCTGACGGTACTCGACGAGAGCGTTCAGGTCGATGCCATTCTTGTTGTAAAGACCACCCCCGACTTCGGCAATGCCCACAACTTTGTATCCGCACTGATGCATGAGATGTGCGGCATTGGAGCCGACGTTGCCGAAGCCTTGCACAATCACGCGACTGCTCTCGCGCGACAGGCCGAGCTTCTTGATGGCTTCGTCGCAGACCACCATCACACCGCGTCCGGTCGCCTCGCGGCGTCCACGAGACCCACCAATGTTGATGGGTTTGCCGGTGACGCACGCCGTCACCGTTTGGCGCATGTGCATAGAGTAGGTGTCCATCATCCATGCCATGATCTGTTCGTTGGTGTTGACGTCAGGGGCCGGAACGTCTTTTTCGGGTCCGATGAATTCGATCAGTTCGGAAGTGTAGCGTCGAGTCATGCGCTCGATTTCGCCCATGGACATTTTATGGGGATCGCAGATCACACCGCCCTTGGCGCCACCGAAAGGGATGTTGACCACGGCGCACTTCCAGGTCATCCAACTGGCGAGGGCGCGGATTTCATCGAGTGTAACGTCCGGGGCATAGCGGATCCCGCCTTTTGCCGGCCCGCGGGCGATCGAATGCTGCACGCGAAATCCGGTGAAGACCTCAAGGTGACCGTCGTCCATCTGGACGGGGATATACACCGTAAGTTCGCGGTTGGGATAACGCAGAACCCGCCACAAGCCATCGTCAAGATTAAGTTTCTGAGCCGCCAGGTCAAAACGCGCCCGCTGCGACTCCCACGGATTACTTTCTTTGTCGACTTGCGGAGGAGTGGTCAAGGTGGTCATAAAATTGGTCTCCGGATGATTGCGGTTCGAGATGTCGGCCGACTCGGGGACGAGTTTCCGGTGTGAGCGGGCAAACGTTCAGAGTATATGAGTCGGGACGGTTAGGAAGCAAGGTCCAGACAGGAAAGCTGCCGCGTTAGATCCCACTTACAGACGAGGCCGCCCTATTCTTAGGATAAGATGGCGTGCTTGCGCGAGGGGATGCGCCCGTCATGCTGACGTGGCGATTAATCTAGAGTCAACCGACGAAGATGTGGAACTCATCCTGCGATCGGAATTGCGGGGTTTGCTGGCGATATTCCAGAGGTAGACGGCGGCATAAGCCCGCCAAGGGCGCCAGGCTTCGGCGCGCCGCTCAAGGTCACGAGTGCTGTTCAAACTGAGCGCCCGCAGAAGGCCGAGATCGCTGGAGGGGAAAGCGTCGGGCTCACCCAAGGCGCGCAGGGCAACGTATTGCGCTGTCCACTTTCCAATGCCGGGAATTTCACAAAGCCGGGCGAGGAAGTCGGAGGAATCTACGACGCCGTCAAAGTTGAGGCGGCCATCGCAAACCGCACGTGCCAGAGCGCGGATGGTTTCGGCTCGGGCTCCCGGCAGGCCAATGCCAGCGAAGTTTGCATCGGCCAGCGCGTGGGGTTGAGGAAAAACGTGAGTTATGCCCCCGGCCGCGGAAAATGGCTGCCCGAAAGTTTTCCCGATCCGGCCTGCCAGCGTGGTCGCTCCTTTGACGCTAACTTGCTGACCGAGAATCGCCCGAACGGCAAGTTCGAAGCCATTCCAGCAACCCGGGACGCGCAACCCTGGTTCAGCCTCAAGCCGCACTGCTAACAAGGGATCAGTCTTCAGAGTCTGTACGATAGCGGCCCAGTCAGCATTCAGATCAAACATCGAGCGTATACGCTCGGTGATGAAAAAGAGGGAACGAGGATCGCCAAACTGCACCCGGGCGGCAAGCGCATTGTTCGCCACGTCGAGAGAGATCTCAAAATATCCGTGATTTCCGTTCAAAGAAATGGAGCGACGATAACAACCGCCTTCCACCACTTCGACCCCAGGCGTCGCGCGAGCCGCCAGGAACGCCAGCATTCCCTTCCAGTTGTAAGGCGGGCGGAAGCGGAGACGAAAGAGATATTGATTTTCCGGCTGGACTTGTGTCTGCCGTGCAAGCCGGCGTATCTGTGTCGGCGTTCGATGATAGACCTTGCGAATGCCGTCGTTGAATCGGCGCACGCATCCGAAGCCGGATGCTAACGCAATCTGTGTCATGGGCAAACTCGTCTCGTCGATAAGCTTCTTGGCGAAGTGCAGACGTCTGGTGTGAGCGACTGCTGTTGGGGTCGCTCCCAGATGCTTGAGAAATAAGCGGCGGAGGTGACGCGAGCCAACTCCCAGACGCGCCGCAAGAACTTCCACTCCGCCATCTTCCAGTCCACTTTCACCGATCAATCGTAAAGCGCGCGAAACCGTGTTGGAGGTTCCCAGCCAAGCCGGCGTTCCCGGCGAGCATTCGGGCCGACAGCGCAGGCACGGACGAAACCCTGCTTCCGCCGCGGCCGCCGCAGTGGCAAAGTAACGGACATTTTTTTCTTTTGCCGTCGGAGCCGGACAAATCGAACGACAGTAGACACCACTGCCCACCACGCCGATGAAAAATTTTCCGTCAAAGCGCGGATCGCGCGACAGTCTGGCTCGTGAACATACCTGCCAATCCAGGGTCATATGGCGAATTCATCATAACGGTTTCGCAGCAGCGCTATAGACGTTTTCGGACCACGCTCCGGAATGCCTACAGGCGCGCGGAAGTCTGCGGCGAAGCGAGCGCGAGAGGGAAAGCGTATCGAAGTCCGCAAACGTCCAGCTCCGAGCAAGCGAAGTCCGCGAACGTCCAACCCGATTCAAAGACCCACTTTATCGTGCCTGAAACGGTCGGCCCGAGTGGCAACGTCATTCCCCGAGGAGTCAACATGAAATTCCGCATTCTGATTCGCATCACCGCAGTGAGTCTGTTGGCCACGCTCATGGTTTCGGTTCGCCTCGCCGCACAAGACCAAGCGAAAGCCCAGCCGCCCAGGTACTACGTGTTCAATCTGGGCGCGCCGGGCGGCGGGACCATTGCCATGGCCGCCAGCATTAACGACATCGGCTGGGTGGCCGGTGATGCGTACCAGACGGGTAACACCACCGAGCACGCCGAACTCTGGGTCGGATCTCCATTCGACCTGGGGACGCTGGGTGGATCTAACAGTGCCGTGGCTTGGCCGAACAAGAACGACAGAGGCGAGATTGCGGGTGTTGCCGAAACCGGCGAGACGAATCGATTGAAGGAGGATTGGAGTTGCGCCTTAGCCAATTTCCCGACCATCACTCATCAAATATGTCTCGGGTTCGCGTGGCAAGGCGGAGTGATGTCCCCACTTCCGCCGTTGCCCGGCGGCCTTGATAGTTATGCAAGCGCCGTCAACAACCGGGGCCAGGTTGCGGTGGGCGGAGAATGGCATTCACGACTCGACTTGCCATCTGCCGCAGGTCCTGCAGTTCGAAGCAGTCATCTGGGGGCCGAAACTGGGCGAACTGACAGAGCTTCCTCCGCTCTCCCCCGATCCAGATTCGGCTGCCACGGCAATCAATGACCAAGGCCAGGTGGTCGGAATTTCTGGTCTCTGCTCAAATGCGGTGGGAGGGACGAGCGCTATGCACGCCGTGCTCTGGGACAACGGCACGCCAATGAGCCTGGGCAACTTTGATGGAGGCGTGGCATGGAACACTCCCACTGCTATCAACAATCGGAGTCAAATCGTCGGTTTCGCCAATCTGGCGGGCACGCAGAATGGTGCGTTCAATCCCGTCGCCTTTCTCTGGAGCAAACAACACCACATCCAGAAAATCCCTCCGGTTGGGGAGGACGCCAACAGCTTAGCCTGGGGTATTAACGAGCACGAGCAAGTAGTGGGCGACTCGTGTGTGGATAACACTCTCAGCAACTGCCGCGCCTTCCTCTGGCAAAACGGCCTGGTGACGGACCTGAACACTCTCATTCAGTCAGATTCTTCCTTGCAGCTGTTCCTCGCGAACGATATCAACGATTACGGTGAAATTGTGGGTTTTGCCGTCGATGCAAATACAGGCGCGATTGTCGCCTTTCTGGCGGTTCCCGTGCTGAACGGAGCGAGTGCTGCAGGTAGGTTCTCAGATCAGGCCGATAGCAATTCCCGCAACTTCACCGTTCCTGAAAGCGTCCGCCAACAGCTCCTTCGGCGATTAGGTGTTGTTATCCCTGGCAGGTAGGGAACGCCGCCATGCCTGACCGTCTTCGCCACTGCGTAGAATGTCCGGACTGTTGTACCCGATATTTACTTGGATTCAGTCCGTATCGAAACGGCTCGTACCTTGTTTCTCTGGTGACCGACTCTGCAGAGGAATACAAACTGATTTGTTCCTGCTGCCGTCCACCCGTGTGCAGTCGATGGAACTGGAGTGAACTGAAGACCTATGGTGTCTCGAACGCGGCATACGAACGCGGCTATGGTCGGTCGGATGAGATCTGGTTGTTGAGACAATATCCCGATCGAGATACAGACTCAGTCAACCTCAATTCATTCGGGGAGGCAAGAAGGAAGGCCAGATGAATCTCATTGCTTTCAGGCCGCAGCCAGTTCTGACTTGTGTTCTGGTATTTTTCGCAACGACAATAGGACAGCCGAGTGGCTCGGTTTCGGCGGATGAGCCGGCAAGACATGCTTCCTGCGACGCCTCCGAATACCGACAGTCCGACTTCTGGGTGGGCGATTGGAATGCTTTTGAGGAGGGCAGCACGGCTCCGGTCGCGCGCTTGCGGGTGGACCGCTTGCTCGATGGCTGCGTTTTGCGGGAGGACTACGAAGGTGCGGATGGCCACAAGGGCGTGAGCTTGAGTATCTACGATGCGTCCAGAAAGGTGTGGCATCAGACCTGGGTCACGAACCGCGGCGAGTTGCTGGTGATTGAAGGCGCTTTTCAAGGCGGGAAGATGGTCCTGATCGGCGCAGATCGCACCGAGGATGGAACGCAAAGGCAAGTCCGAGGTATCTGGAAGCCCGAAGGCGGCGGCGTTCGTGAGACAGCCGTGACCTCGATCGATGGCGGCAAGACTTTCAAGCCGTGGTTTGATCTCGTGTTCCGCCCCCGCAAGTGACGGCTCGCACTGCCAGAATAACGACCGACAAACCACTAAAGCTTGATTTCCATCCCTTCGGCGGCGGCGCGCACTTTGGGATAGTAGTTGCGGGCTTCGTGGACGACCTTGTCGATGATCGCGTCGGTGTGATCGGGATCATGGTGGAAGAGCACGAGTTCTTTGGCGCCGCTCTCCATTACAACGTTGACGGCTTCGCGCCAGTGACTGTGACCCCAGCCCCGGCGGCGGGCTGCGTATTCTTCTGGAAGGTATTGCGCGTCGTAAATGAGCACATCCGCGCCTTCGGCTAGTTTACGCACAGCCTTGTCGAAAGCGGCATCGCCCGGCTCGTTGTCGGTGGCGTAAACGAAGATTCCGTCTTTCGTTTCGAGGCGGAAGCCCATGCATCCCTGGGGATGATTCAGCCATGCGGTCTGTAATTGCACGCCTTCTTCAAGGGTGACTCGTCCGCTTTCAATTTCATGGAAATCGCGCTGCGCCTTCATCTCATCAATCTTCACCGGAAAGTACGGCGCAGCCATCTGGTCGGCCAGCACTTGTTTCAGGCTCCGGGTTCGGGCCGAGCATTGGAAGAGAAAGCGGCTCTCCGGGTTCGCATACAACGGTCGGAAGAAGGGCATGCCCTGTATGTGGTCCCAATGAAAGTGGGAGACAAAGACGTGTGCGGAAAAAGGGCGATCGCCGAATTCGCTTTGCAGCTGCTGACCCAGGACGCGGAATCCTGTGCCGCAATCGAATATGTAGATACGGTCGCCGAAGCGCACTTCGACGCAGGAGGTATTGCCTCCATAGCGCATGTTCTCGGGTTGTGGCGTTGGCGTGGAACCGCGCACGCCCCAGAACTTGATCCGCATAGGCTCGTGACCGCACGAGAGCTGCTTCCCTGGACTCTATCCTTGGTATCTTCCGATGATGGGCCGCGCGAGTCAATTGCCGGATTGGTTCACAGCGCAATATTTCGCGGCTATTCCGTGTCTTTTTAGTGTCTCCCCTATAATGAACCGCGAGGCGCGGAAGTCAGGTGGGCCTCATCTTTCGCATGGTTAACCCCAATTTCAAGGAATTCTCGCGGCTGGCGCGGTCGGCCACGCTTGTGCCGGTGGTGAAGTCGGTCAGCGCCGACCTGCTCACTCCGGTCTCAGCGTTCCTGGCCATTGCGGAGAATGAGCCGCATGCGTTTTTGCTGGAGTCGAATGAGCGCGGCGAGCAGATTGGCCGTTACACGTTTCTCGGGGCGCGGCCCTACATGCGGGTGCGGGCGCGAGGTGCTGCGATTGCGATTGAACGCGGGCGGCAGCGCGAAAGACGACAGGGCAATGTTTTTCAGGTGGTGAAGCAATTACTCGGGGAACATAAGCCAGCCACGATGCCCGGTCTGCCGCCCTTCACCGCCGGAGCTGTCGGCTATTTCTCATACGACACGGTGCGGCAACTCGAAAACATTGGCGAGCACGCCAACGACGACCTGACTCTCGCGGATTGCGAACTGATGTTCTTCGACCGGCTACTAGCCTTTGATCACCTAAGACACCAGATCCACATTGTAGCTGCGGCAGACGTTTCGCGAGAAAATCCGCGACGCGCCTATGACCGGGCAGTGCGCGACATTGCCGGACTCGAACGTAAGCTGGCTGCGGGATTGCGCCCGGCATTATGGCGTAAATCAAATAAGGCCTTGCCGGGAAAGCTCAAGATCAATACCGGAACCACGCGTGCGAAATTCCTGCGAAGCGTAGAGCGCTGCAAGGAGTACATTGCCGCGGGCGACATTTTTCAGGTCGTGCTTTCGCAGCGGCTCGATTTTATCCCTGGCGTCGAGCCATTCGATCTTTACCGCGCCCTGCGACAGGTGAATCCTTCGCCATACCTTTACTTTCTGCGGATGGGAGAGACCCAGATTCTCGGTTCCTCGCCGGAGATGCTGGTGCGTGTAACGGGGCGCAGGCTCGAATATCGGCCCATCGCGGGCACGCACCCGCGCGGGCGCGACGAGGCCGAAGACCTGCGCTTGGAACAGCAGATGCGGAACGATGAGAAGGAGCGCGCCGAGCACGTGATGCTGGTTGATCTGGGTCGCAATGATCTCGGCCGGGTGAGCGAGTATGGTTCGGTGAAGGTGAAAGACCTGATGTATGTGGAGCGCTATTCCCACGTGATGCACCTGGTCTCCGCCTTGGAAGGGACGCTGCGAAAAGATCTTGGTGCGCTTGACGCCTTCGCCGCTTGCTTTCCCGCAGGCACGCTGAGCGGAGCGCCGAAAGTACGGGCAATGCAGGTCATCGAAGAGCTCGAACCGGTGCGCCGGGGTATCTATGGCGGGTCGGTGCTTTACGCCGATTTTGCCGGGAATCTGGATTCGTGCATCGGCATTCGAACCATGCTCATGCAAGGAAAACACGCCTATTTGCAGGCCGGAGCAGGCATTGTGGCGGACTCCGATGCGGCGAGCGAGTTTCAGGAAAGCATGAACAAGGCTCAGGCCTTGCTGCGGGCGGTGGAGATGGCGAGGGGCGGCGGTCAGTGAACAAAAGCCAGAGTCGATATTTCTAAGAAATTCTCTACCAGTTTTTTCCCCGCATCCGTGAGCACGCTCTCAGGATGGAATTGCACTCCTTCGATGGGAAAGTTTCTGTGACGCAGGCCCATGATGGTCCGGGTCCCATCTTTATCGGTAGTCCAGGCGCTGACTTCCAACTCCGCTGGCAAATTCTTTTCTGCCACGATGAGCGAGTGGTACCGCGTAGCCGTCATCGGCATGGGCAAGCCACGAAAAATGCTCTTGTTATCGTGCGTCACTGCGCTGGTCTTGCCGTGCATCAATTGCGGAGCGCGCACCACTTGTCCGCCAAAAGCCGCGCCAATGGCTTGATGTCCCAGGCACACGCCGAGAATCGGTGTCTTGCCCGCGAAGTGGCGAATCAGGTCGATGCTGATGCCGGCGTCTTGCGGCGTGCAGGGACCGGGGGAGATCACGATGCGCTCCGGTTGCATCGCGTCAACCTCTGCAACTGTGACTTGATCGTTGCGACGCACCTCGACTTCGGCACCAAGTTCCCCAAAATACTGAACCAGGTTATAGGTAAAGGAATCGTAGTTGTCGAGAACGAAGATCACCGGCTTGTCCAATGCTTAGCTTACCACTGGCTGCGTTCGGATCTCTAAATCGAGTTTTGCCGAGGATGGTGAAGACGATCATCGACTACCGTCCGAAGCTTGCTCCGCCAGAACGGGCCATCGCTCCTGCCCAATGGTGGTATTGACCGAACCTGACCTTAACGTCATTCTTTGACGAACACTTAATTGCCGCTTTGTTGGTTTGGGGAGCGATGTATGGCAGAAACCCAGCAAGAGAAAAGGTCTGCGCGACGCTTCGCGCTTCGGATTCCAGTATCGGTCGCCCGCGGTGAAAAAATGGAGCAAAGCGAACCCGCTCAATTGCGGGACGTGAGCGCGCGAGGCATATGCCTTTACCTCGAATCACCCATCGAACAAGGTTCGCCGATCGGCTTCACTCTCACACTTCCGCCGGAAATCACTCTGACGGAAAGCATTCGCGTGCAATGCAAGGGGCGAGTGGTGCGGATCGACACTGCCGCCAACAACGGGAAGCTGGCGGTGGCCGCAGTGATTGAAGAATACGAATTCCTTCCTGAAAGCTGACCTCAGGCGCTCCTCTCCTCGCTGCTGAATTAGCGCCGTCCATACCTAACCCCGCACTTCACCGCTTTCTCAGCAAGTGGTAATGTTCCCTTCAGGAAGATTCGAGGGGAATTCTTTCTTGCGACCACGCTTTCAGGTTATTGGCGTTCCGCTGTTTGTGGCGCTGGCAGTACCGATGGCCTTCCCGCAAGCCCCTGTGCCCAGGGCGGCAAAGCCGAAGACGAGTTCTACGAAGCCGGAAATCACAACCATCACCAGTGTGCGCGTCGTCATCGAACGGGGTGTTCCGGCACTCGAAATTATCGCAACGCGGCCTGCAGTCCCATCGATCCAACTCCTGAACTCGCCGCCGCGTCTGGTTATCGACCTGCTGCATGCCCAAATAGGACTGCAGCACAAGCGAATCGATGTTCAGCAGGAGAACATTCGGGACATCCGAGCTGAGCAATTTCAGAACGATCCTCCCATCGCCAGAATAGTGCTCGATCTTCTCGCTCCCTACAGCTATACGTGGGATGAAGCGGGTAACCGGTTGATGGTGCGGTTGAAACCGTCTGAAGACGTGAGTGCCAGCAGCAAGAAACTGCCACTCCGAGGGCCAACAACGCTGTCGCTGCGCACGCGGGAACCCGCTATCGTGCCCGCCACTGCCGGTTCCGGCGATGTCATGATCGAAGGCAGCCGGATTGCCAGTGGATCCTCCTTGACCACAGCTGCCGATACCGCGGTTCTGCGACTGTCCAGGGGCGGAGAGGTTCGCCTCTGCCCTCGCACAACGGTCTCGGTCACACCGTCACCGAATGGGAAAGACCTTATGCTGGGTATGAGCTCGGGGGCACTGGAGACGCACTACGCGCTTGAGGCTTCAGCGGATACGGTACTGACTCCTGACTTCCGTATCCAGTTTGCGGGGCCGGGGAATTTTGACTTCGCCATAAGCGCAGACTCGCATGGCAATACTTGCGTACGAGGGTTGGCAGGGAACAGTTCGTCGGCGGTGGTTTCCGAGCTGATGGGGGACCGCCACTATCAGGTCAAGCCCACGGAGCAGGCGGTCTTTCGCGCGGGACGGATCGACAGCGTAGACAGCCATGTTCCCTTGGAATGTGGCTGCCCGCCAGCAGTTCCGGCGCTACGAGCTGATATCGCGGCGGCACCAGACTCGGAGCTGCCGCCGAATGCCAAACTTGCCGAAGGTGGTATGCCGTCAAAGCGTGCCGGTGACCCGAAAAGCAGTGGCCAAACGAACTTAGGGGAACTGAATGAAGGCCCGGCGCTTTCAAACGGCCCCGAAACCCAGCCCCTTCCACCTTCCCGGCCCAATGAGGTTCACGTTCAGATCGACGCGCCGTTTGTGTTTCGCGCCAGGAACGGCGCTGCCGCACCTCCGGCGCCCACGGACGAGGCTGCGGCGCTACCCGTCATGGAACTGCAGATCTCGAGAACGCAGCTCGAAATTCAGATTCAGCCGCCGCCTGCAGTGCAGCAAACTTCAGCTCCGACCGCCTCCGTGCCGCATCGATTCTTGCGGCGGCTCAAGAGCATTTTCGGCACGCTGTTTCACTAACGGACGCGCCGGAGTGTGGCGACAAATTACCGCCGGTTAATCGCCCGCCGCAGGGGCTCCGCTTTTTCCCGCAGGTCATCCGCGAAGCTTGCGCCGCGCTCGGCCACGTCCCGTACACGTTCCGTCACATCGCGGGCTCGGTCCTTCGCTTCATCGGTCCAATCCTGCAGCGTCTCTTTCGCATCTTCATAGCCGCGTTTCAGGTCGCGACGGAACTGCTTGCCGGTTTTCGGTGCCAGTACGAGGGCCGCGAGGGCACCTGCTCCAATCCCAATCAGCAAAAAGGTAACGGCAGTTCCTATGCTGGTGCTGTCCGAAGATTCATAACGTCCAGAGCTCATGATTTGACCTCCTCATTTCTTTCCTGCCTACGAATACCATCACGCGAAAATGCCTGCTCACGATGGGATGCTACTGACAATTCTAGTCCTACCGTGGGACCGGTTGAAACGAATGCAAGGCCGTGGGATGAGTTGGAGAGAGGAAAGGTTTCCGTTCTCCTGCAGGGGAGTGTAGAATCGGGTATTCGGTCCTCGTGTGCGACGGAAAATGTGGCCTGCCGCCTTCCGTCAGCCCCTGCAAACCGCATTTGAAGGAGATAGTTTCCAGCAATGTCGATCCCTGCCACCCAAATGCGCCCCGGCATGATCATCAAACACAACAATGATCTGCACTCCGTATTCAGTGTTGAGCACCGGACCCCCGGCAATCTGCGAGCCTTCATCCAGGCCAAACTGCGAAATCTTCGCACCGGCGCCATGTTCGAGCACCGTTTCCGTTCACCCGATCCCATCGAGAAGGTTAACGTGGACGAGGTCGACATGCAGTTCCTCTATGCTGACGGCGACAGCTACTACTTCATGGATACGTCGAATTACGAGCAGACTCACCTGACCAAAGAGGTTCTGGGCGATGCCGTCGACTACCTGATTGCCAACCTGGAAATCAAAGTAGAATTCTTCGACGGCAAGGCCGTGGGCATTGAGCTGCCGCAGACCGTGGAACTCACCGTGGTCGAGACTGAACCCGGATTGAAGAGCGCGACCGCATCCAGCGTAACCAAAGCTGCCAAAACCGAAACCGGCCTGGTAGTGCAGGTGCCGCCCTTCATCAATGAAGGTGAGAAAATCAAAGTGGATACAGCCGAAGGCGTGTATTTATCGCGCGCATAGAGGTCGAGACAGGTAAGAATGTAAACGGGGAATGCAGTTCAGTTCTGCATTCGGACTTCTCGCTTCTGCTATCTTCATTTCGGAAAGATGACCTCCAGCGAAAAACCAGTTGAGGCTCGCCGCTTTATAGTGCGGGGACGCGTTCAGGGTGTAGGTTTCCGCTGGTTTGTGGAGCGGGAGGCACACATCCTGGGGATCGCCGGGTGGGTGCGCAATAACACCGATGGCGGGGTGGAGGTACTTGCCCAGGGAACCCGCGATCAACTCTCCGGATTGCGCTCGCGACTGCAGCAGGGACCGCGAGCTGCCCGAGTCGATGGAGTCGAGGAGTCCGAGGCCCGCCCGGCTGACGGACTGAGTTCATTTCGAATTGAAGGAGCATGGTAGATTGTCCGCCAACTCAAGCCTGAATACAGACCAACTCAAGCATCTGATCCGCGAAGTCCCCGATTTCCCCAGGAAGGGAATTCTTTTCTACGACATCACCACCCTGCTGAAGAACAAAGTCGGTTTTGCCACGCTCGTCGACCGGCTTTCCGAGCACTATGTCGCGCAAAATATTGATCTCGTTCTCGGCATGGAGGCCCGTGGTTTCATCTTCGCCCCTGCGCTGGCATACCGTTTAAATGCTGGATTTGTTCCCGTGCGCAAGGTTGGCAAGCTTCCCGCCGCAACGGTGAAGTTCGATTACGCGCTGGAATACGGGACGAATTCGCTTGAGATGCACACGGATGCGATCCAGAAAGGCCAGCGCGTGCTTATCGTCGACGACCTGTTGGCCACCGGCGGGACCGCCGAAGCCACAGCTAAGTTAGCGACGCTGCTAGGCGCAGAGATTGCCGGGCTTGGCTTCGTCGTGGAATTGGATTTCCTGAACGGCAGGGAGAAACTCAAAGGCTACGACGTGATGTCTTTATTGCACTACGAGAAGTGAGGCAGGTACGCTGAGCTGAGAATCCTGCTAGGACAAAAGATAACGCATCAGCATGACGACACCAAACCATCCGCCTGCGCTAACCCCTGCCGCCAATGCCAAGCCCCCAATTCTGTTCCAGTTTAAGCGGCGGCGAGGCTGTTCCTCCTCTAACAGGCCGGCTTCCGGGTCGTAAACGAACCATGACCGGAAAAGTCGTGCCTCCCAGCTGGTGAATGGAGTCGCCAATCCTCCGCCAAACGGCGGACGGACATTCGATCGGTGAGTGCCGGACATGGGGGAGAGTATTCGATAACTCATCATCCGAACCTGAGAGAGGCAACGTTGTAGCTCGATGCAACTCCTGACACGATTATAAAATAAGATGCACCTCGCCGTAGGAAGGTTTTCGGCCGCCCCTCCGTTACATAGGAATCTGGAACGACATTACGCGCTTGCAAACGTTCCGGGGAAGGTGCAAACGAAGAAGCGGAATCAGATCTCTTCCAAAAATAACTTCGAGTTCTTGGGCAGATAGCTCTTGCGCCGAAACCAATCTTCCATGGCCTCACGGAGCTTATCGAGGGGCACTCTCGTTCCAATCTCCATGCGCCCGTCAGCGACTGGCAAGGTTTCGTCAAATACGCTAGCATTTGTGAAATTGCGCATGGAAAAACTGTCCAGCCACTGAATGGGGCAAAGTTGCTGCTGCCCTTTGTGGTCTTTGCACTCCGCATACACAACGCGAATCTTGCGCGCGAACATAATTTGATTTAACCACAGAAGATGCACCGCGCAGGATTCGCAACGGATTCCACATTCGGACCTTACCAACTCATGCCTAATCAGGCGCATCCCATAGTTTCGCTGCATAGCGGTCCGGTCCTCGAGCCACGCGCATCTCGCCCGCCGGTCGTAGTTGCGAGAGTGGTTGTTACCGGAACCTTGTCAACCGGCGTCTTTATGCGTTTGTCAGAATTATTTCTTCTATTCCTGATTTCGCTGTCGGGTGCCGCGGCCCAGGTTTCCTCGACCGGTCCGCAGAATCTTTATAATGGCCAGACGGTCACTGCCGTCGACCTGATTGCCAATCCCCATCGCGATGTCGAACCTTTGCGTGCCGCTGTGTCGCAGAAAGCGGGGCAGCCCTATTCCCAGGCGGATGTCGAAGCCAGTATCTCCGCCCTCCAAGTGGCGGGGGGATTCGAAAAAGTCACCGTAAATGTGATTCCAGATATTTCAGGTTTGCGGCTCAATTTTATTCTCGAGCCTGCGTACTACCTGGGCATGGTTGATTTTCAGGGCATCACGAAATTCTTCTCCTACACCCGTGTGCTCCAGGTCGTGAATCTGCAGGAGGAAGATCCTTATGATAAGGCTCGGATTCCGGTCGCGGAAGCAGCCCTATCGCAGTTTCTTCAGCACAACGGATACTTCACGGCGCAGGTTCACGCCGAAGCGCAAATCGATGACGCGAATCAGTTGGTAAACATAACTTTCACCGTCGAGGCCGGCAAACAAGCCCGCATCGGAAGAGTTGAGCTGAACGGTCTCGCTGGACCAGAGCAAACGTCGCTGCTCCGCAGACTGCGCTCACTCCGCGCCAGGTTCACGGGTGCACTGCTTAAGCCCGGGAAGCCTTACACCCCGGAACGGATTAAGGCGGCGACCTCGGTCATCAAGAAATATCTCGTGCAACAGCGCCGCCTGGCCAGCAAGGTGGAAGAGACTCCGCCGCAATACCATCCCGATACAAATCGGGTGGATGTGTCCTTCAACGTGGAAGTTGGCCCCGTAGTCGTGGTTCGCACGACCGGCGCTCGACTCTCTGCGTTTCCCTTCATGTCGCAGCGGGAAATGAAGAAGCTCATCCCCGTTTACTCGGAAGGAACAATCGATCCCGACCTGGTCGAAGAAGGCGAGCGCAACCTGGTTGACTATTTTCAGACTAAAGGATTTTTCGACGTCAAGGTAACTACCGATTTTCAGCGCCAGCCAGATCAAATCTTGCTCGTGTATAAACTCGATCGCGGGAACAAGCACAAGGTGGATCGCATATCGTTTCGGGGGAATCAGGGAATATCCGCGAAGGACTTATCGCCCTTGCTCCAAGTCAAACGCTCGCATATCTGGGGGCATGGCAGCATCAGTCAAAAACTGCTGAAACAAAGCACGGATAATCTCTTGGCGTACTATCGCGACAAGGGATACGAAGAGGCTAAAGTCAGTGCGCAAGTGACTGACCGGGAGCCCCAGATTGACATCGCCTTTGAGATCGTTGAAGGCGCACAAACATTGGTCGATCACGTCGAAGTAACGGGAAACCACTCTCTTCCCGAAGATCAGCTGACAGCGCCCCATGGGTTCGAACTTAAATCCGGCACACCGTTTTCGACGCGGCGCCTGGCAGAAGATCGTAACCGGATCTCCGCCACTTATCAGGAGCGCGGTTATCTCAACGCGGGAGTTAAGACGACGGTGAGTCGGCACTCCAACGATCCTCACCGAGTGGACGTCACTTACGCGATCACCGAGGCGCAGATGGTACGGGTAGAGAAAGTGGTCTACCTTGGACAAAAGCGCACCAGGCTCTCACTGATCAAGAAAACGGCGAACCTGCCTCCCGAAACTCCGATGAAAAGAGGGCAACTTTTGGTGGCGGAAACCCGGCTTTATGACTTGAACATTTTCGACTGGTCCAGCGTGGGCCCGCGAAAACCGATTACGGATCAAAGCGAGGAGGACACGCTCGTAAAAGTCCACGAAGCCAAGCGTAACGAAATCACCTACGGATTCGGGTTCGAGGTTTCTCATCGCGGCGGGAATATTCCCAGTGGCACGGTCGCCGTCCCGGGACTTCCAACCATCGGACTGGGCAGCAACAAGATTGCTCCCAGCCAGTCGACATTCGCGAGCCCCCTTGGTTCAATCGAATTCACGCGGCGGAATATGCGTGGGCTGGGCGAGACCGTGAGCGGTTCCATCCTGCTCTCGCGGCTAGACCAACGGGCGATTACCAGTTATCTGCAGCCGCACTTTCTGGGTTCGGGATGGAGTTCTCTGACTAGCTTTTCGATCGAGCGGACAACGGAGAACCCACTTTTTGCAGCGACTCTCGGCGATGTGTCCTTTCAAGTCGAGAAACTAGTGAGCCGCAGGAGCCATACGCGGCTCCAGCTCCGCTACGATTTCAATAAGACGGTGTTGTCGCATTTGCTGGTTTCGGAATTGGTGCTGCCGCAAGACCTGAATGTTCATCTTTCGACGTTTTCCAGCACACTTATACGAGATACGCGGGATAAGCCTCTGGATGCGCATCGCGGTGTTTTTTCTACTGTGAATTTCGGTATCACGCCGGCCGCGCTGGGGTCGAGCGCAACCTTCGCCAAACTTTTCGGACAGTATTCTTTCTACAAACCCTTTCATTCCGTGGTTTTCGCGAATAGCATCCGTCTAGGCTTGGCGAAACCTTTGGCGGGAAGTTTTGTTCCGACCAGCCAACTTTATTTCTCGGGAGGCGGAACGTCTCTGCGCGGATTTCCGATCGATGAGGCGGGCCCACAGCGCCTCGTACCTTTTTGCAATGTTCTGCAGAACCAGACCGGATGCGTCAATGTCACCGTACCGCTCGGCGGCAGGCAATTGTTCCTTTTGAATTCAGAACTACGTTTTCCGCTCAGGTTGATGAAGAATCTGGGAGGGGTTGTGTTTTACGATGGGGGGAATGTTTACAGCGCCATAAACTTCAACAATTTCACGAGCAATTACACCAACACAGTGGGAGTGGGACTGCGCTATGCAACTCCGATCGGTCCGATTCGAATCGATTTGGGACACAACCTGAATCCCGTGCCCGGCATCAACCCGACTCAGTATTACATCACTTTAGGTCAGGCGTTCTAGGACTATGCGGTCGAGGAAGATTATCGGTTGGACGTTGGCGGTTCTCGGCATTTTGATCGTTGCCGGGCTCACAGGTGGAGTTTTGTTTCTGAAGACCGCGGGTTTTCAGAGGCTCGCAATCCGCACCATCGTAACCGACGTTAACCAGAGCACCGGCGGCCGGGTGGACATTCACAATTTCGATTTCCAACTCTCAACTCTCACCGCTCACCTTTACGATGTCACGATTCACGGTGCGGAAGCCCCCGGCCAGCCTTCATTGCTGCACATCGACAAACTAACTGTTGGACTGAAGATTCTGTCCGTCCTCCGCCGTAAGGTTAGTGTGAGCGAACTCTTGCTTGAACATCCCGTAGCGTATGTGCAAATTGATCGCGAAGGAAGAAGCAATCTGCCTCAATCTCCCCAAAGACAAAGCAGCAGCCCGACGAGCGTGTTCGACCTGGCTGCAGGACATGTGCTTCTCACCCGGGGCGAGATCCACTATAACGACGCGACCGTTCCAGTCGAGGCGGACCTGTACGGTCTTAAGACTGAAATTCATTTTGAGCCGCTGGAGACGCGCTATCGCGGATCGATTTCCTATGACAGTGGTCGTCTTCGTTATGCCACCGAACCAAGTTTCCCGCATAGTTTGGATGCCCGGTTCAGCGCGTCTCCCACTCGATTTTCTCTCGAGTCGGCTGTGCTGAAAGTGGGATTATCTTCGGTCTCTTTGCATGGCGATGTCTCGAGTTACGACCATCCGACAATCGATGGCCACTACGATCTCCGCATTCACACGCAAGACCTTTCCGCGATTCTGCAGCCAGTGGCGTCTGCCGGGGATGTGTCGCTATCGGGATCAATGCACTACCAGGGCTCCGACGGCGAGCCGTTGCTCAGAGTCATTTCAATGGATGGACAGATAGCCAGCGACTCTCTGACAGCCGCATCGTCTAAAGGCCGCCTCGATCTTCGCCGCCTTCGGGGCCACTACCAGCTGTTGAATGGGACACTGAAGGCACACGACGTGGACCTCGAAGCGCTCGGTGGAAGAGTTTCCGCGGACGTGGAGGTGCGACATCTTGATGCAACGGCCGAGGCTCGAATTCAGACAACGTTAAGAGGCATCTCGCTCGAGGCCGCGCAGCAAGCCTTGCGCACGGCAGAAGTTAAACGCGTCAGCGTGGTGGGCAGGGTCGATGGCACCGTTGATGCCTCGTGGACGGGCAGTGTCGACAACATTCGCGCCCGGACAGATTTGGTTCTGAGACCGGGTGGCGGTGAGACCTCTGCCCAGGGTGTGCCGGTGGAGGGATCGATTCACGCAACGTACGATGGCCCACGAAATGCCGTAGCATTTCGCCAAACTTCGCTCCGAATTCCCTCCACCACAGTTGCCCTGCAGGGTGAGGTGAGCAACCGTTCAAACTTGGAGGTTCAAGCCAACACCAGTGATCTTCATCAGGTTGCAGCTCTATTTTCCGCCGTCCACGGCGGGCAGCCCTCAGCACTGGAGATCGCAGGATCAGCCTCGGTACAAGCGACTGTGCGAGGCTCCTTGCAAAAACCGCAGTTCTCGGGTCAATTCAGTGCGCAGAACCTGCAGGTCCAAGGCAGCCAGTGGAGCAGCGCCAAGTTCAGCGTAGAAGCCAGTCCGTCGCAGATATCGCTGCAGGATGGGGTGCTCGTAAGCGCACATCAAGGGCGCGCTTCGATGGGCGCGACCGTGGCGCTGCGTGGCTGGACCTACCTTCCTTCCAATCCGATCAGCATAAATTTGTCCGTACAGCGGATGTCTCTGGCCGATCTGGAGCGGTTGGCCAATTTGCACTATCCGGTTTCCGGCGACTTGTCTGCGGACATTGCCGTTCGTGGCTCTCAACTCAACCCCATGGGGAAAGGTTCGGCAAGAATTGACAATGCGCGCGCTTATGATGAGCCTATTAATCATCTGACAGCGGACTTCCTGGCCAATAAAAGCTCCCTCACTTCGACTCTCGATGTTAACCTGCCGGCGGGTTCGATAAACGGAACCATTTCCTACACGCCACAGACCAGGGCATACGCGGTGCGGCTGAACGCTCCCTCGATCACGATACAAAAGTTGCAAATGGTACAAGCCAAGAATCTTGGAATATCCGGCGCTGTGACAATCTCTGCCAGCGGCGAAGGAACCGTTGACAATCCTCAACTGACGGCTTCAGTAGAGGTTCCTCAACTGCAGCTTCAGGATAAATCTATTTCACAAATAAAAGGAGAGCTCCATGTGGCGAGTGAACGTGCGGAGTTGACCGTTGATTCGCAGGTCGCGCAGGCCTCTGTGCATTCCAAGGCCGACGTTAATCTCAGCGGCGATTATTACACCGAGGCGACCATAGACACGACTGGGGTGACGCTAGCTCCGCTGTTCGCAATGTTTTTATCCAGTTCGCCCCCGGGCCTTCAGGGCGAGACCGAACTTCATGCAACCTTGAAAGGACCACTGAAAGATAAGACGCGAATCGAAGCCCACCTTACAATCCCAACCCTCAAAGCCAGTTATCAGTCGCTGGAAATTGGCGCTGCCAGCCCCATTCGCCTGGACTATTCAGATTCGGTTGTAACTTTGCAGCCGGCCGAAATTCGCGGCACCGGTACATCGCTGCGCGTCGAAGGCCGCATACCACTGAGCGGGAACACAGCGCCAACTCTCACCGCCCAGGGTTCGGTGGATGTTCGAATTCTTCGAATTATGGATTCCGACCTGCAGAGTTCTGGAGCTCTCTCGCTGGACATTCGCGCATCCGGGACAGCGAAAGATCCGGCAATTCAGGGCCAAGTGCATCTGCGAGACGTCGCGCTATCCACTGCCACTGCGCCCTTTGGAGTGCAGAAACTAAGTGGCACCCTCGACATCAACAGTAGTAGTCTGCAGATCTCCAGCCTCACCGGCGAGGTGGGAGGCGGGCAGGTTTCGTTGGGCGGATTCATCTCCTACAAGCCGAATCTCCAGTTCAATGTTTCGCTGCAAAGCAAGTCGGTTCGATTGCGTTATCCTGACGGACTCAGGGCGCTGCTCGACGGCAATCTAATTCTAAGTGGAACAAAAGACGCATCGATCTTGAACGGGCGGGTGCTGATCGATACCCTCTCATTTACTCCCGATTTTGATCTCGCGAAGTTCAGCGACCAGTTCAGCGGCAATAGCATCCCCGCTCAACCCGGGTTGGCCGACAGCGTCAAACTCGCAATCGGCGTTCAATCGAAAAGCAATCTCAGCGCCACAAGTTCGCAAATTAGTGTGGAGGGCCAAGTCAACCTGCAGGTCATCGGGACCGCCGCGAACCCAGTGATTATCGGCCGCACGGACCTGACAGCCGGAGAGCTTTTTTACCGTAATGTCCGATACCAACTTCAGCGCGGCATCATCACGTTCGATAATCCCACCGAAACTGCACCGGTATTGAATGTGTCCGTTGCGACGACTGTTGAGCAATACAACTTGACACTCACGTTGCGCGGACCGTTTGACAAGCTGACCACGTCGTACACGTCGGAGCCGCCGCTGGCTACAGCCGACATTATCAATCTGATTGCCAACGGCAAAACCACTCAAGAAGCCAATGCCGCCGGGCAAAGCACCGATTCCATGATCGCCTCCCAGGTCGCGAGTCAAGTCACGGGCGGCATTCAGCACCTGGCAGGCATTTCAAGCTTGCAGATTGATCCGCTCCTCGGCGGCAACAATCAGAATCCCTCGGCCCGGGTCGCCATCCAGCAGCGCGTGACCAGGAATTTTCTGTTTACTTTTTCGACCGACTTGTCGCAGCCCGGAAGCGAGATTGTTCAAGGCGATTATCAGATCAACAAACGCTGGTCAGTGAGCCTTACTCGAGACGAAGTTGGAGGCGTCTCAGTCGATGGCAAGTATCACACGAAATTCTGAGCGATCTTAGTATGTCAAAATACAAATATCTTTTGGCAGAATTATCCTCCGCCGGCAGCCGGGATACCTAGCGTGCCTTAGCCAATTCCGCATTGAGTTCACCGCCGGCTAATGAAACGAAATAGGCCTAGTAGAGCCAAGTCAGGAGGGCTGCCCTCGTACATACCAAACCCGGCCATCGCTCCATGGCTGCGCCGTAATCCAATCGATTAATGAGGCTGCATCGGCGCCATCGTGTTCATAGGGAACCGGCTTGTCGGAGCTGCATGCTTTGCCGCGCGTAAATCCCACGACACTGGCATAACCATGCGCCGCAGTCAGCCGCGCATCGTTCAGGTTGTCGGCGAAGTCGTAATGGATCGTGAACAGCTCAATTCCCATAGCTTCCCGCGTCCGCCGCACCTGCCAATCTCGTTGGCTGATGACGGAGCGCTCCGGCTGGTGCTTGAACCGCCTAATGAATCGCTCGTCGGACGCGTGGTTTCTGCTCGGGAACGATGTGTGCGGCGAGCGTTGCCGACCCGGTACCATGAGTTGACTGGCCAGGCGGCTGTTGACTTGGCCATGAGTCAGGAATTATCGTTGCTTGTCGGCGCACACGGGGCGCATCCAGTCCGCGGAAAGGGCCAAGCCCACCCTGTAGGAATTGCACGGCTACAATCTGACAAATCTTCTTTCTGCCTGCGGTGCGGACACAGGCCACGAACGGAAAGGAGATTTCCATGTCAAGGCAACTCCCGCCGAGTCCCAGTCTCGAACATCTCAAGAAACAAGCCAAGTCCCTGTTGAAGCGTCAGCAGGCCGCGGACTCCGAGGCTTTGACTCGCATTCGCGAGAACTATCCGCGCTGGAGAAATCTGTCGGAAGAACAGGTCGCCGCGTCGCCGTTCGCGCTTACGGATGCGCAGCTGGTGATTGCGAGCGAGTATGGATTCGCGTCCTGGTCCAAGCTGCAGTCTTATGTCAAGACGCTTGAAGCAGCCAGCTCGACCGCAGAGGCGGTCGCGTCTCTGCGCGATTCCGCTGGAAGAGGTGACCTCGCGCGACTCAATGCGCTGCTTGATGCGCATCCGGAGTTCATTGACGAGCGCGGCGGGGAGGGCGTGAGAACGCCCCTGCACCAGGCCGTCTTCGGCAACAGCGAGGCGGCCGTCGAGCTGCTGCTCGAACGCGGCGCCAATCCCAACATCCGCTGCGAAGGTGACAACGCGTATCCGCTCCATTTCGCCGTGGAGAAGCATTGCCTCCCCATCATTCGTCTCCTGGTGGAACATGGGGCCGATACGATCGGCGAAGGCGACTACCACGAGCTGGGCGTGATCGGATGGGCGACGGCGTGGGATTATATCCAGCCCAATCCCGAGATCGTTGCGTATCTGCTGGCGCACGGCGCGAGACACAGTATCTTTTCCGCGGTCGCTATGGGCGAAGCAGAGGTGATTCGTGAGCTGGTCGCGCGCACGCCGAACGATCTCGAGCGGCGGATGAACGGAACGAGGATGCGCCGCATGCCGCTGCATCTCGCCGTCATCAAGAATCAACCCGCCTCGGTGACGACGCTGCTCGACCTCGGTGCGAACACGGAGTCGCTCGACGAAGCCGGCTTTTCTGCGCTCGATCTGGCGGCGCTCGACGGCAGGCACGACCTGGCACAAGTGCTGCTGGAGCGCGGAGCGAAGGTGCGGCTGCCGGCCGCAGTGGCTCTGCATCGAACCGCGGACGTCGAAAGACTGCTGCGTAGAGACCCCGATACACTGAAGCCCGGCGGACGATGGGGCAATTTGATCCTTCGCGCCAGCGAACGCGCGCAGGGCGATGTAATCGAGACGCTGATCCGCAATGGAGCGTCGGTTAATGTACACGACAATCCGAAGACCTCGATCGACTCGACCAGCGGATACACACCGCTGCATGCGGCGGCGTGGCACGGGAACGTGAGCGCGATTGATGTGTTGATGAAGCACGGCGCTGATGTCCGCGCGCGCGAAGAGAAGTATCACGGCACGCCGGCCGGATGGGCCGACTACGCCGGTCACAAAGAAGCCCGCGACCTGATTCTACGCGGGTCGATCGACCTCATCGAGGCGATCCAATACGACCTGGCGCAACGCGTCAAAGCCGTCTTGGAAGAAGACCCCGCAGCATTGAACCGGGCTTTCCGCGACTACGGGCTGTTTCCCTGGGACTCTGAAGCATGGCACACTCCGCTGGCCTACGCCGTTACGCGCGGTCGTGAAGAGATCGTACGACTGCTGATCGAGCGCGGCGCGGTTGAGACGTTACGGTCGCCCGAAGGCGAGACACTGAGCGAGATCGCGCAAAAGGCAGGCCATCGAGAGATCGCACTGATTCTCGACGGAGCAGCGGGGGAAGGGACAAAGCCCGAAGCTAGATAAACTGCCAATCTACTCGTTGAGGATCGGATTTGCAGTGCGAAGTCCGATCCTCAGTATGCCAACGAGCAAAGCACTCATTGACTGGTTCTGAGCGTGCCGAAAGTAATTCGGTTACTTCCTGTTTGCCCATGACTCACCAAATGAAAAATCGATCCTCATTTCAGTTCCTGTATGACGAGGCAGGGTTGAGAGACGAGAGCGAGCTACTTGATCTGCGCGGTCTGCGAAGCCACAGCCAGCCACTTCCCATTGCGCTTCAGAAAAACATCAGACCACACGTAATGGTCGCTGGATTTCTTGCCGTCAGTCATGGTGATTTCATCGTCGGTGCCGGTGACCACGGCAGTGTCGCCGAAGACGCGGACTTTCATGTCGCCCAGCGTGGCGGAGACTATGTGGGCGGTCTTGATCTCAGCGGCTCTCTCGGCCTTGGTCTGGTTCTTGCCATCGGGACTGACGGCGATCCAATCATCTGCCACTAATTTTTCGAATGCTGCCGCATCGTGATTTTTCTCGGCATTGAGCCAGGCCTGTTCCATGGCCTGCAAAGTTTGCGAGATGGCGGCATCGGAATCGGCTTTGGGCTGCTCGGCCTGGACGGGCACCGCACCGGCAAGAACCACACTGAGCAAACAGATGTGAGCGATGATCGTCGTGACATAGCGAAGTTCCTGTGAACGATGGGTATTATATGCTCAGCAAGCCAGACGCAAACACCTGGCTAGTATTATTGCTGAAAAATCCCCCTTTTCACGAGCAACGTTTACGGTTGAGAAAGGCCTTTATCATTCACGATCCAGACGGTATCGGGGCGCCGCGTTGCGAATGAATTAACCTCAAATCCGGCACACTCCTGAGCTTCTTCACTGTAGGAACCCTGAAAATGCCAAAGAAAGCTCCGTCAAACAGGGATTTTCCAGCGGGAAGATACTCTCGCGCTCCCGGCATTCATTCCACATTTACTGTCGTCTGGTATGTTCTGTTCGGTGCAACTTCTATGCTCAGAGCACGGTCCAGACGGGCCTTGAAGAGCGACATATTGGCCCACTCCACATCCCAGCCGTCTTCGATCGCCAGAATCTTGTAGCGACCCGGCAGCACATCGTGCAATGTGAATGTGCCATCGCTATCGCTTTGGTCCCGCCTGAACAATGGCAGATTCTTTTCCGGACTTTGAGGCACCAAAACGATCATTACTCCGGCAAATGGTTCATCGTCTCGCCGCGCGATTCCGTTGATCGTGGATAAACTCTTGGACAATTCGATCCTCAACTGGATCGGATTGGCAGCAGCGACCCGAATCGTCTGTCCTTCGACCCGCGCGCCTGTGGCGGATAAAATGCCGATGGTCGAATTCCGCCCACTCGCTACGAAAACGGAGTAGTCTCCCGGCACCAGAAGATCGGGGGTGAATTCGAATTGGCCTTTATTGTCAATGGGCGCCTCTAATGCCTCATTCCTCCGGGGGTTCCAAAGCAGCACAAACGCTTGCGGCGTCAGGTTCAGACCGCCATCCCTTTGAACGGCGCCGCGGATGGACGGCGCAGGCGACGCGGCGTCCACGTCGAACTCCCTATCTGCGGTGACATTGACAACTGTTGAGTGCTTCTCCCTGACTGCACCATACGACTCGATATTGAGCACGTATTTACCTGGAGCCAAGCCTGCTATTTCGCGAGAGTTTTCCTCAGCTTGCGTCTCTCTCTGCCCGAGCAGATAAATCTCCGTTCCAAACACTCTCGAGGCTAATCTCGCATTCCTCAGTTGCTCGGGAGAGTTGTTGAAGTGGTTGAGCCAGAGACGAAGAGCGGGAATGGCATTTAAAGTAAAATCCGCGGTAAATTCCTGGCCTTCGTCCAAGACAAACGGAGACGCCGATCCGGCGTCGGTGACTCCGGGATAGAAAGTGGGGGGAAACACCACATCGAGAGCCGCTTTATCCGCCACGGACTGAGTGCCGTTTCCATATGCCTGCGCAAATGGGCCAAACCACGGTTGCGCCGAGACCAGCACATAGTACCTGCCGGACTCGATATGCGCCAGACGGTAGTACCCACGATCATCAGTGGAAGTCTGGGCTCTCTGAAAGACTTGTTTGAATCCGCCGCTCGGATCACTGCGAAACAAATACACCATCGCGTTCGGCACGGGTTCCTGGTTTTCATCGACGACCTTGCCCACGATTCGGCCGTCTGGACGAAGCCGAAAAATCAGATTCTCGGAGACGAGGCCCGGGCCCGCCACCACCGCACTCGAGAAGGCGCCGTGCTGTTGGTAACTTTGCCGGCTGAAACTGTTTCTTTGCCCCACCAGCAGATACTTCCCTGGCTCTATGCCCGCAAAGGAGAAGCTCCCATCATCGTTCGTGAGCATTTTTTGCAGGACAGAGTCAGGTTGCTCGGCTTTGCTGATCGAAACCTCGGTACCAGCCAGCACTTGACCGGTTACGTCATTCACCGTTTTTCCGCTGATGCGGAATTTGGCGGGCAGGTTTTGGGCCGGTAACTGGCACGCGCCGGCAAGGGCTAGGAAAAATACAATCGTCCGACGAAGCATCTCTACCTTCCTGTGGGGAAGAGGCTGAGGTTGACGTTCGCTATCCCATGCGGTTGCAAACTGATGTACGCCGCCTTGGAAAGATATGGATTGAGCACTTCGGGATTTTCATATTCCAGAGGATCCACACCGTCGAAGGCCAGAAGCAAGTACTCGCCAGGAGCAACGCCATCCATTTCAAATTTTCCCTGGAACGCGCCCCCCACTTTGATCAGGTTTCTCGTGCCGCGTGGCTGCACCAACAACACTGTTACTGGCACCGTGTCATCGGTAGGTGCTACGGTTCCGCGCACGCTCGCCGCGTCGTCTCGGAGTGTGACTTCGATAGGTTGCGGCTGCGCTCCCTCGACCACAGTAAGGTCCTCACTGAGCAAGTCGATGCCTCCGCTGCGCAGCGACTTTACGTACCACGTCCCGGGTGGACCATTGGCCTGAACCGTATATACGCCGGGAGCAACGCCTTGGAACCCGTCCGATTGGCCTGGCGCCCACCAATAGCTCGCCAAAGGAATACCCGCCGTTCGTACCAATTGAAGGTTCATTCCGATAGAGCCTGGCTGTTCGGGAGTGTTTCGCTGCGTGCTTCCTGAACTGCTTTCCCTTTGCAGTTCCACCCGAATCCCGGAGGCGGGGCGCAGAGCAACATTTAAATTTGGGTTATCGGAACTGACGACCACGCCGGAAGCCGCCAGTTGTATTCCAGTCGCAGTCGATCCGATTACGCTGAAGGAGCCTGCGGGAAGTTTGATTTGAAATTTGCCGTCTTGCACCATTGCATTCTGAACAAAGTCGTCACCGTCTCCCGCTTTTCTGGAGAATTCGACCGGCGAAGTCAGGTTCACCTGGGTGCTTACAATGCCCCAGACTTCAAAGAGCGGTTCAGCGGCAATGGAAAAGTTCGCTTCAACTTCGCGGCCGCCAGTCACTTCAATGGGCGTTGCCGTGTTAAAACCGGCGACACCGGGATAGAAGACCTCGGCATAACTCTGTTCCCGCGGATTCGGAACTCCTCGCCGGCTTAATGTGGTTTCCTGATTTTGCGCGACCTGAAGGTAGTACGTATCCGCGGATAGGCCTGCGATGCGAAAGTTACCGTTGTCATCCGTTGTTGTCTGGGATGGGAAAGGAACCCATTGCTGCTTTCCGCCGACCCTCTGTTTCGAAATCACGTGTAGAAGGAAGCCTTCCAGGGGCTGCTCATCGCTGCCTGTCAATCGTCCGAAAATAGCTCCCGTGGGATCCATTTTCAGCAGCACAGGCGAAACACTGCGAGCGATCTGCACGGAGGTCCTCTCAAGCTGACCCCGGAATTGATTTCCGAAGCCTGGTTTGATGGCGCTGATAAACGCACGCCCTTCTGTCAAACCGTCAAACTGGAAATGGCCGGAGTTGTCGCTCAGGGTCGAGAGAGCGATCTGTCCGCTGATTTGTCCGGTGGTGATCGCCACGACAGCGCCTCGGACCGGCTCCCCAGTCAGAGAGTTGACGACCGTACCGGTGACGGAAAGTGTGTTGTCTGCTGGCTTGGAATTGGCGGTTGAGTCTGAAACTTGTGCGGGCTCTTGCGCCTGCTGCCGTTCCCCGGCAACCGTCAGGCATAGTCCCACCAAACAAACCCCAAACCGCAGAAGATAAATCGTACCGGATCGTACTACCTGCGGCTTGACGTCACGCATACACAGGGCCTCGCGACTGTGATGGTGACAGACTCCGCAAGACGCTACTAGGTTCCCAAGGTCACACGGGAAAGCTGGTTCTTGGGGCAAAATTACGGTTCGATTAGCCCACGCACGCTCCAACAATCGGCTGAACTCTCGCTATGTTTTCGAGGAAGCAGCGGAGTCTCCGTCTGGCGTTGCTATCTTATATATCAAATACAAATATCTAAGCTGCGCGGTCGGTACTCCGTCTCTTTTTGGCAGAATTGTCCTCCGCCGGCAGCCGGGATACATAGCGTACCTTAGCCAATTCCGCGTTGAGTTCACCGCCGGCTAATAAAATGAAATAGGCCCAGTAGAGCCAAGTCAGGAGCGCCATTACCCCGGCCAAGGTTCCATAAGTTCGGTTGTAGTTCCCAAAATATCGGAAATATATTCGCAGCAAGTACGATAGCCCCATCCAACAGACCACAGAAAGAACCGCGCCAGGCAGGGTTGCCAGAAAACGTTGCTTCCCATTGGGGGCGAGGAAATAAACAGTCTGAACTGCAATGACAGCCAAACCCACCGCCAACGTCCAATGGATGTAGGGCCACAGTAAGACAAAAGCGCGAGAAACGGACAGTCTGGCCGCCAGCCAGTCACCGACCTTAGGTCCAACAATCATCGCCGCAATTCCGCAGATCAGAAAAAACCCTATTATGGCGGCCAAGCCCACCGCCAGCAGACGCGTCTTCCAAAGAGGGCGGTGGTCCTTCACATCATAGGCCGCGTCCAACGCTTCGATCAGTTCGTCAAAGGCGGAAGAGACTATCCAAACAGTTCCCAAGGTTCCGAGGGAAAGCCATGCGCCGGAATTTGCTCCGACTATGTCCTGGATGATGGAGTTAATCATCGGCATAGTGCCTGGCGGCGCCACTCGCCCGATCGCAAACATTGCATCGGGAAAAAAGTTAGGCAGCGGAACATAAGCCATCACAGAGGATAAGAGGATCAGAGCCGGAAATATGGAAAAGATGGAATAGTAGGAGAGCGCGGCTGCCGCTTGGAAAGTTTGATTCCTGAGGACGCCATGATAGGCGCTCACTAAGACACGTCTGGTGTTGGTTAATATCACGGCTCTTCGATGCAACTTGGTTTCCGAGCGCGACTAAGGTGTTGCCGAGAATTGTTTTTTTATCGGCCAGAGAACAATGTGAGGCGGAACGTCCTAAGCGGTGGCTAGATAGACGTAACGCAAGATAAACAGGATGGTGAGAATCCAAACCAGCGCATTGACTTCGCGCAACCTTCCGGCGGCAACTTTGACCACTGTATAGGAAATCAAGCCCAGGCTAAGGCCGGTCGCGATGCTGAAAGTAAGAGGCGTTGCCAGCATGGTGATGAATGCGGGAACCGCCTCGCTGAATTCCTGCCAGTTGATTTGCGCAATGGATTGCGTCATGAGTACGCCAACCAGAATCAGGGCTGGGGCGGTCGCATACGCAGGGATCGCGGTAGCCAGGGGCGAGCAGAATGTGGCGAGCAGGAATAGTGCGGCGACGGCGACATTGCTCAGGCCGGTACGAGCGCCAGCAGCAACGCCGGCGGCGCTCTCGATGTAACTCGTTACCGTCGACGTTCCGGTCAGAGAGCCGACAACGGTTCCGACGGCATCTGCCACCAACACCCGGCCTACCCGGGGGATCTTGCCGTCTTTGATGAAGCCGCCCTGTTCGCAGACTCCCACGAGCGTACCGACGTTATCGAAGAGATCCACAAATAGAAATGCAAACAGGATTTCGAGCAGGCCGAGGTGGCTCGCGCCGCGAAAGTCAAGTTGCAAGAACGTAGAGGATGGGTGCGGCATGGAGAAGATTGCTCGCGGCCAATTCGTGATTCCACGCAAGATTCCCAGGAGCGCGGTGCCAAAGATGCCGATCAGGATGGCACCATGGAACTTTCGTGTCATGAGGATCAGAGTCAGGACCAGGCCGAAGCAGGCGGTCTGCACCTCTTTGTCGGCAAAGCTGCCGAGGCCGACGTAGGTGGCCGAGTTGGCTACGACGAGTTTGGCGTTTCGAAGTCCCACAAAAGCAATGAACATCCCGATTCCCGCTGCGGTGGAATGCTTCAGGCAATCGGGCATGCCGTTGACGATTTGCTCACGAACACGTGTGACCGTGAGCACCAGGAAAAGAACGCCGGAAAAGAAAACCACCGCCAGCGCCGTCCGCCAGGGAACATGCATGGAGAGGCAGACGGAATAAGTGAAGTAGGCATTCAGGGACATCCCCGGGGCCAATGCGATGGGATAGTTGGCATAGAGCCCCATCACCAGGGTCGCCACCGCGGCCGAAGCGCACGTGGCGAAGACCACACCGTCCGGCGGCATTCCTGCCTGAGCCAGGATTTGCGGATTCACCACGATGATGTAAGCCATCGTCACGAAAGTCGTGAGGCCACCTAGCATCTCCCGCTTCACTGAGGTCTGGTTCTCGGTTAGTTTGAAATAGCGATCGATCAACAATCCCCCCTGACGTGGCATGGACGGGTGCTCGGACAGACTTAATACGTAATTTTGTTGGGTTTGTTTTCCCAGGCGCCAAACGCCGATAACGCTTCTTCGCGCATCATCTGAATCATCGGAATCTTGCGCTGCGAATGCGGTTGCGCGATTTCGTGATAGATCAGCGAATCGTCGAATCCGATCTTGGCCGCGTCGGCATCGGCATTGCCAAAATAAACGCGAGAGAGGCGAGCCCAATAGATTGCCCCCAGACACATGGGGCAGGGCTCACAGGAAGTGTAAATCTCGCAGCCTTCGAGATCGAAGACGCCGAGTAGCTTGCAGGCCTCGCGTATGGCGACAATTTCCGCGTGTGCGGTAGGATCATTCGTGGAAGTGACTTGGTTTGCTCCCTCCGCGATAATCGTGCCGTCCTTCACCACGACCGCACCGAAGGGACCGCCATGTCCGGAGAGAACGTTCTCCAGGGAGAGTTGAATGGCGCGAGCCATGAAAGGATTGTCCATGTGTACGCTCTATCTATGCGCAATCGTTAGGGTCTGCCGGCGTGAGCAACCCGCGAACCCTAATCAGTCGACATGGACTTCTTCGCAGCCGCTTCGCTGAGAAGCGAGTATATGCTGCGACTTAGAATTTCGTAAAATGCTTTCGCGGTTGCTAACCAATCGGAAAGCGGAGCACCTTGGCATACATTTCCGCTAGGGCGAATTCACTGGAGCCGACATCTTGAGTCTGCAGGCCTTCCTGTCTCGTCGAGTGGTTACTCTCGAAGGAATCCGTCCGGCGGCCATCCTCGTGGAACAAGAGCGCATCCAGGCAGTCGTTTCGCTCGATCAACTACCCGCTGCCGGTTACAAAATCCATGACGTCGGCAATGCGGCGATTCTTCCAGGGCTCGTTGATTCCCACGTACATATCAACGATCCTGGTCGCGCCGAGTGGGAGGGCTTCGAAACCGCAACGCGAGCCGCAGCGGCGGGAGGCTACACCATGCTTGTCGATATGCCCCTGAACTGCCTTCCTGCGACGACGAATGTCGGAGCGCTTGAGGCTAAGCGTGCGGCTGCACAGGCCAAATGCCACGTCGATTGGGCAGCTTGGGGCGGGGTCGTTCACGACAATCAAAACGACGTCGAAGCTCTCGCAGCGGCCGGAGTACCCGGGTTTAAATGCTTCCTGGTCAATCCGGGCATCGATGGTTTCACTATGGTTACAGAGCGGCAACTGCGCGCTAGCCTGCCGCACATTGCTCGCACTGGGCTGCCGCTGCTGGTGCACGCGGAACTTCCCGGACCGATCGATGCGGCGACGGGCGCTCTCGCTGATGCTGACTGGAATTGTTATTCGACCTATCTCCAATCGCGGCCAGACGATGCGGAACTGTCTGCTATCCGGATGATGTTATCCCTGTGCCGCGAATACGGTTTTCGTTTGCACATCGTCCATCTGTCGACCAGCCTTGCCCTGGAGGAGTTGCGCGCTGCGCGCTCCGAAGGACTTGCCGTGAGCGTGGAGACGTGCCCGCACTATTTGCATCTGGCGGCTGAAACGATTGCGAACGGAGCAACCCTGGGCAAGTGTGCGCCACCGATTCGCAGCCGTGAGAATTGCGAACGATTGTGGCAGGGGCTTAGAGATGGCACCATCGACATGGTAGTGACCGACCACTCTCCGTGTCCTCCATCAATGAAGCGGCTCACCGAGGGAAATTTCCGAACCGCCTGGGGTGGCATCGCAAGCTTATCAGTTGCGCTGCCGCTGATGTGGACTGAAGCCAGCAGGCGAGGCTTCACGTTGCTCGACCTGGCCGGCTGGATGGCGGCCGCCCCGGCTTGTTTGGCCGGTTGCGAAAGGCGGAAGGGTCGAATCGCCGCAGGATACGACGCGGATTTTGTCATATTCGATTCCGACCGCGAATTCATTGTCACCAAAGAAAGGTTGCATTACCGGCATCCGGTCTCTCCCTACATGGGGGAGACGCTGCGCGGCATGGTGCAGGCTACGTATCTGCGTGGAAATCTTATCTTTGCTGAAGGATCGTTTCCCGGAAAACCTGGAGGACGGGAATTCGGGAGTCATTAATCCGGCGACTTTACTAGACTCTTTCACTTTTGCTTCACACCTCCCGCGACGTGGGGAGCCGCTCTGGCTTACACTATCCCATCCGCGCGTGTAGACCATCCTTCTGGGTGGAGGGAAACGAACGAATGAGCAAGGAGAGCATCGTTGGCAAGTCCGTGCCTCGCAAAGAGGGGCGCGACAAAGTTACCGGAACGTCGCAATACGTCGACGATATGGTTCTGCCCGACATGCTCTTTGGAGCAACGGTGCGCAGTCAGATCCCTCGCGGGCGGATCAGGAGGATCACGTTTAGTCCGCAAATCAATTGGGATGAGTTCGTAATCGTTGCTGCGAAAGATATACCGGGGAAAAATTGTATTTCATTGATCAGCGACGATCAGCCTTGCCTGGCAAATGAAGTGGTGAACCATCCTGAGGAACCGGTGCTCTTGTTGGCTCATCCGGACCGCCATCTTCTTCCGCAGGCGGTTGCGGCGATCGCGATCGAATGCGAGCCTTTGCCAGCCATTTTTACGCTGGAAGAAAGCGAGCGCCGCTCCGAAATCATTTGGGGTGAGGACAATATCTTTAAAACCTACTTGATCGAGAAGGGCGAAGTCGATGCTATTTGGGAGGATGCGGACTACATCGTGGAAGGCGAGTATGCGACGGGCGCGCAGGAACAACTTTACATCGAAAATAACGGGATGATCGCAGCCTTTGATGCTGCGCACGGAATCACGGTATGGGGTTCTCTGCAGTGCCCTTATTACATTCACAAAGCGTTGATGGCGCTTTGCGATTTGTCCGCGGAGAAAGTCCGCGTGGTGCAGATGGAGACCGGAGGCGCCTTCGGTGGGAAGGAAGAATATCCGTCGATGATCGCGGCCCATGCTGCGCTGCTCGCGATGAAGTCCGGGAAACCCGTCAAAATTATTTATGACCGGATGGAGGACATGGCGGCGACGACCAAGCGTCATCCTTCGCGTACGCACCATCGGACGGCGGTCAGCAAGCAAGGCAAGATTTTGGGCGGCGAGATCGAGTTCACGATTGATGGTGGAGCTTACGCAACATTGTCCTCCGTGGTCCTATCCCGCGGAGCAATTCATGCTGGTGGACCTTACTTCTGGCCGAGCGTTCGTATTCGTGCCAAGGCGGTTGCTACAAACGCCCCGCCTCATGGAGCGTTTCGTGGTTTTGGAGCGCCGCAGAGCCTGTTCGCGATGGAGCGGCACATGGATCGCATCGCGAAACAGTTAGGGCTTTCTCCGGTTGAGATTCGCCGCAGGAATTTCCTCCAGCCCGGGCAGGCCACTACCACGGAGCAGGTCGTGCGCGAACAAATTAATCTCGAGAAGTTGCTGGACCGAGCGTTGGACGTTTCGGACTATCACTGCAAGAAAGAGAAATTCGCAAAAGAGAATCAGGGCGGCACAAACAGGAAGGGCATGGGCATTGCCGCGTTTCTGCATGGTGCCGGATTCACCGGTTCGGGCGAGCGCTATCTAAGTTCTTTAGTCGGAGCAGAAGGGTGTGCCGACGGCAGCGTGCGCGTGCTGGTATCGAGCACGGAGTTTGGTCAGGGAACAAAAACTGTCCTCAGCCAGATTGCGGCTGAAGCTCTGGCTCTGCCATACGAAAATGTCAGCCTGGCCCAGCCGGATACCCTCGAAGTGCCCAACAGCGGCCCAACTGTCGCTTCACGCACGGTGATGGTGGTTGGAAAGTTGGTGCAGTCTGCGGCTTTGGGAATCAGACAAACGCTGATTTCCTCCAACCTGCTTCATGAAGCTTATGACGCGGAAGAGTTTCGCGCAGCGTGCCAAGAATATATTGCGACGCATGGCCAATTGCGCTCATGGTCACGTTATGAGGCACCTACCGATATTTTCTGGGATGATCAGAAGTATCGCGGCGAAGCCTATGCCGCCTTTGCGTGGGCGGTTTACATCGCGGAAGTAACCGTGGATCTGACAACATACGGCGTATCCGTGGACGACTTCGTTGCCCTCCAGGAAGTTGGCAAGGTTCTGCACCCGCTTCTGGCAAGAGGCCAAATCATCGGCGGCGTTGCCCAGGGAATCGGATTCAGCCTTTACGAAAAAGTAGTCTGGCAAAACGGACGCATGCAAAACGGCCAGATGACGAATTACATTATGCCGACCGCAACCGACCTGCCGCCCATTCGCGTGTTCTTCGAAGAATTGGGCAATGTCTATGGTGCATACGGTGCAAAGGGCATCGGCGAACTTCCGATGGACGGTCCGGCCCCGGCGATTGTCAATGCAGTGGCAGACGCGCTCGGAATTCATTTCGATTCCATTCCTTTGCTACCGGAAGACATCATGGATGGGCTGGAGAAAGAGGGGCTGGAGAAAGAAGGGCTGGCCGCGCAAGAGAGCACCGTTGGCTTGGCCGGCAGGATCCGATGAGCGATTCTCGCGCTGACCGTGCCAAAGCCCAGATCTCATTCACCATCAATGGCGAGACCAAGACTGTGCATGCTCACCCGATGGAGCGACTGCTCGACGTGTTGCGAGAGCGACTCCAACTGACGGGCGCGAAAGAAGGCTGCGGAGAAGGCGAGTGTGGTTCATGCTCCGTGCTGATTGACGGCATGCTCGTGAACAGCTGTCTGGTACCTGTTCTTCAGGCTGAAGGCGCAAACATCATTACCATCGAGGGAATCGCGGAAGGGGATACGCTGCACATCCTGCAGCAGGCCTTCCTACAGTGTGGCGGCGCGCAATGCGGCATCTGTACGCCCGGAATGATTCTCGCAGCCGTGCATTTGCTGAACCGAAACCCTGAACCCACATTGGAAGAAATCCGGGAAGGCCTTTCAGGAAATCTCTGCCGGTGCACCGGCTACACGCAGATTATAGAAGCGGTAGCGGAGGCAGCGCGACGTAGGGCGATGGCATGAGATCGCATCCATCAGATTACGAAATGGTCGCGCCCGGCAGTTTGACCGCAATTATTTCGTTGTTGGCAAATGAACCGGGCGTATGGCTTCCAGTCGCCGGAGGTACCGATGTGATGGTCCAGTACGCTGCAGGGAAACTTGCAGCGCGAAAGCTGGTCAGCATTTGGAATCTTCCCGAGTTGCGTCAGATTGAGGCCACAGCGAAGGAAATTCGGATCGGCGCAGGGTGTACCTATTCTGACCTTCGCAGCAATGAGATGGTCAGACGCGAGTTCCCCCTCTTGTATAGCGCCTCACGTTGGACCGGCGGAATTGCCAACCAGAATCGAGGGACGATTGGCGGAAACATCGTTAACGCGTCGCCGGCCGCCGACTCCTTGCCCGCGCTGCTCGTTTACGATGCCGAACTGATTCTAGTATCAGTCCGGGGTGAGCGGCGACTGCCCTATGCAGGTTTTCACACTGGCTACAAGAAGACATTGCTGGCAACCGATGAACTCGTTCAAGCCATATGCTTGCCGCGGCGGTTCGCTGGATATTTCAGTCATGCCCGTAAGGTCGGGGCTCGTTACTCGCAGGCGATCTCCAAAGTCTGTATCGCCGCTCTCGGCCGGCTAGGCGACGGTGTGGTTGAGGATATTCGCATCGCGCTGGGAAGCGTGGCGCCAGTGCCGCTCCGTCTGCGGGAGACTGAGCAAGGCGTTAAAGGGAAGGCGATTGATTCCGAGCTTTTAGTTCTGGCGAGAAGCGCCGTGGTTGCCGAGATCCGGCCGATTGACGATATTCGATCGACTGCAAGGTATCGCGCGGCAGTGGCGGGCAATCTTGTAGCTGAATTTTTGAAGCTGCTGAGCTCGCAGCGAGCGAAGCCAAGCGATGAGCCAGCGAACACTGTCCTGGCGCGATGGAATCGTCTCTCGAGTGCTGACGCCGCGCGAAACATTTTGCCCTGTTGCGGGTCGATAGCCTGGGCTGAAGCAATGGCGGCCAAGAGACCGATCGCGGACGACGCTGCGTTGCTGGCTGCGTCGGACGAAACGTGGCGGACGCTAACTCCCGCAGACTGGATGGAAGCGTTCCAGAGTCATCCGCGGATCGGGGAGTCGAGATCGTCGTCGGCGCAGCCTCCGCAAGCCTTACCTTCGAGGGATCAGTCTGTAGAATGGTCGACGCAGGAGCAAGGCAACATCGCGTACGCCGAGACCGCGGTTAAGATCGCCTTGGCCGACGCGAACCGGGAATATGAGCAACGCTTTAATCGGGTCTTCATCGTGTGCGCTACAGGGAAGTCCGGACCGGAGATCTTAGAGATTCTGCGCCGTCGCCTGAACAATGACGCGGATGCAGAACTTCACCAAGCGGCCGAGCAGCAGAGCCAGATTACGCAGATCCGGCTGAAAAAGTGGCTTCAAGAATGAGACGCATCTCCACCCACATTCTCGACATCGTTCACGGCAAACCTGCCCGGGACGTTGCCGTGCGATTGGAGAAACAACACACGCCCGCGGAATGGCGGGTGGTGCACTCGACGCGAACCGATCAAGATGGCCGGTGTGCTCAGTTGCTCGAGGAAGGCGAGGATGTGTCCGCCGGAGTCTATCGGTTGATTTTTAACACCGGGAGTTATTTCGCACTGCAGAAGGTGGATGCTCTGTATCCAGTGGTGGAAGTCACTTTCCAGGCACAGGATGGCGAATCGCATCTTCACATTGCACTGCTCCTCGGTCCGAACGGATATACAACTTACCGGGGAAGTTGAGCTAACATGCTTTTCCCGCAATGGAGTTAGAAAGTGACCTCGTCAATCCGCGAATGGCTGAACCTTCTAGTGCGCTGGTTCCATGTTTTCGCGGCCATCATGTGGGTGGGGCAAACTTATTATTTCACCTGGCTCGATGGACAATTTGGCAGGCTCGCGAAGCACAGCGACGCCGAGGGAAAATCCCCGTCGATTTGGATGGTTCACAGCGGCGGCTTCTATACCGTCGACAGACGGAAATCCCTGGAGGTCGCCCCCGGGCAAGTTCACTGGTTTCGCTGGGAGGCCCTGCTGACCTGGCTGAGTGGAATTGTGCTGATGTTCCTGGTTTATTATTCCAGCTCCGGGCTTCTTGATCCCGATGTCGCCGCCATCTCCCAAGGGCGCGGCATTGCCATCGGCCTCGCTGTGATGATTGGCGGTTGGATCGTTTACGATCTGGCGGTGCGATCCTCCCTGGGAAGGTCGGAAGCGGTGTTTGCTGCATTCTCTCTTCTCGCGATTGCGGTACTCGCTTGGAGCTTGATGCATGTCTTTAGCGGCCGCGCGGCCTACATTCATGTGGGAGCGGTGTTCGGAACGATCATGACCGCAAACGTCTGGTTTCGAATTCTTCCTTCCCAGCGCAAAATGATTGCGGCGTCGGCTGCCAGGGAAAAATTGGACCCCACTCTCGGCGCTCAAGCCAAGCTGCGCTCCAAACACAATACGTTCATGGCGGTCCCGGTTGTCTTTCTGATGATCAGCAATCATTTTCCCGTCGCTACGTATGGGAACGCCTACGCCTGGGAGGTTCTCGTCGGCACCGTTGTCATAGGATGGGTAGCGGCGAAGATTATCCGCGAGGCCTAGGACTATAAGAGGTTCGTCCAGAATTAGAAATCTGTGGCAACCATCGCGACCACAAACCGCGCCCACGAAGTCATCGCAAGGTGCCTCAAGATAGCTTCGTTTACGGAAGATCCGGGCACTACGCGGCGGACGTTCCTATCGCCCGCCATGCGTGATTGTCATGAGGAGATGGCCCGCTGGATGGAACCGCTGGGTGCTCATGTGCGCGTCGATGCCGCCGGAAATCTTCGCGGATTTTACCCAGCTGCCCAGCCGAAAGCACCGCGCCTTCTGATCGGTTCGCATCTCGATACGGTTCCAAATGCCGGGGCTTACGATGGCATCCTGGGCGCCGTGCTTGCCATCACGTTGCTCGAAGGCTTGCAAGGACGGCGGCTTCCTTTCGCCATTGAGGTGGTTGGCTTTTCGGAAGAAGAAGGAGTGCGCTTCGGCGCTCCATTTATCGGCAGCCGTGCGCTGGTCGGAAGGCTGGATCAGAACGTTTTGGATCTTCGCGATGCGCAAGGAATTTCCGTGAGAAAGGCCATCGAAAATTTCGGACTGAATCCCCAGGAGATTCCTCAGGCCGAACTCGAGAACGACACGCTGGCCTACCTTGAGTTTCATATCGAGCAGGGGCCGGTTCTGGAGAAATTGAATCAGCCTCTCGCAGCGGTCGAGGCGATCGCAGGCCAGAGCCGGCTGGAGCTCACATTTCTTGGTCGCGCCAATCACGCTGGTACAACGCCCATGCATCTTCGCTGCGACGCCATTGCAGGTGCCGCGGAGTGGATCGGCAGGGTAGAACATGTGGCTCGGGAAGTTCCGGGCCTGGTCGCGACGGTCGGCAAGTTCGAAGCCAAACCGGGAGCGGCGAACGTGATCGCCGAAGAGGTACGGCTGACGCTCGATGTCCGCCATTGTTTCGATGACGTGCGAACTCGCGCCGTCGAGGATCTCATTTTCCAAAGTAACGAGATTGCGGCGCGCCGGGGATTATCGGTTCGCGAGAGTGTTCTGTCGAGCCAGGCTGCCGTCGCCATGGATTCGTTCCTTACTGCGGAGATCGAGCAGGCAATCTGCAGGGCAGGGTGCAAGCCACATCGCATGGTGAGCGGCGCAGGTCACGACGCTATGATCCTGGCGGAAAGAGTTCCTGCTGCCATGATTTTTCTGCGGACTCCCGGCGGGATAAGCCACGATCCCGCGGAGTCGGTCGCCGTCGAGGATGTCGAGAAAGCAATCGAGTGCGGATTGCATCTTCTCGATCAACTGGCCGCTTCGCCAGAATTCCATACAAGGATGAACCGTGCATAATCTGGGCCGCACACGAAGCTCCCAACAAGCAAATCATTTATTGCTGACTGCAGACACTTTTGTGCGCACCAGCCTACCTGGGATGAAGGCGTGTTCCGCAATTGTGCACGTCGGCCCCGCGCTGGGCGCCAAGTTCACGGAATACACGGCGGAATTTGACGCAGGAGGAGAGTTGGGCTGCACGCCCGCGCAGCGTTTCATTTTTGTGATCGAAGGCGGCGTGAGGTTGGAAGCTGCTGGCAAATCGACCGAACTGAGTGCGCGCGGCTATGCCTATCTCCCCGAAGGATTCGATCATCGAGTGACCGCTGCGCAGGCGAGCCGCGTTGCCGTCGTCGAGAAGCCCTATCAGGCTCTCGATTCGGTTCGGCCGCCGGATTTGATTATTTCCAGCGAGGACGCGGTATCTTCGCACCCCCTCGGGGACGATCCCAGCTTGCAGGTCAAATGCCTTCTTCCCGATGAAATGAATTTCGATTTCGCAATGAACACGATGGTGTATCAGCCGGGAGCTTCGCTTAGCATGGTCGAAATGCACGTCATGGAACACGGTCTCATTATGCTCGAAGGCGGCGGAATCTACCGGCTTGGCGATTCCTGGTATCCCGTGACGGAGGGAGACTTCATCTGGATGGGCGCCTGGTGTCCGCAGTGGTTTGGAGCGATCGGCAAATTGCCGGCAAAATATCTCATTTATAAAAACTGGAACCGGCACCCCTTGGCGGGCCTGTAGCGATGAGTCTCACAGTCGACCGCGATCGATTGCTGTCCGAAATTGAAATCCTGGCTTCATTCTCGGAAGCTGAAGCGCCCGCCGTGACGCGAATTGTTTTCACGCCGACTGACCTCAAAGCTCGAGCTTGGATGAAGGCGCGTTGCGACGAAGCCGGACTAACGGTGCGACAAGATGCCATCGGAAATACGTTCGCACGCTGGAATGGCTCTGATCCCGCCGTGCCGGCTGTCGGAACCGGCTCGCATATCGATGCCATTCCAAACGCCGGAAAATATGATGGCGTGGTGGGAGTGCTGGGGGGCCTGGAAGCGATGCGTGCGTTGCGGCAGAGCGGATTTCGTCCGACGCATTCGATTGAATTGCTTATTTTCACTTCTGAAGAACCGACGCGATTTGGCATCGGTTGCCTCGGGAGCAGGCTGCTGTCCGGTACGCTATCTCCGGATGCAGCAAGAAAGCTAACGGATAGCGACGGAGGCACACTCGACGAAGTTCGGCGCAGGGCCGGCCTTCTGGGCGAACTTGAAGAAGTGAAGTTGCCCAGCGGCTACTACAAGGCATTCATCGAGTTGCACATCGAACAAGGACCGCTGCTGGAGCGCCAGCAAGTTCCGCTGGGCATTGTCACAAAGATCGCGGCACCGGCGAGTCTTCGCGTTTTGATCGAGGGGACGGGGGGGCACGCTGGCGGCGTTTTAATGCCTGATCGCCAGGATGCTCTCTGCGCAGCTGCCGAACTGATTTTAGAGATTGAGAGCGCTGCACGCGGCAGCGGAGCGGTTGATACCGTTGCCACCGTCGGTATCTGCGAAGTGTTTCCCGGCGCGGTTAACAGTATTCCCAGCCGGGTCCGCCTCAGTGTGGACATCCGCGACACTGATTTGCAGCGGCGCGACGACGTAGTGCGCACACTCGAGGCTACGACCAAACGGGTTTCATCCAAACGGAAAGTTTCGATTCACGCCGAGTTGCTGAACGCCGACGCACCGGCGGACTGCGATCCCGCAATCATCGCGGCGCTTTCAGAATCCTGCTGTCAGCACCAACTGAACTTTCTTCCCATGGTTAGCCGTGCCTACCATGACTCGCTGTTTATGGCGCGCCTTGCTCGGGTTGCGATGTTGTTTATCCCCTGCCTGCATGGATACAGCCACCGGCCAGACGAGTACGCGCATCCTGACGACATCGTTCGAGGAACGGTAATACTTGCCGAGACTCTGGCCACTTTGTCCAGATGAGTTCGCCGAACTCGCTTTTGATTACACCTAAGAGAAATCACTTTGCCTGCATCGATTCCCGGACCTTTGCGTAACCCGGTTTGATGGCGGAATAGATAAAATTGATGCGCTCTTTGTATGGCAGAAAAGCGCTTTTCATCGCATTGATGGTGATCTTCTCAAAATCTGCCAGTGACAAGCCAAATGTGTCGGCGGCGGCCTCGAATTCTTTGGTCATCGTCGTGCTGCTCATCAATCGGTTGTCCGTGTTCAGAGTGACGCGGAATTTTTCCTGATAAAGAATCTTGAATGGATGCTCTGCCAAGGTCGGCGTAGCCCCGGTGTGAACATTACTCAGCAGGCAAATCTCCAATGGAATGCGTTTGTCGAGAACGTACTGCGCCAGATCGCCCAGATTCACCGCCTTGCCATCCACCACCGCGATGTCATCGATCAACCGCGTTCCGTGCCCAATGCGATGCGCTCCACAATATTGAATCGCTTGCCATATCGATTCTTTTCCATAGCCTTCGCCCGCATGAATCGTAATATTGAAGTTCTCGCGCTGGATGTAATGAAAGGCATCGACGTGCTTCTTCGGCGGATAACCACCTTCTTCGCCCGCAAGATCGAAGCCCACAACGCCGCGTGCGCGGAAATCGACTGCAAGTTCTGCCATTTCGAGAGAGGTGTTCATGTTGCGCATCGCGCAAATAATCAAACCGGAAGAGATGCCGAAATCTTTTCTACCTCGTTCCAGGCCTTTGAGCACCGCCGAAACAATCTGCTGGTGGGTTAACCCCTTTTGAGTATGAAAGATGGGTGCAAAGCGAGTCTCAAAATAAATAATCCCATCCCGACTCAGATCTTCGGCTTGCTCGTAGGCGACGCGCTGCAGGGCTTCCTCGGTCTGCATTACGGCAATGGTGTGCGCAAAACCTTCGAGGTATTTGGCCAGGCTGCCCTGGTTGGCCCCGCGAAAGAACCATTCAGCCAGGGCATGGGGATCTTCGGTCGGCAGCTTCGCGTATCCTGAATCTGTTGCCAGGTCGATGACCGTTTGTGGGCGAAGCACGCCATCCAAATGCTCATGCAATAGGACTTTAGGGAGGCTCTGCAATAGCTTTTTATCCAGCTTCATGGAGTGCGATCCTCTACGAGTCGAGGCAGTGGCTGTCGAAGCAGACGAAACCCTGTCAAACCAATATTACAGCTTGAATTCGTGGGGGGGCAGTCACTCTCTGCCAATGTCTTCGTTCCAGATCTCGGGGTTTAGGCGAATGTATTCGGCCAGCATCGCAGCGCACCCCTCCGAATCCAGGTCGATGATTCTTACGCCGAGCGAACGCAGCCACTCGACACCGCCCTGAAAATTGCGGCTCTCTCCGACGATTACCATGCCGAAACCAAACTGCCGTACCAGACCACTGCAATACCAGCAGGGTGCCAGGGTTGTGACCATGATGAGCTTGCGATAGGTGCGCTGACGTCCTGCGTTGCGGAATGCGTCTGTCTCGGCGTGCAGTGAAGGATCCCCGTTTTGCACGCGACGGTTGTGCCCGGTGCCAAGGAGTTTGCCGCTTTCGTCAAAAATCGCTGCACCGATTGGAATGCCGCCCTCGACCAAGCCTTTGCGGGCCTCGGCTATCGCTATTTCGAGCATTCGAGAGTAATCGGAACCAGACATGGTACTCGATTATAAGAGGCGACTATGAAACTCGAACAGTGAGCGATTTTTGCAAAAAGTATTGGCGTGAACTCGCACAAGAAGCAATGATGAACGAGCCAAAAAAATGATGGAGCAGATTTAAATCTGCGATTTTGCCGTCCAGAGAGCAATCCTTAGCAAAAGCCTAAGTTATTTCTGCATCAGGAGTTGCGGGCCCTAACGCTGGATGCAGGGCAGGATGGTGGCGAATCGATCGGCCTCACTGCTCTGACTCGCTGCCGTGATCATGCGAAAAGGCAATTGACGCGTCGCCATTGATCGCCTAATATGTGTGCGTAATGGCTTCGCTTCACCACCATCGGCACCACCATCACCATGCGATGAGCGTGTCAGCGGAGCAGTTCGGATGACGACCTAAAAAGCACTAATAGGAAATCCAAGCCCGCTGACGCGAACTGCGCAGCGGGTTTTTTATTTCCGTTGCCGGTTAGAGCACCGGGAGTTAAAGAGGAACAGGTTTCGATGGAAATCGACTTTGACAAAATGCAAGGCTTGGCTCCCGCGGTAATTCAGGACGCCTCCACCGCGGAGTTGCTTATGGTTGGCTTCATGAACCGCGAGGCGCTAGAGACGACTCTTCGGACGGGCTTCGTCACTTTTTACAGCCGCACTCGGCAGAGCTTGTGGACTAAAGGTGAAACCTCGGGTAATCGGCTGGAGGTGGTCGCAGCCTGGACGGACTGCGACCGCGACACGGTGCTGCTGCGCGTGCGCGTGCTGGGTGAAGGCAAGGTTTGCCATACGGGATCGAGATCCTGTTTCACCCAGGAACTCTCTCTGGGCGCGCCGACTCTGGCGAAGGAAGCGGGGGCGCAGCGATGAAACTTCGTTTGGGCATTCCCAAAGGAAGTTTGCAGGAAGCCACACTCAGTTTGTTCACTCGCGCCGGTCTGCGCGTCTACACCAGTGCACGCTCCTACTTTGCCGCGACCGATGATCCGGAGATTGAATGCCTGCTCATCCGTGCGCAGGAGATGGCGCGCTACGTCGAGCATGGGGCGCTCGATGCCGGCCTTACTGGCCTCGACTGGGTGCTGGAGAGTGGGCTGGACGTAGTTCGTGTGACCGATCTGATCTACGCGAAACAGAGCATGGGCAAAGTCAAGTGGGTGCTGGCAGTGCCGGAGGATTCTTCCTTCGAGAAGCCCGAAGACCTAAAGGACCGGATCGTGGCTACTGAATTAGTAAATTTCACGCGAAACTACTTTGCCAGCCGAAACGTGCCAGTCAAGGTTGAGTTCTCCTGGGGCGCGACGGAAGTGAAGCCGCCATTGTTGGCGGACGCCATCGTCGAAGTCACGGAAACCGGGAGTTCGCTGCGCGCGAACCATTTGAGAATCATCGAAACGGTGCTGGAATCCAATACACAACTGGTCGCGAACAATGCAGCCTGGGCTGATCCCGAACGGCGGCTCAAGATCGAGAACCTGGCTGTAATGCTCCGCGGGGCTATCGCCGCGCTGGGCAGGGTGGGCCTGATGCTCAACGTGCGCAAACCAGATTTGGCCGTAGTCCTCAGCCTGCTCCCCGCATTGCAGAATCCGACCGTCGCACCGCTCGCCGATGGCGAATGGGTGGCAGTCAACACGGTGATCGAAGAGAACGCAGCCTGGTCTCTGATTCCAAAACTGAAGCAAGCGAACGCCCAGGGAATCGTCGAGTATCCGCTGAACAAGGTGGTGATGTGATGCGCATGCGAATTCTTGACGGGCTCAAGCGGGAACGATTCGTGCGTGCGCTGGAAGGGCGCGGCGCAACCGATCTGGACGAGGTTGAGCCTGGGGTGCGGCGCATCGTGAACAACGTTCGGCGCAATGGTGATCGAGCACTACGACGGTACGCCGTGCGCTGGGACAATTTGGGTAGGGACGAACCTGTGCGGGTGCCCGAGGCTGATCTCGATGAAGCTTGGCAGAATACTTCTCCGGAACTGCAGGACGCCATCACTCAGGCCGCAGGCAACATTCGCCGTTACTGCGAATGGCAGAAACCGAAGGAATGGCGTCGTGAAATTCGGCCCGGCGTTTGTGTGGGACAGTTGGTTCGTCCGCTGGAATCGGTGGGCTGCTATGTTCCCGGCGGACGCTATCCCTTGCCTTCCACATTGCTGATGACGGTAATTCCGGCGCAGGTCGCGGGCGTGCCGGAGATTCGAGTAGTTTCACCGCGACCTGCGCAAGCAACTTTAGCAGCCGCCGCTTTTCTAGGTGTGCGCGAATTCTACAGGGTTGGAGGGGCGCAGGCAGTCGCTGCACTCGCCTATGGAACCGAAAGCATTCCGCGCGTCAGCAAGATCGTGGGTCCCGGAAACCGGTACGTGACCGCGGCCAAGAAGTTGGTTGCGTTCGATTGTGCTATTGAGTTCTTGGCCGGTCCTACTGAAGCAGTCATCGTAAGTGCGGATGGTGATCCGGTTTTCATTGCCAGTGACTTGATCGCGCAGGCGGAGCATGATCCCGACGCGCTCTCGATCCTGGTTACGAATTCGCGTGAACTAGCGACAGCGGTGCAAACAAAACTGCAGGGAAGTGTGCGTACAAATCCCATTGCCGCTCAGTCGCTTTCGCGCAACGGAGCCATTCTTGCGGTTGATTCTCTCGAAGAAGCGATCGAGATCGCAAATCGCATTGCGCCCGAGCATCTGACCTTGCCGCGAGCGCTGGAACTGGCGGTGAAAAATGCCGGTTCAATTTTTCTGGATGAGTTTACGCCGCAGTCCGCAGGGGATTACATCTCTGGCCCGAATCACGTATTACCTACGGGAGCAATGGCGCGTGTGCGTGGCGGCTTGAGCGTGCTCGATTATGTACGCATTATTGCTTGCCAGGAAGTGTCCCGCGAAGGGATTCGAGCCATCGCTCCGCCGGCGATTGTGCTGGCTGAAGCCGAAGGCTTACGCGCCCACGCCGAATCGTTGCGGGTGAGGTGCCGGTAATGCTTGAGGCCCGCACCGCGGTAAAGACTATGCATGCTTATCGGCCGCCGTTGGCCGGTCGCGAGGGACTGCGGCTTGATTTTAACGAGAGCACAATCGGTTGTTCGCCGCGTGTGTTGGCACGGCTGCGCGCACTGGATGCGGAAGCCCTGGCACGTTATCCAGAGCGCGAGCCGGTGGAAGGTCAAGTGGCTGATTTTCTTGAACTCGATGCGGCTCAGGTTCTGCTCACCAATGGGATGGATGAGGCAATTCATCTGCTGTGCTCGACTTATCTCGAGCCCGGCGACGAGGCGATGATTGTCGTGCCCACCTTTGCGATGTATGGGATCTTCGCTCAGGCTGAAGGTGCGAGTCTCGTTCAGATTCCTTCCGGCGATAACTTTTCCTTTCCTTTGGAAACATTGTCTTCGCGAATCAGTTCCCGCACGCGGTTGATCGCAGTGGCAAATCCCAACAATCCGACGGGAACGGCGGTTGCGTGCGTGAGTCTGCTGCAACTCGCCCGAGCGGTGCCGCAGGCGGCGGTCCTGGTGGATGAGGCCTATTTCGAATTTCACGGAGAGACGCTCCTCCAGCATGCCGGGTGGCCGCCTAATCTTTTCCTAGCCCGAACTTTTTCGAAGGCTTACGGTTTGGCTGGTCTGCGAATCGGCGTTCTTGCCGGAGACGCGAGACAGATGGCGATGGTGCGTCGCGTTGCTTCGCCCTATAACGTGAATGCAGTGGCGTTGGCTGTGTTGCCGGAGGCTCTCGCGGATCAGCCATACGTCGAACGCTATGTCACGGAAGTGCAGCATGGCCGCGACGTTTTAGAGCAGGAGCTTAGATCTCTTGGCCTGCACTACTGGCCTAGCCGCGCCAACTTTGTTCTTGTCCGCGTCGGGCCCGCCCACGCAGAATTCATTCAAGCTTTGCGCGCTCGAGGAATTCTCGTCCGCGACCGAAACGCTGATCCGGGATGCGAAGGTTGCGTGCGGCTCACCGTGGGGTCGTACGAACCCACGCGAATTCTGATCGCGGCGCTGCGCGATGTAGTCGAGAAACTCAGGCTGTCGAGTGAGGTCAGGGCGTGAGGAAAGCTAAGCTGCACCGCAAGACCGCGGAAACCGAGATTCGGATTGCGCTCACGATTGAGGGTCGTGGGAAGTATGAAGTTTCCACTGGAATCCGTTTTCTTGACCATATGCTTGAACTCTTTGCGCGGCATGGTGGATTCGATCTGAAACTGGCAGCCACAGGCGACCTTGATGTCGATCAGCACCACACCGTGGAGGATGTTGGGATTGCCCTGGGCGAAGTATTCGACCGTGCTTTGGCCAATCGCCGCGGCATCCTGCGCGCTGGCTATTTCCTCATGCCCATGGACGAAACTCTCGGCCTGGCGGCCGTCGATTTCGGGGGACGCGTTGCCGCCGTGGTCGATACCAAGGTCCGTGCAGCGCGAGTAGGGGATCTGCAGGCGGAACTGGTGTGTGATTTCTTCGAAGGCTTTGCCCGTGGCGCACGCGCGAATGTCCATGCCCGGGTGTTATATGGACGGTCCAGCCACCACAAGATCGAAGCGCTCTTCAAAGCCTTCGCCAGAGCCCTGCGCGTGGCCTGCTCGCGCGACCGTCGCCTTCGCCGCATGCTGCCGAGCACCAAGGGACTTTTGTGATTGCCATTGTGGATTACGGCGCGGGCAACCTCAATTCGGTGAAGAAGGCATTCGACCATCTCGGCGCTCAAGTCGTTGTAACCGACCAGCCTGAACTCGTAGCAGCAGCGGACAAGATTGTCTTGCCGGGGGTAGGACATTTCTCATCGCTCGGAGCTTTGTACCGAACTGGCTTGCACGAAGCTTTGCGGGACGGCATTTCCGCCCAGAGACCAGTTCTCGGAATCTGTCTGGGAATGCAATGGTTTTTCGAAGGCAGTGAAGAATGCAGTGAGATTCCCGGAGCAGGAATCTTTCCCGGAAGATGCCGGCAGTTTCCCTCATCCGTGAAGTCGCCGCATGTGGGGTGGAATTCACTCATTGTGCAGAAAAGTTCACGGTTGCTGCAAGGCATCGCCCAGGACTCATTCGTCTACTACACCCATTCTTTCCATGCGCCACAGGTAACTGCCACGACGGGGGCAAGCGAGCACGGACTCTGGTTTGCAGGCGCCGTCGAACGAGATAACGTTTTTGGAGTGCAGTTCCATCCGGAAAAATCCGGAGATGTGGGGCTCTCTATTTTGAAAAACTTCTGTGAGGTCTGAGGTGTTGACCAAGCGCATCATCGCCTGCCTGGATATGGACGGCGGCCGCGTTGTGAAAGGCGTGCGATTCAAGAATCTGCGCGATGCCGGAGATCCGGCGGCGTGCGCTACGGCTCACGCTGCCAACGGCGCGGACGAGATCGTTCTCCTGGATATTACGGCCACAAGCGGGAACCGGCGTACCCTGCTGGATGCTGTTCGCCGCACAGCGCGCTCGCTATTTGTCCCGTTTACGGTTGGCGGAGGAATCCGTAGCCTCGAGGACGCAGCCTCGGTCTTCGATGCGGGCGCCGACAAGATCGCGATCAACTCGGCCGCCGTGAGCGATCCCGCGTTGATTGGCAGAATCGCAGGGCGTTTTGGATCGCAGGCAGTGGTGGTGGCAATCGATGCAAAAAAGATCGATGGAACTTTTGCAGTGTTCGTTGCCGGAGGACGTGTATCCACAGGTCGCAACGCCATACAGTGGGCGCGAGAGGCCGCTGCTTTCGGAGCGGGGGAGATCCTGCTGACTTCGATGGATCGCGATGGAACCCAGTCAGGGTTTGACTGCGAGTTGGTGAGCGCCGTGGCGCAGGCGGTTTCGATTCCTGTCATTGCCTCCGGCGGAGCAGGATCGGCGCGCGATTTCATCGAAGTGTTTCACCAGGGCCGTGCGGACGCGGCTTTAGCAGCGTCCATCTTTCACTTCGGCATTGAGAATATCGCTCAGCTGAAAGGCGAACTGCACCATGCCCGGGTGCCGGTGAGGTGGCCATGCTGATTCCATCGATCGATCTGATGGGCGGCAAGATTGTGCAGTTGGTGCAGGGCGAGAAGAAAGCGCTGGAGTTCGACAATTTTGAATATTGGATTGAGCGCTTCTCCAGATATCCGATGGTGCAGGTGATCGATCTGGATGCCGCTCGGGGCAACGGCAATAACCTCTCCATCGTGAATCAGGTTGTCGAGCGGTTGAACTGCCAGGTTGGCGGCGGGATTCGCAGCCTCGAATCGGCGCGCGCGATTCTACGGGCGGGCGCATGCAAGGTAATCTTCGGTTCCACGTTGTTGGAAGATGGAAAGATCAACACGCAGTTCGCCGCGCACCTTGCCACCGAACTAGGCACGGCGCCGCTGGTATTTGCCCTCGATTCCAGAGCCGGACGGGTGGCGATCGACGGCTGGCGCAAACAGACAGCGGTGACTGCGTTCGACATGATTCGCGAACTCGAACCCTTCTGCGAAACTTTTCTCTACACGCACATTGATACGGAGGGGTTGATGGGCGGAATCCCGATGGAGACCGTAAATGCAATCCGGCAGGCAACTTCGCGGCGGCTGGTGGTGGCCGGTGGCATCAAAGCTCAGCAAGAAATCGATGCCCTGGACGCGCTGGGGATGGACGCCGTGGTTGGAATGGCCCTGTATTCAGGCGCGATATCGGCGTGAATCCAACGATTCGCGGCAGCAACTTTTCTATGCTCCCATGTTCTGAAATTCGCATACTCCGCATCGAAATTCTGAGTTGTACTTGTCAACGGCGAAGGCTTATCACAGAATCGACGGAATAGGCTTGGAGTGGAGTGTGGGCTGCGCCCGCAGCCTCGGGCTCAAGTCCAGGAACAACCGATTCGTGGTTCGAAATTCATCCCTAGGAGAAGCAGTGACGTCCCGTGCAAGGCATATAAATGGCATCCCGCCGGCGCAAGGTCTGTACGATCCTGCGCAGGAGCACGATGCCTGCGGGATCGGGTTCGTGGCCAGCATCCGCGGCCAGAAGAGCCACGACATCATTCGTGACGGAATTCAGGTGCTGCTGAATCTGGCACACCGCGGGGCTTGTGGTTGCGATGCTGAGACCGGCGACGGCGCAGGTGTGCTGATTCAGATTCCGCACAACTTCTACGCACGCGAATGCGCGCAAGTGGGATTCGAGTTACCGCTGCCCGGCTCTTACGGGGTCGGAATGACGTTCCTGCCCGTGGAGAAGCACCCCCGGTTGCAGTGCGAAGGGATTCTTGAGCGAATTGTTCGCGAGGAGGGTTTGTCCGTATTGGGCTGGAGAGATATGCCGGTCTTCGCTTCGGCAATTGGTCGCGTCGCGCGAGCCTCGCAGCCATATATCCAGCAGATTTTTATCGGAAGGCCTCCTGGTCTTGATGAAGATGCTTTCGAGCGAAAGCTGTATATCGTGCGCAAGCGCGCCGAAAGCGAAACACGCGAATCCGGCGATGAGAGTGCGGGCACCTTTTACATCCCCTCGCTTTCCTGTCGAACCGTCGTCTACAAAGGATTGGTGCTGGCCTCCCAGCTCACGAACTTCTACCGCGAGCTTTCCGATCCAGAGGTAATCAGCGCTCTCTGTTTGGTGCATCAGCGTTTTTCGACGAACACATTTCCCAGCTGGCAGCGCGCGCATCCTTATCGTTACATCGCGCATAACGGCGAGATCAACACCCTGCGCGGAAATGTGAACTGGATGCATGCCCGCCAGTCGCTGCTGGCGTCGCCGCTGTTTGGCGACGATCTGAAGAAACTTTTTCCCGTCATCGAGCCCGAGGGGAGCGACTCCGCGAATTTCGACAATGCATTAGAGCTTCTGCTTCAGGCCGGGCGCAGCCTGCCGCACGCGATGGCCATGCTGATTCCCGAAGCTTGGGCAGGAAATCCGCACATGAAGCCGGATAAGCGGGCGTTTTATGAGTATCACGCTTGCCTGATGGAGCCGTGGGACGGCCCGGCGGCGGTTGCGTTCACAGACGGCCGCGTCATCGGAGCCACGCTCGATCGCAATGGTCTGCGTCCCGGAAGATATGTGGTGACGCATGATGAGGTTGTAATCATGGCCTCCGAAGCCGGTGTGCTGAAAGTCGCACCGGAGCAAGTAAAGATGAAAGGCCGTTTGCAACCGGGAAAAATGTTTCTGGTCGACACGGTCGAGGGCCGCATCGTCTCGGACAAAGAGATCAAGCACCGCCTGGCCTCGCAGCAGCCCTATGCCGAGTGGCTTAAGGACAACCAGATCACGATGAACCAGTTGCCCGAGCCTTCACGGACGCATCCTCCTGACCCGGAGACTCTTCTGCGGCGGCAGCGCGCATTCGGTTATACAGATGAAGATTTGAAGATGATTTTGGCGCCCATGGCATCGAATAGCGAAGAACCCGTTGGCTCGATGGGGACTGACACGCCGCTCGCATGTCTCTCCGATCGGCCCCAGCCGCTGTTCAATTACTTTAAACAATTATTCGCGCAGGTCACCAATCCTCCGATCGATCCCATTCGCGAAGAAATGGTGATGTCGTTGATCAGCTACATCGGCAGTGAGAGCAATATTCTCGAGGAAGCGCCGGAAAATTGTCACATGCTGAAGCTGGAGCATCCGCTGCTGACCAATCGCGAATTGGAGAAGCTGCGCCGCGTTTCGAACCGGGATCTGCTGGCCACCACGCTGCCGGCATTGTTCCCGGCAGGCGAAGGAGAGGCAGGACTAAAGCGGGCGCTTGATGAGCTTTGCCGAAGAGCGTCATTGTCGGTAAAAGCGGGATACAGTCTGCTGATTCTTTCCGATCGCGGAGTGGATAAGGATTACGCGCCCATCCCCTGTTTGCTGGCTCTGGCAGCGGTGCACAACCTGCTCGTCCGAGAAGAGACGCGAACTCAAGTGGCTCTCATCACCGAATCTGGCGAACCGCGCGAAGTGATGCATTTCGCTTTGTTGAGCGGATACGGAGCGAGCGCAATCAATCCTTATCTGGCGCTGGAGACGGTGGAAAATCTCGCCTGGCGTGGCGATCTGGCCGGCGGCATTACTCGTGAGCTTGCGGTCAAGAATTTCATGAAGTCGGTAAAGAAGGGGCTATTGAAGACCTTCGCCAAAATGGGTATTTCGACATTGCAAAGCTACCAGGGTGCCCAGGTCTTCGAGGCAATTGGACTGAAGAAAGATCTGGTTGACTCTTATTTCGCGGGGACCTCGTCGCGCTTGGAAGGAATAGGCCTTGACGTCCTCGCCCGCGAGGCACAACTCAACCACCAACATTCTTTGCGTCCCGTCACAGAATTCGAGACCGAACTTGCGGTCGGCGGCGCCTACCACCAGCGAGTGGATGGCGAATATCATCTGTTGAATCCCCTGACCATCAGCAAACTGCAGCAGGCCGTGCGGCAGGAAAGCTTCCAGACATTCCAGGAATACACCGAACTGATCGACAAGCAGAGCAGCAACCTGTGTACTCTGCGCGGATTGATGAAGCTGAAGCAGAGCGCCAAGCCTGTGTCTATTGCCGAAGTGGAGCCAGCGAAGGAAATTGTGAAGCGCTTTACCACCGGAGCAATGTCATTTGGCTCCATCAGTAAAGAAGCGCATGAGACGCTGGCCATCGCCATGAACCGCATTGGTGGCAAGTCGAACACGGGCGAGGGGGGAGAGGACGAAGAGCGCTTCGGGCCGGATGCCAGCGGAGATTTGCGGCGCAGCGCGGTAAAGCAGGTAGCCTCGGCGCGTTTCGGTGTGACCGCGAACTATCTGGTCAACGCAGACGAATTGCAGATCAAAATGGCGCAGGGCGCGAAGCCGGGCGAGGGTGGCCAACTTCCGGGGTACAAAGTGGACGAAGTGATCGCTCGCTTGCGGCATTCAATCCCCGGGGTCGGACTGATTTCGCCGCCGCCGCATCATGACATTTACTCGATCGAAGATCTCGCACAACTGATTTACGACCTGAAAAATGTCAACCCGCAAGCTCGCATCGCGGTGAAGTTGGTAGCCGAGGCGGGTGTGGGCACGGTGGCTGCGGGCGTAGCCAAGGCGCACGCCGATGTCGTTCTGATTAGCGGAGACAGCGGCGGGACGGGAGCGTCCCCGCTGAGTTCCATCAAGCACGCGGGCATTCCTTGGGAGTTGGGCTTGGCGGAGACGCAGCAGGTGCTGCTGTTGAACGATCTGCGAAGCCGCATTCGCGTGCAGACTGACGGCAAATTGCAAACCGGCCGCGATGTGGTAATCGCCGCATTGCTCGGAGCCGAAGAGTTCGGTTTTGCCACCACGCCGCTGATTGCCATGGGATGCGTGATGATGCGTAAGTGTCACCTCAATACCTGCTCCGTGGGCATTGCCACGCAGGATCCTGTGCTGCGCAAGCAGTTCCAGGGCCAGCCCGAGCACATCATCAATTTCTTTTTCTTTCTTGCCGAACAAGTGCGCCAGTATATGGCGGAGCTGGGATTCCGCAGCTTCAACGAGATGGTGGGGCGGGTTGACATGCTAGACGTTGAACCCGCGGTCGATCACTGGAAGGCGCGAGGGCTCGATTTTTCGGCAATTCTCTACAGCCCCCCGGTCCCCTCGCGAGTGGCCCGGCGTTGCGTGCAGGCGCAGGACCACGGTCTCGAAGACGCGCTTGATCACAAAATTCTCCAAGCTACTCGCGTCGCTATCGACACGCTTACTCCGGTCGAGATTAGCCTGCCGGTGCGCAACGTTCACCGCACTGTGGGTACGATGCTGAGCGGAGAAATTGCGCGCACCTATGGTTCCGTAGGATTACCCGACGATACGATTCGGATTCATCTGACGGGCTCAGCCGGACAAAGCCTCGGTGCTTTTCTTGCGAACGGCGTCACCGTTACGCTCGAGGGCGAAGCGAACGACTATGTCGGAAAGGGTCTATCCGGCGGACGCTTAGTTGTGTATCCGCCGCGTGCGTCGGGGTTCGCTGCCGAAGAGAATATCCTGATCGGAAATGTTGTGCTCTACGGTGCCACAAGTGGAGAGGCTTTTTTCAACGGAGTTGCCGGAGAACGATTCGCGGTTCGTAACTCCGGAGCGACTGCGGTGGTGGAAGGAGTCGGCGATCATGGCTGCGAGTACATGACGAACGGGCTGGTGCTGGTGCTGGGATCATGCGGAAGAAATTTCGCGGCGGGCATGAGTGGCGGCGTCGCCTACGTCTTTGATGAGCGGGGTAATTTCGCGGAGGAGCGATGCAATCTCGGTTCGGTCGATCTTGAACCGGTGACCGAGGCGCAAGATACCGAGGTTCTTGGAAATCTTATCGCGCGGCATCTGGAGCTGACCGGGAGCCAGCGAGCGAAGTCGATTCTCGAGAACTGGTCTGACATGCTGCCGCGCTTCATTAAAGTATTCCCCCACGAATTCAAGCGAGTGCTGGGAGCAAGCCGCAGCCGCCCGTCCCTTGTTCCGAGTCAGCCGATGGCTCGGGTCGCACAAGCGGAGCATGGGCGCCGCGCACAGGTGCAGAATGGGTAAGACTACGGGTTTTCTGGAATATTCTCGCGAGCTTGCTCCGCGTCGTCCGGTTACTCAGCGCGTCAATGACTGGTTCGAAATTTATCTCGACCTGCCGGAAGAAACTCTCCGGAAACAAGGCGCGCGCTGCATGGATTGCGGCGTACCTTTCTGTCAGACGGGGTGTCCTGTCAACAATCTGATTCCCGATTGGAACGATCTGGTGTACCGCGGCCGCTGGAAAGACGCGGTGCGGCAATTGCACGCGACCAATAATTTCCCGGAATTCACCGGCCGCATTTGTCCCGCCCCATGTGAGGCATCGTGCGTGCTCGCGATCAATCAGCCGGCGGTTACGATCAAACAAAACGAAAAGAACATTGTTGAGCGTGGATTTCTGGAAGGCTTAATCCGGCCGGAGCCGCCGAAGCATCGGAGCGGGAAGAAGGCCGCGATTGTGGGGTCTGGACCAGCGGGTCTGGCAGCGGCGCAACAACTCTGCCGCGCTGGTCACGCCGTTGTTGTGTACGAAAAAGCGGACCGCATCGGTGGCTTGCTGCGATACGGCATTCCCCAGTTCAAGATGGAGAAGCACATCATCGATCGTCGCCTGGAGCAGATGTCAGCCGAGGGCGTGAGTTTTGTTACCGGCGCGGAAGTTGGAAAGAATATTTCGGTGGAGGATCTGCGGCGCGACTGCGATGCGATCGTGCTTGCGGGTGGCGCTGAACAGCCGCGCGATCTCAAAGTGCCGGGGCGTGAACTGAAGGGGATCCATTTCGCCATGGAGTACCTGCCGCAGCAGAACCGTCGCTGTCTAGGGGATACGGTCGATCCGGAGACGGAGATTCTGGCTACCGGCAAGCGAGTGATGATCATAGGGGGCGGCGATACCGGCGCAGACTGCCTGGGAACCTGTCATCGGCAAAAGCCGGTCTCGGTACACCAGTTCGAGATCATGCCAAAGCCACCAGACGAGCGATCGCCGCTCACTCCATGGCCCATGTGGCCGATGCAACTACGCATCGAAGGGGCGCACGAGGAAGGCGGCATTCGCGACTGGAGCATTGCGACTGCGAAATTCAGCGGCGAGGGAGGAAGCGTCAAGCGACTGCACGCCGTGCGCGTTGGTCCCGCGCCGAAATTCGAGCCGATTCCGGGTAGCGATTTCACGATGGATGCAGACTTGGTACTGATCGCTATGGGCTTCCTCGGTCCGGTTCGGAATGGAATGATTGAACAATTGGGCGTGGCGCTCGATCCGCGCGGCAACGTGGCGACAGATCGCAACTATATGTCCTCGGTGCCCGGAGTTTTTGCGGCTGGCGATATGCGGCGAGGCCAATCGCTGGTGGTTTGGGCGATTGCCGAGGGCCGAAAAGCAGCCGCTGCCGTCGACACCTATCTCAGGTCTTCGGCCGTAAGATCCGCTCCCCAGATTTCTGCTGTGCAACAAATCGCCTCGTAATTGTGACTGCCGGTGTTGCTGCCAGGGATTTAAGATAACAGCGCGAACGTAATGATCGGGATCCAGGATATTCAGAGAGCGATGGGCCGGATACGGGCAGCCATTCGCATCTCTCCCTGCACGCACTCGGAGGCTTTTTCCGCACTCACCAAAAACGAGATCTACCTCAAACTCGACAATCAGCAGCGAACCGGAGCCTTCAAAGAGCGCGGGGCCCTGAATAAGTTGCTCACGCTCACGGCCGAAGAAAGGGCGCAGGGAGTGATTGCCGCCTCCGCTGGCAATCATGCGCAAGGGGTGGCTTATCATGCTGGGCGGCATGGCATTCGGGCGCTTATTTACATGCCCTTGCCCACACCGCTCACCAAAGTATCTGCCACCCGCGCCTACGGAGCGGAGGTAGTCCTTCACGGCGCGAACTACGACGAAGCCTATGAGAAGGCCATCGAGCAAAGCCAGCAATGCCATTTGACGTTGATCCATGCTTTCGACGACGACGCGGTGATTGCCGGGCAGGGCACGTTGGGATTGGAAATTCTTGAACAGCAACCGGATATTGAGGCCATCGTGGCGCCTATCGGGGGAGGTGGCCTGATCGGTGGCATCGCGTGCGCGGTCAAAGAAATGAATCCAGCGGTCCGAGTCTTTGGAGTGCAGCCGAGCAAGATACCTTCCATGAAAGCCGCGATTGCCCACGGAGGCCCGGTAACGCTTAAATCTGCCGCTACCATTGCCGACGGAATTGCGGTGCGGCGTGCGGGCGAAAGGACGTTTCCGCTGGTTCGCAAATACGTCGACGACATTGTTACCGTCGAAGAAGAAGAAATCGCCAATGCCATACTGCTGCTTCTAGAAAAGGAGAAGACTCTGGCGGAAGGTGCGGGTGCGGCGTCGATTGCGGCGCTGCTCAATCATAAGCTGCCGCTGGAGGGTAAGAAAGTTGCGGTCCTGGTGTGCGGAGGCAATATCGACGTGACCCTGCTCTCGCGAATCATTGAGCGCGGCTTGGTTAAGGATGGCAGGCTGGTCCGCCTGCGCGTGCATTTGCCGGATTATCCTGGAGCTTTGCACCGGCTCACGGGAATTCTGGCAGATCTCCGGGCCAACATCGTTGAAACCGCTTATGACCGCGCCTATCACGGGGTGAACCTGGGCGATACGGCGATTGACATCACCATGGAAACTCGAGGACCAGCTCACATTGCCGAGTTGTTAACGGAGCTGCTCGCCGCCGGCTACACCCACGAAAGAATTCTGTAGGCGGAGGTGGGATCGTGTATTCTAGCCAGCGCTATTCGAGAGTGTGATGAGCGCTATAAGAAATTTGAATTGGACTCGGTTGATTTCTGCCTTTATTGTCTGCGGATTAGGGAGAGGACTGCGATCGAACGCCATGGCGCTCGACGAAGTCGGCTCACTTTTTGGTCAGCCCTTCCCTCCAAGATTATGAAGTGCGGTCGCATCGGCATTGCCGGCGCTCTTCCAGTGCGCGCGCGACCACCAAAGACTTACCCACTCCTTAGAAGCAGGAGCAAGCAAAGATGATAAAGCGAGTCGACGGGCACTCTCTGCGCCTGTCGTTAGTGTCGGCTGGTACCACAATCGTTCTAGCCGCCGGATTGTTCGCAGGGCTATCCGCGCCCTGTTTTGCCGACGATGCGCCTAAACCGGATCCGTCGGGCGTGGCCACGGGCGACAAAACTACAGCTGTGGATGGCGCGGGGAATCCCTTCGTCGTCCCCGAGCCCACAGACAAGTCGGCTCCGGACTACGCGGCGAACAAGAAGGCATTCGACGACTATCAGGCTCAGGCCGCGAAGGAGCCGCTGGCAATAAAGCTTGCCGACAGCGTGGGCCATGTTCGCGTCGCTACCAATTTCGCCTGGACTTTGAATACCGGCTACCTGGTCCTGTTCATGCAGGCGGGTTTCGCCCTGCTCACCTGCGGACTGGTTCGCAAAAAGAATGCCGCCCACCTGATGATGCTCAATTTCGCGGCATACGTGTTTGCCTTCCTCGCGTATTACGCCGTCGGATATGCATTTCAATTCGGCGCCGTCGCGATCAATGCCGCACCTACTAACCTCGGTGGTATTCCTGCTCTCAATCACTTTTTGGTCGGGAGTGGCCAGTGGGGATTTGTGGGGGGCAAGGGATTCTTCCTCACCGGTCCGGCTTATGACAGTGCGAGCAACTGTCTCACACTGTTCGAAGTCGTGTTTATGGAGACCGCCGGCTACATTATTGTCGGGGCCGTGTGCGAGCGCATCACCTTCTGGGCATTCCTTTTTTGTGAACTGTTTATCGGCGCAATACTTTACCCTATTTCCGGCTGCTGGACCTGGGGTGGAGGATGGCTGTCGCAAGTCGGTTCCACGTTGCATCTGGGACACGGCTACGTCGACTTTGCAGGGTCCACAGTGGTCCATGCCGTCGGCGGTTTCTGTGCCATGGCGCTTGCGATTATTTTGGGTCCGCGACTTGGGAAGTATGGACCGGGCGGGAAGATTCGCGTTTTTCCTGCGCATAACATTGTGTATGTCGTGACCGGCACCTTCATTCTCCTTTTCGGATGGATGGGATTCAATCCGGGCTCCACTCTGGGTGCTACCGACCTTCGCATCTCCGTGGTTGCTGTGAACACGAATCTGGCCGCCGTTGCCGGCTCCGCCGCGGCCATGCTTCTGTGGTATCTTGCGTTCGGAAAACCCGATATAACCATGGCGTGTAACGGAATGCTGGCCGGATTAGTCGCCATTACTGCTCCGTGCGCGTTTGTGTCTCCCACGTCCGCGACTGTCATCGGCGCCATCGCGGGCTGCCTGGTTTGCGGCGGCGTTCTCTTCAACGACCGCGTTCTTAAGATCGACGACCCCTGCGGTGCGATTTCAGTGCACGGTTACTGTGGTTGGCTGGGAGCCGTGAGCGTGGGCATTTTTGCCGACGGCGCCTACGGCCAAGGATGGAATGGCGTGGGAGCGACATCGTATCTGGGACGCGCCGGCCAAGGTGTGACGGGATTGATCCACGGGGATACGCGACAGTTCTGGTGCCAGCTCATGGGAGCAACTTTGTACGCTATCTGGGCGTTCGGCGCCACCTACGTCGTCTTCTGGAGCGTCAACAAAGTGAAAAGTATGCGCGTAGCGCCGCAGGCGGAAGAAGAAGGCCTCGACTATCCGGAGTTTGGGATGGCAGGTTATCCGGAAGACGCGGTGGTTCCGGCTCCTTACTAGCGGAGGTTCAAGTCAGGCGCAATGTAAGCGACGGCAACGGCAGTCCCTCGACTTCGACTGTCCAGAGATCGCCCGTGTCGGTCTGGTGTCCCCCCGTAAGCGTTCCCGAGCTCACGATTTCTCCAGCGCTCAATGGCTCGGAGGGAAACCGGCGTTCGATCGCCGCTGCAAGTTCTGCCAGACATAAAGCCGGACTCTTCAAAGCGTTTTTGCCGGATCCTTCCTCCACAAACTGCCCATCCTTCGACATGCGTACCTTAAATCGCGGTAACTCCTCGACCAGCTTCGGGATGAGCTCTGGTCGAATTCGCATCTTCTCGCCAATCACGAGAGCGGCATGAAGTCCAAACGATGCGACAAGATCACCAGGCTGAAAGTTCCATTCTGGAAAGGGACAATCGATGATCTCGAATCCCATCGCCAGCCAATCCGTGCGGGCGAGCGCAGCAGCCGCGTCAAGGCCTTGGCCTGTGAACGCCTGTTTTAAACCGAAGACAATCTCGGGTTCGATCTTCAGCGATCGCGGATGTGCGACGGACAATGCCGCCGAATTGTTTTCGCTGTAATGAACAGTATCGTCGTACATGTGAGCCCAGACCAAGGTCTCAAGCTTGAGCGCACGCCACATCGCTTTGTTGGCATAACCAACCTTGCGACCGACCGCTCTGTGTCCCTCAGTTTCACGCATTCTCTTGAGCATTAATTCGACCGCATAAGCCGTGTTGAGGTCAAAACCATACCGCGCCGAGGGAGGGATCGAAACCATCTTGCCCGTCTGATCGGCCGACATCAATTCAAGCGCCAGAGTTTCAGTATCGTTGTGCGACATAATTACGTGCGACATAATTAGGTTTGGCTTTCCACTCCAAAAGTCCGTCGAGCCCACCGCCACCTTGAAGCCGGTGGTTGCCACACCGGTGTTGCGGACCCGTATCTTACCACTGGTGATTTTTCAGCGTCTCACGCGTCGAGCAACCTAAGAGCGCTGCCTGACCCTAGTGTGATAACAGCTTCCAAAAATACCTCGGTCGAGTTCACTCTAAAAAGGTGATAACTTGGTGCCAACTACGCGTCTCACCCAGTGCTGCTGTTGCCGGCGGGAAGGGTGGAGAGACCAGGACAAATTTGGAGGCACACGATGAAGGTCCCTGTAAGATTTTCGTCGGTAATTGCTCAACTGCCCTTACGGCACTGTTTGTTCCCGAACATCTACATTTGTTTGTTTTTCGTTTGTACTCTTTGCCTGTACAGCATTCCAGCTCTGGCCCAAAACGCGATTGTCCTGGTAGGATCCGGGTCGAGTGTCCCGGCTCCTCTTTTCAGCCGGTGGACACAGGAGTACGGCAAGCGCAATCCGAACATTCAGATGCGGTATCTCCCCGTAGGGACAAGTGAAGGGATCAAACAGATCTCTCACGGCGCGGGCGATTTTAGCGCCGGGGAATCCCAGTTGACGGAGAGGGACCGGAAAGAGAACAATTTAATCGAACTGCCAGTGGTGCTCATCGGGATTGTTCCCATTTACAACCTTCCCGAGATCCACCAGGAGCTGCGCCTTTCGGGGGAAGTGTTGGGGGGAATTTTTCTCGGCGAAGTGAAGACTTGGAATGCGCCGCAGATCACCAAGCTCAATCCAGAGATCACTCTGCCAAGTCTTCCGATACGGGTAATCAACCGTCCTGCTGGCAAAGGCTCCAACTACGTGCTTACCGATTTTCTCTCCAAGGTGAATTCCAAGTTTCGCGCCCAGGTTGGCGTTACTCCTTCGCCGAAGTGGCCCGTCGGTGAATCGGCGGAGCGCAGTTCGGATATGGCAGATAAGGTAAAAAGCACGCCCGGCTCCATCGGCTACGTCGAGTATCAATATGCGGTGAAGGGTGGTATCTCGCAAGCTGCGGTCCTGAACTCCGCCGGTAAGTTCGTTAAAGCTTCCAGCGAGAGTATTGGCGCAGCGTGCAAAGCGGCAGAGGAGCCGCGCTGGAATAACTTCTCCGCCTCGCTCGCTGATGCAGCTGGAGCGGATTCTTTTCCTATCACCAGTTTCAGCTGGATTTACCTTCGAAGTTCGTCCTCTGATTCCTCTCGTGCAGCTGCATTACAGGATTTCTTAAATTGGATTTACACCGATGGCCAGCAATACGCGGTTCAAGAAGGCTACTCCGAACTGCCGGCGCCGCTGCTCGCAGCCGTGAAAAAGAAAGTCAACGAGTTGCGATAAGAGTCCTGTTGCAATGAAACAACGCAGCGACCTTGGATAAGTTTTGCTGCGCTCGCTGTGGAGAAATAATGAAGGATTGTTTTTTATTCGCTTGCCTTGCGGCGCTGTCGGGTCTGGCTCTGGCGCAAAACCCAGCAGCCTCCCCCAAGCTGGGCGAGAGCCGGCCCTCCGGCAGTGTTTCTGCCGACTCCAGCCTGAAGGATATGTTTGAATCGAAGATCAACCTCGAGTGGGAAGCTATAAAGAACAAAGACAAGAAGGCGTATGGTGATTTGTTGGCGGATGATTATGAGGGTGTGGAAGTGGATGGCAGAGGCGAGCGGAACAAAATTCAGGCCGTGAACGAAATGCCGGAGCAGAATGTTTTTAACTACACGCTGTGGGGAATGAAGCTGGTTCCGCTGGGCCCTGACGCGGCTTTCGTCATCTACGAAAGCACTATGCAGTTCCCGCCCAAAGCGCAAGTACGCTACTCGAGGGTTTACATCACAGAACTCTGGATGAAGCGTGCCGGCCAGTGGAAGGAAGTGCACTATCAGGAAACCCACGTGAAGTAGCGCCCGGCCTACGACCGATGGATGATGCAACCAACGCAATCGCGTTGCCATCCCATCTTAGAAGAGGAGAATTTCGATGAGAAAAATATGGTTCGCCATTGTGCTGCTATCGGGCAGCTTCCTCCTGGCGCAAGACAGTTATCCCGCCAGCACCGGCCAACACGATGCGAAGGATTCCAAAGGCCAGGTAACCGTGCAGGGATGCGTCGGACGATCCAGCGGCGATTACGTACTGACCAAGCAGAACCCGGCCATGACCTACGAACTTGAGGGCACCCACAAGATAAGGCTCCGCAACTATCTGGGCCAGCGCGTGGAAGTAACCGGGAGCGAGTCGCCGACAATGAGCACAAGTTCAGATGCCATGAATAAGACTGGTTCTGCAGCTCCCGTGACTCTGACCGTCACTTCGATTAGGACCATCGATAAGGAATGCACCGTCCGCCAACCGTCAGCACAGTAGAGGTTGACGAGTTTCGCTGTCGATGCTTAATCGCAATCCGGCGGCATAGCCATGATTTCCGAGTTGGAGTCGCACGAAGGCTTTTTCTTGGCGGGCTCCAGCAGGGATGGGTGATTGTAGCGGAGGATCCACAGGCCCTCATTGTTGGTGAGGTACATCAGGCTGTGACCCCCGTCCGGAAGCAGGCCGGTGACTTTAGTGAAAGTCTCCAAAGTCTTCGGATTGCGCGGGTCGCCGAGGTCTAGTACGCGAACCGTCTCGGTAGGATGACTACTGCTGGTTAGGGTCGCCGGTGTCTTTTCCGGAGCCTCGGCGATGGCAACATCGGGACTGACCATTTCCATATTTCCTGTGGTCGCTTGATTCGATTCCGCCGTTCGTTTCAGCAGACTCGGCTTCTCCGGTTTGGTGACATCCACCACCATGAAACCTTGTTTTGTCGCCTGCTGAACATACAGGTACTGCTTGCCGTTCTCCTTTTGCAGCAACATTTGACTTCCGGTCGCTTGCGGCAGAGGCAAGTGGGCGATCACGGTTGCGGGTAAGTCGGTGGGCTTCGTTGCGGGTTGCTCGCTTGCGCTGGCCAGCACGGAAGCCAAAAGCAGAAGCGATGGCACGAGGGCGTGAGTACGAAGGGACCTGGAACAAATATTCATAAATCACTTCACAATTCAGGACGCGAAACTGTATTCGGCTTAACGTCCAAAAGCAAATATATCACCGGCAGAACGTCGTCTTTCTCATTGTTGCGCGAACACCCCGATGCATCCGTTGGCGCTCTGAGTCGTACAAGCCGGAGCAGCTTGCAGAGGCACGAAAACATGATTCGTATTAGGATCGACCGCGATGCTGTGAGAATTGGCCCCCGTTGTAACGTTTACCAGCCATTGGTTGGTCTTAGCATCAATCACACCCATGACCGGTCCGCTGGGCATATCTCTGGCCGCCAGGTAATAACGATCGTCGCCCGGGTTGTACCAGGTTTCGTCGACGCCGCCGACATTGTTGATGGTAGCCAGAATCTTGCCCGAGGTTCCATCGATCACGTACTCGTTGGGCGCGAAACTTATCCCATCGTGGTCCGCGCAGCCCACCAGGAAATTGTTTCCCGGCCCTTGAACAATGCTCGTGGGCATGCAACTCGGCATGATGAAGCTGTTGACGACGACCGGTCCGTGAGTGGTCCCGATTCCAGGATCGATTTCATCGACCGTTCCTACGGTCAGGTCGGGCGTGGCATTGGAATTGGTCACCAAAAAATGCCCGGTGTTGGGATTAAATGTGGACCCGCCCAAGCCAGCAGGGGAAATGGCTCCGAAGGGAGCTCCAGCAAAACTGAGAACCGGTCCGTGATGGCAGGGGACATTCGCGCCCCCAGCACCAACGCCCGCACCGGAAACGCCACTCGGAACAGGCGCCCCGCCAAAGAAGGCCAGGGACGGATCAGGGCAGGCGAAGCCGTTTGCGTTATCGACTGCAACCGCATTGTCGACCGGCAGCGCACCGTCGTAATAAATCTGGCCCATAATGCAGGTCGGAAAGTTTGTTGGACCATAAGCCAGCAGGGGATTGACGGGAAGACAATGTGGATCGAGAGACCCCGCCGCCGCACGGGAAACAACGGAGCTCACGTTGATGATCGTAGCGAAAGGAAGTCCGGGATCACCGTTTGTCACCAGTAGCATCTGCGTCCCTGTCGCTTTGTCCACGCCGAAGGACATCTCATCAGCCCGCAGGTCTCCGCAGGTTGGATCAGAAAAGGCGCGTCCGTTCGCGGAAGCGATGCAGCCCGCAATTCCCGTGGGGTTAGTGAGCCCGGGGTTAGGTCCTCCATCGTAGTCCGCTGATTGGCCTGTGGGAATGGTAGCGATGACAACGGGTGGCTGCGCGGGGGTGTTTGTGGTCAAGTCGAAGACCACAACGCTGCTGCTTCCATTGCCAACAAACAGAGTGTTGCCGTCGGGCGTAATCGCTTCTCCGTCTGGAGCCGATAATGGATTCACCCCGTTTGCGCGCGCGGCACAACATTGAGCACCTGGGAATCCGCCGAATAAGTGGTTAGCGCCAAATGTGGGAATGGTGAACGTCACTCCTCCCGGAATCGCAGTCCTGCAGCCATAACGTGTGAAGTTCCCGAAGGCGGTGAGGATCGGTGGAATGATATCGTTGCCGGCGGCGTCCTTGGCGCATGGGCTTGCGAAATTACCCGCGCCGGACACGCTGTTTGCGCCGCCGATGATGTTCGAGGCGATGTCGCTATTGGAGTCAATCACGGCTACGACCAAGCCCACGCGATCCGACACGAAGAACTTGTGGTTGACCGAATCAAACACCCCGATATCGAACGAGTTGAACGGACCACCGGGTTCGCCCGTGGGATTGTGCTCGGGCACGGGGATGACGTCGATATTGGTATAGCCATCCGCTATCGTGGTGCCGCACACGGGACAGTTCTTCACGTTCCCGCAACCACTCAGGAGAACAAATAACACGGTAAAAGCGATCGTAAGCAGGATCCTCGGTCTCATCGAATTCCCCTCCGTGCAATTTCCCTTAGGGACCAGCGTTCGACCAGCCCCGGCGTCCAGTTAGCTTCCAACGATGCTCCAGCTCTCCAACCTACGAACCGACCTTAGAACCTGAACTGCAAGCGCTGCATGATGACAAAGAAATTCTGCGGCACCTGTCCTGTCGTGCTGGGCTGATGAAGTTGATCGACCCCGACGTTCACCATGTACTTCACCCAGTAGTTCGGGTACCAGTTGAGACCGAATGTGATTTCATCGGTGTGATAGTCGTAGGTGGGAACCAAACCCGGTGTCAGGGAGTAGGTCGAGAAATCTGCTCCGGGCGCGTTCGCTTGAATACCGGTATAGCGGACGCCCACTTCAAAAGCTCCGATCCCACGTCCTTTGCCTCCCGGAGTATCCGGGCCAAAAAGCGGACGCTTTACGCGAGGAGTGCCGTTCTCAGGCCGCTTTTCGCCGGTGAGCAAGTAAGTTGTGGCGATGTTCCACGCCTTTGCGCCAACCCCGGGTACGGAGAGAAATCCGAGGCCACCTGGCGTCTCCGATCCGACAGCGTATCGTTGCTCCTGCATCTGGACATACTCGCCGCGCAAGGCGAGTGGTCCCTTGATGTAAGTGAATTCGCCTTCGTAGCGCTCGATTGGGCCATTGATACGTAATTGGGGGAAGAACGTATACGCGGCATCGGGCAGAGCAGCGTTGAAACTTAGATCGCCGTTAAGGCCAGTAGCGCGCGCATGATCGATCGATCCCCCGAACGCGAGTTGTTTTAGCCAATCGCCCGTGCTCTTGCGGAAAGGATAGAAGCGCAGTCTGCCGACGAAATCAGGCTCATTCGTAGCGTTATTGGTAACGCCGCCCCGGCCGTTGAACGCTCCCGCCCACCACTGGATAACGCCCCCGGAAATGTCTCCGTGCAAAGCAATGCCGGGACTTCGATAAGCCGTGTTTGGCGATGGGTACAACAGAGATTGCAGACCCCTCTCCACGAAATCGAGATTGGTTGCGCCAATTCCCGTCTCTTGCGCAAATGGCTCTTTGAACTGACCAGCCTGGAACTGAATTTCGGGTCTGATTCTGACGTTGAGATAAGCATCGCGTACGATTGCACCCGTGGTGGAGTTGGCATCGGTCAACAGCGCGAAATCGAAGTGTGAACCGTAATTGCCCTGAAAGCCGAAACGGGCGCGGCGGACGAGAAATGTATCCGACGGCGCCCCGTCGCCTTTATAGGCACGGTAATCCGTATCCAGGTAGCCGTACGGACTGATGCTGAATTGTCCATCCGCACTTCTGATGAAAAAGTGTTCGCCATTCCAGCCCGCGGCGAGCGGTGCGTCTTTTTTGGGAGGGGCGGCCGCTGGAGTTTGACCCACGACCGCTGCCGGCTCAGGACTGGCCTCCAGCAGAACCGCGTTCATCAGACGAGCGGGGCTCTGACTTGGGGCGGCGATCGGCTGCGAATCAGGTCCGGCCGAAGAAGAGTCTGCGACCGGCCGAATCTGCGGCGAGGCATTATTGACAGCCGCGCTCTTTCCTTCTACCAACTTTTCGACCAAAGCCTTCAGTTCGTCAATGGTCTTGCGCTGCGCCGCCACTTCACTGCGCAACTGACTGACTTCAGCCTTCGTGGCGGCAACGGGCGTCGATCCATCGGATTGACTCGCGGGTTCCGTGCCCTGAGCTTGGGCGAGCGCACTTAACGCCATAAAACCGAGAAGCACGAAAAACGCTGTTAGCGAGCGCATGTGTTTTCTCTCCCACGTGATTTGCAAAGGGCCCAGCCCTCGTAGGGGCAGCACACTGCCTGGGCGCCGCCTCGTCCGGTCGGCCGAAAGCTAAGAAATCGCGATGCTGCGAACTGGAGGTCTGAAAAGCGGACCATTTACTGCCGGGGCGATTTATTACTACAGGAACACATTTACTGTCAAGTGCTTTTTGGAAATCTTGCATTTTGGAAATTCATCGCTGGGCATTGCTTAGCTGGCGGTCAACAAAACTTTACGTTCGACAGCGCACATCAAAATTCAACGAATACAGCAGCGTTTTCGGCAGACGAGGAATCCGACGAAGCTGAAAGAGAATTTCCTGATAGATTGTTGCCAAGTTTGATTCACTGCTGGTAACGATTTTTTTTCAGGCCGTTCGTTTTGCACCTATGCATCTACACTTCGGTCAGTCTGTTTTCTTGCTCTTCGCTGCCGGAATCGCGGGTGCGCTCAATGCTCTGGCCGGGGGTGGCAGTTTCATATCCTTTCCTGCGCTTCTGTTCCTGCGAATTCCCGCCGTGTTAGCCAATGCGACGAATACCGTGGCGTTGTGGCCCGGTTTGGGTGCGAGCACCGTCGCCTATTTGAAGCGGCTGAAAGTTCCCGCGCGCGTCCTCGTCCCGCTGCTGGTCACCAGCATTGTCGGGGGTTGGGCTGGAGCAGTACTGCTGCTTAAAACTCCGCAGCATGCCTTTCTGCGCCTCGTCCCATGGTTGCTGCTCGGCGGCACACTGCTGTTCGCCTTCGGCAATTCGATCCGTGCAGTCGCCGGCAAAACCGTGGCCGTGGACGATCTGCAGTTCACATCATGGAAGGCGATCGTTCTTAGTTCGGTGGCAGAGCTGCTGGTTGCGGTTTATGGCGGATACTTCGGCGCCGGCATAGGCTTCATGACCCTGGGGATGCTCGCCATGATGGGAATGCGTGATATTCACGCCATGGGCGCGATCCGAACGCTCTTAGCTGCTGCCATCAACGCTGCTGCGGTGGTTACATTTATCGTTGCCAAAGCCGTATTGTGGCCACATTGTGCGGTGATGATAGTCGGCTCTCTTACCGGGGGTTGGTTCGGTGCGCATTACGCTCAGAAGGCTGATCCCCGGAAGGTGCGGGGCGCTGTGATTGGCCTGGGCATAGCAATGAGCGCGTATTTTTTTGTTACGGTTCACTAGCTGGGAATAGCCGCCGGATCGTCTCAAGCAACCCTTTACGGAACCGTGCGCATCGGAGCGTCCGGAAGTCCGTGGCCAGCGGTACTATAATCACTGTTCCGGATTTATCGAGCGCAGGCTCGGATCGATAACCTTATGCGAGCGGATACTGCAAGTCTTAACCAGCAGGGCATGAATTACGCGCCCGCAAATCTGAATCCCGAGAAAGATCTCCCAACAGGATTTCTCGAATTCCTGTTGCCACTCCATGGGCAATTCACACCCTGGCAGCAAAAACTCATCGCGAAACGAGCTGACGTATTGCAGGCTTCGCATCGCGGTCAAGCGCCCGACTATCTGCCATCCTCCAAGGCCCAGACCTCCGACTGGCGCATCGAGGTCCCGGACTGGTGCGCCGACCAGCGCAATCAGATGACCGGTCCTGCGGATGACGCCGAGTTGACTGTAAAGCTGCTGAACTCTGGGTCGCCCGCCGTCATGATCGACCTGGAGGATTCCACGGCGAACATCTGGGAACACAGCATGCTGGCGATTCAAAACACCATCGCTGCCTATAAGTATGAACTCAGCTACGACGACAAGAAGCGTCAGAAAAAAGTCACCGTGCGACGCTCGAAAACCGTCACCTGGGTGCGCCCTCGCGGTTTGCATATTAGTCAGGGCGGAGTCATTAAGAACGAAATGATGTCCGCTTCTCTGTTCGATCTAGCGATGATCTGGCACCAGATCGATCCGGGCTCGTTGCCCCACAATTTCTCGGTCTATATTCCGAAGAGTGAATCTGCTGAAGAGGCTTTCTGGTGGCGCGATCTCTTCCAGGCTTTCGCAAAACAGAAGGGCTTGCCGCGGGATTACATCAAATGCATGGCGCTGGTGGAAGCCCACCCTTTGGCCTATCAGATGGAGGAATTCCTTTTCCATCTGCGCGAACACTGCCTGGGACTGAACCTCGGCCGCTGGGATTACATGGCATCGCTGATTCACTTCATGATCGAAGATCCCGATTGGATTTTGCCGGATCGCAACACCATCCCCCATGATGTCGCATTCTTCCAAAACTTCCGAACACTCATGCCTGAGGTTTGCCATAAGCATGGAGCACACGCCATCGGCGGAATGACCGCGCTCTATCCCAGCCGCACGGATGCGGAACTGAACGAGCGCGCCTTGCTGGCTTTGAAGCAGGACAAGAAGAACGAAGCCGACTGCTTGATGGATGGAGCGTGGACCGGCCATCCCGATCAGAACGAGACCGCAGTTGCACAGTTCCCGTATCCCAACCAGATTGCGAAGCGGCCCAGGTTGCCAAACTCCCATCCTGATCTGCGCCCCCTTCCGAAAGGTGTTGGCGCCACAACCCTCGCCGGAACGCGGGCCGCCGTGCGCACCGTGATTCGCTATCGCAACGGTGTGCTCAATGGAAAGGGTGCCAGCTTACTCGACGGCTATATGGAGGATCTGGCGACTGACCGCATCTATCGCCTGATGATCGCGCAGCGGGTGCTGCACAAAGTTAGCGTGCCAGACGAAGAGGGGAAAACCGTCGAACATTCTTCCGCACTAGTGACCCGAATTTTTGATGAGGAGTTGGCGAAGATACAAAAGAACCTGCCAGCGGAAATTGATCACGAAGCGGCAGTGACCCTCCCCGATGCGCGCCGCATCGCTGAAGAAATGATTGTGCAGGGGCACCACTCGCCGGTTTAGCGAAAGGGAATTCGGGGAACAGTTTCGAACCGGCGCAAAATCATGAAAACCTGATCGAGCAGATCAAAAGAACAAACTTGACGACACCCCCGTCCTCGGAGCCCGCGTTCAGACTGTCTTTGCGCGCTGGGCGCCGCGGTCGCAGGATTCTTTATATCGTCCGCTTTGTGCCGTAGTATTTCTAATTGGCCTAGTGACACCGGAAACGAGGACTATGAGCACCATCGAACAAACCGCCGCACTTCCTTTCCCAGCCCTCAAACCACCTCGCCGTTTTCTGTTCGGCCCCGGACCCACCATGGTCCACCCCAGGGTTTATGAAGCGCTGTCCAAACCGATTGTCGGACATCTTGATCCCTACTTCATCCAGGTTATGGGAGATGTTCAGCAATTACTCAGGACGGCCTTTGGAACAACCGACGGTGCCACGTTGGTGATTTCCGGTACGGGCAGCGCGGGCATGGAAGCTACGGTGGCGAATTTCGTGGAGCCGGGAGCAAAGTTCGCAATATTCGCCAACGGATATTTTTCCGATCGTCTCACCGAGATGGCGAAGCGCCAGGGCGCCAGCGTCACACGCTTGGAAAAGGGTTGGGGTGAGACTTTCACGGATGATGAGGCTAGAGAATTTATCCGTCGCGAAAAGCCCAACGTTGTGGCTTATGTTCACGCTGAGACATCGACTGGAGCGTTGCAATCCGGCAGGGCGATCTGTGCCGCGGCTCACGATGCCGGCGCCCTGGCGATAGCGGATTGCGTCACCTCCCTTGGTGGAGTGCCGGTGGAGTTCGATCGGACTGGAATCGATGTCGCCTACAGTTGCACGCAAAAGGGATTGAGTTGCCCTCCGGGTTTATCTCCAATCGCGATGTCGCAGAGGGCGATGGACTTTTTGAGCGCTCGCACCACCCCATCCCGCAGCTGGTATCTGGACCTCAAGTTGATTCGCGATTACTCCACGGTATCGCACCGCTATCATCACACTGCGCCGATCTCCATGTTCTACGCTTTACGCGAGGCGCTCCTGGTCATCGCCGAAGAAGGAATTGAAAATCGCTGGGAGCGACATCGCCGTAGTCATCGATCTTTTGTCAAAGGCATAGAAGCGATGGGTCTACGCATGTACGTTCCGGAGGCGCATCGAATCCCTACGCTGAATACAGTGTGCGTGCCCGAAGGGATTGATGAAGCGAAAGTGCGCCGACGGCTGTTGGATGAACCCGGCATCGAAATCGCCGGCGGGTTCGGCCCGCTCGCGGGCAAGGTCTTCCGCATTGGCGTGATGGGACCTTTAGCCACCGACGACAACGTCCAGTTTTTTCTCGAGGAGTTCAAAAAGATCCTCAGCGCAGAGGGCTATTCGATCTAAATTGGACGATCTTTCCGGCCTTCGCTGACAACTGCGAACAACAGACAGAGCCGTCCAATCATCCAAGGACCCGCACTAGAGGCGCGAACGAATGAGGCTGAAGTCCGTAGACACGCTCCTTGATGTTTTACATTTCGCCGACAGTCACACCGCCATTGTCGTTCCCGAGCTTGGAATCAATGTCACCTACGAGTCTCTCCGCCAGCAAGTTTTGGCCATGGCGAATGCCTTGGCGTCCGCCGGCATCCGGCGCGGCGATGCGGTGGCTATCGCGTTGCCGAACGGATTGCCTGCGATTGTCAGTTTTCTGGCTGCCTCCATCGCGGGAACAGCTGCTCCCTTGAATCCGGCATATCCCTATGAAGAGTTTCACTTTTTTTTAGGGGACACGAACGCCCGCATTCTGCTGTGCCCTCCCGTGGGGGCGGAGTTTGTACGTACGGCCGCAGCGGACCGGAAGATCCCGGTCTTCTCCGTGGAAATGAACGAACAAGGCCACGTCCGGATCGTTGGCGCTCCCACCGGAGTCACCGCAACCGAGCCCACAGCTGACGATACTGCGCTGGTCCTTCACACCAGTGGAAGCACTGGTCGTCCCAAGCGCGTGCCTTTGCGGCATTTTAATCTGGCCGTTTCCTCCGCCAATATCGCAAACACCTACGCTCTTACCGAGGAAGATGTTTCGCTTTGTATCATGCCGCTATTTCACATTCATGGTTTGATCGGCTCAACCATGGCCACTTTGCTTTCCGGTGGCACCGTAGTTGTTCCCACAAAATTCAACGCGCTTTCTTTCTGGCGGACGGTGCGCGAAAATCGCGTGACCTGGTATTCCGGCGTGCCCACGATGCACCAGCTTCTGCTGGCGCGGGCGCATCAGAAGCCAGCAGAGGCCGCCTCTCTACGCTTCATCCGTTCTTGCAGCGCGCCGTTATCGGCGGAGCTGATTCACAAAATAGAGGGACTCTTTGGAGTTCCTTTCGTCGAAGCCTACGGCATGACTGAAGCCGCTCACCAGATGACCTCGAACCCTTTGCCTCCACGACACCGCAAGGCGGGTTCTGTGGGAGTGGGCGCCGGCCTGCGCATCAGCATCATGGACAAGGACGGGAATCATCTCGGTACCAATCATCGTGGTGAGATCGCAATCCAAGGAGCCAACGTGTTTCGCGGGTATGAAAACAATGCCGCTGCGAACGCTCATGCTTTTGTCGACGGGTGGTTCCGCACTGGCGACCAGGGATTTCTTGACTCAGACTGCTATCTGCATTTAACCGGCCGGATCAAAGACATTATCATTCGCGGAGGTGAGAACATTGCGCCCCACGAAGTCGACGAAATATTGCTGCGACATCCTGCAGTCGCAGCCGCGGTCACGTTCGGCTGCCCGCATCCAACGTTGGGTGAAGAAGTGTGTGCCGCCGTGGTTTTGCACGAACCCCATGGCGCCGCCGAATCGGCGCTCATCAGACACTGCCGCGAGTTGCTGGCGGAATACAAGTGTCCCAGCAAGATCTATTTGGTCGAAAGTATTCCAACTACCGCGACTGGAAAAATCCGCCGACGCGCAGTTGCCGCTGTGCTCGCAGGCGGGCACGAATGAAATTCCTGATCGCGGGGGCTGGGGCAATTGGAGCCTACATCGGGGCTCGCATGGCCCAGGCCGGATTCGATGTAACGCTGTTCGCGCGCGGGCCGCATCTTCGTGCCATGCAGGACGACGGCGTGCGGATCAAAAGCAGCGAGGGAGATTTCGTGGCGCGCCCCACCATCGCCAGCTCTCTCGAGGAAGTGGGTCCGGTAGACGTTGTTTTTCTTGGAGTGAAAGCCCACGGCCTGCCCCAACTTGCGCCTCACCTGGGACCGGTGCTGGGACCGGATACTACAGTTGTAAGCGCGCAGAACGGAATTCCCTGGTGGTATTTCCAGGGCTTCGGTGGCGAATGGGAAGGATTGCGCCTTGAGCGTGTCGATCCCGGCGGAGTGATCTCCTCCGCCATTGAAGCAAAGCGAGTGGTCGGATCCATTATTTACTTCGCCACTGAGATTGCCGCCCCGGGAGTGATTCATCATACCGAGGGCAATCGAATTACTCTCGGCGAACCCGACGGCACGCGCTCCGATCGCATCCGTGCGCTTGCGGAATCGCTCATCGCATCCGGCTTCCGCTGCCCGGTCACCACTCGCATCCGGCAAGAGATCTGGGTAAAGGTTCTGGGCAACGCATCATTCAACCCGGTCAGCGCGCTGACCCGCGCCACTCTGGTTCAGATAGCGCGCGATCCCGGAGCGTCTTCCGTGATCCGCAGCATCATGCAGGAAGTCGAAGCGGTCTCCCACAAACTTGGAATGGAGTTGCCGGTTTCGATCGATCAACGCATCGCAGGCGCGGAAAAAGTCGGAGAGCATAAAACCTCAATGCTGCAAGATTTCGAAGCCGGAAGGCCCATGGAATTGGAAGCACTGGTGGGCGCGGTGGTGGAACTGGGAGAACGTGCTGGGTTAGCCATGACCGCCACCCGCACGGTGTACAACTGCACGAAGCTCTTATCGCAACGTGCTTCCCTGCAAGCAAAATGAAGGGCGGTCTGGAGGGGTGATGCGTTAAGCCGATTCCAAATTGTTGGGGATGATTTCTGTATACTCCCGGCAGGCATTTTCGTCGCCGGGAAGGCCTGCCAACGGCTTTCTTCTATGGAAACACGAAAATATTTGCCGGAGGGTTGACAACAGCGGTATACTCCTCTGGTTCGCTGGTCCACTTATCGGACCACTTGGAGCAAAGGTTGCCAGCCCTCCCCAAATCCGACTTCGAGTTTGTTCGCAAGAACAAAGTCTACGAGGAAGTCGCCAGACAGATCGAACGTCTGATTCTAAAAAAATTGAAGCCAGGTGACAAACTGCCTTCGGAGCGGGAGCTTGCTGAGATGCTGCAGGTAAGCCGAAGTTCTATTCGCGACGCTATTCGTGGTCTTGAACTGATGGGGTTGGTCGAACCGCGGCAAGGAGCCGGCACCATCGTTCGCGAAATATCGGCCGACACATTGGTCAATCCTTTTGCCAATACCTTGAAGCGCAAGCAGGCGATGGTGGGCGAGCTTCTTGATTTCCGCAAAATGCTGGAACCCCCCTTGGCTGCGCGCGCCGCCACGCACGCTTCTGCCGATGAAATGGCTGAGATGGAAGACATCCTCAAACGCCAGCAGGAAAAGTTGTCTCGTGGGGAAACGACCATTGCCGAAGATGCGGAATTTCACTACAGCATCGCGCTGGCTTCGGGGAACAGTGTTGTGCTGAAGGTGCTTGACATTCTCATGGACCTGCTGCGCGAAACGCGGGAAAGGTCGATGCAGGTGGAAGGTCGACCGCAGAAATCTCTCGCGGGCCACCGGCGAATTTTGGCTGCCATCAAACGCCAGGACGCCGAATCCGCAAAGGCCGCGATGCGGCGGCACATTGAAGACGTGGAAGAGATCGTACTTGACGGGTTTTGACCGCCGGAGTATTTCCTCCGTGGGTTAGCTGTTCGCGATTCGCCCATCAAGCGGGACAGGGATTCGCAGCGTAATCGTACTGGTGACTCCGCCGCGCAATAAGTGGGCTGTCGACCTACTAGTCTGGGGATTATCTGTTTGACTGACCTGGCAAATGACACGTCCGGCATGGCTATCGGGCCTCGTGATGCGGATCGGGCGCAGAAGGGACCGGAACCATTCGTCGACGCCCTCAGCCGTCAGCAGCGGAGTGCAAATGGTCCCATGACAGATATCACCCCATCCTCTTTCGCAGCGTCGCTGAAACTGCGGGTCGCGGAGGCGCGGGTTGAGGATATAGGCCGCGCGGTTGCGAGACTCGCGCCAGTCGACTTGCAACGCATGGGTGCACGTGCCGGCGACGTCGTTAAGATCACCGGCAGCGCTGTTGCGGTCGGTCGTGCTGAGCTTTCCGAGGATGGCCACGAAGGCATGATCCAGATCGACGGGACGTGCCGCAGTAATTGTGGCGCCGGATTGCAGGAACAGGTAACCGTGTCGCGAATCGACAGCGAGCAGGCGGTCGCCGTGCGCTTCTCGCCCTTGTGGGTGGGGGCAGCCCCGGCCACGATTGCTCCCGACCGCATCCTTGAGGACCTTGTGGGCGTGCCGGTTATCGCAGGCTGCGTGGTGCGTGTCCCGACATTTGCCAAGGCGGTGAACTTCCAGGTGGTGCGCACGATTCCTTCGGGGCCCGTGGTGATTGGGAAACGCACCGACATCCGCATCGTGGAAGGCGATCAGACCGTTGCTCGCGCCCCGGCGGTCTCTTACGAGGATATCGGTGGTCTAGAGCGGGAAGTTGCGCGGGTGCGCGAAATCGTCGAGTTGCCGCTGAAGTACTCCCGCATCTTCGAGCGCTTGGGAATTCTCGCGCCCAAGGGTGTGCTGTTGTACGGCCCGCCGGGCACGGGGAAAACTCTGCTGGCCCGCGCCGTGGCCGCTGAAAGCCGCGTGCACTTCATTCACCTCAACGGCCCTGAGATTATGCGGAAGTTCTACGGCGAGAGCGAGGCCAAGCTCCGCGAGGTTTTCGAAGAAGCTGCGCGCCACGCTCCCTCGATTCTGTTTATCGACGAGATTGACGCTGTCGCTCCCAAACGCACCGAGGTGGTCGGCGAGGTTGAGAAACGCGTGGTGGCGCAGCTTCTCAGTTTGATGGATGGATTTGTCGCCCGCGGGCAAGTCATTGTGATCGGGGCCACCAACATCCCCGAGGTCCTCGACCCGGCGCTGCGGCGTCCGGGCCGCTTCGATCGCGAAATTGAAATCGGCGTTCCGAATACCCAGGCGCGGTTGCAAATTCTCAGGATTCACACGCGCGCTATGCCGCTCGCGGCTGACGTGGATCTCCCGGAGATCGCCGAGCATTCTCACGGATTCGTCGGCGCCGATCTGGAAGCGCTGGGGCAGGAAGTCGGAATGATCGCGCTGCGCCGCTTCTTGTCGTCTGTTCCCCTCGATACCGACGGCATTGCAGCTGAGGAGTTGGGTTCACTGCAAGTTACGCGCGATGATTTTCTCGCTGGCTTGAAGGAAGTCGAACCCAGCGCGACTCGTGAATTCTTTATCGAGAAGAGCTCTTCGACGTTTTCATCCCTCGGAGGCCTCAACGAGGTAAAGCGGCTGCTTGATGGCGTAGTCGAGCATTCTCATATGCGCGACGAAATCTATGAGCAGGTTGGACTGGCCCCGCCGCGCGGCATCCTGTTGGCTGGACCATCGGGTACGGGAAAGACTGCAATGGCCCGAGCGCTGTCTGGGGAAAAGCAGATTCCGCTCATCGCCATTGATGGTCCGCAACTCTATTCCAAGTGGTTGGGAGAATCCGAGCGGGCGCTGCGCGAAGTTTTCAAAAAGGCGAGAAGGGCAGCCCCTTGCATTTTATTCTTCGACACGATTGATGCGGTCGCACCAAAGTTCGGAGCGGATCAATTCGGCAGCGACATCTATCAACGGATTCTCAGCCAGCTCCTGCGTGAGATCGACAACCTGCGCGATGTTAAGGGTGTGATCCTGCTGGCAGCATCCAATCGCCCCGAGCGGATCGACCCGGCGCTGCTGCGCAGCGGGCGCTTCGATTACATACTCCAGTTCGCAAAGCCCAATCGTGCTGACCGGGCCACTATCATGCGCCTGTGTTGTCGCCGTGTACCCTTAGCACCGGATGTTGATTTCGAAGACTTCGCTGCGCGGACGGAGGGGTTCACGGGCGCTGACATCGAGAGCTTATGCAAGAAGGCGACACTGCTGGCGATTGTGGAACTTCAGGATGGCACACGCCCCGCGCCATTCGTCGTCTTGCGGAGTGACTTTCTGGCAGTCCTTGAAGCGGATCGTGGCAGTCCCAAGGAATTGAAGAACGCGAACGAACCTGGCAGCAATGCCGCGGATTTTTGCTCTGACGCATCTACAAACTTGAGCAACAAAGAGGGTTGATCATGAGTTATACAGAACTCACCGTCTGGACGCGCGGCATCATCATGGACAAAGAGGGCCGCGACATCGTTAATTCCATCTCCGCCTCGGCTCGAATCGAAGGCAAGTATGCACAGGCGATGGAGAATTACGTCGACAATCCCGATCGCACCAACTGCCCGACGCGGAAATATTGCCGCGTGAGCGACCACATTCTCGAGAATGAACTTACTTACGAAAACGAGAACCCCAATATCGTCGTGCTGGTCGAGGGCACGATGGTCAAAGGCTGGGATTACATGCGCGGCATGCCTCCCGGCGGAACGCTGGTGATCAACACGCATTACACGCCGGACTACATGATTCGTTTCGTCCCCGGCGCTGAGCGGCTGGCGCAACTGGTGTGTGTGGATGCCGCTAAAATTGCCGACCACAAATGGCTTTACTACCGGCTCGGCGAACTCGGACTCGATCGCCTTTCGACCGAAGGCGCGGCCGAGAGAAATAAATCGATCGCGCCTGATATCGCCGCTCCGCTGATTGCGGCTGTGGTCAAGACCACGGGTATCGTCAAGATGAAAACCATTGAGCCCATGATTGCGAACAAGCACGCATTCGAAGTGGCACTTAACGAGTTGCACATTATGCCGCTGAATCCAGTGGCGGTGTAGGAGAGGATTAAATGTCGACCAAAGGCACTCATATTCCCGACCGGCTTCAGATTCCGTTCGCCGGTATCACCCCCGCGCCTTCGCAAGAAAAGGGGCAGGACCTTTTCCCGACCGGCAACTGGCGCTCCATCCGACCGGTCTACCGCGACAAGTTGCCCCCTTGCAATAACGCGTGCGGAACTAACGAAAAGATTCAGGGCTATCTCGACCTTGTGAAACGCGGCAAATATCTGGACGCCTACGCGCTCATCAAGGAAGACATGCCCTTTCCATCGGTCACCGGACGGGTCTGCTACCACCCCTGCGAGCAAGCCTGCAATCGTGGAAAGTACGACGAAGCCATCTCGATCCGCGCGGTCGAGCGCTTTTTAGGCGATCTCGGCCAGGCACTGACGAACGACGTGGTGAAGCCGGGGAAATCCAACGGCAAGAAAGTCGCCGTCGTCGGATCCGGTCCAGCCGGGCACAGCGCCGCGTACCAACTGGCGCGTCTCGGATATAAAGTCACGATTCTCGAAAAGTCTCCGAAGGCGGGTGGACTTAATCGCGGTGGTATTCCCGATTGGGTGCTGCCCCAGAACATTCTCGATCGCGAGATCGAGCGTCTCGAACAACTCGGAGTCGCGATCAAGACCGGCGTCGAAGTCGGGAAAGACGTTACTTGGGACAGCCTCAAGAAAGATTACGACGCCTGCGTGCTGGCGGTGGGCCTGACTGAAGCCAACAGCGTGAAAGCCGAAGGCGAAGACAAGAACGGCGTTCTTTACGGACTTCCCTTCCTTCGCGACATCGGCATGGGCACGTCAAAGGTCAAGCTGGGCGCGCGAGTAGCCGTCATCGGCGGCGGAAATACCGCGATCGATTGTGCGCGCGAAGCTCTGCGGCAAGGCGCAGTGGAAGTGACCATGATCACGGTGGAGGGTAATCCCAAAGAGATGCCTGCGGTGCCGGAAGATTTGCACGACATGCTCGAAGAAGGGGTTGACCTGATGCATGGGCGTGCGGTGACCGCCGTGCTCGGCAATGGCAAGGTTGAGGCATTGCAACTGCACAAGGCGCGGTTCTCAGGCGCCATCAACGCTTCGCCGATCACTGTGGATCGAGACGCTCCCGCCGAGCGCTTCGCGGTTGATAATGTGATCATCGCGGTCGGACAGCGAGCGTCGCTCAATTGGTTGCCGGCAGAATTCAAGAGCGAGCGCGGCACCATCAAGATCGACAAGTTCGGACGCCTCGGCGACACTAGCTTTTTTGCCGCAGGCGACATCGTACAGCTGGGTTCAGGTCAGCCGCTGATGGTTGTGAACGCCGTGGGAGACGGCAAGCGAGTCGCGTTCAATCTGGACAAAGTTCTGCGCGGAGAGGCGTTGCAGCCACGGACGATTCCGGTCGACGTCATCTTCGATCTGAATCGCATGAACATGACATACTTCCCGCATTTCCCGCGCGTCCAGCAGGATCTGCTGAAGCCGGCAACCCGGAAAAAAACGCAGGACGAGGTGATCCAGGCATTCTCGGAAGAGCAGGCGGTCGAGGAAGCCAACCGTTGCTTCAGTTGCGGTACGTGTAACGCTTGTGACAACTGTTATCTGGTCTGCCCTGAGCCTTGCATTGCCCGTTCTGAGCGGTCCAATGGCATGTACAAGATTCTTGTCGACTACTGCAAAGGATGCCGCGTGTGTATTGAGGAATGCCCGACGGGATGCCTGGAGGGCGTTCCTGAACTCGACTTCGATACTGGCGTCGTGCGCATGGATACGGCATTTGCGATCTCGCCAGGATTGCACGGACGGCAGGCGCAGGAACTGAAAAACCTGGGCGACCGGGCTGCCAAGAATATTTAGAGTTAGAGTGGGACCAATTTATCGTTCGCCCTTGCGGGCGGAATGTGCGGAGTGAATTTATGGCAATGCTTGCAGACGTAAAAAAGAGAACTGTTCGAATCAACGGCTGTGTCGCATCGGCGCAAGCCGCCAAGTATGCCGACGTCGATGTGATTGCGGCGTATCCGATTCGTCCTTATACGGCAACCATGATGGCGCTGGCGCAAATGGTGGCCAATGGCGAACTGGACGCCGAGTACATTGTGGCCGACAGCGAACACTCGCAATTGAGCATCGCGCACGGCGCGGCGTCGAGCGGAGCTCGCGTCTTCACTGGCAGTTCGGGAGTAGGTGTGCAGTTTGCGTACGAACTTTATTCGCCGATTTCCGGCAGCCGCATGCCGGTGCAGATGATGATTGCCGACCGCACGCTCGATCCCCCCGGTGATTTCGGTTCGGAGCATACCGACGCGCTCTCGACGCGCGACATGGGCTGGATTATGGGCTGGTCCTGTGATGCTCAGGAAGCATTCGATAATCATCTGATCGCCTATCGAATCGGCGAGGATCCTCGGGTCCTGTTGCCACAAATGGTTTGCCAGGATGGTTTTTTCGTCTCTCACATCACCGGCGACGTCGAGTTGCCTGATTCGGGCCAGGTGAAGGAGTTCCTGCCGCCGTACAAGCATCCTTACCCACTCGATCCGCGGCATCCGGTGTCGCATGGCCCGCAGATTATGCCGGAGCAGGGTCCGCCGCTGCAATTGGAACGCGCTCGCGCGATGGAAGAATCGATGGCAGTGATCGAGCAGGCGCACGACGAATTCGCAAAGATCTTCGGCCGCCGCTACGACCCGTGGATCGAAGAGTTCATGACCGGCGACGCCGAAGTAGTTTTCTTCTTGCAAGGCGCACATGCGGTGACGGCGCGTTTCGCGATTCAACATATGCGGGAACGTGGGCTGAAGGTCGGGATGGTTCGGTTGCGGACCATTCGCCCCTATCCCACCGAGCGCGTCCGGGAAGTGCTCAGCAAATTCAAAGTGGTGGGCGTGATTGAGACCAACATGGGCCTCGGCGGCGTGAGTAGCGGTGGCGTGCTGTACGCCGAGGCTGTCGCGGCTCTCTACGAGAGCGAGAAGCGCCCGCTGGTGCTCTCATTCATGGCGGGCATGGGCGGTGAGGCCATCGTGCTGAAAGAGTTTTACTGGATGACCGAGAAAATGCTGGACGCGCAGCGACGAGGCAAAATCGAAAAGCGCACGCACTGGGTGGGATTCGAAGAATAGACGATCTTGGCGAAGGCGGACCTAAATGTCTGTCGTCCACTAAAATATTAGGCAGGGCATTTTAGCTCTGCGATTGGAGAATTAATATGGCAACAATAGAAGTCGAGCGGCAACTATTGCCGATTCTAGACAGCCCGAACCAGGGTGCGCGTTTCTACAATCCTGAGCTACCGACATCCGAACCGTTCGTTCCCGGACACCGCACCTGTGCTGGCTGTGGACCCTCCATTCAATACCGAATGACAAGCAAGGCCGCGGGCGACAATACCATCCTCGTGGGACCGACTGGCTGCATGTATGTCGCGAACAGTTCGTATCTGTGCACGCCCTACAATGTGCCGTGGGCGCATACGCAGATTGGCAGCGCGGGCAGTTTCACCGCAGGGGTGGCTGCGGCTTATGAAGCGATGATTCGCAAAGGTAAGTGGAAGGGAAAATTTCCGAATATTATCTGCGAAGCGGGCGACGGCAGCGCATCCGATATCGGCCTCGCTTCAATTTCCGGCGCGCTCTACCGGAATCACGACTGCCTGATTATCTGCTACGACAACGAACAGTACGCCAATACGGGCATTCAGGCTTCGTCGCGCACACCCTACGGCGGCATGACCACATTCTCGCCTCCTGGCCCGGAAGTTCCCGAAGGAAAGAAACTTTATCCCAAGGATCTGGCGCGCATGATGGCGGCCGGCCATCCCCACTGCTACGTGGCGACCGCGAGTGTGGGCTATCCCATCGACTTGATGAACAAGGTCCGCAAGGGACTCAACCACAAAGGCGCTGCATACCTGATGATCTACACGCCCTGCCAGAAAGGGTTCGTGTATGAGACGCCGCGCTCGATCGATCTGGGGCGACTGGTTGTTGAATGCGGCCTCTATCCGATGTGGGAGTGGAACCCCGAAAAGCGTGCTTTCAACTACAGCTTCCGTCCGGCAAGTATGCGGCCGGTATCGGAGTATCTGAAACTGCAGGGACGTTTCGGCCATCTTCACGCCGAGCACATCGCCAATTTGCAGAAGTTTGCCAACGAGCAATGGCGCATGATGAGCGTGGAGTTGCCCGAAGCTTTGATTCAGGCAGCGGACGCGAAAAACCTAACCAACATGGCGGCTGCAGCCGAAGCCGAAGCGGTAGCGCAAACTTTATGAACACTAGAACTGTTAATCCCAATCGTCCTGAACCTGAAGTCGAGCCTGAGGGACAGGAAAGCTATATTGTCACTGAAGGCAAGAAGCGCGGAGCCACGCGCGATGTGCGTGCTGAAGCGGCGTATGACCGCTACTATACCGTGCTGCGCGTACACCCAGGCGACGCCATCCTCACTGACAACTGGCACACCAATGAAGTGCTGAATCATGCGCGTAACAACTTCGAGGGAGTTACCTTCGCTATGCGCACGCTGGAGGCCTGGGGCGCGATGATCGAAAACGATCACCGTGCCTACTACACTGCAGGCGGGCGAATTTGGATGATGGACCTGGAGCCTTCGGAAGGTAAGAAGAAGCGGCTGCCGGGCACCGGTGCGGTTAAAAGGTAGTGTCCCGCGTCCTGCTGATCGATGACACGCCGGAGATTGCCGAGCTTCTGACCTTCTCGCTGCGAGATCTCGGATATGAGGTCTTCGCGTCGGGATTCACCGAAGCAGCCAACGACTTGATTGCCGAGCAGCGCGCCGATGCGCTGGTGCTTGACTGCACGGCGTTTGACATGAGCGAGTCGCTGTTCGATTCTGTGCGTCACCATCCGAATCATGCCGAACTTCCCGTGGTCATCATCAGCGATACGCCGGAACTGGCAGAGGCAAGCCTCCGTTCGCGGAAAGCTCGCAAAGTTCTGCTGGTGCCGAAGCCGTTTACTGGAGGGCAAGTCGGAAGAGCTCTCGCGCAGTTACTTGAATAGATATGCCTTTATGGAGCATGGACGAATGGCAATTCCTGGAGCGAGAGGTCGTGACTGACCCGAAGGGTATGCAGTGGACGGTCGCGCTGATGGACGTGCTCGGTCAGCAAGGCGATCCAGACATGCCAGATAAGCTGCTCGAACTTCAGTATTCATCGGGCCGCTATTTCACTCTGATCTACGGCGACGGCGGAGCGCTCCAAAGGGAACGCGGCTACGCCTCACTGCCCGAGGCAACGAGCGCTTTTGGAAATCTGCTGGTGGCTGTCATTGATGGCAGCCTCGATCCCTCGCAGCCGGTGTTCCGGCAGGATCTGGAGGACTGATCGTCTCTGAAATCGTGGGCGATCTTTTACTAGCGGTCCTGCGACAGTTCGTTCCCTACCGTCCCGGATCCAGATCTCTCATCACGACATGAAGGACCTGTCCAGCCTTTCGCGCATCGCTCTCAGTAACCCTGGCGTCCATCTCACGGCCGGCAGCGGATTCGGGGTGTTCCCGATACGTGCGTGCCACCGCCGGCAGACGGGCGCACCCGCCACGAATCAATCCTGCCTGCTCGGCGACGGTGAGGCGCGTTTCAAACGACCAGTTGGAAATCTTTTCTGCGGGTGCGCCTGATTCAATCAAGGCGGTCAACCCTTTGTGTTCCAGGGCATCGGTGACGATAGCTTCCAGAATGCCGCAGGAAGTGAGCATCGCCAGGCTGTAGTCCGCCTGCTCAAGCGCGCGCCGGCTATCGGTGAAGGCCCGTTCGACGACGGGCCGGAGCTCGGGGTTGTGAACGAACTCGAACCGCCGCGGAGCCGGGGCCGCCGACAATGCGGAACTGGCCGCGCCCTCTTCCATCTGGGAAAGTGTGGACACGGCTTGCTTCAAAACGCTTAACAGGCGCTGGATAATCTCCGAATGCGTGGCGCCTTCCAGCGCCTGGCCGTTCGCCGATCGCATCAGGAAGGCGTCACTAAAAGATCGGGCAAGCCAATGGGTCTTGCTCCCTCCAGACAGCTGATTGATGGTCACACCACAATCTTCATGCCAGCGGCGAGCAGCCGTCAGGAGCGCGGCATCGGAAGGATCGCTCGCCAGCGCTTCCTCCAACTCACGCCCACGACGCATGAGGCCGTTAAGGTGGGTCAGGTAGGTGTCGACCTGCGATCGTTGGCTTTCGTCCATCGGTTTGAGTCTCCGACCACCTGCCGACGCTATGGGGACTGGGGAGAGCTAAAACATCCTGAAAAGGAGGATTGGTAGGCTCTTGACAGTCGCTAGCAGACGTGGTAACTTCCCTGCCGCAAGTGGTTCGATAACTGGACCAGTATATATTACAGTTCGCTGTGACCCCGCCGATTTCTCATTTCACGGGCCACCTGAGTGAGCTGACAAGTCTGCCAAACCACGTCGTTCTGGCAGTATGCTGTTAACGTCTGACGGCTGTCATGGAGGTTTATCTATGGCTGTGGCTCCGGTCTCTCCTGCCTCTCTCATTCACCCCTCGCGTATTCCCAACCGCTGGGTTCAGTTGGTCGCCGGCATCGTTGCGATGATGGCGATCGCAAATCTGCAGTACGCCTGGACTCTTTTCACCAAGCCGATACAAGCTCATCTGCACGTCTCGCTAGAGGCGGTTCAGTGGACCATCGTTCTATTCGTCGCGTTGGAGACCTGGCTTGTTCCTTTCGAGGGATTCCTGGTAGATCGAATTGGACCGCGATTCATGCTGGGTATTGGCGCAATCCTGGCCGGATTGGGCTGGATTGGTTCCGGCCGGACGGAGTCGCTTTACGGACTCTACTTCTGGTACGGACTGGGTGGTATTGGTGCCGGGGCGGTTTATGGAGGAACCATTGGGAACGCATTGAAATGGTTCCCGGATCATCGCGGTCTATGTGTCGGCTTGACCGCTGGCGCTTTCGGCATTGGTACGGCGACCACGATCGCTCCGATTGCCGCCATGTTGAAAACCTCGGGCTACCAACATACCTTCATTTTCTGGGGAATCGTTCAGGGGGTTGTGGTGCTGGCCGCTTCCCTCTTCTTAGCCAGACCACCCGTTGGATGGACTCCACCGAACTGGAAAGAGAAAGAAGCAAAGATCAAAGCCAAGGTGAAAACATCCTCGGTCGACATGACGCCGTGGGAAATGCTACGCCAGCCGTCTTTCTATGTCATCTACCTGATGATGACCATGTTGGCCTTCGGCGGCATTGTGGTTACGGTGCAACTCAATCCCATGGCTTCCTCGTACCACGTTGACAAAGTCGTGGTGCTTTGGGGCATGACGGCTCTGGTGCTGGCCATCACGGTCGACCGCATCCTGAACGGGTTGACACGCCCCTTCTGGGGATGGGTGTCGGATCATATTGGCCGGGAGAACGCCATTTTCATCTCCTTCATCCTCGAAGCAATCGCGGTGTATGCTTTGCTCCAACTGATCAGCCACCCGGTCTGGTTCGTGGCGTTATCAGGCCTGTGTTTCTTCGCGTGGGGCAATATTTACTCACTGTTCCCGTCAATCACCGGCGACCTTTACGGCAACAAATGGGCCACCACCAACTATGGCATCGTGTATACCGCCAAGGGAGTGGCAACAGCCTTTGCCGGTCCCGGGGCTGCGTGGCTATTTGTCAAGACCGGTTCCTGGACCAAGGTCTTCTGGGCGATGATTATTTGCGATCTGATTGCTGCGTTCATGGCCTTGCTCTGGTTGAAGCCTCTGGCAGCTCGTGTGGTCAGGGACTCGGAACGCACACCTCCCCTTGTTAGTGCCGCGACGCCGATAAAGGCTCGGGGCGTGGCATAACGAAGCTGAGCGGTGACAAAAAGAGAGGCTCTCTTTTCCCTGAAAGAGAGAGCCTTTTTATTTCGTCCCCAGCGAGGCCTTCTAGCGTGGAACACGACGAGCGGGAGTGGCACATACTGCGGACCGGGAACGACCGATGTGTTCGGGTCTGAAATCAAAGGCCGCTGGCCCCTTCGTGGATCTGTACGGGCAAAACGGAAGTAAACGGGTTAACTGACGTAAGCAGGCGTTTAGCATGAGCTTGCGCCGTCTGTTCGCCTTGGTTGAGGTCAAAACGCGCAATTGATTTTTCGTCAACTGTCGGTTGGAGAACCTGTGGACCGCCTACGGAGATACCCATACCACAGAGGTCAATTCGTCATCTTCGTAGCGCCCGGAGACTTCCAGACTTCCCAACGTCCTGTTGTCGAAAAGTGAATTCCCCCTGCTAGGAAGGCCTTCCAGTCTCGGTTCGCGGCACGAACTGTTGGCTTTCAAGATCGCAGCGGGCGGTGCCGGGGCATCCAGCCTGCGTGCCGTAACCGTCAACTTGCCAGCGTCCTTTTCCGGTATCCCATGGCCGCGGGCCGTAGTACCCCCACTCCTGTCGAAACCAGAATATCTTTTCTCCTCGACCCCACGTAGCGTCGGCGGGAAGCAGAGTCCAGAACCTATCATTGCCGAACCAATTCACACCACTGCCGACCCGATAGGGCCAAGCAGACGCGAAACGGCGTTGCATGGTGCGCTTGTTTGGCCCTCCTTGATCCTTGATCTTGTCTTTTGGACCATTTGCCGTGCTCGGGATCTGACTTCCCCTTGCAGTACCTATAAAGCGAAAACTCTTGCGGTTGTGTTTGGCCACTGATCGCCATGCTGCCTAGCCAACTTGCAGTAAAAGCATTAGTTAGCATCAGGAGACGATCACTAGAACTGGCACGTCTCCTGCAAATGGCCTAAGCAACAAGACGGACTAACCCTGTGAAACCACTTCGAGCTCCAATTGTGCTGGTGTGCCTCAGCTTATTCATTGGTTGTGGCGCTGGCAGCCTCGGTCCGGGCGTTGGTGGTCCAACACCAGGTCCAACACCAGGTCCACCACCAGGTCCATCACGATCCCTGGTCTCGATCGCTATAACACCAGCCAATGCGGCCTTGCTCCTCGGCGCACTCCAACACTTCACGGCTACCGGTACCTATTCCGATCACAGCTCGGAGGACATTACTGAGTCCGTCACTTGGTCCTCGTCGGACATAACTGTGGCGTCGATCGCTGGAGGCGGACTGGCAACAGCGCTCACTCTGGGCTCGGTTACGATCTCCGCTACGTCCGGCTCTGTCACCGGAAGCACGACGGTGAATGTCCAGTCTGCCGTTCTATCTTCCATCACGGTCCAGCCTGTAAACAAGAAAATCGCGCCGTTCACGAGCCAGCCGTTTCAGGCAATCGGTGCTTACACCGATGGAAGCACTCACAATGTGACCGGACTGGTGTCCTGGACTTCATCCAACACTGCCGTCGCGACGATCGGAGGCAGTGGCCGGGCGAAGGCTCTAACCCCGGGATCCACGACAATTACTGCGACGCTGGGTTCGATCAGCGGATTGACCACACTCGACGTCTCCAACGCCACGATCGTATCCATCTCTGTCACTCCCTCAGGACGCACCATTGCCCCGGGCACCAGGTTGACCTTCGCCGCGACCGGCGTGTTTAGCGATCACACGACACAGGTCATTACCAGAGATTGCACTTGGGCGTCTGACAATCATGCAGTGGCCAGCGTCGGAGCGGGGGGCACGGCGACCGCAATCGGGCCTGGTACGGCCAACATTTCCGCCACTTTTAATGGAGTCTCGGGTATGGCGCCGCTGAATGTCAGCTCCGCCACGCTCTCTTCGATCTCTGTCACCCCGGCAAGTGCCGTACTCGCGCCAACCACTTCCACAAACTGCGTCGCTACCGGAACGTTCAGCGATGGCAGCACTCAGGTGATTACCAACATCGTCACTTGGACGTCGTCCGCGCCGAACCTCGCGAGCGTTAACGGTGCCGGCAAAGTCACCGCACGATCCCAGGGAAATGCAACTATCACCGCACAACTCGGATCGCTCAACGCGAACTGTGCCATTGTGGTCGACGGTTCCCCAATGACGTCGATACAAGTTTCACCGCAAACCGCAAGCATCCCCCAGCAGACTGAATTAGCTTTCGTGGCTACCGGCACCTTCGCAGACGGCAATACTCAGGACCTGACGAGGTCGGTTCTGTGGACGTCCTCGCCGGCATCGGTTGCCACCATCAGCAACCTGCCGGCAACAATGGGTGAGGCCACTGGACTCGAACCGGGAACGGCAACGATCACAGCACTCTTTGGCGGGCAGCTTGGAACGGCAACTTTGACCGTCACCAGCGCGACGGCCACTTCGCTGCGGGTATCGCCCGCCGCCACAAATCTCGAACACGGCAGTTTCACACGGTTCACTGCTCTCGCCGAGTTCAGCGATGGCACGACCAGAGACGTCACATCGTCGGTAACCTGGACGTCTTCGAATGCAAGCGTGGCGGTTGTCACTCCAACGGGCGTCGCGACGAGCACTCGTTCGGGGATGACTACTGTGACAGCCACTATGAATGATCTGAGCGGAACAGCTTTTCTGATGGCTTATTGACAGGCCGCAAGATGGGGATCAAATTGGGCGCTTTGCGATTTTCAACAAGATTGTCCATCGTGTCGCTGCTGTGGGCGAGCCCGTTACTGGGACAAGCTGGATTCAATGGCGCGATTCCAGCGGTCAAGGGTCCTGTATGTGACGTCTCCGTCGGTTACAGCTACGTTGGCCTGAATTTTTCAGGAAAGCCAACGGTCAATATGCAGGGCGGTGATCTTGGAGCAGCGATCGACTTCACTCCGCGCTGGGGAGCGAACTTTGATTCCAGTTATGTTAGCGCGGGTAGGGACCCCCGCTCCGGCCATGGTAGCTACAACCTTGGTTTTCTCGCCGGTCCAGTGTTTGTTCCCGCTCAGAACGAGAACACCCGAGTGCTCGTTCGTGCCCTCGCCGGCGTTAGCCTGGTGGATGGCTCGGTTCCAGTGGGACAACTGTATTACCGGGGATGGCTGACGCGCTTCTCTTGGGCGGTAGGAACAGGGATCGAACACAATATTTCCGGGCCATTTGCAGTTCGCGTTAATGTTGATTACCTGCGCACGAGATTTGTGAGCTCGTCTCTTGCCGTGCAGCCGCAAAACAACATCCGTGTGACCGGAAGCCTGGTATTTCGGTTCGCTGCTCCTCGCCACTAGCCCCATCTCGCTGCCAGGAAGCCTTGACTACCAACACGCTGTCTTTCGCAGGCCCGCGATCCCTTGACCGAAGATCGGCGATCGGGCCGATTCTCGGTGAGACGCCTGATTTCAACAGTTGGTTTCGCATACTTCCCAACCGGGAGGATGGTCAGGTTGGACTGGGGGGAAATAGAAAGTACGGAGCAATAATTGCTCCGTGAGCTGTTCAGACAGTCAGCCAATTGATACGATTGTGGCCATGACCGCGAGAAGCATTTGGATGGTATTGGCGCTGGGTACTTTTCTAGCGGGAACCCGCCTCGCCACAGGCCAGGACTCAGCACAGTCGCCCATGGGACAGTTCGAATGTAGGGACTGGGAGAGCCAACCGACGATTCTTCAGGCCGTGCTGATACTACGTGCCGATGGCACCTACGAAGCCACAGATAAGGTAGACGATCTGAATGCGCATCGCCCTACCACTACTGGACGATATTCTTTCAGTGAGGACAAGCAACAAATAGACTGGACGTCCGGGGGCTGGAAAGACCGAATTGGAACTTACATGCCCCACGTCAAAGGCACTGACTTCGTTGTCGTTCATACGAAGAGGGATCCTGAAAATAAGGCGGACGGCGCCCTGCGCTGCGCTCGCACTCCGCCCCCTCGGTAGCTTAGCCGAGCGGGATGGGAACCCAGAACGGCTGAAACCAAAAAAGATCCGACCTCTCTTCGATTTCCAGACTTCCATTACTGCATTGCGGGCAGGTTAGTTGTGCGGTGCCGACGATGGTGGTCGGAGTTGTTTTTCGTAGTGTCCCTTACGCTGAGCTTTGCTGTTTGCCTGAGTCGATCTGTGTTTGTGTGTCGATAGCGTCGCCGGACCATGTCCACGGGAACGTTTGCAAGGGGACGGGAATCGTGCAAGCGTTCCCGTTCGGGCAAGGAACAGGGTCTAATACCGGTGGAATCCACATCAAGTACATGGTGGCTCCAAACGAGGCAGCGACTTCTCCGTTGCTTGGCAAGAGGCGCACCCAAGGAGAATCGTTTGCGCCATCGTTGGTCACCGTAGTAGTTGTGACGGCCTTGTATGGATAAGTCGTATGCAACACGTTTGTTGCACCGCGATCTTACTGACAGGGTCGGCCAATTCTCAATGAGCGAAATTGATTTCGTCAGGTATCTCCTCGATCCTCGATCATCTGGCAGGCATACCACGAAGCTAGTAAACTTGGCTACCGGAGTTCAAAATGCTGCTAAAATCTGACCTCCTTTTGGGCTGTGGTCAATCTCGCGATATCTCTCGTTCGAGCAAAAGCTCTTTTTTCTAATATTGTGCGCGGTCGGCATTTATACCCTGTATTCTGCGGTCGTTGTCACCACCCGCCTTCGCACCATGAAGAGGCTTGATCAGAAAGAAGACCTTGCCTTCACCCAATGGTCTACGGCTGCACTTCGTAAACGGTGTATGAACGCGCAGCAGCTCATTCGAGCGACTTTCTATCTTTTCGGTGTCATGGTCTTTCTCGGCTTGCAAGGAGCGTATTTAATTCTGGATGAAGGTAGAACAACCGGGTAAATAAGCGCCCTCGTGGCTCCATGAACCCGAGATGTGATCGTGCTGTCGGAATACTGAGGTTAGTCGTCGATGAGCTAGAAGGGGTTGACCTGGGGAAAATGAATCTTCAGCTTATAGCAAACGAAGAGAATCAGCATCGCTCCCAGTATGGAAAAAATGAGGCCGGCGGGATGATATCGTTCGTTGGCAGGACGCGAAAACATGTGGGTCACGGCGCCGCCGAGAATAGATCCGATGATGCCGAGCACGATCGTCCAGAAGACCGTCATATGCACGTGCATCACTGATTTTGCGATAACCCCCGAGATTAGCCCAATGAGGATATACCAGATTAGGTGAAACATACTTTTTCCTCCAGCGTTTGCCTGCAGAACGTCGTCGAGTATAACCCAGCGGTTTGACATTAACCAGACTTGCCCGGAGCGCGGCAGAGCGTCGGCAATTGTCCCATCCTGAACTTTCAACTTAGGCGAAATGGAATAGACGTTGGAGGATTTCAATTGGCGTTAAAATCGCGTCTCTTACAATGCCGGCTTTGTCCAGTACTTTTTTCCGCTTTTTTCCCACACTGCTCCATCCACTCAGAGATGAGCGCCATTTCGCTCTCGTAGAAATAAGTGCCATACCAACCAAGGCTCGCTCGTAATCAGTTCAGGTCAGAATCTCGGTCCGACCCATGCATCTCTTCGGTCACAACTTCGATCATGATTACTACTTCGAACTCCTCCCTGAAGAGGAGCGGGCTGCCCAATCAATTACTCGATGTTCTACTTCACACCATCGCGATTTCCGGGCTGGCCCGCGTGCGAACCGAACTTTCTTAACTGCTCGTAATCCCATCCCTTGCGCCACATCCAGTAGAGAGCGATAGCCAGTCTCCGCGCCATCGCCACCTTGGCGATTTTCCTTCCGCGCCTCATCGTCAAATGGACATACTTATTGCGCCATTCTGGAATGCTGCGCGCTGTAACTTGGGCCGCTTCCACCAGCAAGAAGCGCAAGATCGAACTCCCCTGCTTCGTGATATGGCCCAGTCGTCGCCGATTTCCGCTTGAGTCCTCCAAGGGTACTAACCCCAAATACGCCGCGATCTGCTTCCCGCACTGAAATCGCTCCGTCCTTCCGATGATTAGTACGAAGGCTAAGGCCGTCAGTGCACCCACTCCAGGATGCGTCCGCAAGCGCCCTGCCTCCGGACATTTCTCTACTTCCTGCTCGATCGCTTGCGTCAGATCGCTAATGGTCGAGTTCAACCGATCCAGCAGCTGCAGCAGATCTTCCCGTCGCCGGCTCGCCCAAGGGGCTAACCGAAAGGCTTCTAATTGTTGTCGTCCTTTCTCCCGCCACAATTTCTTCTTGCAGCGTAAGCCTTCGTTCAGAGCCACCGCTTGCAGCTGGTTCATGATGCGCGTGCGCGCCTGCACCATCCGGTGCCGATGCCATAGCAGTTGCCGCAGATCCCGATTCTCCCCACTCGGTACCCAGATCTTGGGAAAACGATTCTCCATCAGCAACTGCAGAATATGCTGCGCATCCTGCCGATCCGTCTTCTGCTTGCGTTCCCGCTTCCTGGCGATCTCGGTGGCGTCCCCGATCCACAACTCGAAGTTCACCTCCGCCAGGAGTCGCTCAAACCAGCGTGCATGCCCACTCGCTTCCATTCCCACTCGTACCTTCTTGCCCTGGGCTGCGAGGTCACGATAAAACTTTTCTGCTCCCTCACTGTGCTCTAATCGTTGCTCTCCGTAATCTCCCGTATCGGTATCTACAAACGCAATTTGCTGGAAACCCGGGTGATAATCGCATCCTATAATGATCATTGTCCGGCTCCTTTTCTACCCGAGCCTTCATGGTTGGTTTTGGCACCACCAAGTTTACTCGGGCCTGGGAGCCGGCATTGTTATGGAATCAATTACGCTCAATGGATCAATGACCAGCGGTCAAAACGTGTGACCGCCTGTTAGCGAGAGTTGAGAAACGCACCTCGTGAGCGAGCCAGCATTTGCACTCCAAAGTAACGTAGACAAATTGGAACTGCGCACTAC